>WUUC01123535.1_pt1 | contig 14407 bp, 13 predicted proteins | sample 6278441 | NCBI WGS metagenome assembly WUUC01 (sample SAMN13675441, study PRJNA597444) | soil metagenome | isolation source: soil | place: USA: Washington | collected 2017-10
CCGCGCCACAGGGCCAGCCCGGCCCGCAGCGCCGTCGCCCCCTCCTCGGCCCGCCCCTCGGTGACATGCCGACGCGCGGCGGTGACCAACCCGCTGAACTCCTCGCTGTCGAGTTGATCGGCGGCGATTTCGAGTAAATATCCCGGCGGGTAGGTTTTGATGGCCCCCGGCTGCAGAAAATCACCGAAAAGTTTTCGAAGCAGTGACACACATTTCTGTATCTGGATCCGCGCCGACGACGGTGGCGCGGTTGCCCACACGGCATCGACCAGATGGTCGATGGACGTAACCCGGTTGGCCTTGAGGGCGAGCGCGGCCAGCACGATGCGTTCCTTGGGACCGCCGAGCTTCGGCGATTCACCGTCGACGACCAACTCCAACGGGCCCAGAATCCTCAGCCCCATGAGATCCCCCAAGGCACCTGTAGACCCGCATCGTATCCAACCGGCACCCGCAAAAGAACCTGTACACCCTCGAACGAGTGTTCCCGGACAGGTTTTTTTACCGAACGTTCACGGGATCGGACAAGCCGGGGCCGGTCGCGCGCGGCTGTCCGTCGTCGACATGGCGAGCTCTACCAAGGAATCAGAGGTAGTGGTCAGACAGTAACGGGCACTCTGGACACCGTCCGGCTTTCTCATGACTTGGGCGGAATGTCCGGAACACCGCGCAGGAGCCCGCCGCACCCACGCGATCTTGCTCAGTGCCCGGATTCCGCTCATCGGCAGACATCCACGCCGAACCCGTTCCCCCGCTGTTGTCCTGCATGGACGATGACGCGGCCAGTCTCGCCGCGAACCTTGCAAGACAGGGAGATGCCGGACTAAGTGGTGCTGTTGCAGCGGAGACTGGTGCTCCTGCAACCCAGCCGAGTGGTGCTCGCGTACGCGTCGCCGTACGGCGAGGGATCACGGCGCCTCTCGGTAGCGGAAGCCTTGGCTGGGTGCGAGTTCGAGGAGCCGGTCGAGAGTGGGAGCGGTTTGCCGGCCCCAGGCGTTGGAGACGAGCCAGGTGACGTCGTCGTGGTGGATCGGGTGGTCGGTGAACCACTTGTGGATGTTGTTGCCGAAACTCTTGTACTTCTGACTGAACTGACTGATCAGGTCGGCGCCGATGAGGGTGCCCGGGGCCGAGATGATCCGGGCACCCGGCACGACGTCGGCGATGGCGACCATCGGGACACCGGCCTTGTGCAGCCCCTGAACCAGTTCCAGGATGGCCCATCGTTTCCGAAGTGGCTTCGACTCTCCCTGGGGTGTCGAGATCACGTACTGCGTCCAGTCCCGCCCGCTGCTCGCCGCGCGGGCCGCTCGTTCGCGGCGGCGTAGCCGAATGGTGAACTCCTCCGCTTCGGGCAACGGGATCAGCTGGGTGACATCCAGCAGGATCCGGCCGCCAACCCGGTGCGGCACCAATCTGATGCAGGTGATGTCGAGGTCGTAGGCGGTGGTGAGCCACAGGACGGTCGTGGTGATCTCCACGCCGAAGCCGGCGGATACCAGCACGATGCGAACGTCGCCGGACAACTCGTCAGCGTCGGTGTCGTCGAGCCAGTCCGCCAGGATCTCCCGGCCATCGCCCTGCCGGTCGGGCATCACGTGCGCCAGGTGCCGCTCGAACGCGTCCACCACCTGGTCGAAGGTCAGGGACGACACCATGGCGGCGTAGCGCAACGCCTGCAGATCCATGTGACCGCCGTCGTAGGTGCGTTTGAGCTCCACCACCACCACGCGGGCATCTCGGTCGATGCACAGCAGGTCGATGCGCCGGTTGCTGCCCTCGAAGTCACCGAACTCCTCGGCGACGACCAGGAGGCTTTCGTCGACCGCGGCGATGTTGTCGCGCAGCAGGCGCTGCAGGTCCCGTCGTTCCCAGATCTGCTCGGTGGCGAAGTCCGTCGGCGGTATCGCTTGCAGCGCGTCAGCCGTCACCTCGAACAAGGTCATCCGTATCCCCTCACCTCGACCAACGCAGAGGGAGTCGCCAGCGTCCCACCCGGCGTAACAGACCGAGGCCCGTCATGCCCCGCGATGCTGTCACGGCGCCGTTCACAGTCGCAATTGCACGATGGATAGTCGATCACACCGCAGCCGTCACGCAGTGCCACCAACACGTCGTCGGACACCTGGAATGTGAGTCCTCTCGCGGACGGGCCAGGTGTTCTCCCGGCGTTCGTCGAGCGGGGCGCACGCCGCCGGTAGCGGCCGGTAGCACCTCCGCGCAGGTCCGGAAACCAAGGGATGAACCGCACCAGTAGATCTTGCCTGGCAGATCGCGGACTATTAGCGTCGATCAACGCACGGTATTGATACCGCCATCCGGCCCTTTTCCTCGTCACGAGTGAATGTGATGCCTGGCGGATTACTGATGAGTAATACTCACACTTCTCAGGAGAGACCGATGATCGCGAAACGCGGAATACTGTACACAGTTGCCGTGGTGATGGCGGCGGTGGCGTTCATGGCGCCTGCGGCCAGTGCCGAGCCCCCGTCACAGGTCAGGACGCAGGTCACGACGCAGGCCGGCGTGGTGGCGGACTGCGGCCAGACGTTCGACAGATACTCGGACGGTCGCTGGACCTACACGAAGGCCCGCTTCTGCCTGCGGACGGACACGAACGACGTCTGGCCCGTCCTGGAGTTCTCCGAATGCCAGTACTACTGGGGGCTGGCCTGGTACAACGCCAACTCGAAGTACCAATGCCACTTCGACTTCCACTACAAGGTCACCCGGAACAACCACGTCCTCCTGAAGGACTCGTCCTCGGGCAGTGACGGCAACAGCGGCGAGATCCAGGGGACATCCGCCCGCTGCTCGGGCACCGGTGCCTACACCCTCGAGGCTCAGTACGTCCTCACCGGGCCCTTCTGGGACGACACCAAGACCAACTCCGGTCACCGCACGTACAACCTCTTCCTGCCCTGCCACTGACGGGAAAGGGCCTTCCCCGCGCACCCGCGCCGGGAAGGCCCTCCCCTGTCCGTCGGCGGCTACCAGTTGTGAGGTGCCTGTCCCCCCAACGATCGACGCCAGGGAATCCTGGGTGACGGCTCTCGCGCGTTCGTATCATCCGGTTTACGGTCCAAGAAGGACTCCGGATGAAGAGGGTGCCCGTGACACCACTTGCCACGACGCGAGTTCGACGTCGTGGCGGCGGTCGGACACCTCTCTGTCCCTCAGGTGGTTGACCCCCACGAACTCTTCGCGTTCACGCACGTCGCTTCCCACGACACGCCCTGTGGGGTGCCGCTGTCCTGCACACCAACACTCATTCACCACCACACCGAGGAGAGCCGACCATGTCCACTCCAGACAACGAGGCCGAGGACCCGGCACGGGACAGACGCAGCGTTTCCGCCGCGGCGACGGGGGAAGCGAGACCGAACCCCTCACGTCGCCGCTTCCTCGGTGCTCTCGGCGCGGCGGCCGCGTCCTCGGCGCTGCTGCAGTCCATGACCGGCGTCGCGCCGGCTGAGGCCGCCCCCGCCCGGGCCGGTTCCGCGAACAGGCCGCGCAAGGCACCCAACGGCCGGACGGTGCTCATCCTGGGCGCGGGGGTGACCGGTCTCAGCGCCGCACGCCGGCTCCTGGACGAGGGCTACACCGTCCGGGTGCTGGAAGCCCTGGACAGGCCGGGCGGCCGGAACTTCACCGCCCGCCGGGGCAGCGTCGTGCGCGAGCGGACCGCGACGGGCGAGCTCGTCGAGCAGACCTGCACCTTCGACGAGGGCCTGTACCTCAACCTCGGCCCGGGCCGGATCCCCCACCACCACCGCAGGCTGATCGCGTTCTGCCGGGAGAACCGCGTCCAGCTCGAGCCCTACGTCATGGAGACCACCGCCAACCTGTGGGCCGGCGGCTTCGACGGCGTGGCGCAGACCAACTGCCGGATCGCCAACGACACGCGCGGCCACCTGGCCGCGCTCCTCCACCGCGCGATCCGCGACGGCGGCACGCGCGGCGATCTGGCCCGGCTCGACCGGAACCAGCAGGACCTCCTGCTCGACATGCTGGTCAGGTTCGGGGACCTCAACCACGAGGAGGACTTCGCCTACACCGGCTCCACCCGCGCCGGGTACCGGCAGCCGCTGACCGTCACCGAGCCGGAACAGCTCCGGCCGTCACCGGCGTCGCTGGGTGAGCTGGTCGACGCCCAGTTCTGGCAGCACCAGTTCTACAACCCCGTCGAGCGGCTGTGGCAGTCGTCGATGTTCCAGCCGGTCGGCGGCATGGACAAGATCGTCGACGCGCTCGTGGCCGCACTGCCCGCGGGCACCATCACCTACGACGCGCCCGTCACCGCCCTCGAGATCCTCCCCGACGGCGTCGGGGTCACCACCCGCCAGAAGGGCGGGCCGGTCTCGGAGAAGGTGGACTACTGCCTGAGCAACATCCCGCTCCCGGTACTCCGCGACGTCAAGCGGGTGGGCTTCTCCGACCAGTTCACGCGCGCGGTCGACTACGTCCGGTTCGACCCCGCCTGCAAGGTCGGGTGGCAGGCCAACGAACGGTTCTGGGAGTCCGACAAGTACCACATCTACGGCGGCATCAGCTGGACCGACGACATCATCCGGCAGGTCTGGTACCCGTCGAACGACTACTTCAGCCAGAAGGGCACCATGACCGGTGCCTACAACATGGGCGACTACGCCACCAAACTCGGCGACATGTCCCTGCAGGACCGGCTCGACACCGCCCGCGACGCGGCGGCGAGGCTGCACCCCGAGTTCAGGGACAAGAACATCGTGCCCGACAACGGCATGTCCATCGCCTGGCACAAGGTGCCCTACCAGGCCGGCGTCAGCGCGTACTGGAACCCCGGCGACACGCACGCCGCCTCCGTCTACAGCAGACTCCTCGCCCCCGACAGGCAACGGTTCTACGTGATCGGCGACCAGGTCTCCCCACTCCCCGGGTGGATGGAAGGCGCCCTCATGTCGGCCGAGTACGTGGTGGGCCAGATGCTCGGCGGGGAACGCACCGAACCACCCGCCGTCCGCCGGGTACCGGACTCCCGGGCCATCCTCCCGTAGGAGCGGGAGTTCAGGGGCGACCGTCGACGGTCGCCCCTGAACGGTGGGTCGTCCAGCGACGTGCACCGTAGGGTTCGGCCATGGACTGGCGGACCTGGCACGACGAGTACGACTCCCCCGGATCGTGGCCCGCACAGCGGTTGCGCGTCGTCCAGGAGCGGATTCGGGTCGTGCTGGACGGTGACTGGCCGGCGCCGCTGCGGGTGGTGAGCCTGTGTGCCGGGCAGGGGCGTGACCTGCTGGAGGTGCTGGCCGGCCACCCGCGCCGCGGCGACGTCCGGGCGCGGCTGGTGGAACTGGACCCGCACCTCGCGGCCACCGCCGCGGAGGTGGCCCGGGCGAGCGGTCTGGACGGCGTGGACGTGGTGACGGGCGACGCCGCGCTCACCGACCACTACGTCGGTGTGGTGCCCGCGGACCTCGTGCTCGTCTGCGGGGTATTCGGCAACATCACCGACGCGGACGTCCGGCGGACCGTCGCGTTCAGCACGCGGCTGTGCGCGGCCGGCGGCACCGTCATCTGGACCCGCCACCGCGACCCGCCGGACCGCGTGCCGGTGATCTGCGCCTGGTTCGAGGAGCAGGGGTTCGACCGCGAGTGGCTGTCGGATCCGGACGCGGTCTTCGGGGTCGGCGTGCACCGCTTCGCCGGGCGGCCCCGGCCGCTCGTGCGGGGTGCGCGCATGTTCACCTTCGTCGGCTACGACGAACTCGGGGAACCCTGACCGGGCGGTGAGCTGTCCGCCGCGTCGATGGCCACGCCTGCCAGTTCCACCGGGAGTCCCACCACGACGTCGTCGCCGTCGAGGGTGCCTCGTTCCTGGATGGCCAGGCCGATCAGGGCGAGGGTGCCCGCGAGGTGACGGGTGCGGCGGTCGCCGATGGGCTCCGGGTCGACCAGTGGCACCGTGTCGTCCCGTTCCCACGCCTGGACCGCGCGTCTGGCCAGGTCTGCGGGGAGGCGGACCTCCACCTCGGGCAGACCGGCGGCCCGCAGGACGGCTCCCACCTCGACGAGGGTCTCAGCCTCCGCTACTCGTGCGTTCACGCTCCCAGCATCGCCACGACGGCGATTCCCCGCATCCGGAATCTCCCCGAAACGGCCTCAGGGCGGCCCCTGGACCACGTCGGCCGGGCAACATCGTCACTTTCAGTAATCGGAGGATATGGGTGTCGGCACGGATCGACACCGGGCCGCACCAGCGGGCATGCTGAACTCGCCGCCCCCGCCAGCGCGGGGGCGGACCACTTCCGGCGACCAGGAGTGAGGGGAGAGGGCAGCGTGCCACTGTTCTGGCGCATCTTCCTGGTGAACGCCGTCGTCCTGGTCGTGGCGACCGTGCTGTTGCTGCTCGCGCCGGTGACGGTGTCCGCGCCCGTGGTGCTCACCGAAGCCCTGATCGTGACCGGCGGTCTCGCGGTCATGCTCGTGGCCAACGCGGTGCTCATCCGGGTCGCCCTGGCTCCGCTGGCACGCCTGACCAGGGCGATGAGCACCACTGACCTGCTCCGCCCCGGCCCGCGGCCCGTCGCGGAGGGGCACGGCGGCATCCCCGGCCTGATCAGGACGTTCAACACCATGCTCGACCGGCTCGAGGCCGAGCGCGGCGAGAGCACGGCCCGCGTCCTGTCCGCCCAGGAGGCCGAGCGCCGCCGGATCGCCCGGGAACTGCACGACGAGGTCGGCCAGACCCTCACCGCCGTGCTGCTGGAGCTCAAGCGGGTCGCCGACCGCGCGCCGCACCCCCTCCGGGACGAACTGCTGCTGGTGCAGGAGACGACCCGGGACGGGCTCGACGAGATCCGCCGGATCGCGCGGCGGCTGCGGCCGGGCGTGCTGGAGGAGCTCGGTCTGATCAGCGCCCTCACGGCGCTGGGGACGGAGATGTCCGGCACCGGGCTGACCGTGCGGCGGGCGTTCGAGGCCGACCTGCCCGACCTGGGGCAGGAGGCCGAGCTGGTGCTCTACCGGGTCGCCCAGGAGAGCATGACCAACACGGTGCGGCACGCGGGCGCCGAGCACCTCGAGCTCGCGCTCGCCCGCACCGGCAGCGGCGTCGAGCTGCGCATCCAGGACGACGGCAAGGGCATCGGGCAGGCCGGGGAGGGCGCGGGGTTGCGGGGAATGCGGGAGCGGGCCCGGCTGATCGGCGCCGACCTGGACATCCACAGTGGACCCGGCGGCGGCACCGCGGTCCGGCTGACCGTGCCGGTCCAGCACGGCGGGGAGCGGCGATGACGACCCGGATCCTGCTCGCCGACGACCACGCGCTGGTCCGGCGGGGCGTTCGGCTGATCCTCGACAACGAACCCGACCTGACCGTGGTCGCCGAGGCGGGCGACGGCGGGGAGGCCATCGAGAAGGCCAGGCGCGGCACGGCCGACCTCGCCATCCTCGACATCGCCATGCCGCGGCTGACCGGCCTGCAGGTCGCGCGCGAGCTCTCCCGCACCCAGCCGGACCTGCGGATCCTGATCCTGACGATGTACGACAACGAGCAGTACTTCTTCGACGCGCTCAAGTCCGGCGCGTCCGGGTACGTGCTCAAGTCCGTGGCCGACCGGGACCTGGTGGAGGCGTGCCGCGCGGCGATGCGCGGCGAACCGTTCCTGTACCCCGGCGCGGTCACCGCGCTCATCCGGGACTACCTCAACCGCGCCCGGGACGGCCAGGACATCCCGGCCAAGGCGATCACCGACCGGGAGGAGGAGATCCTCAAGCTCGTCGCCGAGGGGCATTCGTCCAGGGAGATCGCCGACCTGCTGGTGATCAGCGTGAAGACGGTCGAGCGGCACCGGGCCAACCTGCTGCAGAAGCTCGGGCTCAAGGACCGGCTGGCGCTGACCCGCTACGCGATCCGGGCCGGGCTGATCGAACCCTGACGGACCCGCACCGGAGGAGATGGAGGGAGATCGTGGAGCTGTCACCACGGGAGCAGGAGCTCCTCGCCCGGCTCGAGGACGAGCTCGCAGGCGACCACGGCCTGGCGGAGGCGTCGGACGCGGAGCCCGCCGGCGATCTCCGGCGCCCGCCACGCCTGGCGACGTGGCTCGGTCTCACCGGGCTCCTCGCGGTCGGGCTGCTGGCGGTGATCCTGGTGAACGTGCTGGTACCGGACCTCGGGGCGATCGGCTTCAGTGTCCTGACGGTCGCCGTCGTCGTCCCGTGGACCGTCTTCGCCCTCACCCGCCTGCGCCGCCGCGGGACCGGCGACTGATGCGCGACCACGCCCACCGCGGTCCCGGCTCCGAGCCCCTTCGCGAGGTGACACCGGTGCTCCCCGTCACGGTCCACGTGGCCGACGTGGTGACCGTGCGCGTGGCCGGAGAGGTCGACGCGCACACCGCGCCGCTGTTCGCCGCGGCGCTGCGAGCGGGCTATGCGGCCGTGGAGCACCACGACTCGCTGGTGGTCGACCTTACCGATGTGCGGTTCTTCTCGGCGGCCGGTCTGACGCAGCTGCTCACCACCCGGCAGCGGTGCCGCGAGCGGCGGCTGCCGCTCCTGGTCGTCGCTCCCGACAGCGTGCTCCGCCCGCTGCGCCTCACCCGTCTCGACGACCTGTTCGACCTCGTCGCGCCCGCACCGCACCGGACCCGACGCGGGCACGCCGGACCGCGCAGGCTCCGGGCCCGCGGCCTCCCGGCGACCCGGCGTGCGGTGGGTTCGACGGCGCCGTCCCTGATCAACCCGTGCCGACGGGGTTAGGATCGCCGGCATGCGCGGTCACCGGCGGTCTCTCGATCTCGCCGCGAGCGCACCCCGGCTCATCCTGCGCGGCATCGCCACCGGCCTGGGGCTGACCACCACGCGCGCGCACCGCAGGCAGGTCGACCAGGTCGCCGAGGCGCGCTTCCCCGGCAGGCTGCGGATCCTCGACGCGCGCTCGCTGTTCCCCCGCAGCACCGGCTCCCGGTTCACGTTCGCGGTCGCCGACGACGAGCACGCCGTGGTCCGGCTGCTGGTCGAGGAGTCCACAGGAGACCTCGGCGCCGCGCTGGACGCGGCCGTCGCGGACGCACTGGCCGCGGCGGCCGAACTGCGCTGCCTGCTGACCGCGTTCGCCGGGCGGGGCTTTCCCGTGGTGGCACTGGAACCCGGACGGCTGGTCCCCGGAGTGGTCGCGCGGCTGACCGACGACACCGCCGCCGCCACGCTCGCCGCCATCGGCGCGGCGGCGCGGGAGTGGACGAGCGAGCACACCTGCCAGGCCCACCCGACCGACCTGGGTGCGGCGGCCCAGGTCACGATCCTGTCCTCGGAGCCCGGCCGCGGAGACGGGCGGTTGCCGGTGCCGCTGCGGCTGGCGCGTGCCGCGGCGGCGGTGGACGCACCGAGGCACGTCGCGAGCTACCCGGTCGTGGACGGCGTGGCCGGGACCGCACCGTCCACTCTGTACGTGCGCCGCAACCACGCGGTGCGCGCGGCCTTCGAGGAGCGGGTGCTGGCGCAGTCGGCGGCCTGGCTGCGAACGGCGCGGCCCGGCGCGGCGGCCACGCGGTGCTCCGGGTTGTGGCCGCTGCTGCCCGGCCGGGTCGCGGAGGCCACCGGGCACGTGCTGGTCACCCGACCACCGCGCGCCCCGGGGCAGGAGGGCACAGCCCGAACACGCGCTCACGGTGACGGTCGACCTCGACGGCACCTTCGCCACGCCGCCTGCCCTGACGCTCGACGTGCGCGACCAGCGCGGCGCGGTCGCACTGCCGCCCGCACCCGGGTGGAACACCGACGACTGAGCGCACCGGCCGCACGTCGGCGTCGCCCGCGGACGGGTGCCGACCCCGGTGGTGCGCCTCGCGGTTCCCGACACCGACCGTGTGGCCGCGCCGCGGACGTACCTCGACGCTCCCGGGAGCCCCACGTAAGCTGGGCACTTCGGAGTTCTGTCGATGCGATGAGGAACCGGACAGGTGCGGGTGACGACGAGGACGGGCCGCTTCGGGCTCGCGCTCGCCGTGCTGCTGGTGCTGTTCGGCGTGAGTGCCGCCGCTGCCGGCGAGCACCGGACATCGCAGCACCAGGTGACGGCGACCAGCGGCTCGGCGTCGTCGGCGTCGTCCGGGCCGTCGGTGTACGACGACCTCCGCGACTGGCTGCGGCTGTCGGCGGGCACGCTGCGGGCACCGGCCACCGCGCTGCCGGACACGACGTGGGCCGTGTGCCCGTGCGCGACCGGCGGGTATGCCCGGCGGGGACAGTCACGCGTCGGCGAGGGAAGCCGCACAGCGACGGCCATTGCGACTCTGACGCCACGATCGAGTCGAGCGCCCCCGATCGGGTGACCTGCACGACCTGAACCTGACCTCTTCTCGACGCCTCCTTGTCGCGTCCATCCCCGTCCGGGCGATGGCGCGACTGCCCGCGTGCGAGTTCCCCCTGTGCCGGGTCCCGTTCGGACCGCCACCGACCGCGGTGGCGACGGGGACACCGTGCCCGGCACCACCGACACTCCTGTGAGGACCCTCCATGTCCGTTGTCGCTCTCGTGTTGTTCTTCGCCGTCGTTCTGATCGTGGCCGCCGCCATGGTGGCCATGTACGTCAAGGACAAGCCGTTCTACGGCGCGATGGGTATCTGCGTCCTGTCCGGTCCGGGCACCGTCCTGGCGTTCCTGTACCTGGCCCTCGCCTAGGCCACGGCCGCGGGCGGGATCCCGCGGTTGTCTCGCGTTGTCCATCTGGTTCCCCTGTCGACACCTGACAACGTTCTGCCAGGTAGACCTGGTCGTGTCGCCGGAAAACACGGCGGCACGACCAGAACCGCAGGAGGAACGGATATGCACGCGATCGGCAGGAAACTCACCGCCGTAGTTCTCATGGGCTTCGCCGCGGCGGGACTGTCCACCTCGACAGCGGTGGCCGACGGGCGGGCGGGGAGCTCGCCGGCCACGGTCTCCGACGAGATCGGCGGTCTGCCGAACCTGAACGGCTACTGCCGCGAGTACGGGTGGGACCACTCGAAACCGCTCGATCCCGGTGACGCCTACAGCTGGGTGTGCGTCGTGGACGCGACCGGCGAGACCGGCGTCATCGACATGGATTACGCGTGCCGCTGGCACCACCGTGCCTACCCGAACTCGTGGGCGTCGCCGCTCAACAAATCGGACGCGTTCAGCTGGCGGTGCTACGCCTGAACCGCGGCGTGACGGGGTGGCCGGTCTCGCCCGGCCACCCCGTTCCGGGTCAGTCCGCGACCTGGGCGAAGTGGACGGTGCCCCGGCCGGCCGGCGCGATCCGGACGGGGGTGTCCCACGGCCGGTGCGCGAGGTCGTGCGTGTTGCGGCGGGCGGTGAGCGCGCCGTCCGCCCCGACGGTGACCAGGTCGGCGTACCCGTCGCCGTCGAGGTCGGCGAACCGCAGGCCGGACAGGCCGCTCCCGGTCGCCGGGCCGAGGCTCACCGGGTCGGCCCACGGCCAGCCGGGAACGGCGCCGGTGCCGCGGCCCAGCCGCAGCCCGCCGGTGGCGGTCTCGGTCACCAGGTCGGCCCGGCCGTCGCCCGTCAGGTCGGCGAAGCGCGCCCTGGTCAGGTCCACCCGCCCGAGGCCGAGGCCGACCGGGTCGGCCCACGGCCAGCCGGGGAAGGCGCCGGTGTTGGTCCAGACCCGCAGGATGGCGTCGTCGGCGGTGTCGACACCGATCAGGTCGGCGAGGCCGTCGCCGTCCACGTCCGCGAAGTGGATCGCGGCCGGGTCGCCGGACCACTCGCGGCCGATCTCGGCGAACGTGCCCCATCCGCGGCGGGGGAACGACCCGTCGTTCTTCCACGCGGTGATCGTCCCGTCCCGGTTGATCGTGATGAGCTCGTCGCGACCGTCCCCGGTCAGGTCGGCGAACCTGGTCAGGTCCGGTGGCGGCGTCAGGCCGTCGAGGCCGGCGTCGACGGGCGGACCGGGTGTGAGCGCCGGGAAGCCGGCGGTCAGCGGCCGAACCACGACGGTGCCGCCCGGCGTGCCGCCGACGGTGACCACGTCCGCCCGGCCGGTCCCGCCCTGCGCGGGCGACGGCGACGGCAGGTCGGGCCGGGCGTTCAGCGCCCCCGCCGTGCCCGCGACCAGCGCCACGGCGACGGTCACCGTGGACCAGCGGTAGACGGCGCGCCTGCCACGGGGCCTGCCCGCCGCGACGCCGGCGCGCAGGAACTCCCGTTCCAGTGCGGTCAGTGCGGCGTCGTTCGCCTCCGCCCACCGCTGTGCCGTCGCCAGCCGGGTGCCGCGGTAGAGGGCGGCCGGTTCCCGGTCGAGCGCCGCCCACGCCCTGGCCGCCTCGGTGAGCCTGCGGTGCACCGCGAGCCCCGCGCCGTCCTCGGCCACCCACCCGCACAGGCGTGGCCACGACTCGGCGAGTGCCCGGTGCGCGAGCTCGACGCCGTCCTCGTCGAGCACCACGAGCCGGGCCGCGGCGAGGGTGCGCAGCGTGCGTGCGGTGAGCGGGTCGTCGTCGAACTCGTCGTGCCGCGCCCGGCGCACGCCGGGCGCGGCACCCTCGCCGACGGTGACGAGGCGCAGCAACACGTCCCTGGCGCGGTCGCGGCAGTCCGGTGCCAGGGCCGCCCACGCCTCCTCGGCGACGGCGACCGCGATGCCGGGCAGGCCCCCGCACGACCGGTGCGCGGCCAGGGTGAGCGCGTTGCCCCTGCGCCGCCGCCACGCCTCCCGCAACGCGACACCGACCAGGGGCAGCGCACCGGGTGCGCCCGCCGCCTCGCCGACGAGCTGCGCCACCAGCGCGCCCTCCACCGTGCAGCCGGAGCGGACAGCCGGGCGCGTGATGGCCGCGCGCAGGTCGTCGATGGCGATCGGCGGGAGGGCGACCCGCGCCTCCCGCAGCGCCCCCGACAGCTCACGGTGTTCCGCGCACCGGCTCAGCGCGTCGGACCGGATGCCGAGCACGACCCTGGTGCGGCTGCCCGGCCCGCGGACCGCGTCCAGCAGGCCGTCGACGAACCGCGTGCGCTCCGGCTCGTCCCGCAGGAAGACCTCCTCGAACTGGTCGACCACCAGCAGGACGTCGTCCCCGGCGCGGCACCCGGCGAGCACGTGCTGGTCCGGGTCGCTACCCGGCGTCGTGGTCAGGACGACGTCCGCGGGCACCGCTCCCGGCAGCGCCGCGTTCAGCAGCGACGACTTGCCGTGGCCGGACGGCCCGACCAGGGCGGCGAACCGGTGGCGGCACAGCACCTCGGCCAGCTCGGCGGTCACACCGGCACGACCGCCGAACCGGTCGGCGTCGTCCCGGGTGAACGCGGCCGCGCCGGGGTAGGGCGGTGCCACGTCGCCGGGCCCGTCCTCGGTGGACGGACCGGCCGCCACGCCCGGGGAGACCTCGGCCGCCACGGCCTGCCAGCGGTCCGCCCAGTACGACTCGTCCCCGCCGCACGCCCGGACGTAGGCGAGCGTCACCGCGAGGCTGGGCAGCCTGCTGCCGTCCGCGGCCTTGGCCAGCGTCGCCGAGGAGTAGTGCGCGTGCCTGCCGAGCGTCCGGTAGGGCGGGTTGCCCGCGCGGACCCGGACCTGGCGCAGCTCGAAGGCGAACCGTGCCACCGCGCCGGAGTCCGGGTCGAGTGGACGTTCCGGCCGTGGCATACCGCGCCCTCTTCCCCCTGGGTCCCGTTCGCTGATCATCCTGGAACATCGCCCGCGCAGGGGGAACTCCCCGACCGGGGGAACCGGGTGTCCACAGTGGTCATCTGGCGGTCACTCGCTGTCAGCCCGGGCAGTCGTGGCCTGCCGTGCCGGTGAGCGGGACATCTGCGGCCGCGGACCTGCTGAGGTTCCAGGCGGTCCAGCCGTCGTCGCCGAGGTGGCCGGTAACCTCGCGCAGCACGCACGAGCGCTGGGGTTCCGGCAGGCGTTCGGCGGCGGGCACGACGTCGGCGGAGAACCCGCCGAGGTACCCGGTGTCGAGCGGCATGCCGTGTTCCGCGCGGTCGATGTTGCGGTCCGCGATGAACCGCTCGGGGTCGAGTGCCGCCAGGGCCAGCAGGGCGACGGCCGCCGCGCCCACCGCCGCGCGGGGCAGCCAGGCCGGGCGCAGCCGCACCAGGGACAGCAGCACCAGCACGAACACCGCGCCCAGCCAGAGCTCGCACACCTCGACCAGCAGCCGCAGGACGGTGAACCCGTACGCCTGCTGGTAGGTCCACATGCGACTCAGCGCCGACGCGACGATCATCAGGCTGAGCCCGCTCAGCGCACCCAGCAGCGTGCGCTGCCAGGCCCGGTCGGCCGCCGTGCCGTTGGGCGCCCAGCGCAGCGCCGCCCCGACCAGCGCGAGCGTCAGCACCGTGGTCGCGCACAGCTGCCAGAACCCGCCGCGGGCGTAGTCGGCGGCGGTGAGCCCGCCGGTCCGCCGCATGTACTCGTCGCCGCCGAACA
>WUUC01232382.1_pt1 | contig 14406 bp, 2 predicted proteins | sample 6278441 | NCBI WGS metagenome assembly WUUC01 (sample SAMN13675441, study PRJNA597444) | soil metagenome | isolation source: soil | place: USA: Washington | collected 2017-10
GCCGTCGCTGGCGCTGGAGTTCAGCTTCCGGCCGGGGCTTGGCGACGGCGTCGCCGCCTCGCTGCAGGCCTACCATCCCGGCTCGGGTCAGGGGGCGGATGGCATCTTCGAGTGGACCCCGGCGGCCGACAAGCTGCTCGTCTTCCGCAAGTTCTTCGACATCGCCTTCGGCGTGCAGAAGCTCTTCATCGACCTCTCGGCCACCAACGGTGTGGCCGACTTCAAGTCCCGCTTCGCCGAGGTCTATGCGGCGTCCTGGAAGGGGATCGGCGCGCAGCGGATCGATCTCGTCGTTCCGGTCGAGGACAAGTTCTTCAACGCAACTGCCGAGGGGTTCCTCGTGGACTTCGAGGGTCGCTTCACCGGCGACTTCTCGCTGTCGTTCCAGAACCCGACCGGCAAGGTGCTCAAGGCGATCGACGCCGAGATCTCCCTGCGCGAGAACGATCCGAGGCGTGGTGAGGTGGGCGTCACCGTGGACCTCAACGGCGTGAAGGACGCGGCCGACACGCCCGCGGCCGCCGCCTCGACAGCATCGCCCTCTACCGCCGAGACCGCGCGCGTCGACCGCGCCAAGGAGGAGTTCGCGCTCCGCAAGGCTGACCTGGATTTCGACGGGCAGGTCCGCTTCTCCGGCGCCCTCACCTACGGCGTGCTGGGCGAGGGAACCGCGCTCGAGCAGACCGTCTACGCGCTCGATCTCACGGGCGCCTCGGTCAAAGACGGGCAGGGCAACACTATCCACGGCTTCGAGGGCGCGGGGGCGGTCGCGGTCCTCTGGACGGTGACGGCGCTGATCGGCGTGCCGCTCTTCATACGCGGGGCGCAGCGGGAAGACGCGTCGGACGCGCTGATGGCTCTCGGCCTGGTGTTCCTGGCCATCGTGGTCGGAGACGAGGTCTCGGGCTCCACGCCCACCTTCCTGCCGCGGCTGACCCGCCTCAACCTGAACGCCGTCAAGCTCCGCTATGTCCACGTCATCGCCGAGCAGACCTTGAGCGGCGGGGAAACCTCGCACTATACGCAGCGGCTGGTCGAAGTCGGGCTCGATCTCGGCGCCGTGTTCAGCATGGACTGCCGCCTCACCGACCTGATCGACAAGCTGCTCAGCGTCGCGATCACCGTGGGGTCGAACCTCGTCGGCCTGTTCGGATCGGCCCTCGAGTCCGCCGAGATAAGTGGCAACCTGGAGCTCGAGTTCGGAAACATGTTCCTGCGCTTCCGGCATACGGAGGCGCACCGGTCCGAGACCGGGCCGGTCGAGGCGGCCTTCGACATCTTCCCGCCGATCGACGAGGGCCTGGCCCGCCTGCTCAAGGAGCGCTCGCCGGTCATCACGGCCAGGCAGATCCCCGACATCAAGCTCGTCGCGTCCGAAGGCGGCTCGGCGATCCCGCGTCCCGTGACCGAGATCAAGGCGGTGCGGGTGGGGGAGGGGGAGGCGCTGCGCCGGGGAGTCAGCATCGCCCTCAGCGGACTGGGCAACGGGTCAATGACCATCGCCACGCCGGCGGCGGGCGTCGTGATCTTCTGGAGCCCCGAGTTCTCCATCGAGCCCATGGCTCAGCTGCAGAAGAACCCGGAATTCTCGTTCCTAATGCCGCCGCTGGCCTATGCCCGCGGCGTGATTGACATCGGCAAGCCGCTGCCCTCGATCGGCGGCGAGCAGAGCCGGATCGCGGTGGACGTCGGCATCCGCAACAAGGAGGTGAAGGCCGGCAAGGCGCTCAGCGCCGACGACCAGAAGAAGCTGCGCGACTTCAAGAACTACGAGTGGGCGTTCGGCGGCGAGATCGTCTGGGGCGACGCCACCGGCGGGCCGGATGCGGAATCCTTCAGCTTCCTGTTCGTCGAGGTCCACTACGAGGGCAAGACGCCGCTCTTCAGCCTGGGGCCGGTGGGGTTCTACGGACTGGGCGGCCTGTTCGGCCACAACATCGCGCCGGGCATCGCGCCGAACCAGCAGTCGGCGGTCGGGATCGCCAACTGGATCTTTGGCGACGGCAAGGGCGCGTTCACGGCGGTCAAGGACTGGCCCACGGGCGAACCGACCCCGGCCACCTGGCACCCGGACCGCGACTTCGAGCACGATAAGGACCGCTACGCCTTCGGCCTGTTCGTGAAGGTCGGATCGGTCGGCGACGGCGGCAAGAGCGTCTCCGTCGATGGCATCGTGATGATCGGGTTTCCGGAGTTCTGGCTGGCCATCGCCGGCTTCGCGATCATCAAGCAGATCAACGCCGAACTGACCGTCATCATAGTCTACGACCACCCGTCACGCGGTTTCGTCGTCAAGGTCGCCTTCAACTACAAGATCGACAAGACGAACGGCCGCATCGTCGACATGAAGAACCGGCTCGAGATCGGCACGGTGCGGGAGCCGAAGCGCCGGTGGATCTATTTCGGCCACTACGCGGACGACAAGGGCGGTCCGGGCGCCGCCAAGTTGTTCAAGCTGCTGAACGTCAAGTTCTACGTCGTCTACGACACCCAGGGCACGGACCAGTTCGGGATCGTGCTGGTGGAGAGTCCGGACGTTAAGCCGCCCGCGATCCCGGGCCCGGTCTTCGGCTTCGGCGCCCTCTTCCAGTTCGGACCCAAGTCGTACGGCCCCAGCTGGCTCAACATCTCGCTATTCGCCGGGCTGGGCTTCAATGTGGCGGTCGCGCCGGACCCGTTCCTGATCTACGGCGACCTCTACGCGGTCGGCCACGTGCAAGTGAAGATCGCAGTCTTCAAGGGCAAGCTCGGCTTCTCCGCACGCCTGTACGGCGTCTCCTCGGAGGAGTTCCACGTCTTCTCCGGCAAGGTCGAGGTCCGGATCAATCTTCCCTGGCCGCTCAGCGACATCCACAAGTCGTTCGATTTCGTGCTGGAGGACGGCGTTCCGGCCTTCCCGCCGCCTGTGATCTCCTCCACCGCCTCTGCCTTGAGTCGGGTGGAGCCGCGATCGATCGAGCTGGGAACCGACCAGACGCAGCGGGTGCCGATCGATTCCGTGATCGCGGTGTCCTTCGACAAGCCGATCTTCGAGGTGCAGGCGGTCACCGCGGGGAACACCCAGCTCACCATCAACGATCCGCAACTCCCGAACTTCGGCCCCGAACCGGTCGAGACGCTCACCACCGAGTTCGTCGACCGCAAGTACGAGATCGTGCTCAAGCACGTGATGCGCTACGTGCGGGTCGAGCGCCGCCCGCTGGCGCCCGACGGCGGTCCGTCCAACGCGCCGTGGGTCCTGGTGAGCGAGATGGCGGCCGCGTGGGAGCCGCCGGACGATCTGGCCGACGACGGCACGCCCGAGCCCGGCAGCGAGCCGCACCACGTGCTCTATCTGAACACCTTCGCCGCGCCGGAGCTGCAGTTCTCGCAGACGGCGCTCGAGAAGCATTACAACTGGACGGAGGGCGCGGGGACCGTGCCCCCGTGCGTCATCGACGAGCGGGTCTGCCTGCTCGGCATCGACCCGCCCATCGCCGCGATCGACACGTCCCGAACCCTCTGGAACGTGGTCTTCAACAGCGCCCAGGGCTCGGCCCGGATTGCGGAGCGTCGGTGGGACGCGACGTCCTATGGCGGCCTGCCGCGCAACCTCAATCGGCTGTCGTGGGTCGAGGGCGAGCTTGACCTGCCGGAGTTGGTCGCCATCGGCCTTCCCGACGCCGACGAGGTGGACCTCGTGCTCCGCTTCGGAGCCCTACGTCCCGCCAATCCGCCGCTGCTGAAGCGGATGGATGCCGTGGTCGCTGTCAAGCTGCGGGGCGTCGGCGTCGCTCTGCGGGTCCGCCTCTCGGCGGTGGTCGACCCGTCCAGTCCGTGCAGCTTCCGGCTCGACGCCACGGCGCTCGAACATGACGACGCGCTCATCACTTTCAGCGCCGGCGTCGAGCGTTGCCAGGGCGGTATTCACGAGACGGCGCTACGGCTGACCCTGGTCGCCCACGACTACGTCCACCTGATAGACGAGGTGACGATCGAGGGGCCGCTCCTGGTCTGGGACGACGCCAAGGTCGCCGGGTCGCCGCACGAGCAGCTCGGCGCGGTGTTCGACCGCCTGCAGAAGTCGCTATTGTACCGCCTTGAACAGGTCTGCTTCCGCCGCAGCCGAACCTCGCGGGTCCATTGGCAAAACAGCCTCCTGGCGGTGGACGCCGACGGCCAGACCGGCCCCGGGGCGCTGTGGGACAACATGCTGCTGGTCCCGGACTCCGACTACCAGATTCACTACGGGCTGACGTCCTTCGCCAGTCGTAGGGTGGAGAACGACGATCCCGACGAACCCAACGAGGTCGACGAGCGCCCGGCGGCTGACAGCGAGAGCGGCGACGACCCGGACGCCACCCTGAAGACAGTCAGGTTCCGGACCGAGGCAAGTCCGACGCAAGACCCGGAGCGGTATGTCGGGCTAACCTGGCCCGCGGTCCGCGACGGCTCGGCATCGCCGCACTATCCGGACCACTTCCGGCCGTTCCTCACCCTGAGGAACGACGGGCTCCTGCGAAAGATACACACGCGCCACGCCGGCGCCGAGGTGCTCCGCTCTGAGATCGTCGATATCCACGGTGTTCCGCTAGCGCCGCAGATCGTCGATACCATCAACATCGGGTCGTCACCGCTTGACGACACCTTCGAGTCGGTCGTCTCGCAGTGCCTGCCGGACGCGCAGCAACTGTCCTGGGCGCGCCTCGACATCTGGCAGGCGCAACTGGCGACGAAGTCGGCCTATTCACTGCAGCTGACCGACCTGCGCGACGGGGCCACGTCGCCACACTGGGGGCGGTCGTTGCGGACATCCGCCTTCGCGACGTTCGCCGCCCACACCGCCTACGTCGAGGCGCTGGTCGCGGAGGCTGGGGTCCTGCCCGTTGTCGACGCCGGGGCGGCGCCGGAGGTCCTGGCCGCGGCCATCGGCGCGGCGCGCGCCGGCTCCGCGCCTGGCCGCGACGGGCTCGTCGAGGCGCTCTATCGCAACCTGCTTGGTGTCGACGGCGGCAGCCTGCGCCGGCACTTCGGCGCGCCCGGTGCGGATTTCGCGGGCCACATCGTCGGGCGTCAGGACGACGGGCCATGCGTCTGGGGCGTGGTGCTCGAACTGGACGAACCGCTCGTTGGCCGCGACGGCGTCTCCCTCCCCAATCGCACGGCCCCGGACGCCGAGGCGCTGGCGGAACGCGGGCTCCAGTTCGTCGACGAAGCCGGCCTGCCGCTCCTGCTGGTCGCCGACACCGCGGGTACGCGGGTCATCGTCTTCCGGTCGCCGGACGGGGTGAGCTTCACCCCCTTCGAGGCGGACGCGCCGCTGAGCCTCAGGTTCGCGCCGGGAGACGAGCTTACTGCGCTGGCGCGGCGCTATGTCGAGGCCACATCGCGGCCGCTCGGCGCCGCCGAGTTCCAGGCGAAATTCGACGCGCTGATGCAGACCGTGACGGCCCACCCCGATCTCGGCATGAACTTCGCGGCGCACGACGCGGCGCTCACATTCGCCGTCCCGCCCGACCTGACCTCGCCGGGATAGGAGCAACAGCATGGCGAGCAGCACCACCTCCCTCTGGCGTCCCGATCTCCTCGCCGCCGTCGGCGTGGGTTTCCAGGACGACCCGCAGGTCGCCGACGGCCAGCACTTCCGCTGGCGGCTCGCCTACCAGCTCGGCCTGCCGTTCCAGAGCCCGTCCGAGAAGCGTGGGCTGTTCCGCCTCTACCGCCGCCGCGGCGGCCCGAACACGATCGAGACCTTGCAGCTCATCGGCGGCGGGGGCGGCGGGACGTTTCCGATCCACGACGAGGCCGTGGCCAGCCCCGACGCGGGGCTCATCGTCGCCGGCCGGTCGCTGACCTTCTGGCGGCGTCCCGCGCCCGACCTGGCGCTGCTGTTCATGCGCCTGCGCGGGATCCTCGACACCAACCCTGCGTCCCTCTGGGCCTGGCGCGAAAAGCCCGAGGACCAGGTCCTGCGCCGCTACGTCGAGGAGGTCACGACCAGCCTCGGCCCGGACTTCCTTCCAAACACCATGGTGCGCGAACGCGCCGACGCCTGCGCCGCCGATCTCGGCTTTTCGGGGATCGGCGCAGGGACCCCTTCGCCCCGCGGCCGACGCTTCGCCACCGTCCAGGCGATCGACCGGGCGGGCCGCGTCGTCGACAGCGACTGGGTCGGTCACGAACCGTCCGGCGGTCCGCGCACCGTGGCCCGGCTCCGCGCCGCGGGCTTCGCCTCGGTGCGCTGGACCCGCGGCGCCGGCCAGCCATTGGTCAACCGCACCCAGACCCGCTGGGTCTTCAGCGAGGACTATTGCCACAGCGAAGGGTGGGAGGAGGCGAGCCAGCACCGCTTCGTCGTCGACCCCGACTTCCACACGCCGTCGGTCGCCAAGGACCACTACGCGCCGTTCCATGCGCCGTTCGATCCGGTCGAAGTGTCCAAGGCCATCGGCGAGGCTCTGCTCTCGAACGCGGAGATCAAGGCGCTCTTCGAGCCAGGGCAAGACGTCTTCGGCATGGCGAGCCGCAGCGCCGCCTTCGCCGAAGCCTCGGATGCTGGCGGGGGCGAGATGCAGGTCTCGCTCCTGCAAGCGCTCGTTACGTCCGGCGTCGATCCGGTGATGGCCCGGATCCTCGGCGTCTACGCCTTCGTCCCTGCATCGGCCGCCGCCGACCGCCGGGGCGCAGACGTGCTGATCGAGGCCCAGCTTCCGTTCTTCGAGCCCAAGAACCTCGAAGCCATCGACGGGCGGCTGCAGGCGCTGCTGCCGGAGCAGGACGGGGCCTTCTTTCGCAACGCCGTCGACAGCCTGCGGCGCCGGCGGCTCTGCGCCCTGGCGCTCTCACCGGCCATCGAGCTGCGCGCGCCCGTTCCCGCACCCCAGGTGCTGGCTGCCTCGGTTCGCGCCGCGGCCCTGCCGGCCCAGGAGCCCGGCGCGGCGACCGAGCTCTTCGTCCAGGCGCGGCTGGACGTGGCCGCGGGGCCGGTCGTCGCGCGGCCCGAGCTCACCACCGTGGCCTACCTCGTCGAGCGCGAGGTGTCGGGCGGCGGCTTCACCAACATCTCGGAGGGCCTGGGCGAACCCGACATCCTCGACAAGATCGGCATCTTGCCGGCCGTCTACTATCCGGCCCGGGCGGGTCCCGGCGCTACGGAGGCGCTGCGCGTCGCCGACGACTTCGGCCTGCCAGACCTGCACCCCGCCTCGGTGCAGTACCGCCTCACGGGGTTCGACCTGTTCGGCCGCTCGTCGGCGCCGGTGGACAGCGCGCTGCAGGCGATCGATCCGCCGGCCCTTCCTCCCGCCGCGCCGCTGAACCCGGCGGCGCGGATCGTCGCCGAGGCCGGCGTTCTCGTGCTGGAAGTCGACTTCGCCACCAACGGGTCCATCGCGCCGCTCGAGGCCGAGTGGCGGAACCTGGAGGTGCTGGTCCACCGCCTGCCGCCCGCTGACCCCGCTGCGCCCGATCCGCGGCCGCCCGGCGAGGTCACCTGGGCCGGCGAGATCACCGCGCGCCGCCTTGTGTCCGAGGTGGTGGTGAACAACCTCCTGGACACCGCGCTTGTCCCATCGTGCGCGAGCCTCGCCTGGACGCCAGGGCTGACGGCGACGGACGTCCCGGCTGCGGACTGCGCCGAGCTTTTCCCGCCGCCGGATCCGCAGCTGGCGGCGGTGGATCCGCTGGCCTCCACCTTCGCGGATACCGGCCTGCGCAGCTATCGCCTGAGGGTCACCGTCGGCCAGGAAGACCAGTTGCCGGCGTCGACGTACCGGTGGTGCGCGCGCTTCGTGATGGTGGGCAGCAACCCGTTCACGGGCGATCCCCTAGCCTCGGCGGAGGCTTGCGTCGCCGCCGACTGGTCGATCCATCCGCCGCCGCCGTCGGTGGTCGCCCCGATTACGGCCGTCGTGCCGCTCGCCAGCTACCCGGACGGCCACGGCGAGAGCTGGTACGACCTCGACCTCAGCGCCTGGGGCCTGGCGGAAGGCGATCGCGTCAACGTCTACATGACGCGGCTGCGCCGGTTGGGCGACGCGGCGGCCGGTCTCGTCGTGGACGGTGTGCTGCAGGACCAGCTTCTCTTCGAGCAGACCGCCAGGAGCCTCAGAAAGCCGTTCGAGCTGGCCACGCGCGAGCCCGTCGTCTATGCGGCCGCTTCGCCGTTCTACCGGATCAAGGTCCCGGGCGATCTGCGCGAGGTCTATGCGCTCGCGGTCCTGGGGGCGAACGCCTACCTGCAGGAACGGCCCTGGCGCGAAGCGGGCTTCTCCCTGTTCGCGTCGCCCGATCGGCGACCGGAACCCCGGCTGGATCTTTTGCGGCTGGATCGGCGATCCCCGGGAACCGCCACGCTCGAACTCGCCGCCGACCTACCTGAGCCGCCCGCCGCCGCCAGCCTGCCCAAGGTGCAGCTCTTCCGCCGCGACCTCTCGGCCGGCGCCAAGCTCGCCTTCGTGGGTGAGGGCGTCGGCGGGCCGCTGCCGCCCGCGCCGGAGCCGCACGCCGCCGCCCGGTTCGGCTTCACCGTCAGCGACCCGGCGCAGCCGGACTGGCGCGCCTACGAGTACGAGGCCCAGTTGCTCTACCCCGACCCCTCGACGGGTGCGCCCGTGCGTAGCCGCGCCGCCGCCCGCGTCCTCGCCCGCGGCGGCTGGGACGGCGTCAGCCGGCCGTTCGACGACAGCGACGCGATCGAGGTGGCGTCCGGCGCGCCCTCGGGCCTGGTGGCGACGGTCGAGTTCGACTGCGGCGAGTTCGACCTCTCTCTCGTGCGGACCCTCGGCGGCGTGGTTACCAGCCGCTTCGCCGGTCGGCTTCGCGCGGGCCGCCTTTCCGGTCTCGACCCCGCGCTCCACACGCTCGAGCTCGTCAGGCGCGGCGGCCGGTTCCGCCACCGCCTGACCGTGCGCGACACCCAGGCGGCGCCGGCCCCGGCGCCGGCCGCCCCCACCGCGGCGGGCGATGGCGCCTACACCTTCCGGATCGCCTTCGGCGAGGTGGCGGCCTGGACGCTCAGGGACAACGTCGACGCATGACCCCGCCGCTCCTCACCTCGGACCCCCCCAGCTACAGCCAGCAAACCCGGGCGAAGCTGGACGTGACGGGCCTCACGGACCTACAGATGCCGTTTGACGGCGCGATCGTGCTGCCGCGGGCGCCGCACGCGAACGACGCGGCGCGTCTCGCGGCGATGCAGGACCTGGATCACACCGACTGGCTTCACTACTCGTTCCTCTATCCCCGCGCCGCGCGCCCGGGCGAGACCGGGCTCGACATCGTCTTCCCGGCCCTGCGGGGGTTCGACGGCAAGCCCTTCGGGCTCGGCTCGTCGGTCCGCCCGATCGCCGGCAAGGTCATGGTCCTGGTGGCTCGGGGCTACACCCTGCTGGACGACCTCTCGGTCCGGGCCCTCTTTTCCGAGCGCGGCGCGTTCTACAGCCCACGCTATCCCAACAACGCCTCGCTCAGCGCGACCCCCGGCTTCATCGTCCTCCACCTGGACACGGCCGCGGGCGACCTGGTGCTGCCGTCGGGTGCGCCGAACCCGAGCGGCGAGCCGGTCACTGCGCCGCCATTCCCAGTCGCGACCGGCTTCTCGCCGTTCACGACCGATCACGGCGCCTATCAGCACCTGAAGGCGGCGCTGGCGGGCAAGACGCTCTCGGGCGAGGTCTATGGGTTTGATATCGCGGGCAACATCATCGACGCCTACGCGCTGTCGCTGATGGTGGGCATCACCCAGCTGACGAGCGGCCCGCTGCCCGACCTCAAGGCCATGCTGGTGCAGCTTGTGGACGCCCATGGCCAGCCGCTGGACCCGGCGGGCGCCACCTTCGACTCCCTGGTATTCGACCCGCCGCTGACTGCGGCGGCCGGCAGCGGGGGCCTGAGTCTGGCGACCTTTGCCAACGTCACCGACCGCAACCTGAAGGTCAGCCTCAAGTACGAGGACACCCAACTCGAGACCGGCTTGCCTGCGGGCACGCTGCCCTATCAAGTCCGCCACACCCACGTCGGCCTGTGGCCCGGCTTCGGCCACCGGCTGAAGATGGTCAAGCCGGGCGGACCGGTAACCCTGAAGCTGCGAGAGGACTTTCCCGACGACGGCAACCTGCCGCCTTTCGTCCGCATCTGCGTGCTGCATCCAGGCGACGAGCTGCAGACCACCGCTGGCGGCGAGATCAAGCTCAACAAGTTCACGGGCGTCCCCCAGGACGGCCAGCCCGTCCATCAGGACAATGAGTTCCGCCTGTTCACCGATCAGAACACCGTCCAGGTGCTCAACACGGGCGCAGACTACTTCGCCGACCTCGTCACCGAGGCGCTGGACCGGCCCCTCGAGATCCTCGAGGCTGTCTACGTCGCCAACTGGAAGTCGCAGCCCAACGTCTTCCTCAACGGCGCGATGGCCGCGCACGGGATCGCGCGGAACGACGCCAAGGGCGGCGAGATCGAAGCCACCGTCGACCGCCTGCTCACGCCCGGCGCTTATGTCGTCGCGCCCCTCGATCCGGCGCAGGATCCCGAACCGGGCGAGACGGAGGCCGCCGGCCGCCACCTGCTCGTGACCCGCACCGCCACTGGCGGCTCGTCCCAGACCTTCCAGATGCGGATCGATCGGCTCGCCACGCCGGGGGACGCGACCCCGTTCATCCCGATTCACCGCGGCTTCGTGCGCCAAGGCGGCCCCGCGTGCTGGCAACTGGCCAGCACGGACGACGCCCTGGATCCGCAGTTCCGGCTGACCGCGGGCTGGAAGACCTCGGTCGGCCGGGTCGAGACGGTGTCGAGGACCGTCCCGATCGCGGCCGCTGCGCCGTCGTCCCCGCTCGCCGCCTTCCCGACCGACGCCCTGGCCCTCGGCATCGATGGTTCAGATCCGCCGGCCGCCGTCCTGAACCAGATGGCGTCCGCTGCGGCGATCCTCGCGGACCTGGGCGTCGCCGAGGGGCCGGACGATGTCCGGGTGATCTTCGCGCACCTCGACTCCGGACGGTTCGAGGTCATCGCGCTCGACGCGGCGGCGCAGCCGACGCCGGCGGCGCCGCTGGCGATCCACACGTTCGAGCGGCTGTTCTGCACGGACGGGATGGCGGTCGCGCTGGCGGCTTGGCCGGGATCCGAGGACGCGCTGGACTTCGGCCTCCACCTGCGCAGCCGATGGCGCAAAATCGAGTACCCCATCACAGCTTTCGAGCAGGGTTTGCTGCCCCTATCGAGCGAGGAGCTCGGCGGCTGGATGCGCGGGCTCATCGCCACCCGGCCCGTGATGGATCTCCGCGCCCTCTACTGGGAGCACACCCAGGCCAACCTCTCGCCCGGCCTGTCGCTGGACCGCGGCCTGACCAACAGCGCCGCCATCACCGCGGTGGTCAACCGCGACATCAATGGCAAAAGCGGCATGGCGATCCGCGACCGCTCGACCCGCCAGTTCGGCTCCTTCCACCAGAAGGCGGTCGTGCTGGTGAAGCGCGACCCAACGACGTTCCCGGATGGCAACATGCGCCATCGCGTCGTCGCCTACGTCGGCGGCATGGACCTCGCCCATGGCCGGTGGGACACCGATGAGCACCACCACCTCGACCCCGACCGCCAGGAAGGCGCCGGCTGGCGCGATGTGCAGGTCAAGCTCGAGGGCGACGCCGCCCTCGACGTCCTGAAGAACTTCACTCAGCGCTGGCAGGCCCTAATCGACTTCGACGCCAGCTCCCTCTGCCGACCGGCCAACGTCGTGAACGGCATGGACAAGCCGTTCAAGACGCCGACCCATGTCCGCGCCCTCGACGAGCCGGGTCCGCTCGTGCAGGTGACCCGCACCTGGCCGCCCGCCAGTTGCCACGCGGGCCTGCCGATCAAGCCCTTCGTCAGCCAGCGCGGCGAGTTCGGATCCCTCGACAGCTACCTCAAGGCCATTCACAGGTCGAAGAAGTTCATCCTGATCAACGACCAGTACATGTTTGGCGTCGAGCTCGCCCAGGCGATCCGCGAGGCGCTGCTGCGCCCCGATGGTCCGGAATGCGCGATGATCCTGCTGCCGATGAACCTGAGTGAGGTCGAGGTGGTGGATCCGGTCATCTACAAGGCCCGGAAACGGGCGCTCGACACCCTCTACTACGGCGCCGTCTTCGAGGGCGGCGTGACCCCGGGCCCCAACGACCCGCACCGCTACAAGGTGAATCCCCCGACCGGCCCGTCGCTCAAGGACCGGATCGCGGTGGTCACGCCGGTCAACCGGGCCGGCGACGAGATCTACGTTCACGCCAAGACCATGGTCGTCGACGACGTCTACATGAGCATCGGCTCGGCGAACTTCACCTTCCGCGGCACGACCTACGAGATGGAGATCAACGCCGCGACCGTGGACCCGACGCTACAGCAGGGCGGCGGGGTGGCGGTGCGCGACCAGAGGGTGGAGCTCTGCCGGCGGATGCTTGGCCTGCCGGCGTCCTACGCCGCTATGATGCAGGACTGGAACGCCTGCTTCCACATGTTCAAGGCGCTCGAGACCCAGACCTTGCCGATCAATCCGGACAGCGCCTCGTCGCCGGGCACGCTGAACCTCCATCCGCTGCCGCCGATGATCAAGGCGCTGCCGCCGGCGTTCGGGTCCAAGCTGGGGCCCGAGCACCAAGGCTACAACGACGGCGTCAACTTCGTGATGAACCTCGACGACAACTCGCCGGGCATGCTCTGGCTAACCAACACGGCTCTCGATGTCGATGGACGCGACACTACGACGGATGAACTGCTGGTTGGCGCTGGGCAGCTGGTGACGAACGTCGTCTACCTCTTCAACGACACGCCCTACCTCAGCGAGTTCCCGCACAGCCCGCCCAGCCCCTACGGCCAGCTCACCTTCGACCTCAACCCGATCAAGCCGGCGATGATCGCCGCCGTCGATGGTGGCGACACCCTGTCGCTCGCGGTGCGCATCGAGATCGCGCCACCGGCGGCGGACCCTGGCGCGCCGCCGTTCTCGACGGAGTTCGGCCGGTTCGCGGTCACCCTGGACACGTCATCAAGCCGCAACATCGTCATCGCCGGCATGACCAACAGCCAGCTGCTCGCGCCCCTCAACATTGCGCGTCCCGTCACCGTGTCCGCCGAAGTCGGGAGCGGGGCGGGGCCGGTCCTTGGGCTGGGCTCGCATGTCTTCACGCCCCTCCCGGCTCCGGACGGTGGGGCGCCGGTGACGAATGGCGTCTTCATTCCAGCGACGATCACCGTCCTGCCCGCTTCATGACGGCCCGTGACGGGTCAGCGGCCGACGACCGCGGACTAACCCGCACGGGGCCGCCGCTTCTTTTGTGCGCGTCTCCGCGCGAAACCTGAAAGCGTGGATGGACGGCAGCTATCCGCAGACGCCGCCCTCAGACCGGGACGAACCCGTCCGCGATTGGTGTCTTCGATGGCGGCCGCGTCCAGTCGGGGTCCGGCGTGCTTCGTCCAGAGCCAGCGTTCGGCCGACAGCATGCTGGGAGCCTTCTTGCGTCCCCGACCGCTGCGGTGAGTGCCGGTCTCACAGCTCGAAGTAGGCCGCGGCGACCCGCCGCACTTCGGCCGTCGGTTGGTCCGCTGGGAAAGCCGCCCGCCACAGATCGCCACCTACCCTGGCACGGGGCAAGACGAGCGAGTGGGCCGGCCCATCTATGCCTCGTCGGGTGATGGCGGAATACCAGTTTAACGAGCGGGAGGGAAAAGCCACCACCCGTGATGCTATGTCTAAAAAGACACATGTCGGAAAATCTATATCGCCAAAATGTGATATTACTTTTCATGCTTACGGGGTGGCGCCAGGATGAAGGCAGAACGTGGCTACCAAGATGACACTGGGGTCACTCAGGTACTGACGGGGGAAGCTTATGCAGCAGACGAAATGGATGAATCGCGCCTCCTTGGCGGCGCTGGCGGTTGCGCTTGGCGCGCCTTGCGTTTCACAGGCGGCGGACGATGACGTCGGGCAGATCCAAGAGCTTGTGGTGACGGCTCGCCGGGTCGAGGAGCGCCTGCAGGACATCCCGGCCAGCGTCTCCGCGGTGGCCGGCGCCCAGCTGGCCCAGGTCAAGTCCCTCCAGGACATCCAGGGCATGGTGCCCGGGCTCGTCGTGAAGACCTTCGGCCCGCTCCCCAGCATCAGCATTCGCGGCTACGGCAACCGGCCGCAGCTGTTCGGCACCAACAGCTCCGTCGGCATCTACGAGGACGGCGTCTACCTGTCTCCCTACCTTGTAGCGCTGAGCACCTCGCTCGACGTGGCGCGGATCGAAGTGGCCAAAGGCCCCCAGAGCACGCTCTACGGCCGTTCCTCGCTGGCCGGGGCGATCAACGTGGTGACCCCCGATCCCAGCCAGACTCCGGAAGGCTTCGCCGAGGTCGGCTACGGCGGCGCCAGCGGCGGCAGCGGCGAGAACCTCTACCACGCCA
>WUUC01121803.1_pt1 | contig 14402 bp, 11 predicted proteins | sample 6278441 | NCBI WGS metagenome assembly WUUC01 (sample SAMN13675441, study PRJNA597444) | soil metagenome | isolation source: soil | place: USA: Washington | collected 2017-10
CGCTGCCAGCGCGGCGCTATCGCCCTTGCACTTTAAGAAGACTCCGCCGATTCCGGTAATCTTTGCCATCTTAGCCTCCAATTCGTTGAGCCGCCTAACGCCCGGCATCACACGCGCCCATGCGCAACGTACATGTAAAGACTTCGTGAAAGGGCGTCGGGTGCAGGCCGAGCGTTAGACGGCGGCTCCGAACGAACTTCTATCACGTCAGGATGTTGACAATAGGTATTAACCACACAAGCATTGAGGCCGTATAAATCACTATCTCTGCTTCAGTTTTCCTAAACCAGGTCCGGTACTTTTTAGAAGGCTTGCTTAATTGCGTATATGGTTTTACCCAACCTCTCGGGAATTGTTCTTCGAGCATGGCGGCAGCATCCCGAAATAAGAGGCAGGTTTTTATGTTCCGCCGTTCCCAAAGGAAAAGCCCCGCCGTTATTGTGGCACCGGCCACGCAGAGCATAACCAGGGGAAGCGGCTTTAGTTCACCGCCTTTGAATAAAAGGAGAAAAATTCCCGACCCGGAGAGGAGCGGGACAAACCCGAGCAGTTTGAAACTGATTTCATCCGTCGCGCGAATCTTGGCGCAGATTTCAGAGTAGAGCTTATCTGTGTCGGGACTCCACGAGCCATCCGCTTTTGACATAACCCCTCCGATTAAAGATTATGCGCCCCTGAATTTGAGCCGCCTCACGCCCGGCATCACACGCCGCCCAAAGCCACCGGCGGAGCATGACAGCCGTCGTGTCGGCGATCGGGTGCATGCCATTGTTAGGCGCGGCGTCAGCCACACGCCCCCTTGGTTGCGTGACGTGAACCTGCTTCGGGCGAATCCGGGAGTCAGGCGGCTAACTAGATTTGTAGTAGATACGGCCGGTTTTAGGATCAATCACGAGAGGCATAGTTGATACATCCTTGGGGGCCGGACTAATAGTAGGGATAGATACGAACCCGCCGAAAGGGTTCAATTGTAAATCCCCCCAATTGGACCCGCTCGCGGAAATGCACTGGATATACGCCTTCCCGCCTTTATCATTAGTAATTGAAAGGCTCAGGCTCGTATACCCACCGGAAGAGACATTGCGATTGCCGATGATAATACTGCCCGCGCCTTCGGGATCGAAATTGAATGTTGAGGTTGCCATCTCTCTTTCCTTTCATTAAGCCAGCCTAATAGCTATCAGGCTGGGAAGGGTTAATCAATGGGAATAGAAGTTACTCCCTCATACCACATAGCGCCTAACGCCCGGCATCACCAGCCGCGACGAGAGATTGCCTTGCGGCCGTCTCGCGCATCAGAGCAACGCTATTCGCGGTCGGTCCAACCGTTGTTATGCCGCGTGCATATCTTCTCTCAACTCTTTCCCTTCTGGAACAAAACCCATCTCCCGAATACGGCTGATAATTGATTGCGGATTACCGAAACACCAAAACGCTATCTTCCCGTTATAAGCAGGGACATTGTGCCGAATCCGTATGCCCCAGCCAATAACTGGTATCTTTATGTGTTCCTCAATTGCAACTACTTGCTTCTGGCTAAATCTATAATTGCCAAAGGGGAACACATAAAGGTTTAGTGTATTAGAAGAACAAGTGAGAGATGCTAGCGGCCAAGTTGAGTTCCACCACCCCGACTTGCGCGCCTCCTAAATACTTAATGGCTGACTTCATAATCATTCATGACAGCGGCATAACTTTCCAATTAGACGAAAGGTCCTTACGTCTAATTAGAATTAGGCTCAAGGTTCTTCCTTCTAATTCGGTTATAGCGGTAAAGGCCGCCCTGCCTTATGCCTCTATATTCTACGCCCCTCGTCCCGTTTCCTGACACCTTTTTTACCCGCCGCCCTGCCCCTGTCACAGTCCCCCGCTCTTCCACATTCATCAGGGGGTTTAATGGGCGCAGGATGGCGCTGGAGCTTGCGCAGGCACCGGATCGGCTATCGAGCGATTACCTCACGACATAGTCGTTATAGCTGTCAGGTAGAACCTCTGTGGCCGAAGTTTAATTTCGCTCGCGTGGTGTGTGAATGAAGATGACAGGGTCACAAAATTTTTTGTAGCAAACTATACAACCCCGCAAAACAAGAGTTGAATTTTGCTCTCGATAGCAGTATAAGCCGCTAAAAGTGATTGGCCGCTAGACGCCCTTTGATTAAATCAGTAATACCTGACGCACTCGCAAAGCATGATTAGAAGCTGCCGGACTCCGTTGCGCCGGTCTCACAGGGCGTCGTTCGCCATTTATTCATTCCATCTTTATTACCGATCTTTTCCTCAAAGCCCTTGTAGCAGTCCGGTAGTAGTTGTGCGCACAAGAAAGAGGTGAATTGTGTGGCGGAAACGTAGCCATTACACGAGAGTTCGTTCCGGTCTGTGCGACAGGCTCGATGAAGCGGAAGCCGCGGTCCTGCGCGGTGCGGCTAAAGTCATCTGTGCTGTGGTGTGTCTGGGGGTATCGCTGGCGAGCGCCAACGCTGCTCCGGCAGAGCGTTGTGGTCCTGCCGATCTATCCGAACTCACAAAGAAGGTTTACGTTACTTCAAAAGGGACGGACGCCGCGGGGTGCGGCACGACCGCCGGCAACGCCTGCAAGACCATCCAGCAAGGGATCAAGGAATGCAATGGGGCGGGCTGTGGCGTGCTCGTGCGGCACGGCAAGTATGAACTGCAATCCACGATCGAGCTAGCCAGCGGCGTGAGCCTCTACGGGAGCTGCGAGTTCGAAGTTGATGCGGCAACTCCGTTGACGCGCTACCGCTCGGTTATCCTCGCGCCGCCCGGCGGCTTGCCAGCGATCAGCGCGACGGGCATCAACACCAAGACGGTGCTGCACGGCTTCAACGTGCTGGGGAGCGACGCCGAGACGCCGGGCGCTCCGAGCATCGCGATATTCGTCAAAGACAGTAAAGGTAAAGACTCCTCGCTCGTGCTCTTATTGAAGTTCAATCAGTTCATCAGCGGCAAGGGAGCCCCGGGCGCGAGCGCGCAATCGCCCGGCAGGTCGCCCTCACCCGCCGCCCTCAATGGCGCCAATGGTGCCACGAGCTACGTCAATGAAAAACGCTGGTGCGAACAGACCGAAATGAATTGTGACAAGTACGCTCCTCCCGGTGGGCGTTCGGCCTCGGGCCGGGAGAACGGCGGGAGCGGCGAATTCATGCATCTGCATTGGCAATCCAATTACAACTCAAATTGCGACTGGCAGTCTTCCAAGGGAGAACAGGGCAAGGGCGAGCACGGCGGCGAGGGCGGCGACGAGACCTACCCCGGAGCAAAATGCGCCGGTAATTACAAGCCGGGCGACGGAGGCCCCGGGCGTACAGCAACAGTTGCGGGTTCCTGTGCCAGCCGGGGTGGGAAGCCAAGCCCTGATTATGTGGGCTCCTTCGACACGGAGTCTTCGACGTGGAAGCCGTCGCCGGGTGGTCAGGGTGAGAACGGCGGCTCCGGGTCCGGTGGGGGCGGCGGCGGTGGCGGCGGTTCCTGCATTTCAAACAGCTACGACCGCCAGTTCATCTGGTATGCGCAGGGCGGAGGAGGAGGCGCTGGCGGCCAGGGAGGTGTAGGCGGGCCGGGAGGGCAGCAGGGCGGCGCGTCCTTTCCACTGTTCCTCATCAGGTCGCCACTCCAGACTGACTTCAGCAATTTCATTCCGGGCCCGGGCGGCGACGGCGGCCGGGGCGGCGATGGCGGCCTGGGTGGTTATGGCGGCGCAGGTGGCAAAGGAGGCGTGGGCAGGTTCGATACAGTGGACGGTCATTCTTGTCCCGGCACGGGCGGCGATGGCGGCGGCGGCAGCCAGGGCGGCGCCGCTGCGGGCGGTGCCGGTGGCAATGGCGGCCCTTCAATCCCGGTCGCGCACGTACCCACAGTCCGCCACGCAATACAAGGTTGTCGCGCACCTGACCGAGAGCTTGAAGTGGGATTCGGGTTGGCAGCCGTTCAAGAGTAGCGACTACGATCCCGCGCACAACAAATTCCTAACGTACAATTTCCGCGACATCCCCTCGGGAGGCCAGGTCGAGGTCACTGTGCAATTCATCGCGGACGACGGCTGGGTCGCGGGATACGGGACGAGCGGCAAGGTTGATAATCTCGTCCCCGAGAAGGACGATGCGCTCGGCTTAGATTTTGCGATCACGGAAAATCCGGTGCCGCTCACCTCCTCGACCAAATACACGCACAAGATGAAGCTCGGCATCGGCGGGAACGGAGCCCACGTGTGGCTCGCGGGTTCTAACGGTCAGCCTGAGCAGCCGCCGACGGCAACGTTGAGAGATATCGGCGGCAACCGTGCGGTGACGCTGGAGGATTTAAACTACGCACAGATCACTTACAACATGCACCCCGGCCCGAACACCTCCAACGTGAGCGTGCTCGGCTATAGCTAGGGAGGCAAAAGCCCGGCGCTCACGGATTGCGGCAACGGGGGCGGAGGCTCGACGCCGCTCTACACCATGCAATGATGACTGCGACTGCCACAGCTATCAGTGCGTTGACAGGATGTGTAAAGAGTAATTTTTGGACTCAGACACCGTGGCCCACCCCGGAAACGGACCCGACGGCGTTTCGCGCCGCAGCTCAATTCATTGCTATGCCGCTTCGCGTGTTTGCAAGGCAGTGTTGCAAAAAATATTTTAGCCATAACTACCAGTGGTGAAAAGATAGCTTTGACCTCAATATCCGGTGTAATCAGAAACTTTTTGCAACGACTACCCTCTGCCGAGGGCTATCATCCGGCGATGTAGCCACAAGCTTTTGGTATCGCCCACGGACGAACGTGTCGTCATGGTGCGCCAGTCTCCGGACTGGATAAAGGCCGCCCAGTAGTATGGGTGGCGGAGGTCTGCCGGCGTGAGATTCGACTGTCCTAAGAGAGAGCGTTGTGTCCCGTCGGCGCTTACTCCGCCGCTCTCCAGCATTTGCAACTGTATTTGCCGGAGAGCTTCGGCGCGCCCTTCGCCAGCCATCAAGCGCTGGTAGTAGCCGACCATCAGATCGCGTGTGGCCGCGTCGCTGACCTGCCACAAACTCATCACCTGAGTCTCCGCCCCGGCGAGCACCAGTGCCCGTCTCAGTCCATATACGCCCTCGCCGTTCTTGACCTCGCCTACTCCCGTCTCGCAAGCGGAGAGCACGACCAGTTGCGTACCCCACAGATCAAGACCGGCAGCTTCGAGGGCTGTCAGGATGCCGTCGTTACCGTCCACGCTCTGCCGACGGTTAGCACCTTCCAACGCCAACCCGGAGCGGAGGAGCGGGTTCTCTCCGCGCACCGCACGTGGCTTGTCGCCGAGACTGATCCCGCGCGTGTCGCCGCCCGGCTCCGCCTGAGATTGGTCGGGCAGGAAGAAGCCGTGGGTGGCAACGTGCAGCACGCTCGGCGCGGAGAGTCGCTTGAGAGCCGACTCGCTGGCGGCGGCCTGTGTGAGCACAATGGCTCCCGGCAAGATTGAACTCAGGGTTTTCGCTTCTTGCGCCGTTCCTGATAACTGCCCGAAGTTGTACTGCCCCATTCCGGCTGAGCGGCGGGAACTTTCAATGCTTTCGTCCCGGGCGCCGCTATCGCCGCGAGAGGCGTCCGGCGCGTGTTGCCGGACGCCAAAGAGCGGATCGGCGATCACGACCGGCGCCTGCCTGCTGTAGCCTCCGGGTTGCAGCCGGAGCAGATCACGCCCGCTCGTCAGGTAAGTGAGCGAGAGCGTTTCAATGAGATAGCGATCACGCTCATCCACGAGCGTTCCGAAAGGCAGTAGGTTCAAAGTACCGTCGGGGGAAAGGAAGACTTGCCGTGTCGCGCCGAGCAACCTCCGAACCGGACGCATCACGCGCTCGTCCAGTTTACGCGCCAGAAGTTTTACCTCCGTGATCCCCGGACACTTTCCCGCGCTGTAACGATTTTGACTCTCGGGACATTTCAGCGCCTTCAATAATCGAGACAAATCGGCTTCGACGGCTTCCGCTTCACCGAGGTCTGCCCAGGACGGATTGCCGGTTTTGGGCAGTACGTAGGCCACGTAGCGCGGCTGGCCGTATCTCTCGGAACGTGTCTTCGCCTTTGCATTGAAGGGCTTATAGGTAAAGAACTCGACGAGGACCGCGCTACGCGGGAGCGACTGCCGCACCTGCTCGATGGTGACGGGCTGCGTCTGCACACGAAATTCCGCACTGCGCCTGCCGATGGAATCCTGTAACCGTTCAACCTGTGTTTCAAGCCGCGCGATTGTCTCCCGGTGTTCCTGTGCGGGCGTCTCGCCGGGGCCGCCGAGCACCCGCGCAGAGAGTTGTGACTGCGCGACTGAGAGTTGATCGAGCAATGCTTTATCTTGCGGGTCTAGACGACGGCGCAAAGCTGTGACTTGATCAGCCATCGCATCGAGCGCCCGGCCTTTGCGTCTCAGGATGGTAGTTAAAGAGAGGTCGAGGGCTAGCGGGTCGGAAGGCGCGGCGCGGGCGTGTAGCGAGACGGTGGCGTTTGTCTGGTCGGAGAACGTAGCAAGGTAGGCGAGTTTCTGCCGTTCGGAGCCGGTTGAGAGGATCAGTGAGATGTTGCGCTCGCGCACCTCTTCGGCGCGCGCCTTCAACTGCACGGCCTGCTTGATTTGACCTTTCGCTTCGTCGAGCGCGGAGAGATTGACGAGAGAGTTGGCGACATCAAAATGTCCGGGCCGAGGGACTTTTCGCGGATCGCCAGAGCGCGCCGGTAAAGCGTCTCGGCACGCGCGTAATCACCCTTCGATTTGTAAAGATTCGCGAGATTGTTAAATACGCCGGCGAGGCTCGGATGATCTGTGCCGAGCGCTTTCTCATAAATGGCGATGGCGCGTTGATAGAGCGGTTCGGCGCGCGCAGGGTCGTGGTCCACAGACAACGAGGCGAGACTGTTGAGTGACGTGGCGACTTTGGGATGTTCGGGGCCGAGCGCCTTCTCTTCGATGGCGAGAGCGCGCCGGTAAAGCGTCTCGGCGCGTACATAGTTATTATCGTCGTGGTAGTTCGTCGCGAAGTTGTGGAGGATGGTCGCGACATCCGGATGTTCGGGGCTGAGAACCTTTTCGTAGATCGCGAGCGAGCGTTGATAGAGCGGCTCGGCGCGTTCGTAGTCGCCTTTTGCACGGTACAATCCGGCGAGGTTGTTGAGCGAAGCGGCGACGCTCGTGTGGTTAGGGCCGTACACCTTTTCTTGAATGGCTAGAGCGCGTTCGTAGAGCGGCTCCACGCGCGCATACTCGCCTTTCAGGGAGTACAGCCCGGCGATGTTGCCGAGTATGGCGGCGACATCCGAATGATTAGGACCCAGTAGCTTCTCATGAACCTCTAAGGAGCGCAGGTAAAGCGCCTCGACCCGCGCATAATCGCCCTTGAGGTAATACAATCGCGCAAGGTTATTAATCGCTGTAGCGACGGCGGCGTCATCAGGACCAAAACGTTTCTCCCAGATCGCTAAAGCGCGTAGCAAAACCGGCTCGGCGCGTGCGTACTCGCCCTTCATTCTATACAACTCCGCGAGGTTGTTGAGCGAGGTGGCGACAAGAGGACTTTCGAGGCCGAACGCCTTCTCGCGAATAGCCAGAGCGCGTAGATAGAGCGGCTCGGCGGGCGTGTACTCTCCATTCGCTATGTAGAGCATCGCCAACCTGATGAGATTATCCGCGACAACAAAGGGGGTGGCATCGGGCGCGGTTTCAATGAGAGACAATGCACGTTGCGCCAAAGGGATGGCTTCTCTGTACCTGTGTGCTTCGGATAGCTCGACGATCTGCTTGATAAGCCTCCTGGCCTCTGTCAACTCTGCCGACCGGGTCGTCGCCTCATCCCTTTTGACTTGCCCGACGACACTCCGCGAGGAAACCCACAGGCAGACGCCCACGGTCAGGCATAGGCCGAGAATCAAAGTTGTCAGCCGCGCTCGTTTCATCAAACTCAGCATCGTTTTATTCATTAGGAGGTCTGTGCCCGGTTGCAAAAATTGATTACAGTCTAAAATTCGCTTCAGAGTTATCAAACGGATTTACGCAGCAGGGTTGCAAAAAATATATTAGCCGCGATAGCCGCTAATTTCGCAAAAATACGATAGCATTGTGAAAATTACTTTTGAACGTAGAAGCTCGCGAGCGACGATAGACAGGAATTTTTTGCGACACTAGTATTCTAAATGGCATGTCAGAAACAAATACATTGAACAAAGATTACGGCTTTACGCGCGACAGGGAGGACGCACGTGTCGTTGAGGAGTATCTCAACCCGCTGCCGCGCTCGATCGTCCGCCCCGGCGAGCACGAACTGCTCGACGGAGAATGGCGGTTCAGCCTCGACCTCGAAGATCGTGGTCTGAGCGAACGCTGGCACCTCGGTCATGACTACACGGGTACCGCCGTCTGGCCCGGCTCGATAGAAGCCCACATGGCGCAAGCGAAGGGTGATTTGGCCGACACGCCCGCTTGGCAGGATACGGTCGTCGCATGGTACGAGCGCGAGTTCTCTATACGGGAAGATTGGTGCACAGACTCCGGTTGCCTGGTGCAGGTAACTTTCGGCGCGTGCGGCTACGAGACGCGCGTGTGGCTCAACGGTCATCCACTCAGTACGGTCGAGAGCGAGGAGGTCCATCTGGGCGAGTACACGTCGTTCAGCTACGAGTTGCCGCCCGAACTCCTCCAGCCGGTCAACCGTCTGACGGTGCGCATCAGCGATTCCTATGACGCAGAGATTCCGCGCGGCAAGCAGCAATCAACTGTCTATAAGCAGGGCGGCATCTGGTATCAAACCTATACGGGGGCGGTCAGAAGCGTCTGGCTGGAGCCGGTCGGGCGTAACCGCCTGCGCTCACGCCTGAACGTGATCAGCAGTTTCAGAGACAACTTCGTCTCGTTTGATCTGACGACGCGCATACATGATCCCGGCCTCTATTCTTTGCGGCTCGTGGTAAGCGTGCGTGGGAGCGAGCAGACTGTCGTCATCAAGGAAGCGCAGTTGCCGCTGGAGACGGGCGAGAAACGACAGCGCGTGACCGTGGCGTTGCCCGATGCTTTGCGTTGGTCGCCGGTTACGCCAAATCTATATCACCTGGTCGCGCAACTCAGCGGGCAGACGGGCGCTGTCTCGCAGATCGAAGCGCATTTCGGGTTGCGCACGATAGAGGCGCGCGGGCAGACCGTCTATCTCAACAACGAGCCGTTGTATCTGGACGGCATACTCTACCAGCCCGGCACGGCCACCTTCGAAGAGATGCGCCGCCACATGCGTGCGATGAAGCAACTCGGCTGCAATCTGGTGCGTGTGCATATCTCCGGCATTGACCCGCGCATCTACGATCTGGCCGACGAGACGGGGATGCTGCTGTGGGTGGAAGTGCCGAGCCCGCACCGCTCAAGCCAGCAGAGCCGCAAAAACCACTGGGCGGAGATGATGCGCATGCTCGTACACATCGGCTCGCATCCTTCGGTCGTCATCTGGAGCCTCTACAACGAAGACTGGGGCGCGGAGGACATCGCCACCAACCCTGAGACCCGCCGCTACGTCGCACGCGCATACGACTACCTGCGCTTGAACCACCCGCAGTTGCTCGTGGTGGATAACGACGGCTGGCAGCACGTCTCGACGGAGGGCAGGCTCAAGTCCGATCTTCTCACGGCGCACCTGTACACTCCTGACATCAACGCCTGGCGGCAACTACTGGAACGTCTGGCGAGCGGCGAGATGGAAGGCGTGGCGGTGAAACCTCTGATCGTCGGAGACCCGTACTTTTACGTCGGGCAGGTGCCGCTGGTGGTCAGCGAGTGGGGCGGCTTCGGCTTCGTAGATTACGGCGGGCCGGACGAACAGGAAGACAAGGCGGCGCGCATCAGAACCTTCAAGCGGGAGTTGCGCCGCCACGCAATTGCCGGCGACGTTTACACGCAGGCGACGAGCATCGAGGAGGAAGATAACGGACTAATTGATCCCGAAACGGGCGACCTTCTCGTGCCCGCCGGATTGCTCAACTCCGGCGCACCGGAGTGACCGTGATGTCGGGATTAAAGTAATAAGCCGGCGCATCATCCGCCGCGAGACACAACCCTCACTTCCATGCTTTCGCACAGCGCATGAACGGCGCTTACGCCGATAATATAGACAATAATTTAGACAAGTCCGCCGCCCTTGACTGTCGTGCCGGGCGGCGTTCCCTTCGGTCACACCCGGGAGGCAAGTGTGACGAAATATTTTATCGTGTCGCGCTCGCGCCGGGCGGCACCTCCGAATCAAATGCCCTATGGCAGGCATTGCTTATAACTGCCGCCAGCGTTGAAGCGTTTCAACGCGATTTCTGCATCGTGATGATGACCATCGGCGAGTCGCCTGTCGTACGGCTGTAGGCGACCCAGTAGCCCGCTTGCGGGTAGGTCTTCATCTGGTAGAGCGAGCCGTCCGGCTTGGCCTCTATGTCGGTGCCGATGACGGCCACGGGTGCGGGCGCGCCGCTCTCCTTGCCCATGTAGGTGGCGATGATGGCGCTCGCCTTGCCGTCCTGATAATAGACGCGTGCGCGCTCTTTGTCTGAGAAGACGTAGAAATCCATCGCGTCCGATTTCTCTTCGGGCTTGCCGAGCCTGGCGCGCACGTCCTTTGCGCTCATGCCGATTCGAATGCCTCTGTACTCGCGGTAGAGGGGTTCGACCGCAGCCTTCGCGGCCACACTCTCGCCAGTCGGGGTGGTGCCCTCCCTCATTGTCTTACTCGCCGCTTCCGCCGGCGCGGCTACCGTATTCGCCTGCTGCGTTTGGGTCTGCGTTTGCGGTGCGGGCGTCGGGACAGTTGGCGTCGGCGTTGCCTCCTGCGCTGCGACAGTAGCGGCGAAAACAAGCGCCGTCGCGGAGATTGATGCGGCTGCCCGTGCACGACCTAAATGTCCTCTGATAAAACTTTTTAACATCTCAGAAAAGCCTCCGTGTGTGATCGAAATCTACACTTTAAGCATAGCGGAGGGCGGGGCGCGTGGTAACGGTGGTTCTACTCAGTTGTCGTAGGTGATAACACTTATAAGGCTTGAAGGAGACACGGCTACTTAAGATTTGTCGCCGGGTTGCGTGCGGTCGAGGACGTAGCGAGCGATCTCGACGCGATTGCCGAAGTCCTTCTTATCGAGAATGTGGCTGATGTGGTTCTCCACCGTGCGTACGCTGATGCCGAACTCGGCGGCGATCTCCTTGTTGGAGAGACCGCGCGCGACCGCCGACGCGATGCGCTCCTCGGCCTCGGTCAGCGCCTCATCACGGAAGTGGACCACGTCTTGCGCCGCCTCCGTTTGCGAAGTGCCGACGAGGCGCGCGATCTCGGCATGGGTGCGCTGCACGCGGGCGAGGATGCTGTGGATGACTGCGACCAGTTCGTCCGGCTCGAAAGGCTTCGTCAGGTAGGCGTCAACTCCGGTGCGGAAGCCTTCGATACGGTCAGCCGTCTCGTCCTTCGCCGTGAGGAAGACGACCGGCGTCAACGCCGTGCGGGAAGAGGCGCGGAGTTGCCGCGCGAGTTGATAACCGTCCATGCCGGGCATGCGTATGTCGCTGACGATTAAGTCCGGCACCGTCTCGGCCACGCGCACGAGCGCCTCCGCGCCGCTGCGCGCTGTCAACACCTCGAACCCTTCGCCGCGCAGGCAGGCCGCGACGGCGCGCAGCAAATTCGGTTCATCATCAACTACCAGTAAACGCTTCGACATTCGTCGCCTCCTCAGACTTCTCGCCCGCGCCGTCGTCGCCGTGCCAGGCGGGCAGGCGCACCGTGAAGGCCGTCCCCGCGCTCTCGCCCTCCGGCGGACTCTCCACGGAGATGCTCCCGCCGAGTTGGCCTACTATCCTGTGCGCCAGGTATAAGCCGAGACCCACACCCGGCGCTTCTATGTAATCGGATGAACGGTCCGGCGCGTCCGGCGGGCTTAAAACAGAAGGGGCGGAAGGAGCCGGGCGACCCCGGAAAAACTTTTCAAAGATGAAGGGCACGTCCTCGCACATGATGCCGACGCCCGTGTCCTTGACGGTGATTTCAACGCCGCCCGCCTCGCGCGCCGCCCCCGCCTTGATAGTAATGCGCCCGCCTGCGGGCGTGTACTTGATGGCGCTCTCGATGAGGCTGCACACCACGCGCCGCAGCGCCTCACGGTCGGTCAGAATGTCCGGGACATCTCCCGGCACGTCCGTTTCGAGTGTCAATCCACGCACCTCTGCGGCGCGCGCTTCGACCCGTGCGCAGGCCTTGACGACTTCCGCCGCGTTCACCCTCGTTCGCGCGATTTTGTACGCGCCCGACTCAATACGCGACAGGTCGAGCAGGTTAAGCACTAAGTCAATCTGCCGGTCGCACTCGGCGGCAATGGTCTCCAGATACTCGCGCTGTTCTTCCTCGCTCAACCGTCCGCGCTGCAAGACGCGCGTCAGTGTCTTGATCGTCGTCAAAGGCGTGCGCAGTTCGTGTGAGACGCTTGAGACGAATTCGGACTTGAGACGGTCGAGTTCCTTGAGACGTTCCTCGCGCTCGGCGACCTGTGCGGCCATACGGTTGAAGGCCGCGCCCAGTTCGACGATCTCGCCGCTGCCCGACACGGGCGCACGCGCCGCTAAATCGCCTGCGCCGATCTCCTGCGTCGCGCTGCGCAATCTGAGAATGGGGCGCACGATGCCGCGCGCGATCAGCATGGCAGCCACGACGGCAAAGGCGAGCGCGATCAGGCTGAACATGACGTGGCGTTTGAGTTGACGCCGGGCCGGTTCGTACAGGGTCGAGCTGGGGATGCCGACGCTTAAGACGCAGCCCGTGTCGCCTGCGCGGGCCAGCCCGTAGACGCGGCGTACGCCGTCGTAAGGGCTTTCCATCTCGACGACCGCCGTGCGGCCTGCGCCGAGCGCAGCGATCAGTGGCATCCCGCTGACGTTCAGATCAATCGGTTCACTCGTCGTCTGCCTGCGGTAGAGTCGCCTGCTCTCGGAATCGAAGACGGCGATGACGGCGCGGTCGGACATCTCTATGTCACTGAAGAGATCATTGATGGCCGCCCCGTCAACGCGCGCCATCACAGCCCCCTCGCCCGCCGGGACGGCCAGCGCGAAGATTGGTCGCGCCTCGTCGCGCGTGCGGTCCGTCGCCAGCACCCAGGAGTTACTGCCTTGCACTTGAGATAAAAGATGGTCGGTCAGAGCGCGCGGCGGCGGCTCCCGGCCCTGAGGTTGGGCTACGAGGCTCTCTCCGTACTGATCAACGAGGCGAGCGTCAATCCAGTAGGGGCGGCTTTGGACTGTGTGCCTGAGATGGTCCGCGAGTTGGGGCGAGCGCAAAGACTGTTCGGCGGCTTCGGCGGCGAGCGTCGTCAGGGGCTGTCGTTGCGCGTCAATCCATCGTTCGAACGCGACGGCGGCCAGTTCCGCACGCTGCTTCAGGGATTCGTCGAGTTGCGTTCGGTTGCTTTGCCAGACGCGGCGCAGGTCTGCTGCGCCGACGAGCGCCAGCGGGACGGCGATGCCGACGGCGAGGACCAGTAATCGAGCGCGAATGCCCAAAGCGCCTCAACCCCTCTGAAGCCGCCGGACAATACCGATGTCATGCGGCGACCCCGGTCATGATCCCTGTTACTGAAAAATGACGCTGCCGCAAAGTATAACAACGCAGGACAGCCACGGCATAAGGGTAAACACTCACGCCGCATAGGTGTTCACACTGTTTCGCACGAGATGTTTGCCCGGTTAGATTCAAAGCGAACTTTGTTAGAGGAGTTGGTGATGTCACAGGTCATGGTCTTTCGCGCAGGTGATAAAGAGTATCGCGGGTCGTCAGCACTGGAGATTGTGCAGGCGCTCAAACAGGAAACTAAGGCGGACGGCACTGACCAACCCGTCAGGCAGTTTCTTATCGAATCGCTGGGGCAGTTCCGCGACCGCATCCCGCTGCGCGAACTCGATGTCAGCGACCGTTTGAGCGACGAGATGCTCGCGCTCAGCTATCTCTACCTGCGCGACGAATTCGGCGCAGGCGAACTAACAGATGTCCCGCGACGGCAGCAGTGGGCGCACCCACTTTAACGATAAATCCGCAGAGACATTACATCCGTAAGCAGTCATCTCGGGGTTTGTCCTTACGCGACGCTTATCACAAACCCACGGCCGCAAACTTCAGACGGTCAGGGAAAGGGGTCAGACATTGAGTAACATTAAGAGCACCACAGAGGAAGAGGGCGGCGGCGCGTCGGCAGAAAGTGTGACCCTTTTAACAGGCAAGGCGAGGAAGGTCGGGATTTATCTCGGCGTCGCCCTCGCCATCTTCATGCTCGGCTTCCTGCCGATGTGGATGAAATCGCGTGCAAACGCCTCGCAGCGCGATGCGGCACAGCGCGAACTGCGCCTCAGCCAGATGCACGGCACGCTGGCCTCCGC
>WUUC01011674.1_pt1 | contig 14394 bp, 16 predicted proteins | sample 6278441 | NCBI WGS metagenome assembly WUUC01 (sample SAMN13675441, study PRJNA597444) | soil metagenome | isolation source: soil | place: USA: Washington | collected 2017-10
CGTCGGCACCCCACCGGCGGCGCCGTACGGCGAGGCCCAGCCCGCCGGGCCGCTGTCGTTCCCGGTCGTCACCGGGGTCACCTACACCGCGCTGGTCAGCGTCCGCGCGAACGCCACCACGCGCTCGGCCCGGGTGAAGATCCAGTGGTACAACGCCGACGACGGCACCGGCACGCTCATCAGCACGAGCACCGGCACCACGGCCAACGCGACCAGCGTCTTCTACCAGCAGGTCAGCGTGACGGCGGTCGCTCCGGCAGGCGCGAAACTGGGCCGGATGGTCATCGACGTCACCGGCGCCACGGCGGCGGGCGAAATCTTCTACACCGCGTTCCCCTCGTTCCACCCGGGCACCCTGACCGGCTACCAGCCCGGCGGCCACAGCCAGACCCAGACGGTACGGATCGAGCGGTCCGACGACGGCGGGCTCACCTGGACGACGATCATCGACCGGTCCAAGCCGACGCTGGCCCAGCAGTCGGTGGAGTACGACCGGCTGATGCCGCTCGGCATCGACGTGAAGTACCGGGGGTACACCGAGGTCGACTACGGCGACGAGTCCCGGCTGGTCTCCGAGGTCTCGGCCGTCGCGACCATCAACGTCCCGGTCGACGTGTGGGTGATTCGCGACCCGGCCGACGACGAGGCCGAGATGCTGGCGAACGTCATCGCCTACGAGCGCGGCGACGACGAGGCGAGCAGCGTGCACCGGCCCGCCGGTCGGGAGTTCCCGATCGTTGACACGGAAGGGATCCACGCGGCCACCGGCTCGATCGACGTCTTCGTGAAGCAGCCGGATCTCGCCTCCGCCGTGGAGGTGCTGCGCCGCTCGGTGCCGATGGTGGTCCAGAGTCCGATCGGTGAGTTGTTCTACGCTCGCCTGATCCGGCGCGACTACATCGTCAACTCCGGCCGCCACCGGGTGATCCGGCTGGCCTACGTCGAGATCGAGGGGGCCGCCTGATGTGGGCGACCTCCGATGCGTTCGCCGTGGCGCTGGCGTCGACCTCGCGCGTGTGGGCCACCCGGATCGAGGTGCTCTACGGCACCGAGGTGGTCACCGCGCTCAACGTCCTGCTGCGTGGCTACGTCGGGATTGACGACGTCGCCGTCCGGCGCGAGTGCCACTTCACCATCGTGGACGCCGACGGCGTGCTCACTCCGGCCAGCGCGCGCGACCTGCTGGCGCCCAAGGGCACCGAGTTGCGCGTCTACCGGGGGCTGCGGGTCGCCGGGTCGAACGGGCCGGAGTACGAATGGGTGCCGCTCGGGGTGTTCGGCATCGTGGAGCCCGAGGTGCGCGCGCACAGCGACGGCACGGTGATCGAGGTCAAGGGCTTCGACCGCGTCGACACGATCCGCGACCGCCGATTCGTTGACCCGTGGGTGATTCCGGACGGCACCTGGGTGCACGATGCCATTCCGGCGATCGTCACCTCGCGGCTCAACGTACCGGTGCGGGTGACGGCCACCAGTCCGCATCAGGTGCCGGAGACGGTCTACGACCGCTACAGCGACCCCTGGGACGCCGTTCGCGAACTCGCCGAGGCGTGCGGTTACAGCGCCTACTTCGATCAGTTGGGCTCCCTGGTGGTCGGTCCCGACATTGGGGTCGAGACCGGCATGACGTACGAGCCGGGGCCCGACTCGCTGCTGATGACCTCGGCGCGCCGGTTCGACAAGAGCAAGACCTACAGCGGCGTCATCGTGCGCGGCGAGCATCCGGACAAGACACCGGTGCGGGTCGAGAAGTGGGACAGCGACCCGAAGTCCCCGACCTACGCCTTCGGCCCGTTCGGCAAGCGGCCCTACGGCTACTACTCGGCGCTGGTCACCACCACGGCGCAGGCGCAGCAGGTGGCCGACCTGCTGTTCCCGACGGTCACCCGGATCACCCAGGAGTGCACGATCACCATCGCGGGGCACCCGGGCCACGACGTCGGCGACGTCATCACCATCGTGGACCCACGCTCCAAGACCACCGGTCGCTGGCAGATCACCAGTGGCACCATCCCGCTGCGCGTCGAGCAGGGTGAGCACACCCGGCTGCGGTGCAAGGAGGTCGTGTGAGCGTCGAACCCACCGGCACGCTCGGCGGCGCGCAGAGCGACGTCGCGGGCACCGTGGCGGAACTGGCCCGGCTCATCAAGGCGCAGGCCTCGGCGACGGCGGCCGTGCGGATCGGTGTGGTGACGGCGGTCCAGGCCTCACCCGGCCGGAAGGTGCAGACCGACCAGACCGGTACGGCATGGGTCGCGCGACTGGAGGACACCGCGATCTACGTCGGCGACCGGGTGGCGATGCTCCAGCAGTCCTCGCTCTGGCTGGTCATCGGCCGCCTCACCGGCGAGCCCGGCGCGGTACCGATCGGGACCGTCGTGCCGTTCGCGGGCTCCACAGCGCCGCCCGGCTGGCTGGAGTGCGCCGGGCAGGCCATCGACCGGACGACGTACGCCACGCTCTACCAGGCCATCGGCAACGGCTACGGCGCTGGGAACGGCACGACGACGTTCAACATCCCGAATCTCCAGGGCCGGGTGCCGGTGGGCGCCCAGGGGCTCACCTGGTTCCAGACCAGCACCGGCGGCGCCGCGACCGTGGCCCTGTCGACGGCCGAAATGCCTGCACACAACCACGGCAACAGCGGCAACCACGAGCACGGCATCGACAACGCGGCGGTGACCACTACGGTCAACGGCACCGGGACCTCGCCCGTTGCGTCCCATGAGCCCGGAACGACCCATTTCGAGGGGGGCCACACGCACACGACGGTAGGCTCGGGGGCAGCGCACGAGAACATGCCGCCGTACCTGGTGCTGATGTATATCATCCGGGTGCTCTGAGGGAGAGGCGAGCCTATGGGCGACGACGACCTGATTGCACGCCTGCGGCTACAGCGAGCGAAGTTGCTCGGCTGGCACCTACCTCGCGTCGTCTCGGAGTACCCGCTCGAGGTAGTCGCCAGTTTCTACGGCGTCTTCGCCGCGCTGGCGGTGCTGTTGCCGCACGTGAACTCCCCCTCGACCATCCTGGGGCAGTTGCCGCCTGCGATCGAAACCCTCTGGGGCGCCACGATGGCGCTCGCCTCGCTGACCATGCTGTGGGGGCTGCGCCCGCCGCGCGTCCGGCTGGACCTGGTGTCCAGGGGTGTCATGCTGTTCGGGATCATCACGATCGCCTTCGGTACGGGGATCTTGGCGCATTACGGCTGGGATCGCTTGCTGAGCGGTACCTTCCTGGTCGGGGCCGGTGTGGTCGCTGCACTCCGATCGCTCAAGTTGCGGGTGGACTACTACACCGCCCTGGAGACGCTCACCGACGAGCATCGCCGCAACGGGGACAGCGGCACTCATGCCAAGGAGGGGTAGATGCCCAGCATCCCCAGCAACGCGCCCATGTGGGTGTGGGTGTTCGCCATCCTGGTCAGCGGTGGCGGGCTCGGTTACGTGCGCGACTTCGTCAAGCAGCGCCGGATCACCCGTGAGACCCCGAAGCCCGTCCGCGAGCGGGTAGCAGCCAACGCGGCCATCGACTCCTCCCTGACCGTCATCGCGAAGGCGCGAGACGAGTTGGCCGACGACAACGTCGCAGTGCGTGAGGCGCTGCGCGAGGAGCGGGAGAACGCGATGACGCTGCGTGGTGAGATCAGAACCACTCGCGAGGAGCACGCCCGGGACCGCGAGCGGTGGGCCCGCGAGCGAGAGGGCTACCTCACCCGCATCAGGGAACTGGAGACCCGCCAGGACGAGTTGGCGGGGATGATCCAGGTGTTGCGTTCGGACGTGGAGAGGAACGAAGGATGAGCCCGAGAGCGGCGGCCTGGGAGCCGCCTTACGTAGACGTCAGCGTGGGCGAGGGGCCGGTCGACCTGGCGCCGAGCACCGGCACCGACGTCGACTGGGAGGACGAGGAACTGACCGCCGACGAGGTCGAGGTCGGCGAGCAGTTGGGCGAGGCGATCGACCCCGACGACGACACCGACAACGGCGGGATCCCGACCACCGAACCGGAGCCCGGCCAGTCCGTGCTGCCGCCGCTCGACGTCCCGGTCGAGGACGAGGCTGACGGCGCCGAGCCGGAGCAGCCGGGGGGCCAGTCGTGAGCCGGGCCAGTGCGCAGGCCGACGCGCAGCGACTCAAGTCGATCATGGAGAAGCACGGCGTCAAGTGCTCCCTGGAACTCCAGGCGGGTCGGCCGTGGGGCGGCGACGCCTGGTACAGCCGCAAGCACGTGATCATGAACCACCACACCGCCGGGCCGCGCTCGGGCAACACACCGTCCCTCGGGGTCTGCAAGAACGGCCGCACCGGCCTGCCCGGCCCGCTGTGCAACGGCTACGGCGGCCGCGACTTCGTCTACCGCGTCATCACGATGGGGCTGGCGAACCACCCCGGCGTCGGCGGACCGCTGACGGTGGCGGGCTTCCGGATCCCGCAGGACAGCGCGCGCATCAGCGCCTGGGGCACCGAGTGGGAGCACACCGGCACCACCACCTGGCCCGCCGGGATGAGCGAGTTCATGGGTCGCGCCAACGCCGCGCTGTGCGAGTTCTGGGCCGTCCCGATCGAGCGCGTCATTGAGCACGCCACGTGGACCACCCGCAAGATCGACCGGGCACCGAAGTACGCCCGTTCAGGTTCGACCGGCCAGGCCGAGGTGCGCCGGTACGGCGGTCTCATCGTCTCGCAGCCGACCGTCCCACCGCCGACCCGGCCCGCGCCGATCGCCCCGGCCAAGCCGAGGCCGATCGCGGTCGACGGCGACTGGGGCCCGGCCACCTGGAAGCGCACCCAGATGCTGGTCAAGGTGCCGCAGACCGGCAAGCAGAACGCGGCCACCCTCAAGGCGCTCCAGCGCTACCTCGGGATGAAGGGCTCGGCCGTCTCCGGGGTCTTCTCCAAGGACACGAAGCGGCACATCCAGAAGTTCGTGAAGACGACCCAGGACGGCGTCCTGGGGCCTGTCACAATCAAGGCGTGGCAGCGGCACCTCAACCGAGCGCTGTCCTGACCAGGAAAGGTCCATCCATGAAGAACCCGTTCCTCAAGGCCGTGCACTTCGTGGTGCTGGCCGTCATCGGTGGTGGCATCGGCGTGCCGTTCCTCCAGGGCGAGGGCTGGAACGCCGTCACCCTGGTCACGGCGATCGGCGCCCTGGGCGTCTGGCTGTCCAAGAACACCCCGAAGCAGCCCGCGCTGCGTGGCCTGGTGGCCGTCTACACCGCCGTGGCGGCGGCCCTGGCGGCGGCCTTCACCGACCAGAGCGTCTCCGGCGTGGAGTTGCAGCAGATCGTGCTGGCTGGCCTCGGCGCCTTCGGCGTGTTCCTCGGTGCGGACGAGACCGGCCCGGCCGTCCCGGCGCCGACCTTCCCGGCCGACACCCCCGGCTACACCACGTAGTTCACCCTGCGTAGCCGAATCCACTTCGGCCACGCCCGACCGGCGGCCTCCCGATCATGGGGGGCCGCCTCGTTTTTGTCCCAAGACGATCTTCGGAGGCCCTTCCACCCCGCCCCTCCACGGTGGCGGCGGGTGGCGCGGAGGCTCTGGGAGCGATCTTGGGACGTTTTCATCCCAAGATCGGTTAACCCGATCGGCTTCCCGATGGGCCTCTGACCTGCGAGAACGCCTCCCCGTAGATCATCTTGGGATAGTTGGGATGTTCTCTCTATATATCCCCCCGTGTACGCGCGTTGGATAGTTCAGATGGGACGTTTTTGTGACCCTTATGCGCACCCGAGAACCGAATTCGGTCACCATCCGTACAGAGTGACGGGGAGTCGTTGCGCCACAACGGATCCCCTGGTCCATCCCTGGTTGACTCGGCATCCACGGCTGGGCTACCTTGGCCCTCCAGAGCGCCACTGAGGCATCCGGCCCCGGCGGCGCTCCCGTCTCGAGAGAGGGGTGCCGATCGTGGACCCGTTCATCGTCGCCGTACAGGCGATCCAGGTGGACCCGAACCAGAGCGTGAACATCATCCGCGCGCTGGTCATCGGGCTGCTCGGCCTCGGCTTCCTGGTGGCCGGTGTGGCCGCCGTGTTCGGCCCCGGCCGCAAGGGCAACACCCGCCGGTCGTGGGACATCGCCAGCGCCTCGCTGGTCGCCCTCGTCCCGGCCGTCATCGGCGCCGGTGGCATCGCGCTGGCGCTCGGCATGGCGGTCTTCGGCTGGGTCATCCCCGGGATCAACGGCTGATGGCCGTCGTCCGGAACGTCCAGACCACCGTCAGCGCCTCGTGGCCGCTGCGCGGCCGCTGGCCGACGGTGACCGAACTGCTCGCGATGGTGCCCGACCTGGAGCAACTGGACCCCGACCAGCAGGTCGTGATCGAGCCCGGCGGAATGGGCCTGAACCCCAGCGAGCAGACCGTCGCGATGGTCAAGCCGTACTCGACCGAGGTGACGGCGACCAACGTTCCGGAGGCTCCGGCGAACCCGCGCAGGGTGGCTCGCGTCGTCAAGGTGATCGTTCAGCCTGCCGTCGGTAACGAGTCGCGCCACTGGGAGCCGGACGCCGAGGAGGTCGCCAACACGGTCTCATCCCTGGTGGCCCGGCGGCTGGACACCGGCTGGGAGATCGTGGACGTCCGCCCCGATCGCGAGGCGGTGCGTGACTGATGCCGATCCAGCGGAGCGAGGACCCGGCGCGCAACCTGCACGCCATCTGGCACGGGCCGACCAACGCCTGGCGCTGGCCGTTCGACGCCACCTACACCGAGTGGAGCGTTGCGGCCGCCACCTTCGTGGCGAGCGCGATCATCCTCTGGTGGGCGGCACCGCTCGGTCTGGTCTTCGTCCTGCTCGCGCTCGGCATCGGCCGGATGTTCGCCCGGCGCATCGACCGGGGCACGCTGGCCCGGGTGCTGCGCACCGACCCCAAGGACGCCGAGGGCACCCGGCGCCGCACCCGGCGGGTCGCCACCGGTGCCGCGCTGCTGATGGTGCTGGCCGCCGTCCCGAACCCCACGGCGTGGCTGCTGCCGTCCCCGTGGTGGCTCGCCCTGCCGGGCGCGCTGTACGTCGCCGTCCGGGTGGTCCGCTGGGCCCGCCCATGGATCGACGGCAACCGCCCGGTGCCCTACTGGATCTCCACCCTGCGCGCCATCCCGCGCCGCCCGGCGCGGTTGCAGCGTGACCCGGCGGTCATCGGCTTCGCCGGTGTGCCGACCGTTCCCGACCAGCCCCTGGACGACGCCGTGCTGGACTTCCTGTCCGACGTCGCCCTCATCGACCCTGAGGAGGTCAACGTGCCCCTGTACCGCGAGCGGACCCCCACGGTCGAGGCCATGCTGTGGGACTCCACCACCGGCCGCGTGGAGACCTGCGAGAACATCATCGCCGTCCTGCGCGCCCGGGAGATCCCGCACCGCATCCCGCAGGTGGTGCGCCGTGAGGTACGCCAGCCCGGCGGCACCTACGTCTCCGTGCGCGAGCGCGTCGCGCTGGAGGTCGACGGCACCCCGGTGCCGGACGGCACCGTCATCACCCTCGACGCCGAGCGGCGGGTCGCCTTCGTCGCCCGGACCGAGTTCAGCCGCCGGTTCGAGATGGTGCTGCCCCGCCCGGAGCACCAGACCGCGCCGGTCGAGGGCGCGCTGTGAGGCGGCTGCGCCGGAACCGTCCGGCCACCACGCTGCCCGAGGCGCCGCTGCATGCCGCGCTGGCCCCGAGCACGCGCCAGATGGTGCGCAACATGATCCTCACCGCTGACGGCACGGTGTGGGCGGGCTACCGACTCGGCCCGGCCCGCTGGGACTACACCTCGCTGGACGCCAAGGCGGCCTTGCTGGAGGCCGTCGCCGACGGCTGGGCGCACCTGCTCGGCCGCGACCTCCAGGAGCGCGTCACGAACCGCCCGCACCCGGTGGCCGACTGGGCCCGGCGGCTGGACGAGAGGACGCCGCACCCGGCCGACGAGAGGCTCTGGCGCGAGCACCTGCTGCGGATGCAGCGCCGGGTCGGCCAGGCCGGGATGGACGACAAGATCGTCTACCGCTACTTCACCGTCGGGCAGATCGACCCCGACATCGACCTGCTCGGCCAGACCCTGGCCTACTACCTGCACGGCACCCAGCCCGCCGCCGAGGTGCGCAAGGTGCTCGCCGAGGAGAAGCAGGTGGCTGACGCCGTCGGCGGCCCCGGCTGGCGCGCCAAGCGGATGACCGAGCGGGACGCCGGGTGGTTGCGCACTCGCTCACTCGCGCCGGGCCTGCCCGCCCCGCTGCCGACCCGGCCGGAGGGCTGGGACGAGGGGGACATCGACGTGATGAGCAACGACGTCCGCTGGCATGAGGACCCGCTGGCGCGCTCGGTCCAGGTGGCCGCCTGGCGCGACGGTCGGAAGATCACCCGGCATGCGATGGTGCTCACCGTCTCCCGGATGGACGACCTCGGTTACCCCGAGAACGGACTCGACCCGTGGCAGGCGTACGCCGAGCGGGCCACCGACCCGGACGGCCGCCCCTTCGCCGTGGAGTGGAACCTGGTCGGCCGCCTGATGACCGGCCAGGAGTTGAAGTCGCGCTCGGAGTTGGACCTCAACAAGGCCGACTCGATCAAGGACTCCTACATCGCCCACGGCGAGCGGCCGCCGGGCTACACCGAGCAGGGCATCGCCGTCGCCGAGGAGGCCAAGAACCAGATCGCCACCGGTGCCGCGCGGGTCTCCGGCCGGTTCGTCGGCTCGGTCAACGCGCTCGTGATCGGCGAGGATCTGGTGGACGAGAACGGCCGCGTGGTCAAGCCCGCCGACGAGGTCGCCGAGGAGCGCGCGGCCGCGCTGCGACGGCTCTACGGCGGCAACGAACTGCGGATGGAGTTGACCGTCCCCACCGCGCAGTCGATCAAGTTGCGTGAGTTCATCCCCGGCGAGCCGGTCGACCGCAAGGGCTACCAGCGCCAGATCCGGCTGGACTACCTCTCGGCCGGGTTGCCGAACGTCTCGGCCGCCGTCGGCGACGACCGGGGGCCCTACCTCGGCTTCACGCGCGGAGCGGCGCGGCGCCCCTTCTTCCACGACCCGCACTACGCCACCGAGGGTCGCAAGCACCTCGGCCGGTCGCAGAACTGCTGGCTGGTCACCGGCACGCTGGGCTCCGGCAAGTCGGTGCTGCTGGGGGCGGTCGCCGACGTCGAGGCCGGGCGCGGGATCCGCGTCGTCGTCCGAGACCCGTCCGGCCCGCTGATGCGGCTGTGCGAGATGCCCGACCTGGCCCCGCACGCCACGGCGCTCAACCTGCTGCGCGGCGCGCCGGGCACCCTCAGCCCGCCGTCCCTGGTGCGCGAGCCCCGGCGCGAGGAGTTCCTGATCGGTACCGGCGTGGACGAGGACGCCTACCGGCAGGCCGTCGCCGAGGCGCGTGGCGAGCGCCGGGCGCTGTCCATCGACATCGCCCGCCGGTGCCTCGAGGCGGACCTCTACAACGAGCCGCACACCCGCGAGGTGCTGCGGGCGGCCGCCGACCTCGCCACCGAGGCGACCGGCTGGCACGACCGGACGTCGTTGTGGGACCTGATCGCCGGGCTGAACCGGCTCAACGACCCGCACGCGCTGCGGGTGGCCAACGCGCTGACCTCGGCCAGCCAGATGCCGATGCTCTCCCTGCTGTTCCCGCCGTTCGGCCACAGCGGCGAGTTCATGGCGCCGACCCTGGTCGACCGTTACCTCACCGTTATCTCGACGCCGGGCATCCGCCGGGCGCCGGACGGTGCGCCGCGCGAGGACTGGAGCCCGGCCGAGTTGGCCGCCGACCCGGTGATGCGGCTGACCGCGCAGTTCACCAACCGGCTGCTGTTCGACAAGCCGATGAACGAGCGCGCGGTGGCGATCTTCGATGAGGCCGAGGACATGACCGACACCGGCGCCGGGCGGCACATGCTCAACCGGCTCGGCCGCGACCACTCGAAGTGGAACATCGCCGTCTACCTCGGGCTCAAGAACGTCACCGACCAGATGATGGGCACCGAGTTGCGCAACTTCGTCGCGGGCGCCTTCGTCGGCCGGGTCGCCTCGCGCGAGCCCGCCGAGGCGATGCTGCGGGTGCTCAACGTGGACGACCGCCGGTATGCCTCGCGGCTGATGAACCTCTCCTCGACCCGGCCCGGCGAGTTCGTCCACCTGGACCTCGACGGCCAGGTGGGCGGGATCAAGGTGGACCTGGACTACTACCCGCTGCTCAAGGAGTACCTGCTCACCGACCCGACGCCGGAGGGCTCCGACGCCTGGGACCTCACCGAGGGCGGGAGCGCGTGATGACCGGCGACCGCTACTGGCACCGCGAGGAGTCCTCGTTCCCCTTCCCCGCGCAGCGCGTCGTCATCCCGGCGAGCGTTCGCGCGATGCTGGTCTCGTTCCTTCGGGTGCACCACTGCCCGGCCGCCGAGGGCAATCGGCGCTCGCACGAGCGCAAGCACCTGTTGCACGTGCTGATGGCCGACACCGGCGAGCCGCTGTGCGTCGCCGAGGAGGTCGTGCTGGACATCGAGCGCGGCGACCCGGCGCGCATCATCCGCGAGGTCGAGCAGATCCCCGACGGTCGCTGGCACGCGATCCCCCTGACCGGCGTCCGAGGAGGCCACTGATGAGCCGTCGCCACACGCACACGATCAAGTGCCCGCACGGCAAGGGTCGCCGGACGCTGGTCCGCTGGGTTCTGATCGGCGCCGTCGTCGGGCTGTTCCTGGTGATCTTCTCCGGCGGCGGCGCGGATGCGGCCACCGCGCGGGCCCCGCTCGCGCCGGACATCCCGGGGATCGACCTGTGTGACCCCGAGGCGCCGGTGCCGCAGCCGCCGGACTCCGACCTGCCGGGCATCTTTCTGGAGCGGCCGGAGACCGTCGTCGGCGCGCCGGTGGCCCAGCAGGCCGACGACGTCGTGCCCGCCAACGTCAACGAGTTGCTGCGCACCTCCGGCATGGGCGGGATGCGGCCGATCGTCTACGACCTCGGCTGCGGCGCGGACCCGACCAAGACCGCCGACCGGATCGCCGCCTGGTCCGACTCGACGCTCGGCGGCTGGTTCACCACCTGGGGCCAGTCGTTCACCGCGCTGGCCGACTCCATCGACCGGCGGGTGTGGAGCCCGACCTGGATCTCGACCCTGCTGGGCAACTTCGCCGAGCGCACCATCGGCCGCCTGGAGGCCGCCATCGTGCTGCCGCTGCTCGGCCTCGGCCTGATCACTGCCTCGGTCTTCGGCCTGAACCGGGCGCGCAAGGGCGACACGCGCGGCGTCGCCCAGATGGTCTGCTGGGCCGGGCTCGCCGTCCTGGTCGCGTGCGCGGTGCTGATCAAGCCGACGGCGCTCGCCAGCGGGACGCAGGCGCTGGCCTCAACCGGTTCCCAGGCGCTGCACGGCACGACCGGCAACGCGGGCACCTCGACCACCGAGTCGGTGATGCGCGACATCCACTACCAGGGCTGGCTGCGGCGCACCTTCGGCACCGACGAGTCCGACACCGCCAAGCGGTACGGCCCGGCGCTGCTCGCCGCCACCCGGATCACCTGGGCCGAGTGGGACGCCACCGATCCGAGCCGGGCTCGCTCCGACAGCGAGCGCGAGGAGATCCTGGAGCGTCGCAAGGAGATGATCGAGGCCAAGGCCGAGGCGTTCAAGACCGTCGCCGAGAAGGTCGAGAAGGAGGACCCGGAGGCCTATGAGTGGCTGACCGGCCGTCACGGCTCGTTCGGCGTGGCGATGTACGAATGGGGCTTCGCCCTGGTCGCCTCCGGCTTCCGGCTGGTCACCGATCTGATGATCGTGCTCGCCTTCCTGCTGCTGGTCGTGCTCGGCCTGATCTGGCTGGCCGCAAGTCCCTACCTGGTGACCCCGCGCGGCGAGGGGCTGGGGCGCGGCCTGCTGGACGCCACGGCGTCGTGCATCGGCTTCGTGGTGATCGGCGTCGTCGCGCTCTGGCTCTGGACGATCTACGCCGGGGTGGTGATGATGCCCGGCACGCACTCGGCGTGGGCATTCGTCCTGCTGCTCGGTGGCACCTTCGCGTTCTGGACGCTGTTCCGGCCCGACCGCAAGATTTTCCACCTGCTCTCGGCCGGGCGGATCCGCAGCAACGGGAAGTTGTCGAACAAGATCGTCAAGCAGATCGCACTCCACATGGGTGCGCACTACGCCGCCGACCGGGTGCGCGACGCGGCCAGTCGCTTCGATGACCGGCTGCGGCACGCGCCGGGCGCGGCCGTGCGCGGCGTCCGTGAGGAGTGGCGCGAGGGGATGCAGCGGCCGAACTATGACGGTCAGCCCACCGGCTACGTCGCGACCGAGGCGGCGGACCACAGGGTGGCCGACCCGCCGCCGCTGCCGGATGCCGACACGGCCCGGCCGGAGAGTCAGCCGCTGTACGACCCGGCGCCCGACATCGAGCGCCACCCCGAGCCGCCTCCGGCGGGCGCCGTCGGCGAGACCGAGTTCTACGAGCGGCCGCGCGCGGCCGAGAGGGAGGACCAGCGATGAGGCACTGGTTGCTCGACAAGCCCGGCCGTCTCGGCGCGGTCGTGGGTTCCGTGGTGGCCGCCGCCGTGCTGCTCGCCGTAGTGGTGCTCGCCGTCCGGGTCGACCGGCTGGCCGAGGCGGTGCCGACGGCGAGCCCGACCGGAAGCGCGACCCCGATCCCGCTGGACACCGGCGAGGGTGAGCGGCTGGTCACGCCGGACCCCGAGCCCACCGAGGGCGACCTGACGCTGCCGGACGACCGGTTCGCCTCGCAGACCGAGCGCGCCTTCCCCGACGCCGGTGACCCGACCCCGATCGCCGTGGAGGCCGTCAACGAGTGGATGGCCTGGGACTTCCGGGGCCTGGAGGACAACCTCCTCCCCGGGGTGCTCGAGGAGGCCACGGCCAACCCGCCGGAGCGCGGCACCCGGGTGGACGGCGTCGCCCGGGTGACGACGCCCGGCCCGACGCAGGCGGTCGTCACCGTGCCGACGACCAAGGGCGCCCTGCTGGTCACCTGTGTGGTGGTCGAGGGCGAGTGGATGATCGAGAGCATGGGCTGGGGCGCGGGGGTCGTTCCGTGACCCCACTCGGCTGGGGCGGCATCGCGGCCGCCGTGGCGGTGCCGGTGTTCGCCATCGGGACGGTCGTGATGGGGGCCGCCGGTGCGCAGGAGGGCGCCCTGCTGGCCGCTGGGGCGACGAACGGCGGCGTCTGTGTCCCGGACGCCCGGCTGGCGCCTCCTGGGCCGTCAGCGGGGCGTACAGCGGGCCTCAGCGGTGGCCAGGTGGCGCGCGCTGCATACGCCGCCGGGTGGCGCGGGGCGGACCTCGTCATCGCCGTCGCCGTGGCGAAGGCCGAGAGCGACTGGAACCCGACCGCGCGGAACGAGAACACGAACGGCTCGACCGACCTCGGCCTCTTCCAGGTCAACACCGTGCACGCGGCCATCCTTGCCACCGGCGACCCGATGGACCCCACCGACAATGCCCGGATGGCCTACCAGGTCTGGACCGACGCGGGCGGCCGTTGGGGCCCGTGGGTGACCTACTGGCGCGGCACCTACAAGGAGTTCCTGGCCGACGCGCAGGCCGCCGTCGGCAACGTCGCATCGGTGGCCGCGAGCACCGTCGGCTGCTCGGCCACCCTGGTGACCGCCGGAGGCCTGTCCGACCCCGGGCCCGGGCCGCAGGCGGCCAACGGCTACACCCCGCGCGGCGAGAACGTCCGTGCGCTCACCCGTGCCCGCTGGGGCTGTTCGTCGGGCCGGGCCCGGCCGTGCGTCAGCACCATCGGCGGGTACGCCAAGCGGATGATCGCGGGCACCAGCACGTCGTCCGACCACGCCAGCGGCAACGCCGCCGACATCATGCTCGGGCGCGGCTACGGCACGGCGGCCAGCCAGGCGCTCGGTGCCCAGATCGCGGAGTTCTGGATGACCAACGCCCAGGCGACCGGTGTCAAGTACGTGATCTTTTCGAAGCGGATCTGGTACGCCGGGCGTGACCCGGTGCGGCCGTTCAGCCAGTGGCGTCCCTACTGCCACCCCGGCGCCGGGTGCAACGGCGGCGACACCCTGATGCACGTGGATCACGTGCACGTCAGCGTCAAGGGCTGACAGCAGAACGCCCCGGCGGGCGGGCCGGGGCGCTCTGTGACACGAGGTGGGGGTGCCTCGTTCGGGGGGTGGCTCCAGACTACTCCCGCTCCCGGGTCAGTGCCCAGCACCCGAAGGCGAGCACCAGGAAGACGAAGGCCACCACGGCGCCGCCGACGAAGTGGATCGGCCAGCACGCCATGCCGACGATGCCGAGGATCAGCGCCGAGCCTCGCCAGTAGCCGATCTCGTGGTCGGCTGCCTTCGGCAGGGTCAAGGTCGCTTCTCCTCGAACTCACCGGTGAGGTCCGGGCACAGCGTGCGCAGCGCCAGCCGGTAGGTCTCCA
>WUUC01013121.1_pt1 | contig 14393 bp, 7 predicted proteins | sample 6278441 | NCBI WGS metagenome assembly WUUC01 (sample SAMN13675441, study PRJNA597444) | soil metagenome | isolation source: soil | place: USA: Washington | collected 2017-10
GTGATCTTGGTAGCTGGCGCCTCGCTAGAACTGCAGGCTCGCCGTGATTCGCGCCACGCGCGCCTCGAGGAACAACGTCGGCCGCAACCACCGCGCGCTGCCATATGCGGTGACGACGTTCTGAATGGAATTGCTGTTCAGCACGTTGTAGACGTCGAGCGCCGCGAGCAGCCGCGTCGCCCCGACATTGAATGTCTTCCGCACCGCCACGTCGAGCTGTGAGAAACGATCGCCGAACACGGAGTTCGGAGCGTAGAGATTGACCGCCACCGGAGTGTTGAGCGCCGTTCGCGTTCCGTTCACGAAACGGACATTCGCGGACGTGGCCGTGAGCAGCGCCGACTGCTCCGCCCCAGGCAGGTTTCGATAGATGAAGCTGGCGTTGAAGCCGCCCTTGATCGGCACGCTCCCGCGCAGGCGGAAGTCGAGCAGGTTGGCCCACGACGTCACCACGCGGCAGAAAGACGACAGCCCGCGGTCGGCCGTAGCAGTGAGGCCGTTGATCAAGAGATTGTTGATGTCACTCGGCTGGTTGGGACGGTCCACCGTGAAGCAGTGATCGTCGACCTGCCGGCCAATGTCCAGACCGCCGCCGAGGAGGATGCCCTTGGGAAGGCGGCCGTTCGCCAGGAAAGTGAACCCGTCCCAGTAGCGCTTCTGAGTACCGAACTCGTCAGAAGTCGTCACACGCAGCGTGCCGCGTCCGAAAAACTGAGGCTGCACGTCGTAGAAGCCGCAGAGCTCCTGGCCCGCCGTCGGCAGCCGCGAATCATTCGGCACCGTGACGCAGAACTCGTCGAAGTTCTGCGGTCCGACCAGCGTGTTGTCCGTTACGATGAAAATGCCGTCCCAGTTGTGATTGTAGGCGGCGCTGACGGACAGCCCTCGGACGACTTCGTGGTCCACCTGCAGGTTGATGTCCCACAGGAATTCGCGGTTGTCTTTGATGACGGCGTCGTCGAACTGCGTCGCCTGCGGGAGGAACTTGCCGAAGTTTTCGTTGGATATCGGACCGCACTCTCCGTTCAGGGAGAAGTTCGCAAGGTCGCAATCCGGCGTGTAGTTGCCTCTGCGCGGATCCCCTTCGGGATGGAAGAGGTCGTTCCAGTTGCGCGACGCTGTGGCGACCGATGATGCGAACGGGTGGAAACGGCGCGTCATGTCGCTTCGACTGAGCTGATTGAAGCGGCCGAACGAGGCTTTGACAGCCGTGCGGCCGTTGCCGGCTACGTCCCACGCGACACCGAGACGCGGGTTGATGTCGCTCCACTCGGGGACCCCGCTCAATTCGTCGACGTGCCGGGCCGGCACGTACGGCCCGGCCGGCAGATCGGCCTCGGGGTACCCCATCGTGATGTAGTCCCAGCGAACGCCCAGATTCAGCGTGAACCGTCCCATCGTCCAGGCGTCCTGGGCGAAGATCCCGATCTCGTGGTTCTGCCGCTCCTGCTGGAAATAGGGCAGCGCCTGATACTGGATACGGATCGGCCTGCCATCGAGGAAGTCATAGTTCAGACCATCGCGATGGTTACGATCCCGCGATTCGTCGTTCCACCCCTGCTCGTCGCTGAAGCCCAGTTTCAGGTTGTGAGTGCCAGTCACGTACGACATCGAGAAGCGAGGGATCGTGCTGCGTCCGGTCCGCGCGCGAGGTGCAGTGAGCGTTTGCGTCGCGCCGTAGCGGTAGTTCGTGCGGGTTTCCAGAATGGACCGATCGTCGCGCGTCACGCCGGCTTCGGCAAAGTTGACCCAGTTGGTGTTCTGCCAGTTGGCGCCGGCTTCGAGGAGCAGACGGCTGGTGACGGGCATCGTCCACGTGCCGCTCACCACGCCGGAAGGCCACCAGTCCCAGCCGCGCTCCGACTCGATCGCGTTCGCGCCCGTGAAGGGACCTGTCGTGCACCGGCACGACTTCTGGATGTCGAAGTAGACATTGACCCGCTGGCGCGGCGTGGCCTGCCACGTCGTCCTCAACGCATGATTTCGGAACCAGTCGAAGCTCGCTGCCGGGCGGCTGGTGTCGGGGGCCATATTCGCGAAAGGCGTTCCCGGCTGGCCCGGATAGAACAGCGTGGCGGTGACAGGATGCCCTGATTTCCCCTGGAGAGGATTGAAGTACGCTCCCGGCTGGTTCACGCGCGAGCCCCACCGGGCGACGGCGCCAAAGAACCACAGCCGGTCCCTGATGAACGGACCGCCGACCTGCGCCCCGATCCGGTAAATGCGCTGAATTTCCCCGGACGAATTGATCCCGAACGCTCGCAGCGCGTCGTCGATATTCGAGCCCTGCATGTTCTTGTTCGAGTAGTACCCCTCGATCGTGGTCCGAAGCGTATTGCTGCCGCTTCGAGGAATCGCGTTGAGGTTGACGCTTCCAGAGCCCGATTCCGCGCCCATGCCGGTCGTTTCCAGCTGCAGCTCGTCGATCGTGCCGCTGTCGGTGACGTAGCCGACGCCCGACGCGGCGCCGATGAAATACTGATTTCTGAAGCCGTCGAACGAAGCACGAGTCCCGGTTTTGCCGTGGTACAAGGTGTAGGCACCTTGCGCGGACCAGGTGTCTCGCGTTCCGCCGACGTCCGCCTGCGTGGAACCGAAGCCGGGCGTGACATACGCAATAGTCTGCAGCCCGATGCTGCCGCTCGGCAGCGCTTCGAGCTCTCGCGTGTTCAGGGTTTCCTGCTGGCGTACCGTCTGAGTGTCGACGAGCGGCGCCGCGCCGGTCACGGTGATGGTTTCTTCGAGAGCGCCTACCGCCAGGCTCACGTTCACTTGAGCGGTGAAGCCCGAGCCGAGCTCGATGCCTTCGCGCCGGACCGTGGAGAAGCCGGCCAGCGAAAACGTGACCGTGTAGGTGCCAGGCCGCAAATCGACGATGTTGTAGCGGCCTTCTCCGTCGCTCGTGACGGACCGAACCTTCTCGATCAAGGCCGGACTGGCGGCTTCGACCGTAACGCCAGGCATTGCGAGTCCGGCGGAGTCTCTCACCACACCGGCGATGCCCGACGCCTGCTGCGCCCACGCCGGCGGCGCGAGCAGAGACGCCCAGACAAGAGCCACGACGGCACTCCTAGGTATCCATCTCCCGATGGTCGTTCCTGTCACAGACGCCTCCTCCTGACGGAGCGGCTCATACGCTGTTGCGACGCGCGTGAACGTCGGCTTTTCCGCACACCTGTAACACTCAGTCTTACGCAGCGCGACTCTACGGGAGAGTTTGACGCAGAGTCAATAGCCTCCCAGATGACATTTGGATGAAATTGCGGCAACGGGTGAGTGCCGTACAAGTTTTAGGATCGACGGCTCGCAATCGCCGGGCTGGCTCGGCTGTCGGGTGCTGAGGTATATCAACGGCCCCGCTTCAATCAGCTCAGGACCTCTTCGGCGGAATGCGACACCACCGGCCAGCGTGGGTGTTGAGCGTTACGGCATCTGTTCGTCGGGCCAGGGAGTACGACACGGCTCGTTGCGCTCGTAAAGCCGGAGGTTCCCCGTCAGGCGTTGCGCCAGGTCCGCGAGTCCCGCCTTCTGCACTCCGGATATGAGATCGCGCTGCACCGAAGCCGCCTCCTCGTACCGTCCCTGGGCGGCGAGCGCCATGGCGACCGTCTCACCGAGCTCCACGCTTCTCTGCTCGCGCTGAAGGATGTCCTCCACCAGCCTCATCGCGCGCCCGCCGTCCCGCACGCGATCGTCGGGCGCGGCGGCAAGGAGCCGTGCCAGCCCGTGCGCGAAAATCGGCTGATCGGGATGCGCGTTCATCGCCTCGGTGAGGCGGTCCCGAGCCTCCGCCGGGCGGCCTGCCTGAAGGAGAGCCATCGCGTACCCGAAACGGGCCTCTGTGAGATCGGGACTGACCTGGAGAAGCTGTTCGTAGTGCACCAGCGATTCCTTCGCCCGCCGGGCGCGCCGCAGGTTGAAGGCGAGCCTGAGGCGCGCCTCGGTATAGCTTGGCCTGTGACGGAGCGCCGTCGAGAAGCGCTCGATCGCTTCGGCGTGCCGCCCCTCGTCCTGCAGGAGCACGCCAAGGCTGTACTGCGCCGGAAAATGGTCGGGTGACGTGCGCACCACCTCTTCGAACTGCTCGCGAGCGGCTTTGGCATCTCCCATCATGTAGAGCGCCGTTCCGAGCCGGTGCCGCAGCGCGGCGCTTCCAGGTTCGAGGGCCAGGCCCTTGCGGAACAATCCCGCCGCGCCGGGCCAATCCTTGGCATCCAGCGCCCGTATCCCCCGCGACTCGTAGGCCTGTGGGCTCTCGAGCAGTTCGTCCAGTTCGACCATCAATGGATCGGCAGGAAGGATTTCGTGTTCCTCGCGGAGCCGCAGGTGCGCCTCCGAGCGGGCCGAGTTGCCCAGACCCTGATACGCGAGCGCCAGCGGGTAATGCGCCGCAGCAGCCTCCGGATTCTTCGCCAGCACTTCCTCCAGATAGGTGACGGCGCGGCCGAAATCCTGGCGCGCCAGTGCGGTGCGTCCCAGTCCGTACCGGGCCGACAGCGAGCCGGGCTGCAGCGACAGCACTTTCGAGAAGTACCCCTGCGCCTGGTCGGGCCTTCCCTGTGCCAGCTCGAGATCGCCGAGCCAGACGAGCGCAGCGACGTCGTTCGGCTGCAACTGCAGGGCCCGTTCGAACAGCGAGATTGATTTCGAGACGTCGCCGCTCGTGCGGGAGAGATGCGCGAGATAGTAGGGCCACCGATAGTCGGCCGGCGCGAGCATCTGCGCGTTCAGGAACGACGCTTCGGCCGACTCCGGGTACTGCGCCGCCATGAGGAGCTTTCCCAACGTGCCGTACTGCTCGGCAAGGTCGTCCACACTGGTGTCCCGACTCGCGAGCGCCGATTCGACTGACGCGTGACGGTCGCGCACCTGCGACTGCACCGAGGCCGCCGCCTTCGACAGGTCCGGCAGCCGCACCGGCCGCAGCGGGCGTCCGTCCGGCGCAGTCGGCCCCGCGGCTGCTGACTGGTCGCGCGTCGAGACGTCAGCGGGCGTCGAATCGTCTCGCGAGGTACAGGCCATTGCGAGCCACGCACAGAGCAGCGCGGCGAAGGCGCCGGTAGCCATCCGAAAGGTTCCAGGCCGTGAGCTCACCGGCCGCTTCCCTGTTGCAACGTCGTCCATCGATCGATGGGCACGTCTTGCCATCGCTCGACGCTGCCGTCCGGCCAACGGACCTCGACGTCGGCGGGTCCGGCGGCAGCGCCCAGTCCGACGAGCACTCGCGGGTCATTGGAGGACGCGTAGCTCCCGTCGGCTCTCGCGCGGCGCCAGAGCGTCGATCCGTCGCTTCGCGTCACCCCCACGCGCGCGCCGGCCATGTCGCGCCCGTGCCGGCCCACGACCCGGACCCCGAGCCAGTGATTGCGGTTGCCGATCTCGTTGACGAGCAGATGGATCCGGCCTGCGTCGTTGCCCACGAGCACGTCCATGTCGCCGTCGTTGTCGATGTCGCCGAACGCCGCGCCTCGCCCGGCCGCCGATAATTGGAACGCCGCTCCGGCACGCGCCGTGACGTCCTCGAAGCGTCCGTTTGCGAGGTTGCGGAACAGCACTTTTCTTTGGTCGTAAGGGAAGGGCTCTTCAGCCCGCCCTTCGGCGGCGATGATCGTGCCATTCACCGCGAGGATGTCGAGAAAGCTGTCGTTGTCGAAGTCAATCCACGCGGTGCCCCAGCCGGTATAGGGCAGGCTGGCTGCGCCCAGTCCCGACTGCGCGCTCTGATCGCGGAAACGGCCGCTGCCGTCATTCACATAGAGATTGAAACCCTCGCCGGTCAGCTCGGTCATGACGAGGTCTTCGTCGCCGTCGTTGTCGAAATCGCCCGCATCGACGCCCATGCTCGCTTCCGCTTTTCCCTCGGCGGTAACCGCTGCGCCGGCCAGCAGCGCGGTCTCCCTGAATGTGCCGTTGCGCTGGTTGATCCAGAGCAGGTTTTCCTCGCCGTCGTTCGCGACATAGATGTCGAGCCAGCCGTCGCCGTCGTAGTCGGCCGTGGCGACGCCGAGCGCCGGGCCGAACTTGCCGCCCGCCAGCGCCTTGCGCGTCATGTCGGCGAACCGGCCGTGACCCTGGTTTCTGTAGAGACGATCCTGCTGTCCGCCGTAAATCTGCGGCGGACAATAATCGCGAGCGCCGGCCGGGTTCGGGCACTTCGTTTGGTTCGCGAGCGTGTAGTCGACGTTGTTGCCGACGTAGAGATCCAGCCAGCCGTCGCGATCGTAGTCGAGGAACGCGGCGGAAACCCCGAATCCCTGCCGATTGTCGGTACCGCTCTCGGCCGTCACGTCACTGAACGTGCCGTTGCGGTTATTGCGCAGCATGCGGCCGGCGCCGAAGTTGGTCAGGTAAAGATCCACCCACCCGTCGTTGTCCACGTCGCCCGCGGCGACGCCGAGCCCGTACTGCCGTGCGGCGATGCCGCTGTTGGCGGTCACGTCGGTGAAACGCAGCTGGCGCACGCCGCCGCCAGGACCCTGCAGATCGTTCCGGTACAGACGGCCTTCGAGCGGCGTGCTCGTTTTCTGGTCAACGGGCGGCGCGTTCGCGCCGAGGGGCTGGCCCTGCACCACGTACGCGTCGAGATCGCCGTCGTTGTCGTAGTCGAACAGCGCGACTCCGGGCGGAAGAATCTCCGGATAGTAGAACCGGCCCGACGCGCCGTTGACGTGGACGAAGTCGAGCCCGCTCTCCTCCCCGCGCTCGGTGAACCACTGGTCGCCTTCACCGCCGGAAGCGGCCGATTCAGGCGGTTGCGTCGCACGGCTTCCGCTTCCCTCGCTCGAGCATGCCGCCACGGCGAGCAGGGCGACAAGTGCAACGGCTGACCTGAGGTTCATGTGCGTGTCAGCATGGTAGCGCAGCGCGGAATGCTAAGATACCGGCCCTGCATCATGGCTTTCCGGCCCGCGATCATCGCGTCTGTCCTCGCGGCGGGCGTATCGGGCGGCCTTGCGCTCGTCGAGTCGAGCGGCCACGTCCAGGTGCGACAGGACCGGGAAATCCGGCCGCGGCGGAATTCGGCGATGGTGGAGCGGCTCGCCGCAATTGCCGACGCTGCCGACACCGTCAACCTCGAACAGTCCTCCGCGATGGTCTTCGGCACCAATCAGCCGCACCTGATTCCTGTGCTGCGGAAGATGGCGGCTGCGGCGCGCGACCCGATGGAGCGCTACTCGCTGCGCGTGCGCCTGGCGGCGCAGCTGCTGCAGGCAGGCGCAAGCAAGGAAGCCCTCCAGGAGCTCGAGGCGCTGCAGCAGTCGATCGCCGACATGCCGCCCGCGCTCGCCTCCCCCGCCCAAAAAGCACAGGAGGCGCTCAGGTCTCACGGCGCCATCGGTATCGCCGCGTTGCGCATGGGCGAACAGGAAAACTGCCTCCTGAATCACCGCGCGACGTCGTGCCTCTTTCCGATCGACGCGGGCGCCGTGCACACGCTGCAGGCCGGCGCACGCCGGGCGATCGACGCGTTCACGAGACAGCTGGCCGGGGAACCCGGGAACCTCGGCGCTCGCTGGCTGTTGAACATCGCCTACATGACCGTCGGCGAGTATCCGGCAAAGGTGCCTGACGCCTCGCTCATTTCGCCCGACGTGTTCCGCTCGGAGCACGACATCAAACGTTTTCCCGACGTCGCCCACCAAACCGGCATCGATACGATAGGCCTCGCGGGCGGCAGCATCATGGAAGACTTCGACGGCGACGGATACCAGGACCTGATCGCCTCGTCGTGGGGACTCCGCGATCAGCTGCGCTTCTTCAGGAATGACGGCAAGGGACGGTTCGTGGACCGAACACGCGAAGCCGGGCTTGTGGGCCAGCTTGGGGGCATCAACCTGGCGCACGCCGACTACAACAATGACGGCCGGCCCGATGTCTTCGTGATTCGTGGCGGATGGCTGCGGGAGGCAGGGCTGCACCCCGACTCGCTTCTCCGCAACAACGGCGACGGGACGTTCGAGGACGTCACCGAAGAGGCGGGGCTGCTCAGTTTTCACCCGACGCACACAGCCGCGTGGGCGGATTTCAACAACGACGGCTTCGTCGATCTGTTCGCCGGCCACGAAGACTGGGGTCTCGGCACGCACGCGGTGCAGCTGTTTCAGAACAACGGCGACGGCACGTTCACCGATCGCGCCGCGGAACTGGGATTCGGCGTGCTCGGCGTCGTGAAGGGAGCTGCCTGGGGCGACTACGACAACGATCGCCGTCCCGACCTTTACATCTCGCGGTTCGGCAAGCCGAACCTGCTGCTACGAAACGAGGGCAGCCGTTTCAGCGACGTCACGATGCGGGCGGGCGTCGCGGAACCGATCAACAGCTTCCCCACCTGGTTCTTCGACTACGACAACGACGGGTGGCTCGACATCTTCGTTGGCGGGTTCGACGAATCGTCGGTCGACGTGGTGGCGGCCGTCTACCTTGGCGCCAAACGGCCCGGAGGCACGCCGCGGCTTTACCGGAACAAACGTGACGGAACCTTCGAGGACGTGACAACCGCGGCAAGGCTCGATCGCGTGTTGCTCGCAATGGGTGCGAACTTCGGGGACCTGGACAACGACGGCTTCCTGGATCTCTACGTCGGCACCGGCGCGCCCGATCTCAACACGCTCGTGCCGAACCGTATGTTCCGGAACGCCAACGGGCGGTTTTTCCAGGACGTCACGACTTCGGGAGGCTTCGGGCACCTGCAGAAGGGCCACGGCGTGTCGTTCGGCGATCTGGACAACGACGGCGACCAGGATGTGTACCACGTCGTCGGCGGATGGTTCACGGGAGACACGTACCAGAACGCGCTGTTCGAAAACCCCGGACACGGCAACCGCTGGATCACGCTGATCCTGCAAGGCACCCGCTCGAACCGCCTCGGTATCGGCGCGCGAGTGAAGATACGCGTCACGACTCCGCGCGGCCCGCGCGACATCTACGCGACCGTGTCGAGCGGCGGCAGCTTCGGCGACTCTACGCTGCAGCAGGAGACGGGTCTCGGCGACGCGACGGGCATCGACTCGATCGAGGTGATGTGGCCGGTCACCGGCGAAAGGCAGACGTTCAGGAACATCGCGATGAACCAGTTCGTGCGGATACGCGAAGGCAGCGCGACGGTGTCGCCCGTCGCCCGAACCCGCGTGCCGCTCGCGAGGTAGTGTCCGCCTGGAACGGCGTTCACTTCTGCGTAGCAAAAGCTGAGGACGCACAGGACGCCGATCGGAAAGCCGCTCTTGCGGACCTCAGGGCACCCGAGCCAGCAGCTCCGCCAGCTCTTTGCGCGCCGGATGCACGTGCATCGCCTCGGTCAGCCACTCGCGCGCCTCCTGGTATCGCTCCAGCGCGATCAGCACCCTCGCGCCGCCAATCCAGGCCTCCGCAAGAGCCGGGAGGAGTCGGACGGCTTCCGTGTAGTGAACCAGCGCCGGCGGGAGCTGGCCGGTGGCGCGCAGCGCGTCGGCAAGGCGCAGCCGAGCCTCGGGCAGCTTCGGGTCTTTCGCAACAGCGGCTGAAAACCGCTCAATCGCCCCGGCTCGCCGACCCGTGGCGTCGAGAACGGCTCCGAGGCTGAAGTGCGCCTTCGCGAAGTCGGGGGATTGCCGCACGACCGCCTCGAACTCCCGCTCGGCGCCGGCGGCGTCGCCGGCCGCGTACAACGCGCTCCCCAGCCAGTAGCGCAGGGACGCATCCCGTGGCTCCAGCTCCAGGCCTTTGCGGAAGGCGGCCGCAGCGGCGGCCCAATCGCCGTCTCTCAGCGCCTGGATGCCGCCGGCCTCGTACACGACTGGGCTCTCGAGGATGTCTTCGTCGGGCTGCCGCAACGGATCGGGCAACGCCGGCCAGGCGGCGCCGCGCTGTCGCAGGTGCGCCGCGGCCTTATCGCGGTTCCCGAGCGCACGGTACGCCATCGCGAGCGGGTAATGCACGGCCGTCGCCCGGCCGTCTTCCGCCAGCGCCCGCTCGAAGTGCTGTATCGCCTCGCCATAGGCTTGCCGCGCGAGCGCCGCGCGTCCGGCGCCCGCGAGGGCCGCACCGGAGCGGGGGTCGAGCGCGAGCGCCTTGAGGAACAACGAACCCGCCGCATCGGGCCGCCCATCGTCGAGATGCGTTTCGGCCAGCCAGACGAGCGTCGGCACGTCTGTCGGCCGCAGCTCGTGGGTCCTGGCGAACGATGCCATCGCGTTTGCGCGATCGCCCTGGAGCAGGAACACGTGGCCGAGAAGATAGGGCCACCGGTAGTCGTCCGGCGCGAGCGCCTGCGCATGGCGGTAAGCGGACGCGGCGTCGCGGCTGAACTTTGCCGCCATCAGCACCTGCCCCAGCGATCCGTATGCGTCCGCCAGCTCGGCTCGGGGGGTGCCCGGAGCATCGAGCTTCCTGGACACGACTGCGTAGCGCTCCCGGATCTGACGCTGAACCGATTCGGCCAGCGGCGACAGATCGGGCAGGGAAACGGGAGCGAGCGCTTCCTCGTCAGGCTGCAGGGCGGGTCGAGGCTGCACGGCGGGCGCCGGTCTGGCCGGTTCGTCGGAACGCGCGCAGCCGGAACCGGCCGCGAATGTCGCGGTCGCCAGACAGGCGGCGACGACACCGCGGCGCACCTTCATGGCCGCGCAGCCGCGACGGCGCTCCCGGTGCCTTCGCGCAGCGTCGTGTACCGGTCTATCGCGACGCTCGTCCACTCCTCCACGCGCCCGCTCGGCCACATGACGCGAATCGCGGGCGGGGTCGCCGACTCCCCGCGGCCGGCGAGCACTCGCGGATCGTTGGCCGACGCGTAGCTCCCGTCGGCTCTCGCGCGCCGCCACAGAATCGGCCCGCCCGGCGCCGCTATGCGCACGCGGGCGCCCACCATGTCGCGCTCCCGTTTGTCCCCGAGGCCCGCCGGGCCCACGAGCCTCAGTCCCACCCAGTGGCGGCGGCTGCCGACATTGTTGACGAGGAGCCGCGCGCGCCCGGCGCCGTTCGCCACGACGACGTCAGTATCGCCGTCGTTGTCGATATCGCCGAACGCCGCGCCCCGGCTCGCTTCAATCAGCTCGAAAACGGGGCCGGCGCGGTGGGTGACATCCTCGAACCGCCCTCCGACGTTGCGGAGCAGCAGGTTCAACTGGCCCATCGGGAACGGATCGCCCTTCCGCTGCAGATCTTCGGCATCCTGGTTCACGTCACCGTTGACCGCCAGCGAGTCGAGCCAGCCGTCGTTGTCGTAGTCGAACCACGCCGTGCCGAAGCCGGTATACGGCAGGCTCGGTCTCCGGATCCCGGTCAGCGTGCTCCGCTCTTCGAAAACGCCGGACCCGTCGTTCACGTATAGCGTGTTCCCCTGCGCGACGAGCTCGGTGATGATCAGATCTTCGTCGCCATCGTTGTCGAAGTCGCCGGCATCCACGCCCATGTTCGCCTTGCGCTCGCCCGAAGGGCCGAGCGCCGCGCCGGCGAGCAGCGCCGTGTTCACGAAGGTGCCGTCGCGCTGGTTGATCCAGAGCTGGTTTTCCTGTTCGTCGTTCGCGACGAAGACATCGATCCAGCCGTCGCCGTCGAAGTCGGCCGTCGATACTCCGAGCGCCGGGCCGAACTCACGGGCCATGCCGGATTGAATCGTGGCGTCCACGAAACGGCCGTTACCGCGATTGCGATAAAACCGGCTGGGCTCGGCCCGATAGACGCTCGGCCGGCAGTAGTCCGGCGCACCCGAGGCACTCAGACACGGTACATGGGATGCCAGCGAGTAGTTCAGGTAGTTTCCCACGAAGAGGTCGAGCCAGCCGTCGCGATCGACGTCCGCGAACGCGGCAGACACGCCCCACGACTGCGGGCTGTCGGTCCCGGTCTCGCGCGACACGTCGGCGAAGGTACCGTCGCCGTTGTTCCTGAACATCTGGTTGCGGCCGAACCCCGTCACATAGAGATCGACGAATCCATCGTTGTCGATGTCGGCGGCCGCCACGCCCATGCCGTACCCGCGCGTTCGGATCCCGCTCGCGCCGGTGACATCGGTGAACCGCAGCGCCCGGGAACCGTCCGGGTTCACGACGAGATCGTTCCGGTAGAGGCGATCCTCGAGTGGATGCGTCTTGGGCGCGGGAAACAGCGGCGGGCCTGAGCCGAGCATCCGGCCTTGAACCAGATACACGTCGAGGTCGCCGTCGTTGTCGAAGTCGAACATCGCCGCGCCGGGCGCCATGATCTCCGGCTGATAGAACTTCCCGGACATGCCGTTGAAGTGCACGAAATCGATGCCGCTTTCCTCGGCCCGATCCGTGAACCATTCAGCGTCAGATTGATTCGGAGCCTCCGGGATGTGCCCGCGCGGCTCGCCGCCGCGACAGGCCGTGAGCGCGGCAATCGTGAGCAGCGAGGCGAGGCGGCGGAGATGGGTGGATCTCACGCGAGGGGCGGATGTCCCCCAGGGGCACGAGATCCCCGGGGGAGCGTGACGCAGCCTGGCCTAGCGGCTGGCGGTGTTCGGCGCCGGCGCGGGCGGACGCGCCGTGGAGTTGCACAGCGGGCAACCGATCACCACGTCGTTCCGTGTGAGCCGCAGCTTTTCGCGGCGTTTGGCCATCTCGGCCTCGAACTGTTCGTCGTTGAGCGACACGCGCATGCCCAGATCGATGAACATGTTGGCCACCGACCGGTTTCCCGAGCCCTGCCAGTTGCGCGGGTCGGGGATGTTCTTGTTCGCCGGCGTGTTGTCCATGTAGCCGATGATGTGCAGGATGGTGCCCTTCGGCAGCAGCGGCGCGTGGTCGTCGTCGTACGCGTAGCCGCGCACCCAATTGTGGTCGTAGCCGGCGCAGGTGAGCGTCTGGATGTTGATGCCCCAGATCGCCTCGAGGCACATCCGCATGCCCGGCGCGTGCAGGTGCGGCTCGAACGTCACGATCTTGGTGTGCTCCTGCAGCACGGCGTAGGCGTGCAGCTGCTGGTTCGCTTCCATCGGCTTGATGTCGATGTCCACGCCGTTGCCGAGGGGGATGAACGCCGGCTGGAGCTTCGGTTTGTACCCCTTCGGATGAAACTTGAAGCCAATCTCGAGGTGCGCCGTGGTGTCGCGGCCATTCGAGTGGAGGTGAACCGAGTCCGACACGATTTCCGACCCCGCCTTCAACAGCCGGCCCGAATCGGGATCGAAAAAGTCGGGGTTGCGTCCGACCTCGTGCACCGGCCAGAACCCGGCGAGAGGATCGTTCTCGGCGCCAGGCACGTTGGTGCGCCAGATCATGTGGTGCACGATGTAGCGTCCGCCCACGGTATGGCGTCCGTCTCCGCCGTTCTGAGGCTTGACGTCGTTCACCTCTTTAATCTCGAGCGCCGCGACGTAGCGGTCTTCGGTGAGGCCGATCGGCACGCTCGGCACCTCGCCCCACCAGTCCGGCGCGGTCGCCTTCACGACGACGTCCTTCATTTTGACGATGAGATCGGGCTTGCCGATGCGCCAGGCGGTGTCGTCTTCCCACACACGCGCCGGCGGCATGTCGGCCTGGTTGCCGAGCGGCGCCCCACCGTCGGCCCATTTCGCGATCTTGGTGATCTCGTCGTCGCTCAACGACGGGTCGTCCTTGTAGTGCTGGATGCCGATGTTCTTCTCGACGTACCAGGGCGGCATCACGCCGGCCTTCGGGCCGATTCCGGTGCGCGCCTTGATGGCCCGCGCCCACGGACGGACTTCCTCGTAGGTAACGAGCGCCATCGGCGCCACCCCGTCTGGACGGTGGCAGTTCTGGCAGCTGCGCTGCAGAATTGGCGCGATGTCCCTGGCGAAGGTCACCTGACCGGCTGCAGCGGGCTGCTGCGCCGCCGCCGGAGCGGCGGTGATCGGCGCGAACACCACGGCTGCGAGCAGGGCCAGACTCGCCCTCGCCGTTCTTCTAGTCAGCATCACAACTCCTTCTGTGCAGAAGAGAAACCTGCTCACCGTGCGACCGTGATGGTCACGTCCTCGTCCGTGTAGAGCGCCCCGTCGTCGGCCCTGGCCCGAAGCACGTAGGTGCCGGGCTCGGTGAACGTGACTTGCGTCGTCCACTTGCCGTCGGGCGGCAGCACGGGCGGGGTCCAGAGCGGCGCCCAGGGCGAGTTCGCGCCCGCGCGGGTATCTTCCCAGACCTCCGTCTGCGGCGGATCGAACTTCACGTCGCCCGCGCCGCGATACACGAACCACGAAAGGTGCAGGCCGTTCGCCTTGCCGACCGTGATGCGCGACGGAGGACTGTACGCCGGATTCCGGCCGCGGCCCTCCCGGCCCTGAACAGGATTGCCCGGATCGGCCGGCCCGCCAGACCGCTGGCCCTGTCCCCCGCGCTCACCGCGGCCGCCACCGCGCGCACCCTCCGCCTGGCCGGCCTGGCCGGCCTGCTGCCCGCCGCGCGGACGCGGCACACCGTCGTCGGTCACGAGGGTCA
>WUUC01182453.1_pt1 | contig 14388 bp, 8 predicted proteins | sample 6278441 | NCBI WGS metagenome assembly WUUC01 (sample SAMN13675441, study PRJNA597444) | soil metagenome | isolation source: soil | place: USA: Washington | collected 2017-10
CGATATAGCGGCCGGACGGTGAATAGACGTTGGGCACGCGCAGATAGTTGCCGCCGCGGCGATACTCGTTGCGGGCGCCGCGCCAGTTCGGCTCGACCTGATAATAGCCCTGCGAATGCATTCTCTTCTTCTTGGCACCGCCAGCAAACGCAGGTGTTGCGACGAGCGCCGCAAGGGCGATGATGGGAACGATGTTCATCGGGTTCTCCTGTTCAGTCCGATGCAGGAGAACCTGCCGGCAAGCTCAGACGTTCCGCGTTCCGCCCGTGTCACTCATCACACGAAAATGAGAGAAGTCGCCGGTGGAGGGAACTCAACGTGCATGCTTGCAGCGGTCATAAGGGCGAACGGTTCCGATGTCTCGCATTGGCTATAGCCGCCCTCTCGTCCGAGGCTGCCGCCCGTTCGTTTGTTTACCTGTCGGAAACGGATCGACGTCGCCGAAATGATCCGACCGAGGTCCTCCATACGGGGGATGTCATCTGGTCTCCGCCGGGTGAAAAACACCGGTACGGCGCAAGGCCGACATCTGAGAAAGAGGGCAGGGCTGCGGACTGGCTGGAGGCGAACAATGCAGGAAGCAGACATGAGGCCCAATCATCGACGCCCACTTTCTCTCGCGCTGCCGGCGTTGGTGTTCTTCTTCCTTACTCTTGTGGAAACGGTCGAGGTCCGCGCGGTGACCGGAACGCTGTTTTCGCTGAGCCTGGCGGCCGAGCAGCAGGTACGCAAGGAAATCTCCCCGCGAATTGAAGATGCGTTCCGCGTGAAGACCTGCAAGCCCATCCGCAAAGGCGCAAGCGCAGCCTAGAACGACGTGTTTGGCGCAGCGCGTCGCCTTTCTGCGATCCTCACGTCCCGATCTTCGCCTGCCGCGCGGCCTGCTTTTCGATCTCCGCATTGACGGCTGCGGCGGATTCCGTGGTGAACTCCTTGAAGTGCGCAGCCGCGTGCGCGTAGGATTCGACGCGCGGGGCGAAGCTCTTCTGGAAATACGAATGCACGTAGCGCGCCATCAACTCGTAGTGCTTGCGTGTGGCCTCCCAGTCGGCCCAGTTGTGCGCGAGCTCCATGATCACGCCGAAGCCGCCTGAGCCCTGCAGCAACTTGCCGATGTATTCGATTGCATCGTCTGGGGTGCCGATACAGGCGGCGCCGGTCTCGACCAGCCAGTCGTAGTCGTCGGGCACATCGGCCGGCACGATCGGAAAGGTCGCGATCTCGCGGAAGTAATCGCAGAACGCCTTGAGCCCGAACCGGACATTCTTCTTTGCCTGCTCGCGCGTTTCGGCGATGTGCATCAGCGTCACGACCCGCCATTTCGAGCGGTCCGGCACGTGGCCAGCGCGGCGCGCCTCGGTCTCGTAAAGGCCCCAGTTGGCGGTGTGATGGGCGATCGATGTCGGTGTTGCGCCGCCGATCGACAGCATGCCGAGGCCGTGGCGTGCTGCGGCCAGCGCGCCGGATGGCGATCTCGCACTGGCGACGGCCATCTCGATCATCGGTTGCGTGTAGCAGCCAAGCTGCAGCTTCGCGTCGCGGATCTTGAACCAGTCCGTCTCCCTGGTGACGGTCTCGCCCTTGAACAGAGCGATGATGACGTCGAGCGCCTCGTTCATCATGCGGCGCTGGTCGGCAACGGCGACCCCGATCTTGAACGCATCGTAAACCAATGCGCCCGGGCCTACGCCGAACATGGCGCGCCCGCGTGTCATATGGTCGAGCTGGACGATGCGGCTCGCGAGCATGAAAGGGTTGTGATAGGGCAGCGACGACACGCCGGTGCCGAGACGGATGTGCCGGGTGCGCTCGGCGGCCGCCGCAATAAACATCTCGGGCGCCGCAATAATCTCGACGCCGCCGGAGTGATGCTCGCCGATCCACGCTTCGTGGTAGTTCAGCTTGTCGAGATGCTGCAGCAGCTCGAGGTCGCGTTCGAGCGCAACTGTCGGGTTGCCGCCCTTGGCGTGGAACGGGGCAAGGAAAATGCCGCTGCGGAGAAGAGGCGTGCTCATCGGTCCTCCCGGTCATTGTTCTTGGGTCGAAGCATATGCTGAGGCGTCCGTGACGCATAGGAGGTTTGTTGCGGAAGGATGGACTTTGCGCCGGCCAATCGACACAAATGAATCAAAATCAAGAAGGGGAATGCCTGACCATGGCCAGACCGGAACTGCCGACGCGCGCGCCGCGACCGAAGGGGGAGCCCACTGCTCTCGACGGCTTGCTGGTGATCGATTTCACGCGGGTGGTTGCAGGTCCTGCCTGCACCCAAACACTCGCGGATTTCGGCGCCGAGGTCATCAAGATCGAAAATCCCGATGGCGGCGATGACACGCGGGCCTATGAGCATGCGGAGACCGGCGGCGAGAGCGCGGCGTATCTCAGCCTCAACCGCAACAAGCGCGGCATCGCACTGGACTTCACCAACCCGGCCGCACTCGACGTTGCGCGGCAGTTGATCGCCAAGGCGGACGTCGTGGTGGAGAATTTCTCCGGCGGGGTGATGAAGAAATTCGGCCTCGACTATGCGTCGGTTCAGCCTTCCAATCCGCGTCTGATCTATTGCTCGATCTCGGCCTACGGCCGCGAGGGAGAGTACGCGCTGCGCCCCGGTTTCGATCCGATTACGCAGGCCGAAAGCGGCTTTATGTCTTTGAACGGATTTCCCGATGGTCCGCCCGTGCGCACCGGGCCGCCGATCGTCGATCTCGCGACCGGCATGTCGGCGTGCAACGCGATCCTGCTGGCGCTGGTGGCACGCGACCGGCTTGGCCGCGGCCAGCATGTCGAAGTCGCGCTGTACGATATCGCCATGGCGATGACTGCCTTCTATGGAATGGCCTATCTCATCACCGGCGACACGCCGGGACGCTTCGGTAACTCGCCGAACGGCTCTCCCACCGTCGGCGTCTACGAGGCATCCGATGGGCCGCTCTACATGGCCTGCGCCAATGACCGGCTGGTTCGCCGCCTGCTTACCGAGGTGTTCGAGCGACCCGACCTGATGACCGATCCAAGGTTCGAGTCACGAAAGGCCCGCACGGCCAACAAGGAAGAGCTGCGTACCGTCATTTCGGACATCTTCAGGCAGGACAAGCTGGAGACCTGGATGGCGAAGATGAAGAAGGCCAACGTCCCGGTCGGTTACGTTCGCACGGTGGCGCAAGGATTCGATGCTCCCGAATCGCGAGACCGCCGGCGTGTAAGCAAGATCCCGCATCCGACTGCAGGCTCAGTCCCGAACATCGAGCCGCCGATCAAGATGGGGGGTACCCCGGTCATCGACCCCATTGCCGCACCGCTTTTGGGGGAGCACACCAAAGACGTGCTGCGCAAGACGCTGGGCTTTGACGATCAGCGTCTGGCGTCCCTGGCGGCGGCGGGAGCCTTTGGGAAGGGGCAAGTCAGGACGCGTTCCGAACAATCCGTCTGAACCAGAAGGTCGGGGCCTCGACAAAGAGGTCATGCCGTCCCTCTGCCGCTCGTCAACCTGCTTGCCAAAGGCGCTCACACTCGTGGCGGCCATCGTGCTGTCCGCGACGTCTCTGCACGCCGCTTCATCCGACGTTGGGACCGAGCCGGAGCCGGCGAAGTCTCCCAAGAGCGTTCTCGATGTGCAGATCCCGATTCCCCATGAGCCTGACGTCGTGAACAATGGCTGCCGCTTGCGGCAATCGCCAGCCGAGCCGGAGACCGGCGCCCTGAACGAGGTGCCGTTCTGGAGCCTCATTGAGGATAAAAATCTCACCTATAGCGTCAGGTTGACGGTGGGCGATCCCACCAGGCTCTCCGCCGCAGTTGATCCGCTCGATGAGGATGCGCGCACGTTGGCGCTGCTGTACGTGCTTTGGAATAACCTGGGCCGAGACGGCCTGCACACGTTCTTCTACATGGACCGGGCGGGTTCGACCGCCCCGCTGATGCGCGAGACCCTGCAGAAGGCCGGCCTGAGGCGCGAGTTCGACATCTTCAGCCGCGCCATGGCGCTGTTCGGCGAGGATTATCCACTGGATCCGCAGCAGCGCTCGACGTTTTTCGGCTGGAGCAAGCCGTCATCACGTGTCGATGCAGTCACGACCACACCAGCGCAGCTCAGTGCGTTTGACCACAAGCTGTTCGCGCTCAGCCGCGAGTTTGGAACTAAGGCGACGTTCAAGGCGACGATCATGACCTATGTCAACAGCCGGCCTGCGCTCTGGCGGCGCATCGAGCCGCAACGCGCACGACTGAACGATCCTGATCGGCTGACCATCCTGGCCCATGCGCTTTCAGACAGGCTTGGCGATCTTTGGCAACCCTACCGGGACGTCGACCGTCGGCTCGCTTTGATGAGCAAGCAACAGCGTGCGCTCGCCGTGATGGCCGCATTCAACCATGTGTTCAGAAACGGCGGCGTGCATCAGTTCTTCTATGATTCCGAAGGAGCTCTCGCGCCAGACGTTCTCGAGGCGATGATCGAGCTTGGCATGACGGAGCAGGCAGCCATTTTCAAGCGCGGCCTCGATCTGTTCGGCAAGCCGTATCTCCGCGATACCGAACTGCGTCGCGAGTCCTATCTCCACAACGATGCGTGGAGCGACCAGGACAAGAAGCTGTCGGACCTGACTGACGAATTCTATGCGCTGAACGGCGGACTGAGCTTTCACCGGATCCACGGCAGCACAGTCGTGGAAGGGGGTCCCGGCATCGATTTCGCAATGCTCAAATATGCGCGACAGCACAAGCTGCTGCCCTGCTAGCCCCCGCCGGCGGAGGCGGGCTTCCCGAACCGAGTTCCAGTGCCGGGCGACGTCGGTGTACCTTGATATTAGGTATGCTAAGAGCACTCGCAGTTTGCCTGGGACAGTTTATGACAGTTGAAGCAGTGATCTGGGATTTCGGCGGGGTGATCACCTCGTCGCCGTTTGAAGCTTTCGCGCGTTTCGAGACCGAGCGCGGGCTACCTGTCGATATCATCCGCCGCACCAACGCTACGAACCATTTCGAGAATGCCTGGGCGAAATTCGAGCGTGCCGAGGTCGACCTCGCGACCTTCGATCGGCTGTTTGCCGCGGAATCGCTGGCGATGGGAGCCGAGGTGCGGGGCAGTGACGTGTTGCCGCTGTTGTCGGGCGATCTGCGGCCGGAGATGGTCGAAGCGCTGAGGCTCGTCAAAGCCAGTTTCAAGACCGGGTGCATCACCAAGAACCTTCCCGCCAACAGCATCGGCAGCAAAACCGGCCGGTCGCTGTATGTCGCGGAGGTGATGGCGCTGTTCGATCATGTCATCGAGTCGGCCAGGATCGGTCTGCGCAAGCCGGATCCGCGTATCTATCGGATGATGACCGATGCGCTGGGCGTCGATCCTGCGCGCTGCGTCTACCTCGACGACCTCGGCGTCAACCTGAAGCCGGCGCGCGAGATGGGTATGACGACGATCAAAGTGCTCAACGCGCCGCAAGCGATTGCCGAGCTGGAAGTGGCGACGGGCTTGTCGCTGCGAACGCCGGCCGTTCAGGCGTCCTGAGGTTCGGAGCGGCGCAATGAACATCGCGATCTGGCTCGAGCGTGCGGGTCTCAGTCACGGCGACCGTCCGGCCATCGGGCTCGGGACGCGCGTGGTGCGCAGCTATGGCGAGCTCGCGCAGCGCGCGGCAAAGCTCGCCGGTGCGCTCACGATGCAATGCGGGCTGAAGCTAGGTGAGCGGGTGGCGATCTTCGCCAAGAATTCGCCGGACTACATGGAGGCGCTGTACGCGATCTGGCATGCGGGCCTTGCCGCCGTGCCAGTCAATGCAAAACTGCACGGACGCGAGCTCGCCTACATCCTGGAGCATTCCGGCGCGCGCGTGTGCTTCGTGTCGAAGGACCTCGAGGCGGCGGCTGCGGCGCATGCACCAAAGACGCTGCAGCGGCTGATCACCATCGGCTCGGCTGACCACGCGAAGCTGTTCACGGCCGACACCATCCGCCCTGCGTCGCGCAACGGCGATGATCTCGCATGGCTGTTCTACACCTCCGGCACGACCGGCCGGCCGAAGGGCGCGATGCTGACGCACCGGGTGCTGGCCTGGGCGACGCACGCCTATCTCGGCGAGGTCGATCAGACCGCCATGGGCGACGCGGTGCTGCACGCGGCGCCGATGAGCCATGGCTCGGGCATGTACATCATGCCTCATGTGGCGCGGCTCGGCATCAACGTCATTCCCGAATCCGGCGCATTCGAGCCCGACGAGATCTTTGAGCTGTTCCGGCGCTGGCCGCGCACTTCGATGTTTGCGGCCCCCACCATGATCAAGCGGCTTACTGAGAGCGAGGCCGATTGCGACCCGACCAATATCCGCACCATCATCTGGGGCGGTGCGCCGATGTATGTGGAGGACGCCGTCAAGGCACTCGACCGCTTCGGACCGCGTTTCGCGCAAATCTATGGGCAGGGCGAGGCGCCGATGACGATCACGACCCTGACCAGGGAAGACATCGCCGACCGTGCCCATCCGCGCTGGGCCGAGCGGCTCGGCTCGGCCGGCAGGCCTTATGCCTGCGTCGACGTGATGGTGGCGGACAGCGAGGGCAGGCCGCTGCCAGTGGGCGAGACCGGCGAGATCTGCGCCCGCGGCGACGTGGTCATGCCGGGCTACTGGCAAAATCCGGATGCCACGGCGAAAGCAATCCAGAACGGCTGGCTGTTCACCGGCGATGTCGGCGCGTTCGACGCGGACGGCTATCTCACGCTGAAGGATCGTTCCAAGGACGTGATCATTTCCGGCGGCTCCAACATCTATCCGCGTGAGGTGGAGGAGGTGCTGCTGAAGCACAACCGCGTGCGCGAGGTGTCGGTCATCGGTCGGCCCGATCCCGAATGGGGCGAGATCGTCGTCGCCTACGTGGTCGGCGAGACCAGTGCCGAGGATCTCGACCGGCTCTGCCTCGATGAGATCGCCCGCTTCAAGCGACCGAAGGATTACGTGTTCATCGCGCAGCTGCCGAAGAACAACTACGGCAAGATCCTTAAGACCCAGCTGCGCGAGGCAGATGCGAAACGGCCCAAGGAATGATGAACGCGGCTAGCGAATCGCAACTCGGGTTCTCTGCGTCATCCCCGCGAAAGCCGGGGATCCAGTATTCCAGAGCGTCCGCCTGTTTCGCTCAGCGCTTCTTGTAACGCCTGACGACGCGCTTTCGCGTTTTCTTCGGACGCTCCACCACCGGCGCCGGCTTGGCCTCTTTGGCCGTCGAGGCAAACGAACTCAGCGCCTCGAACTTCTGTCCGAGCGTCTCGAGTTCTTCCTTGAGCTTCCTGATCTCTGCGTCCTGCGCCAGGACACGGCCTTCGAGCACCTGGAGGTCGTCGACCAGCACCTGTTGCGTGCCTTCGAGCTGGTTCAGCGACGCCGAGGCGTCGACCGGCAGCACGGGCGCGACGACAGGCGCGGCCGGTTTGGCCACGGGAGCGGTTGTCCTTGCCATTGAGACCGTCTGGGTTTCGCCGGCGAAGTATCGCCACCCTGCAAGGCCAAACACAAGCGCAATGGCAAGGACCACTGCGATCGCAACACGTCGCCCAGTAAGCATGATCCCGCCAGTCAGTGGACCGAAACTGTGACTGCGTTCCTAGAATTCTAGACCTTCTCGCACAATGCAAGCAACGCAAGGTTGCTGGGAAGCCGGGGACAACTCAACAAGGCAAGGAAAAAGCGTGTGCGTGAACCGCAGGGGGCAGGCGCGATCGGTCCACTTGAGCACGGGATGCGCGACGTGGGCTCGGGGCCGGCCACGGAACTTCAAGCCGTATCGGGACCCCGATACTGACCCCAAAATCGGAGACAAGGTACTTCCATCGTACGTGCCTTGTGTTTGCGAAACGGGCATCGTAGCAATTTGCGCAGGGAAGAGGGGCAGTCCGCGGGGGGCGTTTGCCGTCTTGTGGGCACACGAGCAGTTGCAATTGACGCGGCTGAATAAATTCCCCCCGACGAGACTTTTTAGACTGCCGCGTGTGTTTGGCGGCTCGATTGTGCTGGGAATTGGTTGCTTCATGATGCGGCGGCATCGCCCGTTTCCAACACTGTTTGGAAGCCGACAACGGCACGAACAAGCCGTTAGGGAGCGACATGAGTTCCGTGACACTGATCGACGACATCTACGAAGCGGGCGTGTTGCCGGAGAAGTGGCCCGGCGTGCTCGACCAGCTGGCTGCGATCGCCGACGCCGAGGGTACGCTTCTGTTCGCGGCGGCTCCGGGTAAGCCTTGCTGGCTCTCCTCTCCCGGGATCGAGGAGATGGTGACCACCTGGGTCAATGGTCCGTGGTTCCAGAAGGATTCACGCGGTCAGCGGCTGGTGCCGATGAAGGAGCCGCGCTTCCTGACGGATCTCGACGCCTTCACGATCGAGGAAATCGAGAGGGACAACTACTATCAGAAATTCCTCCGGCCGATCGGATTCGGCTGGTGTGTCGGCACGTCGATCCGTTCGCCTTGCGGCGACACGCTGGTGTTCTCGATCGAGAAGCGGCACGCCAAGGGGCCGGTGCCGCGCAGCGTTGCCGGCGAGCTCGATCAACTCAGGCCGCATCTGGCGCGTGCATCGTTGCTGTCGGGACGCATCGGGCTGGAGCGTGCCCGCGCGACAGTCGCCGCATTCGAGATGCTCGGATTGCCGGCCGTCGTCATGACATCGCGCGGCAAGGCGCTTGCCGTCAACTCCGCCATGGCGGCCTATTCGACGGAGATACGGATCGGCGCGCGCGATGAAGTGCAGTTCGTCAATTCCGCTGCGCAGGCGGTCCTGACCGGCACGATCGAAGGAAGGCGCGGGCAGGCGGGCTGTTCGATTCCCGTACCCGGTGTCGCAGAAGCGCCATTCGTCGCGCACGTGCTGCCATTGCGAGGCGCGGGGCTCGATGTCTTCACCGGCGCAACGTCTCTCCTGTATGTCACGCCGGTGTCGCAGCAGAACCCTCCGGCGGCCGAGCTGCTGCAGGCGTTGTTCGATCTCACGCCGGCCGAAGCGCGCGTCGCTGGTTTGATCGCAGCGGGGCATACGATCGATTCGATAACTTCAACCTTGTCGGTCACCTCGAACACGGTTCGTACCCAGTTGAAATCGATCTTCAACAAGACCGGGGTCAGCCGGCAGGCCGAGCTGGCCAGCCTTCTCTCTGCGGGCGGCCTGCGCACGCCTGCCTGGAAGCGATGACGGCGCCGACATGAACGACCGGCCCACGGGTTAAGGTAACCAACACAATGGGCAGGATTCCTGTGCCTGTCACCCAAATGAGTGACGCGCTCTGAGGGCACCTGTTCCAAACGTCTGTTAGCGATTCATTAAGCACATAAGGTCGCAGCCTGCCTGTTCTGGCACCGTCGGCGACCCATTCATTTTTTGATTTTGATTTCAGGGGGAACGGCAGTGATCATTCTCGGCACCAATGGCAATAACAATCTCGCCGGCACCAGCAGCGGCGATCTCATCCTCGGACAAGGCGGCAACGACCAGATCAACGCAGGCTCCGGCGACGACATCGTTTCGGCGGGCTCCGGCAACGACACGGTCGATGGCGGTGCGGGCAATGACATCCTCAGCGGTGAAGCCGGCAATGATACACTGAATGGCGGTGCGGGTTCGGACCTGCTGATCGGCGGCGCCGGCAACGACACGCTGAACGGTGGCTCGGGCACGGACATCCTCACCGGCGGCGCGGGCAACGATACGCTGGATGGCGGTTCGGGCAACGACATCGTCAGCGGCGATGCTGGCAACGACACCCTTCTCTATCGCGTCACAGAGAACGCCGGCTCGCTCGACCTGTACAGCGGCGGGCAGGGGCGGGATACGCTGCGCATCTTCGCGACCGCTGCCCAGGCGGCGGCGAGCGCGTTTCAAAGCGACATCGCGCGGCTGAATTCGCTGATCGACCAGCACGGCAGTGCGACCACCTATCTCAACAGCCTCGGACTCGAGATCGTGTCGATCGAACGTGTCGAAGTTGTCATTATAGGCGGCGGCAACACCGGTCCGACGGCCGTCAACGACAGCGTCACCGCGATGGAAGACAACGCCGTCACCATCACCGCGGCGTCGCTGCTCGGCAACGATCAGGATCCGGATGCCGGGGACACCCGCGCGCTCGTGTCCGTCCAGTCCGCTCAGAACGGTACGGCGGCGATTGATCCGTCGGGCAACGTGGTCTTCACGCCGGCGGCCAATTTCTCGGGCGCGGCGAGCTTCACCTACACGATGCAGGATTCTGCCGGCGCGACCTCGACTGCCACCGTGTTCGTCAGCGTCGCGTCGGTTGCCGATGCGCCGACCTTGTCGGCGTCGAATGCCACCGGCAGCGAAGACAGTGCGATCGCGCTCGATATTTCCTCGGCGCTCACCGACACCGATGGATCGGAAACGCTTTCGGTCGTCATCACCGGTGTGCCGCTGAATGCAACGCTCAGCGCCGGCACGCGCAATGCCGATCAAAGCTGGTCGCTGACGGCGGCTCAGTTGAATGGCCTGACGATCGCGCCCGCCGAGGATTTCGCCGGGACCATCAACCTGACGGTAACTGCAACGAGCCGCGAAGGCGCGAGCGGCCCGACCGCACACACGCAGACCACGCTTGCCGTCGCGGTCAACGCGGTTGCCGACACGCCGGCGCTGTCGGCGGCGAGCATCAGCGTCACCGGCAACGAAGACGGTGCGATCTTGCTGAATCTCTCTTCAGCGCTCACCGATACGGATGGCTCGGAAACCCTGTCGATCCGCATCAGCGGCGTACCTTCGGGCGCGACGCTCAGCGCCGGCACGCCGAACGTCGACGGCAGTTGGTCGCTGACGGCGGCCGACCTCAACGGCTTGACGGTGACGCCGGCCGCGAATTTCTCCGGCACGTTCGATCTCACCGTCGTCGCAACCAGCACCGAGAGCTCGAACGGCGCGACCGCGCAGACCCAGGCCACCACGCTGACAGTTACGGTGAATGGTGTTGCCGATGTGCCGGACTTGAGCGCGGCTTCCGAGAGCTTCACCATCGACGCGGCAAATGCCGATATCCCACTCGAACTGTCGCTGTCGCATGACGACATGTCGGAGATTCTGTCGGTAGAAGTGCGCAACGTTCCTTCCGCGTACGAAGTAATAGGCGGCGACGATCTGGGTGATGGCGTGTGGTCCGTCCCGGTCGAACAAATCGTGTCACTTGCGCTCAGGCCAGTCGGCGGTGGTACGTTGCAGGTCGGCGTGATGCATCTCGAGATCGTCGTCACTGCAGTTGACGGCACGACGTCGCAGAGCGACACGGTCAATCTGACGATCAACGTCACCACTGCCGCGGAGCCGCAGCGCCTGATTGATGGCTACATCGTCGGCGCGACTGTCTTCTCCGACACCGACGGCGATGGCGTGCGGGATGCCGGCGAGGCCTATGCGGTCACCGGCGAGAACGGCCTGTTTACGCTGGTCGGTGCCGATCCGGACGCGCCGCTGGTAGCAATTGGCGGCATCGATGTTTCGACCGGGCTGGCGTTTGCGGGCGTTCTGCGCGCCCCCGCCGGATCGACGGTCATCACCCCGCTCACGACACTGGTTGAGGCCCTCGTCGCAGAGGGTGGCGGCAGCGTCGCGGACGCAAACGCCGCCGTGGCGGAAGCGCTCGGGATCAGCCCGGTTGATTTCACCAATTATGATCCGGTGCCGCTGGCGACGGGCGGTGATCCGGCCGCTACGGCGATCCTGGCTGCTGCCATTCAGGTGCAGACGACCATCACCCAGATCGCCGCCGCCCTTGGCGGCGAGGATGCTGCCGCGGACGTGGCAGCGGCGCTCGCCGGCGTGATCGCTGGCCCGGACGCCCTGAACCTGACAGATCCAGATACGATCCATGCCATCGTCGGAGACTTGGTGCCGGATGGCACGCTTGATGGAGTGGCTACATCGATCTCCAACGTGGTCCTCGCGGCAAACTCCGCGATTGCGGTGGCGGCAACGGTCGGCATGGACAACCTCGCCCAGGCCGCAAATGTTGCTCTCGGCCAGACGACGCAACAGCTTGCCGAGGCAGGACTTGATCCGGAAGATCTCGATGAGGTCGAGTTTAACAACACTGAGGACAACCTGGATAACGCGATCGCGGCAGCGGAGATTCCGCAGGCCATCCAGATCGGCACCATCGGCAACGACGTCCTGACGGGCGACCAATCCGCCGTCGACGTGATCGACGTGATCGAGGGACTGGACGGCAACGACACGCTCAACGGCGCAGGCGGCAACGATACAATCAGCGGCGGCGCGGGCAATGACGCCCTGATCGGCGGCACGGGCGACGATCTGCTGGACGGGGGCGCGGGCCAGGACCGTGCCGTCTATACGGCTGCGACCGGCGCGATCAACGTGCAGCTTGCGGAGGGCACGGTGACGGGCGATGCGTCGGTCGGCACCGACACATTGCGCTCGGTGGAGATCGTCAACGGCTCGGAGTTTGCCGACACGTTCAATGCAGTGGGCTTCAACGCCACCAGCGACAACGCCGGCAGCCCTGGCTTCGCCGGCACGGTCAACAACACCTTCGAAGGGCGCGGCGGCGACGATGAGATCGCCGGCAACGGCCGCACGACCATTTCCTACCGGAACGCGACGTCCGGCGTCACGGTCAACATTGGCGCCGGCACCGCGACGGGCGACGCTTCGGTGGGAACCGACACCTTCACCGGCGCCTCGTTCGTCTCGGGCTCCGGTCACAACGACACCATGACCGGCAGCAACTCGACGACGCAATCGGACTTCTTCGTCGGCGGCGCCGGCGACGATTTCCTCGACGGCCAGGGCGGTTTCGACTTCGCCTCCTATTCCTTCGGTGTCAACGACACCACCACGGGAGGGGTGACCATCAACATGGCAGCCGGCACGGTGAACGGCGACGCATCGACGGGCACCGACACGCTGCGCTCGATCGAGTCCGTGCGCGGCTCGTCGTTCGCCGACACTTACAACGCGACCGGCTTCGGAGCCGCAGGCGCCTTGAACATCGGCAATAACCAGAGCTTCAACGAGTTCGAAGGTCTGGCCGGCAACGACACCGTGGTCGGCAACGGCAGTACCCGTATCACCTTCACCAACGCATCTGGCGGCGTGACGGTCGATCTGCAGGCAGGCACGGCCACCGGTAACGCATCGGTCGGCAGCGATACGGTCTCCGGCATCGGCCAGGTGCGCGGCTCCAACTTCGACGATACGATCCGCGGCAGTGGCGCGAACGACTTCTTCGACGGTCGCGCCGGAAATGATCTGCTCGACGGCCGCGGCGGCTTCGATCAGGCCGTCTACAACACCGATACACTGGTGACGGGCGGCATTGTCGTCGACATGGCTGACGGCACCGTAACCGGCAATGCCACCATCGGCGCGGACGACTTGCTTTCGATCGAGTCGGTCACCGGCACGAATTTCGACGATACCTACGACGCGACCGGCTTCAGCAATGCCAGCGCGAACGCCGGCAATATCGGCTTCAACGGCACCTTCAACGTATTCCAGGGCGCCGGCGGCAACGACACCATCACCGGCAACGGCAGCACCCAGATCAACTACGGGGGCGCGACTGCGGGTGTAACGGTTGACCTCGCCGCCGGGACGGCGAGCGGCAATGCTTCGGTCGGCAGCGACACCATCACCGGCGGCGTCACCAACGTCTTCGGCTCGAATCACGACGACGGCATCACCGGCAGCAGCGCCAACGACTCGCTCACCGGAAATCTTGGCAACGACACGATCAACGGTGGCGGCGGCAACGACAGCATCACCGGTGGTGTCGGCAACGACATCATCGACGGCGGCAGCGGTGCGGACATCGCGGCCTATTCCGGCACGTTTGGTCAGTACGCCGTCACCACTACCTCGGTCGCAGGGAATGGCGAAGGTTCGGACACGCTCAGCAACGTCGAGCTGGTGCAGTTCGGCACCGGCGCCGGCGCTGCGTACTACCTGATCGGATCGGGCAGCCCCGTCGACCTCACCAACGTCGGCCTGCAAGGCAGCGCGGGACTGTCGTCCCTGACCGGCGACACAGACGACGTCCTGACCATTGGACAGAACTTCTTCAACCGCCCGATCGATCTTGGCGCGGGGACCGGCGACGCGGTCAATCTCGGTATTCCCGGGGTCGGCTACACGCTCGCCTTGAGCGGCGTCGAAGTCTTGAATGGCGCAGGCGGCAGCGAGTTCGTGATGCTGACCAATGCCGCGACCGGGCTGTCGGTCAATCTCGGCGGAGCGAACGACACGCTCGTGGTCGCCGACGGCACGAACAGTGTTAGCGTGACCGGTGTCGAGCAAATCAACGGCACCGACTTTTCGGGCTCTTCCAACGACACGCTGACGCTGCTCAACAACGTCTCCGGACTTGGCGTCAATCTCGCCA
>WUUC01160738.1_pt1 | contig 14385 bp, 8 predicted proteins | sample 6278441 | NCBI WGS metagenome assembly WUUC01 (sample SAMN13675441, study PRJNA597444) | soil metagenome | isolation source: soil | place: USA: Washington | collected 2017-10
ACCCGATCCAGTCCGGAGCCTGGATATTGCCGCTATCAAAGTTTATGAACGCGATGAACGGCTCGGTTCCAGGTGGCTCGATGTCGGTGCATGGTTGCTCGAGGTATCGAGCGCGAAACACGAGGACGCGAGGGGCTTGGCCCTTGAAAACCGACTCGATGTCCAGCCGCGCGATGACAGCGTCCCTCTCCTCAATGTGTATGGACGTTGCACGCCCCGCGACGATTGCCGTGGATCGATCGATTGCGGCTTGAAGATTGGCCTTGACCCCGTCTACGAAAGATAGAGTGCAGGCCGGCGATGGAGTGCTCACGAGAGGTATCGCAAGTAGCGCGATTGAGCGCACAACAATCTGCATAGATTGGAGTCTAGCCCATCGCTTCGAGGCCTTGCATTTCGACCAGGCTGTATCCTGAAGATGGTTCATGCGCCGTCATTCCCTTCGACGCTCGGTGAAGACCTCACCACTATCACTTCAACTCTTTCCCAAACTCCGCCACTACCCGCTGGGCCTCTTCCTTGCTGATCGCGTAACCCTTCAAGTTCCACTTGATCCCTGAGATGAAGAACACCGGGCTGTGGCTTATATAGGAGGTTCCCGTCTCGTAGCCGTCGCTCGTCATCAGAACGTACATCGGATCGCTCGTGACCGGGAGATCGAACTTCAGATCATCACCGTCGAACACGTCAGCCTCGATGGTGTTGAGACCGAGCGGCAATCTGACGATGACATAGTCATTGTTTGCGAGCGTTGCTGTCCGCGTGCCATTCGCGCTCAGGCTCACCGAATAGAGATAAGGAGGGTACTTCTTGCGAATGAAGTAGACGCTCGCATCCGTCGTGCTGATCTCCGCCTCCGGATGCACGACGCTCGTGCCGCAGCCTGAGACGACGAGTCCAGCAGCAAGTGCCAGCAGCCAAATAAACGTCGCCAAACCTCGATCGATCCCGTTTCGCATGTGAATCTCCGTTCCTCGAGCGTACATGTAGTTGCTTGTTGTTGCTTTCGGTTGGGACCGGCACATTCTAATTCAATGCTGGCCACCGACGCTGGACACCTTAGCGACACGCGGCAAGCATGCGGCCAGCGATCCCACCAGTAGGCATAACGATGAGCAGACGTCCGGAAGTGGACACAAGCGAACGTTGGCCGGTCTTGCACGCTTGCGATTGCGCGCAGGCCAAAGAGTTGCGCCACGGATGTCCCGTTACACCTATGGAATGAAATGCGTGAACCCGCCTTCCTTTCGATCACGCTCCTTTGGAACCAGCAAGGTACATCCGTGAACGCGCCAGATGTCCTGGGATGCTTTCGACAACCTCGTGTCGGACAGCGAATTGAATGGAAGTTGAAGCTGCCATGGCTGGGAGGATGCTGGAGGAAAAATGAAAGCGATCGCGTCGTAGTCCGCGCTGATGTTCCAGACGATCGTGCGCCGCGTGCCGCGGTGGCCAGGGGCTTGAGCACTAGTCAAGCGCCCAACGCACAGCAGCAGAAGACTCGCCAGAGCACAGGAAGTGCGCATCGCTTCTTCTCCCTTGCAATCGATTCACATCCGCGTGCGTCTTGTTGGGAATACCGAAGCCTCGTCGCCTCAGCTGCACGGCAGCAGAAGTTAGGCGCCCCAACAGGATGCGTTCCGCCCGTCGTGCGTCCGTCGTCTAGCAAGAAGTTGCGGAAATATTTCTCACACCGGATGTCGTGACGTCACATGATCTCTCGACAACGCAAGTGCACGTGCGTACAAGAGGGATGCGTCTCGCGGCCCGCGGTGCGCGCAAAAACAACGAAGGTGACGTTATGGGTGCGTGCAAGGATCCTCGCCTGACTTTCCTCAACGACCTCGGCTACAACGTCGTGCGTCTGCCCCGCAAGGGAATCGTCCCGCTGGGCGTGATCGGTCGCGACAAGAAGTCGAAGACTTGGTTAGGCACGATCGATCAGATCTGGAAAACCGATCTGCCGGTGCCAGCCCCGGGCACGCCGAACAAAGTCGGCGATCTGGAGGGGCAGAAGACCAGCGAGCTCAACCTCAAGGTGGGCCTCGAAATCCTCGCCAACGCATTGAGCGGCATGTTCGGCTCGACCGTGCCGAGCCTGAGTGCCGAATACAAGAACGCGAAGACAATGCAGTTCGTGTTCAAGGACGTGCAGTCCGTCGGGATCGATCCCTTCGAGATCGGCAACTTCCTCGCGCAGGGCGGCATCAAGCCTAACCCGTTCGTGAAGCGATTCTTCTCGGGCGAGAAGGGCGTCGAGGCGCTGGTCGTCACCGAAATCCTGCAGGCGAAGGCGATCGGCGTGGTCGGCAAGCGCGATGCGCGCACCGAGGTGTCGGTCAACGTGCCGAGCATCCAGGCGACCGTGGGCGGGAAGATCAGCGTGGGTGTCGCGTCCGGCTCGCAGAACGAAGTGACGTACGAGGGGCCGGAGTTCCTCGCCTTCGGATTCAAGGCCTTCCGCATCACGCGCCCGAACGGCGAATGGGCCGTCGAGGGCGTTGGACCGTCCGGCGAAATGGCGTTCGGACGGAAAGCCAAGGGCGTGGTGGACGCGGACGAGCTCGTCGAACTCCACTTCGGTCCTCCCCCAAAGAAGGCACCGAGGAAGAAGGCCGCGGCGAAGGCGAAGCCGAAGGCCAAGAAAAAGCCCACCGCGAACAAAGCCAAGAAGAAGGCCAAGAAGAAAAAAGCGAAGAAATAAACCGAGAAAGCAGGGGAGCACACATGGGCGTGGAAACGATTCCCGGAACCGACCGCAAGTACGGACTCATCAGCTATGACAAGGACGGGCGCGAACGCGCCGGAAGCGACGGGAAGAAAGCCAGCGCCGAGGTCATCGCGAAGGCGGGCGACGGCAAGGTGACCGACATCTTCTTCTTCTGCCACGGGTGGAAGGGGGACGTGCCGGCGGCCAGGGACCAGTACAACCGCTGGATGGGCGCGTTGATGAAGTCCTCGGGGCTCGCGAAGGCGGCCACGGTATTCCCCGGCTTCACGCCGCTTCTCGCGGGACTGCATTGGCCGAGCCAGCCTTGGGGCGACGAGGATCTCGGAGAGAGCGGTACGTCGTTTGGCGTCGGCACCGGCAAGGCGAAATCCGCCGATGCACTGGTCGAGCAGTACGCCAACACGCTGGGCGACGATCCGAAAATCGTCGCGGCGCTGCGCGTCATCGTCGACGGTGCGCGCAAGAGCGCGGGCGTGACCGAACTCCCCGACGCGATGCGCAAGGCCTACATGGATCTCAACAAGGCGCTGGGCCTGGATGCCAAGGGTAAGGGCCTCGGCGGTCCGCCGGACGCGGATCGCGAGGGGTTCGACCCCGACGAGGCGGTCGGCGATCTCGAACAGAAGAGCTTCGACGGCCTCAACCTCGGCGGATTGCTGGCGCCGCTGCGCCAGCTGTCGTACTGGACGATGAAGAAGCGCGCGCGCTCGATCGGCGAGGGCGGCATCCACACGTTCCTGATCGACCTGCAGAAGGCGACCGCGGCCAAGAGCACGCGCATTCACCTCATGGGACACAGCTTCGGCACCATCGTCATCTCGAGCATGATCGGCGGACCGGACGCGAAAGGGCCGCTGGCGCGGCCGATCGATTCCGTGACTCTCGTGCAGGGTGCGGTTTCGCTGTGGTGCTACGCGAATGACATTCCGTACAAGAAGGGTACGAAGGGCTACTTCAACCGCATCCTCGTCGACGGCAAGGTGCGCGGCCCCATCAGCGTCACCAAGTCGAAGCACGACAAGGCCGTGGGCACGCTGTATCCCTTCGCATCGCGCATCCACGGCACGGCGGCGTTCCCGGCCGTGGCATTGCCGGAGTACGGCGCCATCGGCGCGTTCGGCATCCAGGGCGCCGAGCCCGTGGCGGTCGACATGGCCGATGCCAACGGCACGTACTCGCTGCAGAAGAAGAAGGTCTACAACGTCGAATCGTCGAAATACATCGCCAAGGGCGGCGGCGCGAGCGGCGCGCATAGCGACATCGACGGGCCGCAGGTCGCGCATCTGATCTGGGAGACAGCGTTCGCATCGAGATAGGGAGAGCCGGGATGGCCGACGACCAAGACGACAAGATACTGCCGTTCGGCATCGACGCGAAAAGCGGCAGGCCGATCAAGGATCTGAGCGATGCCGACTTCGCGAAGATGCAAGGGGCGAAGGAGACGCAGCCCGGCGATCTCAAGAAGGCGCTGAAGGCGCGCGCCAAGGCAGAAGAAGAGAAGAAGGCCGGGGCCGCAGGCCGTGCTTTCGGCATGGTCATAGACGAGGCGGGCACGAGCCCTAACAACCTCGGGCGGGCCGGCTGGGGAATCCTCTTTGGCCCCAAGGTCGACAAGAAGATCAAGGAGGCGCTCGAGCCGTTGATCGAGCACCGTCGCAAAGAAAAGGCGAAGCCCTTCGTGATCTACGACGAAGACGGTGTGCTGCCGGGCGAAAACGTCCATGCCTGGCTCAAGCGCCGCAAGGTGCGGCTCGATCAGGTCGATCCCGACAACGGCGTGCCTTACTACCTGCTGATCGTCGCGTCGCCGCAGGACATCCCTTTCGAATTCCAGTACACGCTCGACCTGTACTGGGCCTGCGGGCGCCTGTGGTTCGATTCGCCCGAGGAGTTCGCGCGTTACGCCGAAAGCGTCGTAAATTACGAGACCGTGAAGAAGCCGCCAACCTCGCGGCAGATCGCGATGTTCGCCCCCGAACACGATTTCGACGACGCCACGCAGCTGTTCACGCGCCAGGTGGCCGAGCCGCTGTGCGGCCGGCCGGCCGGCACGCCAATCGGCAAGGGGCTCAAGTACAGGCTGCAGGAATTCCTCGGCGAGAACGCGACGAAAAAGAATCTCGCGAAAATCTTCAACGGCGGCATCGATGGCGGCACGCCGGCGCTGCTGTTCAGCGGCGGACACGGCATGCAGTTCTCCAACGGCGACACGTTGCAGCTCGCGACGCAGGGCGCGCTCGTCTGCCAGGACTGGGGAGGCTACGGAGAAATCACCGCCGATCACTGGTTCGCCGCGAAGGACGTGCCGGCCGACGCAAACGTGCACGGCATGATCCATTTCATGTTCGCGTGCCACGGCGGCGGCGTCCCGCAGTTCGACGATTTCGACCGGCTCAACAACCAGCCGGCGGAGATCGCGCCGCGCGCATTCTTCTCCAAGCTGCCGCAGGCGCTGCTGGCCCACAAGAAGGGCGGCGCGCTCGCCGTGCTCGCGCACATGGAGCGCGCCTGGGCCTACGGATTCCAGGGCGAGGGCGGTTTTGCGCAGAACCAGGGCTACGTCGGCGTCCTGCGCGGCCTGCTGCGCGGCGACCGGATCGGCAATGCGACGGATGCGTTCAATGTCAATTGGGCGGCGATCAGCACGCAGCTCGCGACCGAGCAGCTCAACCTGCCGAAACAGAAGAAGAAGCAGGACAAGGAGAAGTCCCTGCGCGGCATTCGCAAGCTGTGGATCCAGCGCGACGACGCGCGCAACTTCATGGTGTTCGGGGATCCGGCGGTCCGGATCCGCCACGAAGAACTGAAGTAGATAGTCGGCGCAGGATCGCGATCACGCCGATCGCGCATGCGGATAGTGCGAATAAGGCCCTTACGCTGGGTCACTTAGCTAGCGTTTCTTGAATCGCTTCGGAATCGATCGCTGAGATGCCAGATCGATTTCGAGGCTGGTCCATTCGCCGTCCGCGCGTCGTACTTGCACTGCGATGACATACACGCCGTAGCTCGAAACCTGTTCGAGCGCGGCCCAACTTCGTTCGCGGATTTTCGTGATTCGAATCACGCTTCGCGCATAGCTCGAGTGAAGGTGAAACACGATCGGCCCTTCGAGGGGCGAGTCGTCGGTTGAGTGCACCACGACGTCGAAATAGAAATCGCTCTTCTCTATCCTCTTGAGTCGCACTTCGACGCTGCGTCCATCGCGCGTCGCCTGTCCACCCCATCGGTCTTTCTGTGGGTCGTCCTCGTGCAGGACCGGACCCGGCGTCGGCGGGTTCGTCGCTTCGGCATCGTTGCGCGGAGCGAGCGCGATTTCGACGGCCCACATGCGCACCTGCGTGTCGGCGGCACCCAGACTGGCCAACCGATGCGATTCGGGAGCCCATGCCACGTTCGGCGGCCAGTATTCGGACGTAGGCTCTTTGAACGTCGCGACTTCCCGCCAGTCGGCGGTTTCCCAGGCATGCACGGCGCCTCGTGTTCCTATGGTGTTTGCCGCGAGCACGTGCCCGTCGTAAGAAAAACTCACGCTGCGCACATCGCGCTTTCCAGTGGACAGCGTCTTCAGGAGCGCGAATCCCGGCCAGCTCCAGATCTGGACCGTGCCGTCTTCAAAGCTCACCGCAAACAGGCGCTCGTCCCGTGACAGCGCGATATCCGTGACGCCGGATTTTTCGCAGGCGAGATCCCTGACGACGTCCAGGCGACCATCGCTCGGGTCGAAGACGACGACCTCGCCCGTCTTCCAGACCGCGAGCAGATTTCTGCCCGCTTCGATCCACAGCGTCCGCCGCGCTTCACCCGTCCGACGTCGCGTGTACCCGGAAAGTCGCTTGCCGTTCTTTGCATCCCATAGGAAAACGTGCTGGTCCGCGGATGCGGACGCCAACAGGGTCTCGTCTGGCGACCAGCACACATCGCGCACGTCGGCTTCGTGCCCCACGAGCTGACGCATGGATTTCCAGTTGTTGGTGGTCCAGATGCGGATCGTTCGATCGAAAGAACAGGTGGCCACGTATCGCCCGGACATCGCAGACCACGCGACCTGGTTCACTCCGTGGGAATGGCCCGTGAGGCGCGCGATCTGGCGCTGGGTTCTCAGGTCCCAGATCACCGCGGTGCCATCGGCCGAACAGGTCGCAAGTCTTGCGCCGTCCGGGCTCCAGCTCGTGCGCAGAATCACGTTCTGGTGTCCCTGACGAAGTTCGCCCTGCGGATAAAACGAAACCGTTGCAACCCCGAGCTCCACTTCCTCGTCCGGACTCTCTGGCTCCTGCAGGCGTGCGCGTGTATCGCCCGCCTCGATCTGTTTGAGGCGCGCAATGTTGGCCATGCGGACGAGTTTTCGAGATTCGGTCAACAGATCCGCGCTTGCGGTAAGCAACCGGACGATGGAGGCCGGAACACCGATGTTCTCGAGCGAGGCGCGGCTTCGATCGAGCATGCCCTTCGCGGTCCCGCCGGCCGGGGCGTACGCGATCAGCGGCGCACCTGCTTCCAGCAGAATTTCGCATTCGGCTTGCGTACCGCGCTGTCCGCCAATGACGAAGCCGCAATCCGCATTGGCGAGGATGCTCTTGCGGAATTCCGTCACATCCGAGTAGACAAAAAGTGAATCCGGCGCAATCGGGCGGAACGCCGTGATCACGCGTTTGCCGACATTCCGGCCGTAACTGATGTGCAACTCCCAACCGGCTTGTGCGAGAACACTTCCCAACTCGTCGCAGATCGAATGATCGCTCGAGGGCGTGCTTCCGAAGACGAACGCTCGGGGCCTGTGGTCTCCGATCAGAATCTCTGGCCCGCTCAACCACACCCGGAGGTCTTCCGACGACAGGGTGAAATTCCCCGAGGTTAGGCTCGATGAAAACTTTCTGAGGACACTTCTGGCGAGGGAGCGACGACTCTCATCCGCGGAGTCGTTTATCTTGTTGAGCGGGTCGTCGAGTGCTTCGAAGACTGCGGCAACACAGCCCTCCACATCAAACGGATCGAATTGCTCGATCGCAGTTTCGATCGAACGCAATGTGGCCCACTGCTCGAATGCGGATGCGGGGGACCGAAGCGCGCTGGCGAGCAGCGTCGTCGCCGCCGGATTCCACGCTGCGGTGCAACCGGCGATGGCCACCAGACGGTTGCCGGGTTTGTCCGTAGCGAACAACGCGCGCAGGTGTTCGAAGTCGATGTTCGCGCGGCGCATGAAACCGACGATTTCCCGGAGCAGATCGGTCATCACGCGGGTGCGATCGTTGCCCGCGGACATGCTGGCGCGAACCTGATCATAGCGCTGCGCGAAATCGCTGAGCGGATCGAAATCTCCGTCGCCGTCCGAGGCCGCGGTTTCGGGATCATTCGCATACTGGGTCGCGACCGTCAGCAGACCGGCGCGTCGCAGGTATTCCTGCGACACCTCGGCGAATCCCTGCACTCTTTGCGGGCTGTCGGATAGTTTGGCGGCCTGGCCTGCGCGAACGAGCAGGAAAGGCTGGTCTTTCAGTCGCAGAGTGTTCTGCAGGTGCGCGCCCACCTGCTTCATCACATCTAGCGCTTCACTCACTTCCATGCCCTGGGACAGGTGCTGTCGAACGCCGGGCAGGAAGTCGTAGACCGCGCTGTCGCTGCCGGCTTGCCCGGCGACCTTTTTCAGCAATCCGCCGAGAAAGAACTCGGCGAGGTGCCCGCTCTCGCTTTGCGGCAGCAACGCCTGCTGGACCCATTGCATCATCGGAAAACTCAGCGGGGCGGTCACCGATAGATAGCGGCCCAACTTTATGGCCTGTGGCGAAGCGCGCGCACGAAACGCTTCGACTCGCTCACCGGGCTCCCGCTCGATCTCCTTGCCTTGGTCCCGCGGTGTTACCGCGGCGCGGCCCGCGAGACGGATGGCGGGCAAGGTGGCGGACTCGGCCACCACCACCGAGGCCCACTTGCCGATGTCGCGTGCATTCAGATGCGCGATCGAAACCGCTCTGGGTGCCGAAGAAGCTACCGGAAAGTAACTGCGCCGCTGGTTGCCAGACACCGCCAGCAATGATGTGCTCGCGCCGCCGGGTACCTGGCCGCTGACGCGCATGTCGGCAGCGCCCGTCCAGGTCTGCGGCCACAACTCGCGGGGAAGCAGGTGTAGCAGCAACACGTGATTCGACCGACGCCATTCGTCGATCGCCGCACCGAAGGCGCCCGACCACCATCCTTCGGAAACGAAGTCGCTCGCGATCACGATCAGCGTGTCCCTCGGCCAGGACACCTCGCGCGCCGATCGCTTTGCATTCGAACGGGTGTCCATGAGTCGGGCGGCCCCGGCTTCGGAGGTCAAGTTGAATCGAACGAAGGACCCAAACGCGCCGCGCGCCCGCAGAACGATCTCGAGCTCCCGGAAGGTGGAGTTCCAGATGGGCGTCTGAGGTCCCGTTTCGGTCAACAACACCAGGTCGAGCCAGCGGCGCTCACCCGCGCGAGGCTGTGGCTCGACCGGCAGGCCGCCAGCCGCGGCAATGGCGTCGACCGTCGCGTCGAGGTCGACGGCGAATTCCGGACGCGGATTGCGAACCATGAGGGGGCCGAGCGCAGCAATGAGCTCCTGTCGCGCGCGCAGGCTGTGAGGCGCGGCGATGGAAATGACCGGCGCGGGTCGATCTTCCTCGATGTCCACCACCGGCTTGAGCAGCGCGGGCGGCCTGCTTGTCTTGTGTGCGTCGGGCGGCGGCGATCCCGGTGAGGGTCCCTGCGGCGCAGTCGCGGCGCCGGGCGTCGTCGGCGACACGGGAGGCTCGTTGATACCTTTACCCGGTGCGGGCCGGGGCTGCGATTCGACCTTACGATGGATGCGGTCCTGCAGCCACAACGCCTCCGCCAGCGTCACGCTGTCGAAATCCGCGCCAACCTGGCGCAGCGCATTGACGATTCGGTCGAGCATCAGCCCTGCTTGATGGGATTCATCAACAGCGACTCGAGTCTCGATCGGGCGTCCGCATCCATCCCAGGCGCTTTGTGCACCAGGTACAGAGAATTGAGGAACTGATCCACGGCTGTCGTGCGAACGCTGGTTTTTGAGAACAGTTCGATCTTGTCCAGCACCTTTTCCATCAGGTCGTTGCCCAGGTGCGCGGCCACGATGCGTCCCAATTGTTCGGGATTGGGATCGGGCAGCTCCACGCGGATGCAGCGGCGCAGAAATGCCGGCGGGAACTCGCGTTCACGGTTGCTCGTGAGGACGACGAAGGGAAACTCGTGGCAGCGAATCGTGCCGCCCGTGACCGTAACCATTTCGCGCTCCCGATCGCGAAACTGCGCGGACTTCTCGAGCTCGCGTAATGGAATCATCGGACGCACCCGCGCCTCTTCCGCCTTTTCGCGCAGCAGTTCCGGAATTTCGAAACTTCCTTCCTCGAAGAGATTCAGCAGGTCATTCGGTAAATCGGGATCGGCCTTGTCGATCTCGTCGATCAACACGGCGCGTGGGCGTCGCGAGGGCAGCAATGCCGTGCCGAGCGCGCGCAGCGTGATGTACTGGCCCAGGTCCTGCCGCCCCTTCGGGTCGCGTTGATGATCCTGCAGCCGCGCGAGCGAATCGTATTCGTAGAGCGCGTCCTTGAGACGCGAGCGGGAATTCACTGCCCATTCGTACACCGGTCCCAGCCCCAGCTCGTAGGCGACGCGGTAGATCAACGTGGTCTTGCCCGTTCCCGGCGAGCCCGTCACGAGCAGGGGACGCCGCAACCAGAGCGCCGCGTTAACCGCCTCGCGCACGTCCGGGTCCACCCGATAGGTGCGCGCGCGGCGCCAGTAGTCATCGTCGTTGGGGATTCTGGATTGCCATTCGCCTTCGGGCGCCCGGCTGCCGAACACCCGCCAGCTCGGTGGTTCGGGGAGCGGCACATCCGGTCGCGGCTCACCTTTGCCCTTGAATATCCACCATTCCTGTTCGTCGATGTCGGCCATGGTTCACCCGTCTAATTCGGAGTACTCAGGAAATCCGCGCAGCCATGCGGAAGCGACGGTGAATCGGCCACCAACATCACCGCTTGGGTAGTCGGCAGTCGCTTGAGCTCGCCGGCCACGTCGCGCGCGAGTTCGAGCCATTCGTCCACCGTGTAGTTAGCCGCGCAGAAATTCAGCTTGCCGCGCAACGCGGGGTCCACCAGCGGCCGGCAGGCCAGCGCGCGTTGTGCGCCGTTGTAGATGTGTATCAGCAACTGCTTCTGCCACTCTTGGTCGTCGAAGTCATGAAGAGACACCCACTGATCCGGCTGCGGCGCCCGATCGCGATCGTTCACGGGGCGGCTGTCCAGCCAATCGAGGCTGCCGTTGATCCCGCCCGCGACCCATTTGGAACCCGCCTTCCAGTTGTTGCGCATCTCGAGGTTGTCCCATCGATCGCGAATTCGAATCGTGTAAGGCAACTCCGCCCCGATGCGGCGCTGCACCGGAACGGGGGCCTTCGAAAGATCGATGCCCACGGGAAGACGCTCGAGATCCTCCCAGTATGCGGCGAGCTCCAGGTGACAATTCTGAGTCGCCATTCCGGCTTTGATCGCCGCCTGCCACGCGGACTCGATCCGTTTGACGATGTCGTTGTCCTTCGGCGAGCGATCCACGAGTTCCCAATCTTTGTCGATCCACGCCCAGACGCGGGTTTCGTGTTCTCCGAGATCGATGAACGCGCGAGGTGGCCGCTGAAGTTCTCGCTGAAGTCCGGGTTTCTCCTGGTTGACGGCCGGACCATCGGAGTCCTGTAGCCACGTGTTGAGTGCCGCGACCAGGGCAGAGGCGCCATCGCGGTCGGACTGCTTTGATCCGGGTTCCCGCGCCCAGAGCTCCGCGCGAACCAGCAGCCGCAGTGCGAATCGCTCTTCGTTCGTCAGCGACGCATCCTTGGCAGCAAACGAATCCAGACGATCGATGATGCCGCGGGAGCTGACCGGAAGCGTGAAGTCGCTGTCGCAGCCCGTCGTGCGCCGGAAGTCGCGCTGCAGGATGTCGACCGTGAGGATCTTGCTGGCTTGCACCAGTTTCACCAGTCTTTCCGTACGAGCGTGAACCGCCACGTTCCTGCCGCCGACGAATTGATCGTCATTGCCTTCGGGTGGAAAGCGCCGGACGTCGATCGGGTATTCCGTCTTCGACAGATCGCGTTTGAGAGTGTCCCAGACGACATCGAAGTCGACTTCGGCCGCGGGATTGGGATCCAGCGTCGCGATCAGATGCTGGGTGAACAGACTCTGCGACGCCCCGGACTGGATGATCGCGGCTTCGCCATTGGTCGACGCAAAGACCCGTTCCTGCTCCCGACCGCGCGCTTCGAAGTGGTCGAGCGACAGGCTCAAGGCGATCGGTGGCTTGTACGAGCGTGTCCATTTGCTGCAGGCGTCCACGACGATCAGCTGCTGCTGGAAATTCTTCAGCCGCGTATCGAGGCGCAGGGAATTCACCTGGTGTTCGAGATCGATCGCGTAATTGTCGGCGCGCGTCGCGTCCGCGGTGAGCAGGAACCGCTTCTGTGTGACGTGATGCATTTCTCCGTGCCCGCTCCAGTACAGGCAGAAGAAGGATTCGGGCGGGGCCTTGAATTTCAGCAGCTCAGTGGCGGACAACGCTACTTCGAGCGTCGATCGCTGTGGATCCGTCGAGACGGGCACGCCATTCTCTTGAATCTGCTTCAGCACGGTATGGATGGGAAGTGCGCGACCCGTGCGTGCGTTCGCACAGAGGTTGAGAACGCAACGTATGTTTTGAGGTGGCACACCCCGCCCGAGCAGCCATTGGCAGAACGACAGCGCATCGAGCGCCGGGCCGCTGAGCTCGTTGATGCCGTCGCCATAGGATTCCACGCCGACGACGAGCGCGTAAACCTGCGCTGGGGATTTCGGGAACTTCATTCGCTGGTCCGTCGAACTACTTGCCGCCTATACACATGAGAGTCGATGGTGTGGGAAGAGTCAGGCATCCGGCAGTCTCAGCCGCGCGGCCGGATCTCCCATCACCATGTAGTTCTGGGCGTCGCCGCGAAGCAGCCAGCGGTCGAGCAGCGCGGCTTTCGACTCTGGCGTCCACTGGCGCTTGTTGCGGCGAGCGTCTTGGTATGACGACGTCAAAGCGAGATTGAGGCGATTGAACCTCGCGCTCATGCTCAGCATCGCCAGCCCCGACGGTTGCAGGTGCAGGATTTGCGAAACCGCCGACATGAACGGCGCCATGCGGCTGTGCCATCGACCATCGATCTCGGGCGAGCGTGCGTCGGTGAAGCTGTGCAGGAGCGCAATATCCAGATGACCGATGTAGGCGATGGGCCCCCGTGGATGGGATAACAGTTTCCTGGGCAGCGCCGCGGTGAAGTCGGACTCGGCATAACTTTTTGGGACGTCCTTGATCCACGCGGCGAATTCGCTCTTTGCCGGGGTGCCATATCCGAAGCAGGCGAACTGAAAGAATATCGAGCCTTCGAGAAACGGCTTTATGTGGTCCACGTCATCGGCGCTGAACATCGACTCCGCGAGCGAGCCGTTGCGCTGACAACAAATCGCGCCGTTGAGTTCCATCTGGATCTCTTGCGACTTGTCCGTCGCACCGACTCCGTGACTCGCGGTGTAAACGAACGCCGGCCGGCCACTCAGCGCGCTCACCAAGGCGCCCTTGGTCGCACCGTTGCCCAGTATTTCCTGGGCAGATAGTGCGAACTTCTCGCGCACGTGTTCCGCCATCGGACGCGCCATGTATTGCCGGCTGTAGTGCGTGGGGTCTCCCGGGCCGCCGTCCGGCGCGAAGATGATCGCGTCGCGCGTCACGACCGGCTTTTCCTTTTCGTCTTCGAGCCGGAGCAGCTTGTCGGCGTACGTCTGCAGTTGATCGAGAGAGCCGAAATCCAGGCGCCCGACATTCGCCGAAGTGGACATCATGGTTTGCAGGCCAAAGGGGAGCTGCCGCGGGGTGCCGACCATGAGGACGTAGGCCGGAACCTTTCCTTGCCTTTCTTCCTGCTCGAAAGACTTATCGGATATCCAGGTGTCCCATTTGTGTTCCGGCGTGTCGGGAAACAGAAGAGGACGGTCCGGGTCCGCCATGTGGCGCGACTCGGCGAGCGGACGCAGGATCTCCATGATCTGGTCCTTCTCGGGGTCTTGCTCATTCAGTACGTAGGTCCAGCCCACGCTGCGTGGATCGCCGGAATCCTGGACCGGGCGCACCGCCTCAGCATAAGTCACGCCTTTCTCCGTGTCGCGCGTCTCGGCGCTCGGGCGCTGTGAGTCTCGATCGAGCGTCTCGATGAGCGAGTCGGCGAACGCAGCCTCGTCTTGAGGCTTGAACAGCAGTTCGCCATCCAGATTCAGTCCGAGCCCGGCGATTTTCACGCGCTTGCTCCCTGGCTGCCTGGCAAGCGGCAGTCCTGCGCTGCGTTGACCCGTCTAATTGCGCCACATTAGCGGCAAGACCGCGTGCGGAGAGTCGCATGCGGAAATCCGGCTAGATGTTAGTGACTTTTGACCATTCGGCCATTGTCGCGGCGCAAGGTGGTGCACGCGTCATGATACTCGAAGTCGTCTCCACACCTCGATGCCGCGGTGTCAAGGTCGCACCCGGTCGTGAGCGGTTCGCTCGAATGTACCCACCGCGCCTCCAACCCTTTGAGAGCATTACTAGGCTTTGGCCGTCACGCC
>WUUC01138915.1_pt1 | contig 14384 bp, 9 predicted proteins | sample 6278441 | NCBI WGS metagenome assembly WUUC01 (sample SAMN13675441, study PRJNA597444) | soil metagenome | isolation source: soil | place: USA: Washington | collected 2017-10
ATATGTTGGACCCGGACGGGTTCATCACCAGCTGGAATGCCGGCGCCGAGCGCATCAAGGGCTATCGGTCCCGTGAGATCGTCGGCCAGCATTTTTCGCGTTTCTTCACCCCCGAAGACCAGCGCGAGGGCGTCCCGGAATTTATTCTATCGTCGGCTCGGTCGAGCGGGCGGCACGAAGCTGAAGGCGAGCGCGTCCGCAAGGACGGGACGCGTTTCTGGGCGAACGCCATCATCCAGACGGTGCGCGATGAACGGGGCAAGCTGATAGGCTTCGCCAAGATTACACGCGACATCACCGAACGTGTCGAAGCGCAGAACGCCCTGCGTGAAAGCGAGCGACGCTTCCGGCTTTTGGCAGAAGGGGTTGTCGACTACGCGATCTACATGCTCGATCCCAGCGGCGTTGTCATGAATTGGAACGCCGGCGCCGAACGGCTCAAGGGTTACGCCGCCGATGAGATCGTCGGCCAGCATTTTTCGAGATTCTACAGCAAGGAAGATCGGGCTTCGGGTCTGCCGGGCCGTGTGCTCGCAATCGCCGAACGCGAAGGCCGCTATGAAACCGAAGGCTGGCGGCTACGCAAGGATGGCAGCAGGTTCTGGGCGTCGATCGTCGTCGATGTGATACGTGACCCCTCGGGCAAGCTCGAAGGCTTCGCCAAGGTGACGCGCGACATTACCGAGCGCCGCGCCGCGCTGGAAGCGTTGCAGGAAAGCGAGCGGCAATTCCGCCTGCTGGTCGCGGGCGTGACCGACTATGCGATCTACATGCTCGATCTGAATGGTATTGTCACGAGCTGGAACGCAGGTGCTCAGCGCATCAAGGGCTACGCCGCCGATGAGATTATCGGCCAGCATTTCTCCCGTTTCTACACGGAACGCGAACGGTCAGCGGGAGTCCCGTCGCGGGCGCTCCACACCGCTCTCCAGAATGGGCGCTTCGAGACGGAAGGCTGGCGTTGCCGCAAGGACGGAACGATGTTCTGGGCCAACGTCGTCATCGATCCAATAAGGGACGAGCAGGGGGAGTTGATCGGGTTTGCCAAGATAACCCGCGACATCACCGAGCGCCGGGATGCCCAGGCGGCGCTCCAGGACGCGCAGACCCAGCGGGCCCACGCGCAAAAGATGGACGCGCTGGGCCAGCTCACCGGCGGCGTCGCGCACGACTTCAACAATTTGTTGATGGTTGTGACCGGGCACGTCCAGACGGTCAAGAAGGCGCTTGCTGATAACCCAAAGGCCGCCCGTGCTGCAGAAGCAATCGAGATTGCCGCGCAACGCGGGGTAAGCCTCACGCGTCAGTTGCTCACATTCTCCCGCCGCCAGACAGTCCATCCGACGGTTGTTAATGTCGGTGAACGCGCGGAGGCGCTCCGCATTCTCTTGGCGAGCACCATCGGCCCGCAGGTGACGTTGACGGCGACCGTCGGCCCTGACATCTGGCCCGTGAAGGTCGATAGCAGCGAGCTTGAATTGTCTCTCGTCAATCTGTCGCTCAATGCCAAAGACGCCATGCCGGATGGCGGCATCATTGCCATCACTGCCGAGAACGTGACGCTTGGGTGCAAAGACACGCCAAGCGGCATCGTGGGGGAATTTGTCGCGCTTCGGATCAGCGACACCGGGTCAGGAATCGCTCCCGATGTCTTGCCCAAGGTCTTCGATCCGTTTTTCACTACGAAGGGTATGGACAAGGGCACCGGCCTCGGCCTGTCGCAGGTGCACGGATTCGCGCATCAGTCCGGTGGTAGCGTGACTGTTCAGAGCGAGTTGGGACGCGGCACGACGGTCACGGTCTATCTCCCGCGAGCCCTCGCGCTTGCGGACGAGCCGACGATTGAATCCGCGGAGGAAGCCGTTGGCGGCGAATTGGTGCTGGTGGTGGAAGACAACCCCGATGTTGCCGAAGTCAGCTCCTCCATGTTGGTTCAGCTTGGCTACCGCGTGCGTACCGTGACGAGTGCACAGGCCGCGCTGGAAGCGGTTGACGAGCGGGATTTTGACCTCGTGGTGAGCGACATCATCATGCCGGGCACGATGAACGGTTTGGATTTGGCGCGGGCGATTCGAGAACGTAAGCCCAATCTTCCCGTGCTTCTGGTGACCGGCTACAGCCATGCTTCTGCGGACGCCAGCAGGGAATTCATAGTGATGCGTAAGCCATTCGATGTCCCGGATTTGAGCCGTGCTGCTGCGCGCCTCATCGCCTCGGCAAAGCAATCAGAAACGACAAATCTCGTGCGGCTGAGCGACGTTCGCGGCCACATCGCCGCGAAAGCGGCCGAGGAATAACCTCGCCGCGCGCACTAGCGAAAGCTGGCGGCGGTTCGCGCGGCCTCGTCATTGCAAGGGAAGCGAAGCAATCCGGAGCAGCGTGTGCGGTATGCTCAGACTGGATTGCTTCGTCGATTCCGGGACACGAGGCGACAGGGCGAATTTAACGCCATTCGATTCCGTATACATCGACGGGCTTCGGGAAACCTTTGAGATCGCTAGGGCCAATGTGTATGACGTGCAAACGCTCTCGGATGCGATCCTGAACGGCACTTGATACAAGAATGGCATCGGGCTCGGCCAACTGGCACAGACGAGCCGCCAGTTGAACGGTCGCGCCAAAAAGATCGTTGCTGTCCGCAATCGGTTCTCCGACGTCAATGCCAATTCGGACTCGAAGCTTCTCCTTGCTCGCCAAGTTGAAGGCGTCAAACGCTTGCTGGATGGCGCGGGCGCATTCCACCGAGCTCGCCGCGTCCGCAAAGGATGCCATGATGCCGTCACCCGTGTGCTTCACCACACGCCCACCCTTGTCCTTCAATGCGCGGCGAACCAGCGCGTCATGTGCCCGAACCATCTCGACGGACCGTGCATCGCCGAGACGCTCTGTCATGCTGGTGGAGCCGACGATGTCGGTGAACATGATGGCCCGAAGGGCCGAATCGAATGTGACTTTTGCCTCGCCGCTCGGTTCTGGATCAGACACTCTCCCCAGGAACGCCTGGACGGCTGAGAGGTCCACTTCGATGACATCTTTCGCCACGTCGCCGTGAGCTTCGTCATGAACCCGCATCGCAGTTGCGATGTCTGGTGCATCAATGAGACAGAAACCCGTACCGCGCGTTTCATCAAACCAATACGTCAGGAAACGAACTCCGTACTGCTCTTGCACTTCCAGGTCTTTTCGGTGTGCCTCCGCGATATCGGAGGCTGTCAGGCCTGAGAGATCGTGTCGGTCGAGATAAATTGGCACTGGTGTTGCTCCACCCGTTCTTCAGACGAACCGGATTGAAATCTGCACCTAATGAGGCGTCGCCGGAAGCGCCGATTAATGTAACAGCTTGGGCAAAGCCTTTGGAGAGACATAAACGTCGGCATTCAGCCTGGAACCGACGACCGGTCGAGCCCTTGGCCTCATCGGCCAGCTGCTCGACCGCATGTTCGTCCGCAGCCGCCAAAGAAAGACGACAAGCCGCCCCGGGGCCGCTGGATCACCGTCAAGTCTACGATCGCGAGCTGGAAGACTGTTTGAACACGCAGCGTCACCGCCAACGTGTAACCCGCCCCCGTCCTTCGCCGGGGAGAGGGGCGGGGTGACGGGCACTCGGTCTCTCGATCTTTCTCTAGGATTGCTTTAACGAAAGAGGCCGCCAACCCTGGCGGCCTCAATGCATCATTTGGCTAAGTTCAAAAATGAACGCAGCTCGAAAAAGAGGTCCGTCATCTCCGGTTCGGACCTCGATAGCCATTTGATGATTATCGGCGTCAGGCTCGTGCTCGCGTGCCAACTCAGCGAGAGCCAGGGCCGCTTCGACTTCGGCTGTGCGCAAGTCGGGCAATTCGAGGCCTTCCTCATCGGGGTACAAGTCGTCTCCCACGCGAATGTCGAAGTAGAAGAGCGTCATGCAAGGAAAATGGCCAGCGCTTCCGACGTTCCGGAAATTTAGTTGTTTCTCAATTGCGCGCCAGACTTCACTCCGGCGGTTCAATCCAGCGCTTCGCGTCGGCAGAGCGGAGGAACAAGTGACTTCCTTGGGAATTTGGCCTCAAAGGAGTGCACGCATGACCTCCGCAGTTCGTTGTGTCCCGGCCACGCAAGCAAAGTTTGACGCCGTTGCGCATTCGCGCTGCATGCCGCTCGCCGCAGTATGGGCAGTGGGCTCGTGACGGTTTACGCCTCAGGGCCGTCAACTGACCGCCAGTTTCCGATTTCGGCGGGCATATTTTTAGGGCTCGGGCTCGGCGGCTTCTTCGATGGGATCGTTCTCCACCAGTTGCTTCAATGGCACCACATGCTCAGCAGCTGGTACCCGGTCAACAGCATTGAGAACTTGGAGCTCAATACGCGCTGGGACGGCATCTTTCACAGCGCGACATACATCTTCGTCCTGGTGGGCCTGTTCCAGCTGTGGCGCGCCGCGCACCGCAGACAAATCTATTGGTCAACGAAGCAACTGATCGGCACGATGCTGCTCGGCTTTGGTATCTTCAATACCGTCGAAGGGATCGTCGATCACCACTTGCTCGGCATCCATCATGTCAACGAGACGGTGCCGCGCCAGGACTGGTTCATCTGGGATATCGGCTTCACGCTTTCGGGAGTGACGTTGATTGCGATCGGCTGGGCGCTCATGCGAGCAGGCAAGCGAGAAACGGCGTAATGATCCGCCTCATTCCTCCAGCCGCTGTGTACAGCCTGTTTGCAATGGCCCTTGTGCTGGCGACGTCGCCGATCTGGCGCTTGTGGCTTTTCGGGTTCGATCCGAGCTTGGACGAACTGCTACGCCTTCGCTGCTTCGGTCTTTGAAATCCTCGCTTTCACGCTTCTTCCTGGGACACCCAAATGCGGGCAGCACCCTCCACGGCCCGCGAGGTCTGACATTCTGCAATCAGAATAAGATCTGCTGGGAGGAACCTGCGTTGGGTTTGCGGCTTGATAAGGCTAGCAGAACCCACTTGAGGCCTCGGTCGTCCCGTCCGGGGCCTCTTTTTGTGCGCTCGCCGGCAGTTGTGCCTGAAGGCGGGCCTTGCCCGTTACGTAGCCTCAGACCAAGGGTCCTCAATCCAGGCCTCTTGCTCATCGAAGATCCTCATGCACATCACCCCTGCTAACGACCATGCGCGCCTCGACGTCGGCGACCGTCGGCGGCATCCGCGTGTATGCCGAGCCAAGCAAATATGACGATTCGTGCGTCCCCTCACTCTTTCTTTCGCTTGGCCCTACGACTGGACTCTCTTTGTAGCCCTCGCTCGCGAGTGACTGCTCTCGCCATATGCGAGCCAGCCAAACAGGGCGACGATACCGACCATTGCAATCCATCCGATGATCGCGCGTGTTCGTGTCTGAGTTTGCGGCATGTGCAGAGCGTCGACCTTGTGCCACATTACATGGATGTATCCATCTCGTTCGGCAGTGAGCGTCTTTTCCTCGGTATCTATCTCAAGCATGATGCCTGGCATCGGCCGGTCAGCGCTGCTGACCATGACGTGGACCGGCGTCATGCGTGCGATCACCTGACCGTCGCGCTTGACTTCGCCCCAACCCCACAGAGCGATCTCTGGTTTCATCTTGGGAAGCTTGCTGGTTCCAATACCAGTGTTGCCGTGCATCTCATGATCGTACACAACGCCCGACCAAGTGGTGTATTGGCCCAAGGGATGACGTGGCATGGGCTTGTCGACCGTGACTTCATAGCGTGCACCGGCCGAGGTGAAATTCGCTCGCACACGCATCTGGTCGGTGTTCTGCACATGCGACCAGCGATTGCCCATCTCCGCGGTTTCGACGGAGATCTCGCCGCTCATTGGCTGCGTGCTCTTCATGTCAACTGGGTTGGGCCCCACAATCCTCATGCCATCGCCGGAGGCCTTCGCGCTCGCGCGCATTCCGTTTGTGCCCTTCTCGACCGGCAAGGTTTGCGCGAAGGCGGGTGTCAGGGCGACGCCGAACAACACCAGGATCGCCGCTACGCCGGCGAACTCAAGGCGACGACGCATCTTCATCAGCTTGCTGGAGATCCACCAACCCAGAAGCGCGGAGACGAATGCGCCGGGGAACGAACGCCACCACAGGTCTTCGTACCCGGAATAGGTCGGCGGCCGGAGCGGCAAGCCTCGAGGCCCGAGATACATGCTGTAGCTCACCCAGACGAGCGCAAGCATCATAGAACCGACTATCCACCCTGTTGTGCCGACGCCGGCATAGGCGGTCCAGACGCACACGAAGACGAATGCAATCAACAGGTGCTGCACGAAGAATGTGATGCCGGGAAAATCGCGCAGAAGAATGAGCTGCGTCACAACGCCGTCGATCACAAGAATGATGACGGCCGTGACGAGGCCATACAAGGCGAAATGCCAGGTCTCGGCGCGATCGATTTCTTGCGCTGGATGATTGCGCCGCCAGAGCCACAGGGCGAGCAGGTAACCGGCGAAGATCGCCAGGAAATGCGCTGGAATTCCGGTGATCCATAGATGATTGAAGTCAAGCCACTCCGGCTCCTGTGGCAATCCAACCGGGGCAAGCCACTGATAGTAGATTTCCAGAATTGCAGTGTGCACGGCTGTCAAAAGGAGGCCAGGCACCAGACCGATGCCGAGCAAGGCGGTACCGAACAGGAAGACTGTCGTGATCAAAAAAGTCTTGGTGATCCAGTAGGTCCAGTAAGGATCATTATCCCAAAAAAGCCCGTGTGCAATTGCGGCGTCAAAGAAGATTGCGGAAACGCCGACCAGTATGGCGAACTTCACACAATCCTTTGCGAGCAAAAACATCGCTTCCTCCCGAATGAAATATGGCGAAAAAGCGAACGTTTGATGAAGAACTTGGTTCCCCAAGTGGACCGCTCTTCTCGGGAGTTCACCGCAACGCGCATGCTTTTGCATGCCGGTGCGCTCGAAAGGCCGCGCAGACGGGGACCTGGCGGCCTCAGTTGGGGACCGTTACCCTTACCTCTGCCGCCTGGCGCCCTTACTTCTTCGGCTGCGCCGGCGCTTTCGGAAGATCATTCGCCAGCTTCAGATGCTGCTTCAGGTGCGGAAGATGCTTTGACGCAAATGCCTTGAAGTCCTTGTTGTCGCCGGCCTTCGCATAGCGCTCAAACAGATCGACCGCATCTTTGTGTGCGGCCGCCTGCATGCTGTCGTACTCCTTGTCGAAATCCGCGCCCTGAAGACCCTTAAGCTTGTCGAGCTTGCTCTGATGCGAGCTGTCCATTGCCGCTGGCACCTCCAACTTCGCTTTCGCCGCGATCGCCTTCAGTTCGGTCGATGTGCCGGTGTGGTCCTTGATCATTTTCGCAGCGAACTTCTTGCTCGAGGCATCGCCGTGTTGCTGTGCAAGCTTCGAGGATTCGATCTCGAACATGTCACTGACGGCAGCCTGCGAGACGAAATCGGGCGTGCTCGGGGCCATGCCGAGTGCGGATTTGACGCCGGTCTTTTCGCCGATCGATTGCGCAAAGGCCGGTGCGACAAAAAGGACTGTACTGATAACGAGTGCAAAGACTTTCATGGAAACCTCCGACTGGTTGCAAAGACAACAGTTGATCGACCTCGAGGTTCCTCAACCCTGACGGGCCGCCAGGCCGCTCGGTGCGAGCCGGTCTCTCAGCACATCCTCGCCTTAAACCCTTGAGACGGCGCTGGTTCGTGATTCAAACCTCTCGTACATCGGCAAATCCGCTCATGCACACCGCTCCTGCAAACGACCACGCACGCCTCGACGCCGGCGACCTTTGCCGCATGTTCGAGGAATCCGAGGATGCGAGCCTCACCGCGCGCAAAGAAGCCGAGCGCGACCGCGACTATGTCGACGGCAAGCAGATCACCGCCGACGAGCTCGCCGAGCTCGCACGGCGCGGCCAGCCGCCGGTGATCGACAATCGCATCAAGAGCAAGATCGATTATCTCGTCGGCCTGGAGAAGCAGCAGCGCGTGAAGCCGAAGGCATATCCCCGCACGCCGCGGCACGAGGCCGATGCGGACGCCGCCACGCGGCGCCCACCTACCGCGAGTCCTCAACGTTAGTTACAAGCGGCTTGGCCGGAAATTCGCGTGTCCACGAGAAGGTTGAGGGAGTTGCGGCCGAGGAAGACAGCCTCTTTCCGAATGGGGATCATGCGGGTTTTATCTGTGAGTGGCGACACCCCTGTCTCTCGTGCTCCCCTGATTTCGCTCACCGCTCCGTCGTCCTGAAGAGCGTAAGCGGAAGCGTTCGTCGTGATGAGAACGATCTTGTATTCGGGCACTTCGGTCAGCGCGACGATACGCTCATGTATCGGGTCGAATGGAAGCGCAATCTTCACCGGCCCGTCGGGCCTCAACTCAGTTAGACCCTTTGTCGAATCGTCTCTCACGACGATCTTGTCGATGCTTCGGGCGTCGATGCGCGCCGTGCCGACGCGCATCCGGTCTTCTTGCACGACGAACGATTTTCCCTGAACGATCGGCTTGCTCGGCGCGCGACTCAATCGGAGTTTACGAGTATCCCGGTGTGTTCGCACGAAAAGGGAGCCGTCATCCTCGACAGCAACACTCTGTACAAAGTCGTGGGGCGCAAGCGTCATCACGAGATCGGACTGGCCGTCATCATAGCGGATCGCCAATGCCGGCCCGCGCAAGCTTCCCTCGATCAAGAGGGCGCCAAATGCCGGCAAATCAAAGACGCGAAAGGTGTTACTCAGAGCAGGGTGCCCGACGATTGGCAGCGGCTTGAGCGCACCTGTGCGATCCAGCAGGTGTAGCGTGGTTGTATCGGTAATCACGAAAGCGTTGAACCGCGGAATGAACTCCACGGAATATGGTCGCAACGGGATTTCGCTTAGCCTGGCAAACTGCGTTTGGCCTGGATCGAGCACGAAGACGCCACCGCCAAAAGCGTTGATGCCGACGAACCGGCCCGTCTCGGGATCGCGCGCGATCTTGTCGTGGAGCAGATTGGACGGAAACTCGCCTACGAAGGGCACGAAGGCCCGGTGCTCATCGATTGTCCAGACGCCTCCCCGATTGAGGGCGTAGATGATGGGACGCGGCACGCCGGGCAGCGTGATGATCCTGCTCACCATGCGCCAGGCCTGATTGTGGTCCTTCTCTGTGGGCGTGCCGTTTCGAACCGGAACGACACAAAACGGCGAGGAAGACGCCTGGGCGGCGAGACAACCGCCTGAACACAGAAAGAAAGCCAAAGCCGTGCTGATTACGCACCGCAAGACGGGGATCCTTCCTATTCCTTGTTTGCTCAGTCTAGCGGTCGCTTGGGGAGGAACCAAGCCGCAAGAGGCAGGAAGGTAAAGCCACGGTTCACGGCCAATGAGATTGTGCAACCTCGCTCGAGCCAATGACGGCTGCCCGCCTGCAGCTCATCGCCTGGGACCGGCTGTTCTTCGATCCGCATTCGGCCGAGGCCGATTTCTCCGACGCCGGCTATCTCGGACGCGAAGGACATCCTCGACACGACGCTGGCGACCGAGGACAGCCCAGTCGCCTGTAAGGCCGACGATTTGTTACGTACCCAACTCGCGGGACGAATGGCTTAAAGGGGGAACTTGCCAGGTCCCGTTCGCGTTGCGGTGAGGCGAGCAAAATGCCTGATTTGCCTATGGCCCCAAGCGCTGTACGAACGTCGCACGAACTCGATATTGTGAAAGTTGCGGCGGGCCTGGTGTCGGCCGCTGTCGTCCTCGCCGGCCTGTATTACGGCCGCGATATACTCATACCGCTCGCTATCGCGTTCCTGATCACGTTCGCGCTGAACCCGGCGGTCGTGTGGCTTGTCCGACTCCGCGTACCCAGGCTGCTCGCGACGAGCCTCGTCATTGTAACCGTCGTGTGCGCTCTGGTGGGGCTAGGCGTCATTCTGGGCGCTCAGGTCCGTTCAATCGCGGTCGAATTGCCGGCCTATCAATCGACGATACTGTCGAAGTTGTCGGATCTGCGCGAGAATCTGAAAGCGCCCGGATTGTTCGACGGCGTGCTGAGAACGTTCGAACGCGTACAGAAGGAAGTGGAGTCAAAAGACGATAAACCCGCGGACGGTCCGGCCCCACAGCGCGTCGAAATCGTCCCGGTATCGCAAACGCCGTTCGAGCAGGCATTTGCCTGGCTTGTGCGTTCAGCGGAGCCTCTGGCCACCGCCGGCATCATTTTGATCTTCGTCTTTCTCGCCCTGCTGGATATCGGCGACCTGCGCGACCGGCTTCTGCGCCTGTTTGGGGGGAACTTCCATCGTTCGACTGACGCAATTCAGGAGGCTGGCGCACGGATCAGCAAATATCTTCTGATGCAGTTACTTGTAAACGTCAGTTACGGCGTGCCGTTAGCCGTCGGCCTCTGGATCATCGGTGTGCCAGGTGCGCTGCTTTGGGGCGCCGTGGGCGCGGTGATGCGTTTCATCCCCTATGTCGGCCCCCTGATTTCTGCGATTTTTCCAATCGCGCTTGCCTTTGCCGTCGATAGCGGCTGGAGCATGCTGCTCTGGACCATTGCGCTGATCGTCGTGCTCGAGCTGGTAAGCAACAACATTGTCGAGCCGCTGCTATACGGATCCAGCACCGGCCTGTCGGCCATATCGCTGATCGCCGCGGCGATATTGTGGACAGCGCTTTGGGGCCCCGTAGGGCTGATCCTCTCCACCCCGCTCACAGTTTGTCTGCTGGTCCTCGGGCGCAATCTGCCGCAGTTTGGCTTCCTCGACACCATGCTCGGCTCGGCGCCGGCGCTGGATGTTCCGGCCCGCATCTATCAACGGCTGATTGCAGATGATGCCGACGAAGCTGTCGAAATCGCAAGCACCGAGATCGAACAGTCGTCGGTCGTATCATTCTACGATGCGATCGGCATTCAGGTCCTTCGTCTGGCAAGCGAGGAATATCTGCAGAATGCAAGCGCCGAGCACCGGCTGCGTCTGGCAAGCGGAATGGATACGCTGCTTGAGGACCTGAAAGATCAATACCCCTCCGCCTTGGGCCCGGAGGCAAAGCCGACGGTCCTGTGCATCGGAGGAAAATGGGAGATCGATGCCCTCGCCGGCGAGATGCTGGCCCACGCGCTCGCTTTCGAAGGGATCGCCGCGGCTTCCCAACCCCCGGCAAGCGTCAATGCCGACTATCTGGCCAAGCTCGACCTGAAGGGCGCAGACATAGTCTGCCTCAGCTACTTTACGCCGCAGCCAGGGATCCCCGCTCGCCGCTCCTGCCAGCGCTTGCGAAGACGATGGCCGAATCTGCGCATCGTCCTAGCGCTGTGGAACGCGCCACCGGACCTGTTGACTGATGAATTCGTGGCGGCGCTCAAAGCCGATGCTGTCGTGACCTCGGTCGAGGAGGCGGTTCGTCGGATCCACCGCATCGTCGCCCCTGAAGAAGCCAAGGCTGCCCAGCAAGCTCCCATGCCTGACAACGACGCAGAGCGCGTCGACGCGCTCCAGGCGACCGGCGTCCTGGAGGGTGACAAGCGTGAGGCTCTGGATGCTCTCGCCAAACGCGCGGCCGACGTATTCAACACCAGCGTTGCCGTGATCACCACCATCGATAAGGACCGCGAATACTTCGTCGGACAAAGTGGAAAATTGCCGGATGCCATCACCGACGATACTGGGACGCTGCTGCCGATGGACCGCGAGCACGCGATCTGCAACCACGTAGTAGCCAGCGACGAGACACTGGTGGTTTCGGATATCGAGCGCGACCCGCGCTTTGCCGATAACGAGACGATCGAACAATGGAACATGCGCTTCTATGCCGGCGCGCCGCTGCGCACAGCCGACGGCCTGGTAATCGGAGCGCTATGCATTCTCGACTCCGAACCCCGCGACCTGGAAGAAAACGAAGTCTCATTGCTTGAAACGATGGCCGCCGATGTCGTAGCCGCCATTACAATGAGTGATGTAGACCGACACGCGCGGGTGAAATCAACATCCGCTGCCTCGTCGGCAACGATCGGCCAGCAGGTGCCCGAGTAGGCTGAACCGGCATCGCGAACAGTCTCAGACCGAACATCAACGTCGGCTTTCACCAGGCCAGCGGACATCCTCGCCCGGAATTGAACGGTACGCAAAGACCACGCACCGACAACTGAACTTTCCAGATCGCGCCCGGATGTAAGGCGCTGCCGTCCGCTCCCGTGCACGACGAGCGAGGCGGCCGGGTGAGGGGACGCCGCCAACCTTTGGCGGCGTTCCCTCATTCCCGACCGGCCGCCGGCAGGGCGACGGGCTTGCACCGCCTGCTCCTTGCTATCGGCAAACAATTCCGGCGTCTCGATCAAGAACCTCGAGATCGTAGCGCGGCGCGCAGGCGCCGAAAACGACGATCGATCAATTCGTTAGGACTATTGTCAACAGCTTTGAACAGCCCTGAATTTTTAGTTTGCTGGTCCAGTTAAATAGTCGCTAGACATCAGCATCCGAACCATCCGACTTGGCACTTGCCGCGCCGACTTGCACCTGTTGCGACGCCGCGCGCGAATTTCTCGACGATGCCGAAGCCGATTGAGCCAGTTCAGGCCGCGTCCATGGCTGACTGACCATCCTGCAAGCGACTGATCGGTTGCTGCTGACGACGGTAGACTTCGTGCTCTGACGGCAAGTGCGATCGCCGCAATCCCACGCCCGAGCGGGCAAATCGACCGTGCTCGGCCGATAACGGCCTCTGTTTGGAATAAGCCTATGACCGATACTTCACAGTCCGATTCTCTCCTCGACGTCGGCGATCTCTGCCGCATGTTCGAGGAATCCGAGGATGCGAGCCTCACCGCGCGGAAAGAAGCCGAGCGCGACCGCGACTATGTCGACGGCAAGCAGATCCCTGCGGAGGAGCTTGCCGAGTACGCGCGCCGCGGCCAGCCGCCGGTGATCGACAATCGCATCAAGACCAAGATCGATTATCTCGTTGGCCTCGAAAAGCAGCAGCGCGTGAAGCCGAAGGCCTTTCCGCGCACGCCGCGGCACGAAGCCGATGCGGACGCCGCGACCGAGTCGCTGCGCTATGTCGCCGAGAGCGAGGACTATGAAGCCAAGCGCTCCGCGGTCTGGCGCAACATGCTGGTGGAAGGTGTCGGCGGCATCCGCATCTATGCCGAGCCGAGCAGGTACGCGCCGCCGCTCGACCCGATGGGCTCGTCGGCGCTGACGCAGCCGGAATACGACATCCGCCTGCAGCGGATCGCCTGGGACCGGCTGTTCTTCGATCCGCATTCGGCGGAAGCAGATTTCTCCGACGCTGGCTACCTCGGCATCGTCACCTGGATGGATTTTGACGACGCGCTTTCGATGTATCCGGACGCGAAGGACATCCTCGACGCGACGCTGGCGACCGCGCCGTCCGACACCTACGACGACAAGCCGAAATTCTCGCATTGGGCCGACAGGAAGCGCAGGCGCGTGCGCATCTGCCAGATCTGGATCAGGCGCGCGGGCGAGTGGCACTTCGCCGAATACACCCGCGGCGGCATCCTCAAAGGCGGCCCGTCGCCCTATCTGACCGACAAGGGCGAGAGCGACTGCGAGCTGGTGCTGCAGTCCGCCTATCTCGATCGCGACAACAACCGCTACGGCCTCGTGCGCGAGATGGTCACGCTGCAGGATGAGGTCAACAAGCGTCGTTCGAAGTCGCTGCACCTGCTCAACACCTCGCAGGTGGTCTACGAAACCGGCGTCGTCGCCGACATCGAAGAGTTTCGCAAGCAAGCGGTGCGCCCCGACGGCACGATGGAAGTTGCGCCCGGCGCGCTGGCGAACAAGCAGATCGAATTCCGCACCCGCGACGACCTCGCAACCGCGCACTTTCAGTTGCTGCAGGAGGCGAAGAGCGCGATCGACATCAAGGGACCGAACGCCATCGAGATGGGCGATCGCACCGGCGGCGAGATCCCCGCGTCCGGCCGCGCCATCCTGGCGAGCCAGCAGGGCGGCATGATCCAGATCGGCGACCTGCTCGACAACCTGCGCCACCTCGACAAGCGCGTGTTCCGCAGCCTGTGGGCGCGCGTGCGGCAATACTGGACCGCCGAGAAGTGGCTGCGCGTCACCGACGACGAACGAGATGTGAAGTGGCTCGGCCTGAACGTCGATCCGATGAGCATGCAGGCGATCGCATTACAGGCGCAACAAAACCCGGCAACCGCGCAAGCGATGGCCGGCATGATCGGCTCCGTGGCCGAGCTCGACTGCGACATCGTCATCGACGACGCGCCCGATGGCCTGACGCCGCAAATCGAGCAATTCCAGTCCCTGGTCGAACTGAAGAAATACGACGCCGCCGGCGAAATCCCCTTCCGAGCCATCGTCCGCGCCATGCCGAACCTGAAGGACAAGCAGATGTTCCTGAAGGACATGGACGAGCAGGCCCAGCGGAATGCGCAGCAAGCACAAGGCGCGCAGGCGGAGCA
>WUUC01087600.1_pt1 | contig 14373 bp, 17 predicted proteins | sample 6278441 | NCBI WGS metagenome assembly WUUC01 (sample SAMN13675441, study PRJNA597444) | soil metagenome | isolation source: soil | place: USA: Washington | collected 2017-10
AGCAAGGTTGTCGCCGTCGCGCTGATGGGCCGGCCCGCCTACGAGTTCTTCAAGCGCAATGTGTTGAAGTCTCTCCGCGTCAACTCGGTTCGCTCGCGAAGCTGAGAATATTTAGGGCCCGTTTTGGGCTCGCCCAATGATCCACAGCCTGAACGAGATCTCGCCTTGGATTTCCGCGCTCCTCTTCCTGGGCATCGCCGAGGTTTATGCGATCGGTCTCATGCTTGTTTCTCGCAAGCGTTGGGGGATCGACCGTCTCAGCCAGAATAACGAGGTCGCCGGGTTCAAATTCGCGGTGGTCGGCGTCCTTTATGCCGTTCTGCTGGCCTTCGTCGTTATTACGGTTTGGGAGAATTACAGCGGCACCGAGGCAGCGGTGAGAAACGAGGCCAAGGCCCTTCTCGACCTCGACCGCCTTTCCCGCGCCTTTCCTGAGACTGCGGGCTCCGAGATTCGCAGCAGCATTGTCGCTTATGCCCGAGAGGTACGCGCGACCGAATGGGAGACGATGGCTCACGGCGCGACCAGTGAGAAGGCCGAGGCGGAACTCAAGCGGTTGAGCGACGCGGTTTTCGCCGCAAGGCCCGGTCAGGCCAGCGACACTGTCCTTTACGATCACGCGCTGAAACTGCTGACGATCGTCAACGATGCGCGCACCGAACGCATCGACAGCACCGACGGGACGGTGCCCGGAGTGCTTTGGCTCGTGCTTATTTCGGGAGCCTTCATCACACTCGGCTATCCGGCCTTCTTCGCCTCCTCCAACCTCGGCGCGCAGGTTTTGATGACAGCGTCTCTCGCTGCGCTTGTCGCGCTCACGCTCTTTGTTGCGGCGGTGCTCTCCTACCCGTTCACCGGAGTGGCTCGCGTGTCGCCCGCGCCGATGGATCAGGTGCTGCAACAGCTGCCTTGAGGTAAATCGTCGGAGGCTTGGCCCCTAATGCGCCCAGCGGCGGCTGGCTTGCGTCGCGGCAATCAAGCCTGATTGCGCTTCTTCCGGGAGCAGCCTTGCGATGATGCCCATGGCAAGCTCGACGGAGATCTCGCTCCCTCCGCACTCCTTGAGCTGGTCGCGAAGCCAGCCATAGATCTCCTCGTCTCCGGCCTTCAGCCCGGCTGCGATCTCATCGAACATCTGCGTCAACGACCCGGTCGCCATCGCCCCCTCCTTGCGCCCGCTCCGCGGCACATGGTTCGGCCAAACCTTTGCTTGCCCATTTGGCTCGTTCCGCCCCCGACTCACGATGATAAGCGGCAGTGCTGCACATGCGAAAGAGCGGGGCTGCAACATCCGCTGAAAATCGGCAGCCTAGAAGCCCTCTTCCTCACTGTACTCCTTGACCGCGAAGGGGATCGGACCCCGCGGCAAAGCTGCGACATTTTCGTCGCGAAGGCCCGCCACAGGCACCCCTTCCCGGTAGGGCGCGGGCTCGGGCCGGCAGTGATGCCGCCCGTCCTTGGCATTGGTCAGGAGCAGGTCGAGGTGGAAATGGTTCGCGTGCGCGCGGTTATAGCCGGGACCGAGCACCGTGTAGAACTCTCGGCAGGCACCGGCGAAGGCGGCGCGTAGGAAAGCGCGCTCCTCGGGAGCCCCCCTCCACCAAGAGCGCCCGACGAGAATGTCGCGACCGTCGGCAAGCCGGAATCCGGCGACATCGAGGGCATTGCCGAAAGCGTGCTCGGAAAGCTTGTCGCGTCGCGAGCTCGCCCGCGTACGGCAGCTATAGGACGACATCTGCCGGATGGCGACGACATGCATTCCGAGGTACCGCCGCGCCGAAGGTTGGACTGAGGAGTCGACCCACCGGTCCACGGCCGCGGTCATCGGGCATCCGATCACCGCGGGAGGCATCACGCCGACATAGCCACCATTCGTGGCCGACACTTTGAAGGGGTGATCGAGGCCGCAGGAGCCCCGCCCCGAAAGGGAGTCCATCGGCCGGACATAGGCTGAAGGCCGTACATAGCCACGGGCGAGGCAGGCGGACTCGACCTCGTCGCGCCAACGCGCCCGCGGCTCGTAGTAAGGATTGTAGGCACAAGCGGCCATAGCCGCGAGCACCGCGGTGTAGGACGCATACTTCACCCGCATGGCCGCAACCATGCGGCAGAGTGCGTGAACAATCCTTCAATGCCGGATCAGTCGACGCCGAGGGCTTTCCGCGCCTTGGCCGTGATCGATTGGCGGGTCTTGAAAAAGCCCTCCCAGGGATCGCGCTTCAGGGCCTTTAAGCGCTTGGGCAAGGTCTCCATGGTATAGGGGGCCGCAGCTTCGAGGCCGTCGAGCTCGTCCCAGGCAAGCGGGCAGGCAACCGGCGCGCCTTCCTTCGCACGGGTCGAATAGTTGACGATCGCCGAGCCCCCGCGCTGATTGCGAAGATAGTCGACGAAGATCTTGTGCTTGCGCGTCCGCTTCAGCGGATTTGCGGTGTACCGGTCGGGCCGCACCTCGACGAGCGTGTCTGCCACCGCCTTGGCGAAGGCCTTGACCTCGTCCCAATCTTCCTTGGGTGCGATTGGCGCAACGAGATGCAGTCCCTTGCCGCCGGTCGATTTGAGAAAGCTCTTGAACCCGAGATCGGCGAGGAAGTCGCGCACCTCGACCACGGCGGATTTCAGCACATCGAGGGGAAGGCCGGCGTCGGGGTCGAGATCGAAGACGAGGCGGTCAGGCTTCGAGATGTGGTCGAGCGACACGCCCCAATCGTGAATCTCCAACACGCCGATCTGCACGAGCCCGAAGAGGCCGGCTTCGTCCTCGATGTAGAGATACTTCTTCTTGCTCTCCCCGCCCGGAATGGGCACTTCCTTGATGGCGCGGCTCATTCCTTTCATGCCGTGCCGCTGGAAGAAGCATTCCTTGGCGCATCCCTCCGGGCAACGGACGAGGCTGATCGGCCGGTTTGCGGCATAGGGGAGAATGTAGGACGCGACAGACTCGTAGTAATGCGCCAGATCGAGCTTGGTGATGTCGGAATCGGGGTACATCACCTTGTCGGGGCTCGAGAGGGTAATGCCGGCAAAGACCGGATCGCCCTCCGTCTTCTTCGACCGAGTCATGTCGGCCTCCTCATTCGTGTCACCCGGTACATCGCGGCGCACCTCACGCGCAGGCTTGTCCTCGCGGAGCCCCTGAAAACTGGGATGCCGCAAGCGTCCATCGCGCGTCCATTCCGTGTATTCGACCTCGCAGACGAGTTGCGGCTTCAGCCACACTGCGTCGCGCCGCTCTTCCGCCGGAACGTCGAGGAAGGGCGAGGTCTTCTGCTCGAGCGGCTTGAAGCGCTTGGCGAGCTTGGAGAGGTCGGAACTCGAGAACCCCGTTCCGACCTTGCCGGAATAGACGAGGGTTCCATTCTCGAAAGTGCCGAGGAGCAGCGAGGAGAAGGGCCGGTCCTTGGCGGTCGAACGGCTGTAGCCGCCGATCACGAATTCGGCGCGCTTGTTGCACTTGATCTTGAGCCAGCTCTTGGTTCGACCGGAGACGTAAGGTGAGTCCGCGCGCTTCGAGATAATGCCTTCGAGCCCGATCCCGCAGGCTTGATTATAAAAGTCCGCGCCCGAACCCTCGACATGGTCTGAGTAAACCAGCCAATCGGGGAGGGGTTTTTCGGACAAAAGCTGCGCGAGGCGCGCCTTCCGTTCGCGAAGCGGCTTCTTTCGCCAATCCTTTCCCTCGAGAAACAGGAGGTCGAACAGAAAGAAGCGAAATGCGGGGTGCGGCGTGTCGATATGTTCTTGGAGCGACTTGAAGTCGGTGATGCCGGACGGAAGAACAAAGGCGATCTCCCCGTCGAGAAGCGCCTCGCGACAGGGGAGGCTTTCAAGCGCTTTTGCAATCGCGGGGAAGCGTATGGTCCAATCAAGCCCGCTTCGGCTGAAGAGCGCGATGTCGCTCCCCGCTCTCCGCGCGATGATGCGATAACCGTCGAATTTCGGCTCATGCAGCCAGTTTTCTCTCGCTGGGACATCGTCGACGAGGGTCGCAAGCTCCGGCGCGATGAATTCCGGCTCTACCGCCCGGCGGGTTTTCGGCGCCGGTTTGCCGTGCCAGCGGAAGGGCTTTTCTTCGGGCTTTTTTTTTCAGCCTTCGACGTCCACACCGGAACGTCGCCGGTCTCGATTTCCTGCATCGTTCGCCCGCTCTTGACGCTCGTGTCATAATCCTCGGTCGGCTCGTTGCCCTCGCCTGCGTAGTCGTCTCGCTTCTTGATAAGCAACCAGTTCTCGCGGCCGCGGTCTTCCTTCCGGCCTTTCATGCGAACAAGCACCCATTCGCCATTGAGCCGGTCTCCATGCAGGCGGAATTTCAGGTCGCCTTTGGCGAGGCCTTGATCGGGATCGCCGATCGGCTCCCAGGTGCCGCGGTCCCAGATCATCACGGGACCGCCGCCATATTCTCCTTTCGGGATCACGCCTTCGAAGCCGCCATATTCCAGCGGATGATCCTCGGTGCGGACGGCGAGACGCTTCTCGCGCGGATCGAGGCTTGGTCCGCGAGTCACGGCCCAGCTCTTCAACACACCATCATGCTCGAGACGGAAATCGAAATGGGTGCGGCGGGCGGCATGCTTCTGGATGACGAAGCTGTTTCCTGTCTTGCGGCGGCGTTCGGGCGCCGGCTCGGGCGTCTTCGTGAAGTCGCGCTTCGCGCGATAGCTCGCGAGCGGATCCTCGGCCTTGGCTCGCACCATCGCCGCTTAAGCCGACTTCCGCTTCGGCGCCGACCGCGAAGTCTTCTTTGCGGATGAGCGCGAGGAGGCGGCGCGCTTGCCCTTGCTCGGCGCGGGCTCCTTCCCCTGCTGCTTCACGCTTCGCTTCAGGGCGTCCATGATGTTGATGACTTTCGCCGTCGCCGGCTCGCCGGTCTCGACGGTCGGAGCCCGATGCTCGATCTTGGCGTGGATGAGCTCCCAAACGGCCTCCGTATATTCGTCCTTGAACTTCTCCGGCTCGAAGGCGCCGGCTTTGCGCTCGATCAGCTCCATGGCGAGTTCGAGCGCTTCTTTGTCGACTTTAATCTCCGGTACTTCGTGGAAGAATTTGTCGGCGCCCCTGATCTCATTGGAATGCCGCAGGATTTCGAGCAAAAGGCCGCGGCCGCAAGGCTCGAGCGCCACGATGTTGCTCTGCCCGCGTAAGATGAATTGGCCGATGCCGATCTTGTTCGACTGTTTCAGCGCCTTCTGGATGATGACATAGCCCTCTTCGCCGGACTCGCCGTCGGGGAGGAGGTAATAGGGGCGCTCGTAATAGCGCGCATCGATAGCCGGCGCGTCGACGAAGCGCACAAGCTCGATCGTCTGCTTGCTCTCCAGCTTCAGCTCGTCGATCTCCTTTTGATCGAGGAGAACGTATTTCCCTTTCTCATATTCGTAGCCCTTGGTGATCTCCTCGTTCTCGACGGGCCCGATGCCCGGGGCGACCTTCTGATAGCGGATGCGCTTTCCCGAAGGCTCGTGGATTTGATGCAGCTCGATCTTCCGCTCGGTGCTCGTGGCGGGATAGAGCCTGACTGGGATAGTGACGAGGGAAAGGCGGAGATTGCCGGTCCAAAAGGCACGGGGTGCCATACGCTGAACTCCTCTTGAGGCAGGCGGAGAAACGCCCTGGCGGGGCCTCAGTATAGCCTGAAACAGCGGCTTTTCGTGCGCTGTCAGAGCGAAGGCATCAAGGCATTCCTACTCGATCTTATAACCATTCTCGTTAAGCATGCGTTCAAGCGCGTCCGGAAAGCTCAGTTGCTTTAGCGAGCCCGGGCAGGTGCCGGCCTCGTCGAGAGGCCGGTCGCAGATCTTGAGTCCCGACTCGGATGCCTTGTCATAATGAGCAAGCATGATCTCCCACGCCTCCTTGCCCTCGCCGAGCCTGATCTTCTCGCCGACATAGCCGGCGAGGAAGCCGTTCACGTCGTCGTCCGGCACGCTCGCGATCATCGCTTTGAGGTGCCGCTGATGCGCCGGGAGATATTTAGGATCGGCACTGAGATCCTTCACCTCGGCATTCTCGACCGCGAGAATCCGAAGCGGCGCTGTCGAGCAGGCGTAGCAGGAGAAGGTGTAGAGAAACGCGTTGTCGCGGGTTTCGAACACGTAGCGCCCGTCTCCCACGGGATCGGTGGCCAGAAGCGGGCCACCGTCGAACTTACCGACCTCCACCGTTTTCCAGGATGAGCCGTCCTTTGCCTTGGTCAGGACTTTCGTATCCGAACAGCAATGGGCCCCACCGGTGTAGAAGGAAACGACAACTTCGGGCGTTTGATTGGCCGGATCGATCTCGGCGATCTGCACCGCCACGGGCGGATCATTAAGGGGCAACTCGAGGCCTTCGAGAGTGGCGGTCTGCTCGCCTCCGGCGACTATCGTCACGATGGGGACGAGGGCCTTTTCGCCTTCGGGAGATGTCCTTTCCTTGTAGGTTAATGTCGCTCTAACGTCGCCTTGGGCGATCTCCTGATCCTTCGGCGCTTCGTTGCTTTCGGCGCCTTCGCCGCCCCCGGCCTCGATTCTCGGAGCGTCGCCAGCTGCATTGATCGGCTTTGTTTCAAGGTATTTTGCGTCGGTTGCCTTGATGATGTCGGCCAAGCTTTGCGCGGCGATTGCCTCGGTGGCGAGAGGTAGAGTCATAAGAAGGAGTGCGACAGAAGCCGCACCCAATCCGAATTTCGTCATTATTCTCGCTCCTATTCCGGCAAATCGAGGCTTCGCAGGTATCCTTATTCACCCTTAGTAACGCGCCAACGGTCAAATCCTCCCAGGCGCGGGCGCAGAAACGCCGAAAACGAATATTTCCTGCAACGAAAGTCCTCTATCTCGGGTTGACCCGGCTCCGGGCCGAAATGGCCTGGAACCTAGACACCATTGTTTCGAGCGTGGATCGACGATGAAAGACCTTCCAGCACAAAGATTTGGTACACCCGCGACAATCATCACCGGCGCGACCGAGGGCATCGGACGCGCTCTTGCCGAGGAGTTTGCCAAAGCCGGGCATACTCTCCTTCTTGTGGCCCGTGATGCGGCGAAGCTGTCACGCACCGCCGCCGAGATAACGCGTCAATACCCTGTCGTCGTGAAGACCACGGCCCAGGATTTGACGACGGTCGTCGGCTGCGACGGAGTCGAGCAGGCACTCAGACGCCTCGGTCTTCACGCCGACATCCTCGTGAACAACGCCGGCGTAATGCGCTCGGGTTTTCTCCAGGATCAGAAACCGGAGACGATCCGGCGGCTCGTCGACCTCAATGTGCGCGCCGCAGTCGATCTTACGCTTCGCTTCCTGCCCGGAATGGTCGCGAGAGGGCGGGGAGGCATCCTCAACGTTTCCTCCATGATGGGCTATATGCCCGTGCCCTATCAGGCGAGCTATGCCGCCTCGAAGGCCTTCATCCTGTCGTTCACGAAGGCTATCGCTTACGAGACGATGGGCACCGGCGTTCGGGTGTCGGTCTTCGCGCCTGGGGTCGTTGCGACGGATCTCCACCGAAGAGCGGGCGCACACAATTCCCGCTATCTCCTCTGGTTTCCGGCTTGGACGCCTGAGCGCGCCGCCAACCTCGCCTATCGGCGCTTCATGCGCGGCTGGTCAGTCATCATTCCGGGAATCATCAATCCGCTCGGAGCGCTGCTGATGCGCTTCGTTCCAGACTATATGCTTGTGCCGTTGATGGGCTGGCTCTTCAGGGTCCGCGACGACGAGGGCAGGGTGCTCTGGCCGGGCGGAACCATCGAGCCTGAGCCGAGGCGCAGCCGCGAACGCGAACCAGCGCGCTTGACGACGGTCGATTAGCTGCCGACGAGCGGATTATCGCGGAGGCGCCTTCAGAACCTCATCTAGAAAGGTGCGGAGCGTCCGGTACTGTTCGAGATAGCCCGATTCCCGAAAATGCTTCGACAGCAGATAGTCGCGGTGGGGCTGAAGCTGCAGGCGGACGGAGGTCTTCCACGCGTCCGTCGGTGAGATGTCGAGGATCTCGTCGCTCGCGTTCAGCAGGGTATCAACGTAGATTTCGTATTGCTGAAACAGCTCCCGGTTCCCATCGATCGTGAGCCCTTCATAGTCGAATTCGGCAAGCCGTAAGGTCGGATCGGAGAGCTTCGGATTCTCGAACCCAAGCGTCAGGGTGCCGCGCCACAACTCATTGGCATTCGCCTCCCGCTCGGCTCTACGGCTTTCGACGATCTGGAGATGCGCGTAGAGCAGCGCCATGACGGCGGCGACCGCCATCACCACATTCGCAATCGTGGCCGCGTTTTCCCAAAGCCAGGATTTTGGCATGGGTCCCCCTTTCAGCCGTCAATCCTAGCCTCGCGGCTTATGCCTGTCTTGCGGGGAGTTGGGGAGAGCCGAGGGGTTACGCGCCCTCGCAGAAATAGCGGTGGGCATTCCGGCGAGCGGCTACAAAGAGTCGGGCTTCAAAACTGTGTCCCTGCCGACCTCAGTCAGCAATTCGTTCAGCTCTGCAAGTCGCGACTTGGCGCGCTCTATCGACTCGCCGGTCTTATCGATCCAACCGGCTCCAATGTCTTCTCCGATGCGGACCTTCCCGGATTGCATCAATTCAAGTTGCCGTTCTATGCTTGCCTGTTCCTGCTTGCACCACGCAATGAAGCGATCCGGCGCTGCCATTCCCCACCCTCCGCTCTTAAGGGGGCGTCTGCGCTTCAGACGGCGGAGGCGTAGTGTTCTGGGGCGCTACGGCGGGGGCATCAGGCTCGGGCGTAGTGGACACCCGCATCTCCACGCGCCCGTAGCCGTAATAGACCAGAACCCCAAATATCAGGGCGAACATCAGCGCCGAAGCGAGCGCGTTGAGAACCGGCCGCCTGCTCAGCACGAGCGTGCTACCAAGTACGTTGATGGCGAAAACGATGAGCGCGGCGAAAAGGACCGGCTCGAACCAGCTGTATTCTGAGGGCAAGATCATGGCGCGCCTCTCTGCCTATAAGCCATTCCCCGGCATCCCCCGCTGCTCCATCGCCGCGAGCTTGCTCAACCAGGCGAGCAGGCGTGGAATATCGTCGTCATTCAGCCCCGCGCCGGAAGCGGGTACAGGTGGCAGCGTATGCCACGTGCTGGGCGAGGCGTGTGAAAGGGTGGCAATTCTGGGCAGGTCGACGGAAGCCGCGTGTGCTTCCGCAGGCTGCGGGAGTGGGGTCGATACGCTTTGATACGCGGCTGCTGCAGACACCGAACCGACGATCGCAGCGGCGCAAACGCACGCGGACATCCGGATCAGCTTCATAGCGGCCTCGCGATACGGCCGCCCCTTCGCTTTTACAATGACTGAGCTGCGGCTCCGGTTTCAGTGAATCCGAGCGAGAGCGCGATCAATGCTTTCCCTCGCCTCGGCAAGGGCCTCCGCCTTTCGCGGGTTCAGCATGCGGAGAGCGGAGGTCGACACGAGTGGAAGGTCCGGTCGTGTCGGAAACACACTGGCGCACCATTGTGACCATTGGCGCTGCAGAACAATGTCATAGCCGCGATATTGCGAGCTTTCGTGTTCCGGCATTCAACTCACCCTTAGTCGCACAGGCACAAAAGTATTCAACGCCTGAGTGGAGGGTTTCGTTGCCGACAATTGCGGGAACCAAAGCATTTCAGGCGGGATTATTAGCGCAGACGGGTTTCTGAGGGAGAACTGCAATGATCAAGGCTGCAGGCAATCTTCCGGTGAAGACTCGCTTACCCCGGATTGCGTGGATTATCGCCGGTCTGGTGACCCTCGTTTCGAGTCTGTCGCATGCTGATCAATTTACCAACCCAGGAGCTCAGCTCGCGAATATGGGGCATTGGGTCTCGATTTCCGCGTTCTAAGAGCACTGCATGCGAGGACCGCATAGCTGTGTGACGGGATATCGCTGCGGCGCGCTTCAAGTTTCGGCCGTGGAGCCATCATCAGCCTTCCCTGTAGACCGCGGCGCAGCTGCCAGTGAGCATCCAGAAACCAGCGGCGCAGGCCTAATCAGGAAAACGGCCCGGGTCCTCCCCGCGCAACAAGACAGACAGCGTCGAAACCAGTGATGGCGAGTCGAAATAGAAGTCTGCGCCGTCGAGCACGGCGTCCCGTCGCCTAACGCCGCCAAAGCCAATGATATGGGCTCCGCCTGCACGGGCGGCCAAATCGGTTACGCCGTCGCCGACCATTGCCACGCTTCCATGAATGGCAGCAATTCGCCGGCAAATCGTCGCCTTGCCATCGCTGCAGCAGAGAGGAGAGGTCGCGTCAAAGCTCCGGTAAGCACCCGCTTCATCGAAATAGACCTCCACGGCATAAACCTCGCTTGGCAAGAAGCCCAGCCAGACGGCGAAGGGCTCTATTGCTTGCTGAAGTCCACTGGTAACGATGTAGACGGCCCGGCCGTGTTGCCGAAGGGTCTCGACCGTTTCGGCGGCACCGCTGACAATCTCCTCGCGGTAGCGCTCGGCCAACCAAGCAAGGCCGGCCTGATCCGGCCGCACAGTTGCCAAGCGCTTGCCATAGACCTCCTCAAGCGGAACGTCGCCGTTCATGGCCGCTGCAGTAAGGGCAGCGATCTCGGATTGCTGGCCGGCGCGGCGAGCCAACTCATCGATACCTTCGATGCGGCTCAGGGTGCTGTCGCAATCGAAGCAGACCGCATCAATTCGCCGTTGTCGTCTCATCACAGGATCATCTGGACGACTTGGCGGAAGGCCGGCAGCGCTTCGATTTCCGCAATTACCCGCTCGGGTAGCGGTCCCGAGGTTCCGATCAGCGCAATAGCTTCAGTCTTTCCCTCGGCGTTTCCAACTTGCATGCGCGAAATATTGATGTTCTCCCGGCCAAGGATGCTGCCCAGCGCCCCGACAACCCCGGGACGATCGTCGTGACGGGTGAACAGCAAGTGCCCTTCGGGCACAGCTTCCAACTCGTAATTGTCGATGCGAATGAGACGCGGGTGACGCTCGCCGAGCAGGGTGCCGGCCACCGACGTGCTTCCCGAGGCGCAAACTACCTTCACCTCGACTACGGCGATGAAATCATGGGTTGCTTCAGACCGCGTGTCGGAGACTGTGATTCCTTGTCGCCGCGCGAGCGCCACTGCATTCACTTGGTTTGCCGGAGTCGCCAGCCGGTCTTTCAGGAGACCGACGATGGCGTGCGAGACAATTGGATGGGAATCGAGTTCGGCCGCGCGCCCAAGCAACCCGACTTCAAGCTTTGTCACGGGGTCAGGTGTAATTGCTGCGACAACGGCGCCTAGGGCATGTGCAAGCTGCGTATAGGGCCGCAGGCGAATGAACTCCTCGCGGGAGATGCGCGGCAGATTGACGGCGTTTCGGGCTTCACCTGTTGTCAGAAAGCAAGCGACGTCATCGACGATTGTAACGCTGACAGCTTGCTGCGCTTCTCTCGTCGATGCTCCGAGGTGTGGGGTTAGCACTACGTTGTCGAGTGCTAAGAGAGGCGAACCCTCGGGCGGCTCCTGCGCGTAAACATCAAGTGCGGCTCCTCCGAGATGACCGCTCCCTAAGGCCTCGCACAAAGCTGCTTCATCGATCAGCGCGCCGCGCGCGCAGTTAATCAGTCCCGCACCTTGCTTCATTTGGGCAAGCCGGCTCGCATCGATCAAATTTCGCGTCTGGTCCGTTAGAGGGCAGTGGAGGCTCACATAGTCGGCTCGTGCCAGCAATTCCTCCAACGAGACCGGCTCCGCACCTTCCTGCATGAAAATCTCAGGGGCCAAGAACGGATCATAGACGAGAACTTGCATCTTCAGCCCAATGCAGCGCTGGGCGAAGAGACGCCCAATCTTGCCAAATCCAATGACTCCGACGCGCTTTCCAGAGACTTCAGTGCCTACAAACCTCGCGGGTTGCCAGTTGCCCGCGCGTACGGACCGGTCGGCCTGAGGTAAGTGTCGGCTGAGGGAAAGGAGATGGGCCAGAGCAAGTTCGGCGGTCGTCGTTGCATTGGCATCGGGTGCGTTCAAGACCACGATGCCCCGTTCCGTGGCAGCGGCGACATCGATATTGTCGACACCAATTCCAGCGCGGCCGATGACTTTCAACCGTGGACCAGCGGCGACCACGGGAGTGGTAACACGCGTCTTTGAGCGAACGATGAGGCCGTCATAGTCGCCGATCAGGTCCACGAGCCCGGCCTCGGTCAAACCCGTTGCTACCGTCACCTCAAATCCAGGCCGCGAGGCGAGAACGCTGTGGGCCTCTTCATGGATTGGGTCGGCAACAAGAATCCGGTGCATAGGCAGCTCTTCGCAACTCTGGAGCCTTCACGTGGACTTCGATGGAAGAACGGGCGCACGACGCGAAAGGCTCCAAGGGCCTGGCCCGAGCCAGCCGAAGCATTCGATGACGGAATAGACTCAGCCGGCGCAGCCAAGGCCCGCCAGCTGAGTCCGAATGTTAGCCCGGTTCTCGCGGACCACGGCGACGGTCGCCGTCGGAACCTCCCGGTCCGCCCGACATTCCGCCTCCAGTGAGGCCACCCCGTTCGCGCTGCCCAATCGCGCTGCGCCGGCTCGGACCAGAGAGGCCATCTTCGCCCATGGGACTGGACCTCGCTGACCTGCCTTTGCGTAGGCCGGAACTAGAGGGACCGTCTTGCCCGATCATTGCCTCCTCACCTCTGGGCTTAGCGCGCCGGCCACTAGGAGCCGAGGGCTGCTCCAGCCTGCCGAACTCGCCCTTGCGCTTGCCTTTGGGAGCCATCGGGCCGGCGGAAGGCAAAGCCTGCTCAGCGCTGCTGAGGTCACCCTTGTCCTTGCCCTTTTTTGTACGGCCCGGACCTGATCGCTCCTCCAGCTTACTAATGGCTCCCGGTTCCTTCTTCTTATCGATTTCATCGCGTGTCTTCGCTTTCTCGCCGAGCTCATCCGAAGACGGAGCGGCCCTGCCAAGCTTGCCAGGCGCACCTGGCTCACGCTCCGCGTCTAGTCCAGGCGTCGCTTGTTTGAACGTTCCTTCCTTGACAGCAGGTTTCAACTCCGAAGCTGTCGGTCCGAGTTCCTTCGGCGCTTCTTTGAGAGCCGCTTTCAGCTTTGCCTTGGGTTTAAACTCATCAGGCGATTTTGCGACATTCTGCGGCATCATTCCGGGCTTCGCCTTCTCCACGCGCGGTGCGAAGGCTTGCACTTTGTCGCCGTCGACCGCCACGGCACTCGGATCCTCAACGCGCACGACCTCGCGCGTTTCGATCTGCCGACCGATCACTGCCTCGACACGGTCGTGAGGAATGCCTGTGTTGTAGACAATGCCGCCGCGATAGCGCGGCTGATAAACGATGGTGGTCTCGATGTAATCGACATCGATATCCGCCACGGGCACTGCATAGACGTAGACATCCTCCGCGATGATATATTCGGGCTCGACGAAGACCCATGCCTCGGCGATCGGAGGCTCGTAGTCGTCCTCGACGCCGTAAGCATAGCCGCTCCTTTGCGGCCCCACCGGAGCCCAGCCTACATAGCCCTTCTTGCTTGCCTTTTTCGGGTATCGCCACTCGACCCAGGCTGGCGCCCAGATCGTGCCAGGCACCCAGAACCAGCCGAGTTCCGTATCATAGCTCCAGCGGCCGTAATGATAGACGGCCCAGGCGAACGGCTCTTCGGACTCCCAGTACCAGCCGTATTTCTTGGTGTTGACCCAATGGCCGACGGTATAGGGACGCCAATCCTCCGAGACATTCTGCGGCAGCCAGACATACCCAAAGCGGGGATGTTCGATCCACTGCCCATGGGGCGCGAGCTTGTCGTAGAAATAGTTGATGTCGATGCTCTCTTCGGCGGAGGCGGCCGTTCCACCGAGGCCGAGCTGGCTTGCTGGAATTGGCAAGCCGACAAATCCAACGAATGCAGCACAAGCAAGTGCCGCAACAAGGTGCGATCGGCACTTTCCTAGCATGATGTCCTCCTTCAGCGCTGTTCACGCCAATTGCGGAGGTTCTTTTGCCGGTCAGATACGGGTTTGGCAGAAGCTGGCCGCAAAATGCGGCTATTGAGATGCTGCACAGACGGGCAACCGTCTCTGGCCTCGCTTCGCACGCGATGGGCAACTTCCCCACGCATTTCGAAGCGTGCTTCGACCTCGTTCCTAAGAGGGGCCGGAGCGACCTCTGCAATACAAGAATTTAATGAGGGTGCGTTCGACTTTGTTCCGTTCAGAGGTCTCGAGCTCTTCTTGATCGATGCCCAACCTATACTTGTTCGGGCCTTGAGACCTTTATCTCACCCCGCGCGATGAGCCGCAGAGCTTCGGCTCGATTTCTGCCTTCAGAGAGGGTTTTTGCGCGAGGGATCGCATACCTGCACCACCCGTGGACGAAACTAAGCTGTGTGATGGCGTTTGGTGGAGCCGGCGAGGATCGAACTCGCGACCTCAGCAGTGCGATTGCTG
>WUUC01092938.1_pt1 | contig 14371 bp, 9 predicted proteins | sample 6278441 | NCBI WGS metagenome assembly WUUC01 (sample SAMN13675441, study PRJNA597444) | soil metagenome | isolation source: soil | place: USA: Washington | collected 2017-10
ATGAGGGTGGGCGGTTCATCGCGCTGCAGAAGTTTGAGCAACTCGGCCTGGTCAGCGGCGCCGTGTTCAGCGACCTCGACGGAGACGGCGCAGTCGAACTCATCATAGCGTGCGACTGGGGAGCGGTTCGCGTCTTCAAATTGATGCAGGGGAACTTTCAGGAACGGACAGAGCAGTTGGGCCTCGCAAAGTTCAAGGGACTTTGGAGTGGAGTCACCACCGGCGATCTCGATAGCGACGGCCGATTGGACATCGTCGCATGCAATTGGGGCCTGAACACCCCTTACCGCGCCAGCGAACGGCATCCAAGGCAACTTCACTACGCGGACATTGACGACAACGGCAGCGTTGAAATCATTGAAAGCCGCTTCGACGCCGGTCTGAATAAAGAAATTCCGCAGCGCGGCCTCCGCTCGATGATGATGGCGATGCCGTTGATTCGCGAAAGAATTCCTACGTTCGAAGCTTACGCCGCGGCGAGCGTCGCCGAAGTATTGGGAGGAAGTGCGACCAAAACGCTCACCGTGAACACGTTGGGATCGATGGTCTTTTTCAATCGTGGCGATCGCTTCGAAGGCCGGGCGCTGCTGGCGGAAGCACAGTGGTCGCCGGCGTTCGGCGTCGTGGTAGCCGATCTCGACGGCGATGGCAACGAGGACGCATTCCTGAGCCAGAACCTGTTTGCAACAAATCTGGAGATGGGCCGCAACGACACGGGTCGTGCACTGTTGCTTGCCGGCGATGGCAGAGGCGGGCTGAAAGCGGTCCCCGGGCAGGAGAGCGGCATAAAAATTTATGGCGAGCAACGCGGTTGCGCGGTCGCCGATTACGATGGTGACGCGCGCATCGATTTAGTCGTCGCGCAAAACGGCACGACCACACACCTCTTGCGCAACGTAGGCGCGACGCCTGGTCTGCGCGTCCGATTGAAAGGCCCGCCGGGAAATGCGACCGCGGTCGGCGCAAGCGTGCGCCTGATTTTCGGAGAACGTCGCGGGCCTGTTCGTGAGGTTCACGCCGGCTCGGGTTATTTGTCGCAGGACGGCGTTGTGCAAGTGCTGGCGACGCCGGAATCGCCGAAACAGATTTGGGTCCGCTGGCCGGGCGGCGCGACCACGACGGGAGACATTCCAAGTGGCGCGCGCGAAATTGAAGTTAACGCGCAGGGGCAACTGCGGCAGGTCCGCTGACGGAGGCATTGTGAGAAACAGAACCGACATTCGCCTTTGCCCGGTCATCGGGTGTCTAATATTGCTGTCGTGGTTCGTTGGCGCGACAGATGCCTCGGCTCTCGAATGGCAAAGTGGCGATGGCTTTCGCAGTGCCGCCCTGGCGGTGCCACGCGAAGGCAAAACGGGGTTCTCACTGCTTTCACCGCAGCAAACGGGTGTCACATTCAGTAATCAGCTCTCCGACACGGCGGCGGCGGCAAATCGCATCCTGGAAAATGGATCCGGCGTGGCACTTGGAGATTTCGATGCTGACGGTCTCTGCGACGTTTATTTGTGCCGTCTCGGCGGGCCGAATGCGCTCTACCGCAACCTTGGAAATTGGAAGTTCCAGGACGTGGCGGCGCGCGCGGGCGTTGCGTGCTCGAACCAGAATTCCACCGGCGCAACTTTCGCGGACGTGGACGGTGATGGCGACCTCGATTTGTTTGTCAACGCGATTGCCGGCGGAACGCGGCTGTTCCTCAACGATGGAAAAGGCCAGTTCGGCGAATCCAGCAACTCGGGTCTCGACCGCACGCTCGGCAGCACGTCGCTCGCGTTGGCGGATGCCGATGGTGACGGCGATCTCGATTTATACGTCGCGAACTACCGCACAACGACATTCAAAGACAGCCCGCCTGGAGTGAAGCCGGAGGCGCGCAGAGTCGACGGGAAAATTGTGGTCACGCCCGAAGATCGCTTTACGGCCGTCACTCCGAAGGAGGGTGGTGTGATGATCCTGGAGCGCGGCGAACCGGACATGTTTTATCTCAACGACGGCAAAGGAAAATTTACCGCCGTCTCATGGACGGGCGGCGCGTTTCTGAACGCCGAGGGCAAGCCGCTGACGGAGCAGCCGCGTGAGTGGGGCTTGTCGGTGATGTTCCGCGACTTCAACGGCGACGGCGCGCCTGATCTTTACGTATGTAACGACTTTTTTTATTCGCCGGACAATTTCTGGCTCAACGATGGGCGCGGAAAGTTCCGGGCGGTCTCTCCATTCGGCTGGCGCAACATGAGCATGTCTTCGATGGCGATCGACGTGGCCGACATCAACCGCGATGGACATGACGACTTTTTCGTCGCCGACATGCTCAGCCGCGACCATGTATCGCGCCACCGCCAGCGAGCCAACGCGCGCCATGTAAGGGAGTTGAGACCGCCGGTGCACAATCCCGAGTTCCAGCCGGAATTTTTGCGCAACACGCTTCACCTCAACCGCGGCGACGACACCTACGCTGAAGTCGCGCAACTGAGCGGACTTGAAGCGACCGAGTGGACCTGGAGTGCGGCATTCCTGGACGTCGACCTTGACGGGTTTGAAGATTTGTTGATCACGAATGGAAATTTGCACGACGTGCTCGATGCCGACACGCTGAAGGCGATCAGCGCGCCCGCGGGCGGCGATCCGGCCACGCGCCACTTGCAGAATCTGCTGAAGTTTCCGCGGATCGAGGCGGAAAACCTCTGCTTTCGCAACCGGCGCGATCTCACCTTCGAGGAGATCGGCGCCACGTGGGGCTTCAACACGCGCGGAATTTCGCATGGCATGGCTTTGGGGGACCTTGACAACGACGGCGACCTGGATGTCGTGGTCAACAACCTGAATCAGGTCGCGGGAGTTTATCGGAACGACTCGACCGCGCCGCGCGTGGCTGTGCGCCTGAAAGGAAAAGCGCCTAATAATCGGGGCGTCGGCGCGAAGATCAAACTGCTGGGTGCGGCGGTGCCGCAAAGCCATGCACTTGTTTGCGGCAGCCGATATGCGTCGGGAGACGACGCGATCCGGACGTTCGCAGGGGGCTCGACAAAGCGGTTGACGATTGAAGTGACTTGGCGGAGCGGGCGACTTTCCGTCATTTCGAATGCGGAGCCAAACCGAATTTACGAGATTGCCGAAGCCAGGGCGACGGAGGTCCGCAAAACCGAAGAACGGCCGAGGCCGCTCTTTGAAGATGTGAGCAACCTGATTGCGCATCGTCACCAGGAGGAGCCGTTTAACGATTTCGCGACGCAGCCGCTGCTGCCGAAAATATTAAGCACGCTCGGACCGGGGGTGGCGTGGTTCGATGTGGATGGAAACGGTTGGGACGACTTGATCATCGGGACGGGGAAAGGAGGACAACTCACGGTATTTACGAACGACAGCAAGGGTGGCTTGGGCGCGCGGCGAGGAGGGCCGTTGGAGAAAGCTGAAGAACGCGACCTGGCCGGACTGCTCGGGTGGCGACGCGACGACGGGCAACGGATCATTCTCGCCGCGGCCTCAAATTACGAAGACGGGACGACCAACGGCGCGATGCTGCGGATTTATGATTTCAGCAAGACTGAGCCGGCGGATGGCTTTCGCGCGCGGAGCTCAGCGGCGGGTCCGCTCGCCATGGCCGACATTGACAGCGACGGCGATCTCGATTTGTTTCTTGGTGGTCGGGCGCTACCGCGCGGTTATCCCGAGCCGGTCTCGTCGGTTTTGTTTCGAAATGATTCGGGCCGGTTCCGTCCCGATGCCGAGAACAGTAGACGACTCTCGCGCGTCGGAATGGTTAGCGCCGCCGTCTTCACTGATTTGGACGGCGATGCTGACGCTGACCTTCTGCTCGCGTGCGAATGGGGGTCGTTGAAACTGTTTCGAAACGAGCGCGGGAGCTTCGCCGAGTGGGACCCGGCCACCAAAGGCGCCAATGCGAAAGCTTTGAAGCTGAGCGATCTTACCGGATGGTGGAACGGCATGACCACGGGGGATTTCGACAACGATGGTCGCCTCGACATCGTCGCTTCGAATTGGGGAAGAAATTCAAAGTATCAACGACATCTGGAACAGCCTTTGCGAGTCTATTGGGGCAATCTCAGCCAACTGGGCGGCTTCGACGTCTTTGAAGCGTATTTCGATTCGGGCCTGAAGAAAGTTGTCCCCTGGACCTTTCTTGATGTGCTTTCGCGGGTGTCGCCGTTCGTGCAGGAACAGTTCCCGTCACACCGCGCGTATGGCTCCCTTGGAATTGATGAAATTCTTGGCGCGAATTTAGCGGCCTTGAAGTCCGCAGAAACCAGGACGCTTGATTCGACCCTGTTTTTAAACCGGGGCGACCACTTTGAAGTACGCCCTCTGCCGATCGAAGCGCAGTTCGCGCCTGCATTTGCGGTGTGCGTCGCGGATGCAGACGGCGATGGCAACGAAGATATTTTCCTGAGCCAAAACTTCTTTGACACGGAACCTGAAACGTCGCGCTACGACGCCGGACGTGGGTTGTGGTTGCGAGGGAATGGCCGCGGCGATTTTACGGCGATGCCAGGCCAGCAAAACGGCATCAAGGTCTACGGACAACAGCGCGGGGCGGCTTTATGCGACTTCGACCACGACGGCCGGGTCGACCTGGCCCTCGCGCAAAACGGAGGAGAAACCAAATTGTTCCGCAATGTAACGGCACGACCCGGACTGCGCGTGCGTTTAGAAGGGGACAAGGGAAACCCGCAAGGAATTGGCACAGTGCTGCGATTGCAGAGCGGTTCGCAACGAGGCCCATTGCGAGAGATTCACGCAGGATCCGGTTACTGGTCGCAGGAGAGCGCGACCCAAGTGCTCGCGCGGCATGGCGCGCCGGAAACACTCACCGTGATATGGCCCGGTGGCCAGGGGACGACGGTCAACGTGCCGGAAAACGCTCGCGAAGTCGTCATCGGCCCCGCGGGGTTGATTAACGCGGTTCCCCGATAGGGATTTGGATGGAAATCACTCTCGAACGCGTTACGAAAAGTTACGACGGGCTCGTCGCGCTGAGGGACACTTCCCTTTCGATCAAATCGGGAGAGCGCATCGTTATTCTCGGCCCATCTGGCAGCGGCAAAACGACTCTGCTGAGATTGATTGCAGGCCTTGAGACCCCATCGTTGGGCAGCGTCGCCGTCGGCCAGCGCAGAAACTCCGACGCGCGAGAATTGGGGCAGGACGTGGCGATGGTCTTTCAGAACCTCGCGTTGTTCCCCCATTTGACGGCGGAGCAAAACATCGGCCTGGGGTTGAAAATCAGGCGAGTGCAGCGCGGCGAGATCGAGCGCAGAACGAGAGAAGTTGCCGAAATGCTATCGATCGATGACTTGTTGGGGCGGAGGCCGCACCAGCTCTCGGCCGGCGAACGGCAGCGGGTCGCGCTGGCGCGCGCGTTGGTCAAGAAGCCATCGGTCTTGCTCCTGGATGAGGCCTTCACAGATCTCGACGCGCACTTGCGGGCGGAGTTGCGGTCCGAGGTCAAGCGCTTGCACGGCCTGCATGCCATGACCATGATTTGCGTGACGCATGATCTGCTCGAAGCCATGGCACTTGGCGAACGTATCGCGGTGCTCAACGCCGGCAGGTTGGAACAGTTCGATACTCCGGCGCGTCTGCTCGACGAACCGGAAAGCGCGTTCGTGAAAAAGTTCCTGAGCCTTCCGGATATTCCGGAATTGGCCCGACGATTACTCGTGCCGGCGGAGGCCGTTCCATGAATGATTTCGAAGTGCATTATCGTTACCTGCGGCAGAGCGCGGGCGTGATCGATTTGAGCGCTCGCAGCCGCGTCTGCGTGACTGGCGCCGATCGTCAGCGTTTCATTAACGGCCAGGTCACGAACAATGTGAAGGACCTTAAGGTCGGTCAGGGTTGCTACGCCGCGCTGGTTACCGCAAAAGGCAAAATGGAGAGCGACCTGTTCATCTATTGCCTGCCTGACGAGTTGTTGTTGGACTTCGAGCCGGGCCTGACCGCGGCCGTTACGGCGCGTCTCGAAAAATACGTCATCGCGGATGACGTGCAGATCGTTGACGTGTCCGCTCTCTACGGAATGTTAACCGTGCAGGGGCCGCGCAGCGCGGACGTGATCCGGGCGGCCGGTCTGCAGCCGCCAGCAACGAATCTGAACTGGACGAGCATTTCGCACGCGAACGCAGGCGAGATTTACTGCATGAACAATGCCCGTGGAACGGCGGCGGGCTTCGACGTGTTTGTGCCGACCGCGGAACACGAGGCGATGCGTGATCGCCTGGCGCAAGCTGCGGCGAAAATCGAGGGAGGATTCAGCTCAGGCGACGCTTTGGAAATCGTGCGCATTGAAGCCGGCATACCGCGGTTCGGCGTCGATATGGACCAGGCAAACCTTGCTTCCGAAGCCGGCATTGAAGCGCGCGCGATCAGTTACAATAAAGGCTGTTACATCGGACAGGAAGTGATCTCGCGCATCCGCGCTTTTGGGCAGGTGTCGAAGTCGCTGCGCGGGCTGAGGCTGCCCGACGATTCGGCCCAACTGCCCGCCAGGGGCGAGAAGCTGTTTCGCGACGGCAAGGAGGTCGGTTATCTGACCAGCGCCTGCCGGTCACCCGCGCTCCAGGCTAGCGTTGCCCTAGGCTATGTGCGTCGCGAACACAATACCGCCGGCACACTACTCCAGCTGGGCAGGCCGGATTCAACGGTGACCGCGTCCGTCTGCGATGTGCCGTTTGTTCGGTCCGGCGCAGATTAACGTTGCGCGCCGGCCTCGCGTCGGTCTACAAAATGCCCCCTATGACTTCGGCCGCGCCAACCCGCACATTCCAGGCAGACGCGCTCCCGGTCCGCGTCTACGCGTCGCAGGCCGAGATGGCGCAGGACGCCGCGCGGATCGCTCACGAATACCTCACCGGTTTGCTCGCGAAACAGCCAACCATCGCCTGCATTCTTGCGACCGGGAATTCGCAGATTCGGTTCCTCGACCATCTGATCTCGTTGGGCGGCATCGACTGGTCCCGCGCGTCGCTGTTCCACATGGATGAATACCTCGGCATCGACGCGGGCCACAAAGCCGGCTTCCGCCGCTATATGCGCGAGCGCGTCGAGACGCGAATCAAGCCCGGTCACTTTCATTACATCGAAGGCGACGCGCTGCTGCCGATAGACGAATGTGAACGCTACGCGGGATTGTTATCGGCGCAACCGATCGACCTCTGTTGCCTCGGAATTGGCGAAAACGGGCATCTTGCCTTCAACGATCCGCCTGTCGCGAATTTCGACGACCCGCGCAAAGTGAAGATTGTGAAACTCGACGACGCCTGCAAACAGCAGCAGGTCGGCGAAGGTCATTTTCCGAACCTCGAGGCCGTGCCGCCCTACGCGATTACGCTGACGATCCCGATGCTTTGCTCCGCGCGCAAAATGCTTTGCGTCGCGCCGGAGAAACGGAAAGCGAAAGCAGTGAAGGAAATGCTGGCAGGGCCAGTTGCGACAGCCTGTCCGGCATCGTTCCTGCGCAAGCAGTCGCACGCAACCTTGCTTCTGGATACCGACTCCGCCGCGCTCCTTTAGCCGGCAGCGAACTCGAACGCAATTTGCTCTGCCTGGCCGGGCGTTTTGGGAACCCGAAAGTTCGCCGTCGAAAGCTCCGGGCGAGGACCATTCAAGCCGGCTTTGCGACACGCGACGTCAAAGAGGTTATGAATTTGCTCGGCAAAGATGCCGGAGCCCTGCATGCGCGTTCCGAAGTTCGGGTCGTTCAATTTTCCGCCGCGCATATCGCGAATTCGCCCGAGCACTTTTTCTTTGCGATCCGGGAAGTGCCGCTCCACCCATTCCACGAACAAATCCTTCACCGCATACGGCAACCGCACCGGAAGACAACCGGCGCTCTTCGCCCCTGCTTCGGCAACCGCCGCGACGATCGCTGGAATCTCGTGGTCCGTGATCCCGGGAATGACCGGTGCGACCATCGCGTTGACCGGGATTCCCGCGGCGCTGAGTTCGCGAATGGCGGCCAGTCGATGCTGCGGCAGCGACGCGCGCGGCTCGAGTTTGGGCGTCAGCGTTGCGTCGAGCGTGGTGACGGAGACGTTCACGGCGGCGGCATTTATCCGCGCCAGTTCCGCAAGCAGCTCAATGTCGCGCGTAACGAGATAATTCTTGGTGATGATCGCAATCGGGTTCCGAAACTCGAGAAGCACTTCGAGACAGCGGCGCGTGATTTGCAGTTTTCGCTCGACGGGCTGATAGCAATCCGTGACCCCGCTCATCACCAGCACCTGCGGCTTCCATTTCGGCGAGGAGAGTTCCTGGCGGAGCAACTCCGGCGCACGCTCCTTGACCATGATGCGGCTCTCGAAATCCAAACCGGAAGAGAATCCGAGATATTCGTGCGTTGGCCGTGCAAAGCAGTAAATGCAACCGTGCTCGCATCCGCGGTAGGGATTGAGACTGGCTTCGAACCCAACATCCGGGCTGTTGTTGAAAGTGATGACCGACTGGGTCGTGTCGCGATAGAATTCTGTGCGCAGCGCGCGATCGTCTTCGGGGTTCCAATCGACGTCTTTCTCGAACGAAATCTTCTCGAACCGATTCGTCGGATTCAGCCCGGCCCCGCGTCCCTTGTGCGCTGCAGGCACATTCATCACGGTAGATAATATAGGCAGAACAAATGAACAGTGCAAGAGCTTTTTCGAGAATATCACGGCGGCTGAGCACATTGACACTCAACCGGCCCTCAAGTACCAGTGCGCAATGCGACTGGTCTTTGCCGCTCCGTTGTTCTGCCTCGCTTTCGGATATTCGACTCATGCTGTCGATTGGCCGCGTTGGCGCGGCCCGGACATGAACGGCATCTCGAAGGAGAAAAACTGGACGACAGTCTGGCCGAAAGAAGGGCCAAAGCAACTTTGGAAAGCGAACGTCGGGATTGGGTTCTCTTCCATGAGCGTCAGCGAGGGTTCGCTGTTTACCATGGGCAACAACAACGACCAGGACACGGTCTTCTGCTTTGACGCGGCGACCGGGAAAGAACTGTGGAAGCACGCCTACGCCGAACCTTTGGACCCCCGTTATTACGAGGGCGGCACGAGTTGCACGCCAACGGTCGATGGCCAAACTATCTACACCCTTAGCCGCAAAGGCAAGGTGTTCGCCTTTGCCGCGGACTCGGGAAAAATCCGGTGGCAACGCGCCATTGCGAAGGAGCATGGCCTGACAATCCCCGAATGGGGCTTCGCGGGTGCGCCGCTCGTCGAGGGCGAGTTGCTCATCTTGAATGCCGGCACGCACGGCCTGGCCTTGAAAAAGTCCGACGGCACCCTCGTGTGGAGCACGGGTAAAGATTCTTCGGGCTACGCAACGCCAGTGCCCTTCCGGAGCGAGAACGGGCGCGCGCTTGCAGTTTTTGGCTGGCGCACGCTGGCCGCAGTCACGCTCAAAGACGGCAAATTGCTTTGGGAGATCCCGTGGAAGACCGAATACGACATCAATGCCGCCGATCCAATCATCCCCGAAAACAAGATGTTCGTCTCCTCGGGTTATCGCAAAGGAGGCGCGTTGTTCAAGCTGAACGGCGAGCCAAAGACTATCTGGGCGAGCCAGAACATGCACAACCAGCTCAACAGCTCGGTGCTCATCGGCAAGCACCTCTATGGAATCAACGGCCAGAGCGGCCATGGCGCGGATCTGCGGTGCGTTGAATTTGAAACGGGCAAGGTTGTCTGGACGGAGAAGTCGCCGGGGTTCGGCGCTTTGATGGCCGCCGACGACAAGCTGATTGTGCTGGGCGAGAAGGGCGAGTTGATCGTGTGCGCTGCAACGCCCGACAAGTTCCAGGCCCTGGCCCGCGCCCAGGTGCTCGGCGGAAAATGCTGGACGGCTCCCGTGCTCGCGAACGGCCGCATCTACTGCCGCAACGTCCAGGGCAGCCTCGTCTGCGTCGATGTTGCCGAAAAACAGATCGCGCGCCCCTGAACCGCCGCATGCGATATTACTACGAGGACGCGAGCGGCACGAAGGTTGGCCCGTACGCGCGGGACGAAATGCGCCAGCTTCATCTCAGTGGCGTCGTGGCAATGGACACGCTCGTCACCCCCGAAGGCGAAGACAAGAATGTCAGGTTCAGTGAGCTTTGGACTGAGTGGAACGCTTCGGCTTCTCAAACCCAGCGCGCCTATGCCCGATTCGCCGCGCGTACGCGCGAAGATCTGCGCGCGCTCGCGCCACACCTCCTGTTGCCGTTTCGCGAAGCCCGTGATTTCAATTGGCTAAAGCAGCGCAAGCTGATGGGAATCGCGGCAATCGGGTTGGTTCCGCTGTTCATTTTTGCTACGACCTCAAATCTGGCCGCTGCATTCTGGGCGATGGCGTTGTATTTCTCCGTTCTCTGGGCGGTGTTCTTTTATCACGTCTTTCCCACACCCGAAGCGCGGCTTTCGACTGCGGCACTCTGTTTTTTCGCCACGGGCGTGTTGTCAATCAGTGTACTCTTGATGGCGTATCATTTGCCGCCGTTGATGTGGACGGTCCAGTGGTTCAAATCCGAGAGCTTCGTGCATCACATGCTCGCGTTCATTTTCGCCGTCGCGTTGCCGGAAGAACTTTGCAAGGCGCTGCCGCTCTTCGTGCTGCTGAAGAAGTCCGATCCGCTGTCCCCCCAATTGATGGTGTTCTATGGCCTGATGTCCGGGCTCGGCTTCGGCATCTACGAAGGGGTCGATTACCAGATGGACCGCAACTTTCGTTACGCGAGCAGCGGCGCGGAGTATTACCTGCTGAACGTGTTGCGGTTGACCACGCTGCCGTTCCTGCATGCGATGTGGACCGGCATCGCCGGCTACTTCATCGGCTTTGCGGGACTCTATCCACGCCGCCAAAGTGGCCTGATGCTCATCGGCATCGCGCTGCCCGTCCTCCTGCACGGACTTTACAACACGTTCAACCGGACGATTATCGGCCTGGGTTTTGCCTTGCTGGCCGTGCTCGCTTTGAATTTGTATCTCGCTCGCAGTGCGGAATTTGAGGAAGCATTGATCGAACGAAACTTAAGCGAAATGCCATGAAGAAAATGATTCTCGCCCTTCTCTCCGCGGTCGCACTCGTGGGGTGTGCTACTTCCAACACGGACTCGGGTTTCACGCCCTTGTTTCCGAAAGACGGCGTGCCGGAGGGTTGGACCGTGCGCACGTGGAACGACGTTAGCAAACCGGCGGCCGCAGGTGTCGCCTGGCACGTCACCAACGGCGTGCTGCATGGCAGCGAACCCCGTGGAACCTGGCTGGTCAGCGAGCGCGAGTACGGCGATTTCGTTTTGCAGTACGAATGGAAACTGGGCGAACAGGGCAACAGCGGTTGCGGCCTGCGTTTCCCGTTGCGCGGCGACCCGGCCTTTGACGGCCTGGAATTGCAAATGGTCGATCCGCGGTATTTCGGTTCAAACCCCGCGAATGCGCCAAAACCTTCCGAACTCACGGGCGCGCTCTATCGCGCCATGACCCCGCGCGTGCAGGTTTTCAAGCCAAACGACTGGAACAAATACCTCATTACCTGCGAAGGCCCGCGCGTCCAGGTTGTCCTCAACGACCAACTGATCCTCGACGTCAACGTGGACGAGCAAACCACGCCAACAAAAAAGCACGACAACACCGACGCCCCGCCGTTGAAGGACCGCCCCCGCAAAGGCCACATCGGCTTCCAGGAACTAAGTCGCGGCGGCGGCCACGTCGAGATTCGCAACGCTCGGATCAAAGAATTGTGACGATCAAGCTTTAGGCGCGTTAGTGTTCAGCGCCTCGCGGCAGGCATCGGCGACCAAGCCGAGATTGTGGAGGAACTCCTCGCGCTTTTCTTCGGGGAGGATGCTCAGGACCTGCTTTTGCAACTCGATCGCGATGGCGCGCGCTTCCGTGTATTTCCTTTTGCCGGCGGGCTGAACTTTGAGCCGGTTTGCACGGCGGTCCTTTTCGTGGGTCTTGCGCTCAATCAAGCCGGCGGTCTCCATGCGCTCGAGTAACGAAGCGACGGTGTTCGGGTCACTTGAAATCAGAAGGGTCAATTCGCGCTGCGTAATGCCGTCATGCTCCAGCAGCGTCCGGAGGACTGTGAATTGGTCCGGGGTGATTTCGAGGTGGGCGATGCGGCGGCGAAAGGCCTGGTTCAGCCCGTACCACGCGCGGCGCAACAGGGGCGGCAGGCGCTTGCGCTCCGGCGAATCGATGGGCAAGTCGGACAAAATTTGGTTTGCGGTGGTCACAACAATAATGAATGTTGCGGGGCGATAATACGTATAGGTATTATTCGCGTGCAATAACTGTTTCGCATCTCGGGGAACATCAGGAGTCGACCATGATTAGCGTTTCGAAGTGGATGGCGGTGTTTGGGCTGTGTGTGGCTGGCAGTTTGGCGGGCACGGCCGCACCGGTTAAAGGCTGGCTGAGTTGGCGCGGCCCGCAACAGAGCGGCGTGTTGCTCGAAAAGGGCCTGCCCGACAAAATCGACGGCAAGCAGGCGCTCTGGACCGCCGATTATCCCGGCCAATCCACGCCAGTCATCGCCAACGGCAAACTCTACATCATGGGTTACCTCGGTGACGGGCCGGACTTGCAGGAAGGCGTGAGCTGCTTCAATGCTGAAACAGGTGAGAAACTTTGGGAGCGCCGCTACAACGATTTCCTGAGCGATGCCATTTACCTGCGCTATGCGACCTCCAGCCCGACGGTCGATTCCGAAACCGGCAACGTCTACATGCAGGGATCGCAAGGAATCCTGGCGGCTTTTTCGGGCGATGGCCGCCCGATCTGGCGACATTCGATGATGGAGAAGTTCGGACGCCTGACATTTCCGAACAGCCGCACCGGCTCGCCGGTGATCGACAACGACCTGGTAATCACGCGCGGCATCACGGCCAATTGGGGCGCGCATGGTCCGGGCGGAGACCGCTTCTATGCCTTCGACAAGAAAACCGGTGAGTTGGTTTGGTCGTCGAGTCCCGGCGACCGGCCGCGCGACAATTCGTTTTCACATCCCTACATTGGTTTCCTGGACGGCAAGCGCGTCCTCTACGCCGCGACTGGCGACGGCAGCATCGTCTGCGTGAATGCGCGCACCGGCGACCCGCTCTGGCGAATCCCGCTTTTCAAGGCTGGCATCAACGCCAGCGTGCTGGTGCACAACAACGACAAGGTGATCGCGATTTACGGCACGCCTTACGAACCGGGGCAGATGGTCGCGTTGAAGATCCCGAAGGTTGCACCGACCAACGCTGCCGCAGGGCCGGTTGTTGTCGAGCGGGCCAAGGCGCAGTTGTGGGCGAATGAGCTGTCGACCTCGACCAGTTCGCCGATTCTGGTCGGAGACAAGATTTACGTTGTCAGCGAGAAGGGCGACCTGTGCTCGGTCGACGCGAACAGCGGCAAGATTGATTGGCGGATGAAGATTGGCATCGAGCAACGGAATGCGTGTCCGTTGTACGCCGATGGCAAATTGTATGTGCCGATACTGGACGATCCCGCGAGCAAGGGTGGGGCAGGGGGCGGCGAAGAGGCCGAAGCCGGCGCGGCGTCCGCAGGAACGAGGGGCGCCTTTTACGTGATCAAGCCGACGGACCGCGAGCCTCAGCAGTTGAGCCACACGGTGCTCGATGGGCGATGCTTCGGCACACCGGTCGCGTATAATGGCAAAGTGTATGTGCAGACCACGCGCAAGCTCTACTGCTTCGGAAAGAAAGGGAACAATCCCGGGCTGGCGCCTGAACCACCGCCGGAAAAGTGGCCTGCGGCCGGCAAGCCGACACAACTGCAGATCATCCCGTCCGAAGTATTGTTGAACCCGGGCCAGTCGGCGGCGTTCCGTATTCGCAAGCTCGACGCGAATGGTTTTACCGTGGAGGAAGTGAAAGATCTAAAGGCGGTGAAGTGGGCGTCGTACATTCCGCCGACGGCGCGAGTGCGCGCGACCATGAACGCCGCGTTCGATGCCACGGGTGAGTTGGTCGCGCCGAAAGATGCGAAAGTTTCGGCGGGAGCGTTTGAAGCCACGCTGGATGGCTTGAAAGGCTACATTCGCGGGCGCGTGCTCACCGGACTTCCGCTGAAAGAGGATTTTGAGTCGTTTGAGATGAGTGAGACTACGACCAACACGGTCGAGGAGCCGACGAAGTTTGCGTATCCGCCGCTGCCCTGGATCGGCGCGCGCTTCAAGTTCGAGGTGCGCGAGAAGGACGGCAACAAGGCGCTGGTCAAAACGATCGACAACAAATTTTTCCAGCGCGGCACGGTGTTTTTGGGCGAGCCGGAAATGAAGAATTACACCATCCAGGCGGACGTGATGAGCGAAGGCAACCGGCGGAAAATGTCGGAAGTGGGCCTCGTGAATCAGCGCTACTTCATTGTCTTGAAAGGCAACGAACAAAAGCTGG
>WUUC01160280.1_pt1 | contig 14370 bp, 20 predicted proteins | sample 6278441 | NCBI WGS metagenome assembly WUUC01 (sample SAMN13675441, study PRJNA597444) | soil metagenome | isolation source: soil | place: USA: Washington | collected 2017-10
ACGCCTCCACCGTACCGCCTGTCCCGGGCCGGAAGCAACAAGACCGCGCCGGGCGGTTTCCGTCGAAGAGATCCAAGGCGCTGGACGACGATCGTCACGATCAGTGAACGCGCATCGTCCGGGACAGCTACACTGTACGTGTCGCGCACGGTCGCGTGCCTGACAGATCCGGTAACCGCTCAGACAGCACTGAAAAGAGGATGCATGGCAACCACGACGGCGGCAAAGACTCGTGAGTCGCACAAGAAGCTCAAGCCGAAGCCGAAGACAGAAAGCAAGTCGTGGCAGACGCGGAACGCGGCACGGAAGGAGAAGCAGGCAGCGTACGCGGCGAGGGCGGGGGAGAAGACCGAGTAATCGCACACATGCGCGTGCCAGCGGAACGGACGGGGCGCCGTTGCTTTTCCTTGCCCTCTTGAATGTCAGTGCGCCTATGTGGGAACGGACAGGTCGCTATCGTGTTGCTCCAGCGTGAATGTTGCGGAGCGGATGTACGCTCACGAACTCTCTTGAAGCGCCACGCGTCGTCCTACTAGTCCAACCAGTCCGAGCGCGACAAGCACCAGGGATGCCGGTTCCGGTACGGGCGCGAACGTATATGTCACTTGCGGGCTGTCGTACCCTCCGCTGAACGGTCCAATATCAGGTGTACGGTCCCGCGCCCCACAAGCGATACCTCGAAGAACGGCACGGCTGCGAGGTCGTCGGACGCGAATCCAGTCACGTGCCCGTTGAATGCGAATGGGGCGTCACATAGGCTCCTTCCTGAGAGGCTTCACGCTGTCGGTGTCGTGGCTGCTGTTCCGGTCCGGTGTTCGTGCCCCACGCGATAAGGGGCAGTCTGAAGAACATCATTCAGGACGGTGCCGCAACCGCCGCCGTGACACCAGCGCGACCAGTCCCGTGCCGAGCAGGATAAACGACGCGGGCTCTGGAATCGGAGCCGGGCTCGCCGAAAACGTGTAGGTCACGTAGGGTTCGAGATACAATCCGCCGATCCGGTCGAAGAAGTCCAAGACCGCCGTGCCTTGGCCGACGAGCGACACCTGGAAGAGCGGCGATAGTGCATCGACGTCTTCCAGTGCGAAGCCGCTCACTTGCGCATCGAAGGCAAATGGCACTCTTACAGGCGCAAATGACGGTAACGGCGGCAGGACGATCACGGGAGCGCTGAACTGCATCGTCCCGGCTAACCCCAGCTGCGGTCCAAACTGGCTCAAATCGCCAAATTCCATCCCGTCGATCAGTGCACCGGGAGACGATCCGAGCGTGAAGGGCGTCACGGAGGATTCGCCGCCCGCCGCAGTGCTCATGTCTACCGCGGTCCCGGGAACGCAACCCGCGACGCACGGATCTCGAGGTGAACGGGTCACTACGGGAAAAAACCCGGAGAGACCAAGGCCATTACCGAGAAAGCTGAAGCCGGGTGGACCGTCTTCTGGCGAGATGAAAAAACCGGAGGTGACGGTGATTTGTTCCGCCGACAGGCTGGACAGTCCGCTGGCCGAAGAGAGCAACGTTACGCCGACCACCCGCAGGGTGCAAACGAGAGAGGCGACGGTCACATTTCCTCCTTTGGCCATCCTGGCGGCCGCGAGTAGACGTCGCGGAGACGTCCGGCGAGCGTTTGGCTAGCGTGTGAGCTGGCTCTCGGCTATCGGCTCCGCGAATCGGTGCGTAGGGGACGGAACAGGGACGTCGCTCCCGGACTGCAGCGGAGCTGGAGTCGCGCAACAACACGCGTGGTCTGGACTGCGAATGCCGAAGAACGGGAAAAGCCGGGAACTCGTGTGACGCTCGAGAGCCATACATCCGACCTCCCGCGCCGAGTGGGCTGGCAGGTGCAATGTTGGGGCCGTGGGTTGAGACGTGCTCAACGTTGTGAAGAATAGTCGAGGCGGAGAACAGGGCTGCATGAACGTCCACTGCTGCTTTTCCGGCGGCAGCGGCGTTAACGGAAACCAAGATGGGCGCCCTTTTGAGTTTGGGGGCCGCCCCACTCGCAGTAATCATCGCATCGCTAATGCCGGCGACAACTCTCCGTTGATCGATGCCAGCACAAGAGATCGAGGCCGCAAAACTGTCCGTGGAACACCTGTGCGAATAACCCGGCGCGCCTGGAGAAAAGAAGGTATGCTCAAGCCATGATCAATGTCTCGGAAACGGCAGCGTCGAAAATCAGCGAACTACTCGTCGAGGAACAGAAGAGCGGTGGTGGCCTGCGCGTCTTCGTCCAGGGCGGCGGTTGTTCGGGCTTTCAGTACGGCATGATGATCGAAGAGAACGGGCAGGGTGCCGGCGATCAGGTGTTCGAGTCGCACGGCATCAAGTTGTTCGTGGATCCAATCAGCATTCAGTATTTGAAGAACGCCGAGGTCGACTTCGTAGACACGGTCACCGGCGGCGGCTTCACGATCAAAAACCCGAACGCCAAATCGACGTGCGGCTGCGGGTCGTCCTTCTCGACCGAGTAGGGATGCATGTCGACCCGTAACGTCCTATCACTTCGCCAGGTTTCTCCAGTTTCGTCGCACAGTTCTGACACCTGCCTCCCGGGCCACTGGTACCTGTGCTACGAGTGCCATACGTGCCGGCAGGCGATTGTAGTGTTGGCGTGCGATGAGAAGACTTCGATTTCGCTGGGCGGCGCCGGAACGATGGTCATGTCATGTCCGCATTGCCAGGCGAAACATCCGTACGGCGTGCAGGAATTGCGAAAGGTGCAGACACCGAACATGCATTGAACCATCCGCGAGCGCATGTTCATCGACCGCTCGCCGCCAGGCATTTCGAGCGGCGGCCCTACTCTCTGCTACGCCCGCTTCAGGCCTGATGGCGAGTTCTGTCTGTCGCGCTCGGTCCGAGTGCCCGTTCACCGGCAGCGCCGAAACTCGGCGATCGTGACTTGGGCGGCCTTCTCAGTCCCCGGGTTCAAAACTCTCCATCAGCCGGGTCGCAATCGCAGTATCAAGTTCCGCCACGTCCTTGAAGGCGGCTGCGATGTCAAACTCAGGACTTAGACGCGCCTGCTGCGCGATGTGTTTTCGCAGATTTGCGCTACGGTCGATATCCTCAATCAGCTGAGCTCGGTCATCCACGTTCATGGACACATTATGCCCGCGAAGACATGCGCTGTCGCGCACACGCCGAGACCTGCCGATGGCATCATTCGCGTCGGCTTTACCTTTCCAGCGATCCTCCGGCGCTCTGAAGAGCGCCGTGGTTTCGATTCTTGCCCGTGCTCGATCACGTCGCCTATAAACTAGCCCTCGATGAAGAGACGAGTCGGGATCATCGGCACCGGCTGGGTCGGTGCCAGCGTCGCGATCTCCACGCTTCACCACGGCGTGGCGGATGAATTGCTGCTCGACGACACTCGTCAGGCCGTCGCCGAGGGTGAAGCAATGGACCTGGCTCACGGCGCCGCGTTCTATCCGCCGGCCATCGTGCGGACCGGGGCGATCGAGGAGATGGCGGATGCCGATGCGGTGGTTGTCGCCGCGGGTCGCGGCGGCCGTCCGGGCGAATCGCGCCTCGACCTGCTTCGCGAGAACGCGACGGTTGTCAGAGCCATCGGAGAGCGACTCCGTGGTTGTCGCGGCACCATCGTGATGGTGACCAATCCCGTTGATATTCTTACTGGGGTCATGACCGAAGTAACGGGCCTGCCGCCGGCTCGCGTGGTGGGCACAGGCACCATGCTTGATACGGCGCGTTTGAAACAGGTCGTGAGCCACGCGGTCGATGTCGATCCACATTCCGTTCACGCTCACGTGGTCGGCGAGCATGGCGATTCCGAAGTCGTGCTGTGGTCAGCGGCGCACATAGCGGGCATACCGCTCCGAGACTGGGCCGGATGGCAGCCGGCACGCGAACCAGAGTTCGCCGAAGACGTGCGCCGAGCCGCGTCCGAAATCATCCGCCGCAAGGGGGCGACCAATCATGCGATTGGGTTGGTGACGGCTGATTTGCTCCGGTGCCTGCTGCGGGACGAGCGCCGCGTCCTGACGGTCTCCCGCGTTCAGGACGGGGCTCTGGGATTGCGCGACGTGGCGCTATCGCTCCCCGCCGTCGTCGGCGCGCAAGGAGCCGCAGATGTGCTCGAGCCTCAGATGAGCTCTGATGAACGGGAACGTCTTCGGCACTCAGTGGACGTACTGCGCAGTGCTGCCGTCGGCGCCGGCCTCACGTAGTTCTCTGACGGGGCGGCGTGGACGGAGCACTTTGTGGAAGCGATTCTGCACAGCCAACACGGACCGACCTTCTCCAGTTCAACGAGCCAAACCTGCAAGGTGTTCAGTGCGAAGTCGCTGCTACACCTCGTTGAGGCCGGCTCCGAAAGATCGGCGGCGTCGGAGTATTTCGGCTAGACTTCCGGCGTAGGAGAGGAACCATGCTTGACTCCACACTGAAGAAGTCGGTTTTTGGCATCATCCTGGCTGGAGCAGCGTATGTGATTTTCTTCCTGTAGCTCGAACGCCGGCACGAGTTCTTCGTCGTTCTCGCGCGCGGATTACTGGAAGCGAAGGTTGCCCGCCTCGGATGCTTCAGCGGACCGTGGGGCTGCGCCGCTCGGCGCACGCGCGGCGTAGCTTCGCCTGAGCGCCACCTGCCATCCGCGACGCGGCCGCTTCGGCGTTCCCGTCATGGCGCCATCGGCGCGATGGGCGGGCCCCCACTTTGTCGCGAGCCTGCCGCCGGCTCACGCGGTTAGCGTTCGGCTGACAAGGAAGCGTTGCGTGATTGCCGCCTGAGCCGATGCAGGTTGGCGCCGCGCGGTGACACCCCCAAATTCCGCATCGCCGAGGACCGCCGTGATCGCGAACCCCGCCGGGTACACGTGCCGCAGCAGCATCAGCGCCGGCCGCCACTTTTCCTGAAAGACGACACCGGCGGGAATGCGCGCCCGTGTCCGCTCCGCCATCGTCAGTCACTCCTCGGGAGATACAGCTGCGCTCCGGGACACCAGCCGCGGACGCCGGTCCACACGCGACGGTCACCACTTGGAAATTCGCGATGAGACTCCGACGATTCGGTGATCGCTCAATCGATTCGCGCCGCCTGCCGTCCTTCGATGTCTACTGAATCCCGTACGGAACCGTCCGGCCGCGCATCATCCGTCCCCACACCTTCGACGACGACAGCCGTGGTCAGTGCCGCGGTGGCGATGGTGTCGTTTCAAGCAGGGGCGTCGGTCGCCAAACAGCTGATTCCCTCGATTGGCGCGCCAGGAACAACGGCGCTGCGCCTCGGCCTGTCGGCCATCCTCGTCGTCGTGCTGCAGCGCGCGTGGCGCACAATACCGCCGCGAAAGGTGTGGCCGGTGATATTGGCCTACGGCCTTTCGCTCGGCGCGATGAACTTCGTGTTCTATTTTGCGTTGCGCAGCATTCCGCTCGGGATCGCAGTCGCCATCGAGTTCGTCGGACCGCTTGGCGTTGCCGTATTCGCGTCGAGACGCCGCCTCGACTATCTGTGGGTTGCACTCGCCGCCGCCGGACTGCTGTTACTGCTGCCGATTAGAGCCACAGAAGACCGGCTCGATCCCGTTGGCGTGCTCTGCGCACTCGCGGCAGGCCTGGGCTGGGCGCTCTACATCGTGTACGGACAGAAAGCGGGGCGCGCGCATGGGGCGGCCGCTTCGACATGGGGACTCATTGTCGCTGCTTGTCTGATCGTGCCAATCGGCATAGCCGACGCCGGACGAGCCCTCCTGGAGCCGTGGATATGGACGTTTGGAATGGCAGTGGCGGTGTTCTCGAGCGCTCTGCCTTACACGTTGGAAATGGTGGCGCTCAGACGACTGTCTGCAAAGACCTTCGGCACACTAATGAGCTTCGAGCCGGCGATTGCTGCCATTGCCGGTGTCGCATTCCTGCATGAGCACCTCACCCCGATTCAGTGGCTCGCCATCGGCTTCATCATCGTGGCCTCGGTCGGCACTGTGAGCGGCGAGCATTGACAAGCGCTCGCCCAGGAGTTTTAGCCAAGGCGCGACTCTTCAGCCGCGCCCGACGGCGCGTCTGGCAGCAGGATTCATGCTGAGGGTGTGGAGGACATGCAGAAGGAGGAGCGGTTTCGGGTTTCCGGGCAATTCAATGAGCGGCAGATTCGGAGCGGGATCAGCGTCCCGATACGCGTTCCGGGTCAGCCCGAGACCACGTACGGGGTCCTCGAGCCCACGCGCTCAGACTGCGCGCCTTCAGCTTGGATGATGTTCATTTCCTGGAAGGGATAGCGACCCTTCTGGGCGCGGCACTCGCGCTTCGAAGATCGGCGGAGGACCGCACGCGACTCTTGAACCAGGCGCAAGAGGACCATGCTGAGGCTGAGCGCGCGCTCGCTGTGGTCGATGCGCTTCTCTCGAGCTCGCTTATCGGCTTCGGATTCCTGGATAGGGAGCTTCGCTCCTTTGCGCCGAGCGACTGCTGACGTCCTGAGCCTGATTAGGAGCGATCCTGTGAAAGCGGCCGGCAAAACGCCGACCACCTCCGCTGCGGCGGAGAAACAGCTGGAGGAGTTCATCAGCAAGTTCGACCAGAAGAATCAAGCGTTGATTCGCGCGATACGCAAGGCTGGGTCGCGACCGAGAGCTGCGGCGCACCTTCGGATGCGTAACGATCAGGCCGCGATTTCGGCATGTTTCATACGACTACGGCCGTGGTGACCGATGGCGGGGAAGAAAAAAGACCGGCCTCGAGTTTTGGCACGCGTGTTCAGCTCTTTCTGTCTGCATTTCTCTTGGCCCAATATGCCTTGATCCTCGCCGCGGCAGCCTTCCGTTGTGCCGCCGACCATCCACGGCGGCCACGCTTCTTAGAGTGTTCACTGCTGCTGCTTGCCTGGGACTGGGAAGCCAGAGTCTTGGCCTCGCCATTGCGCCTTCCGCCCGGCCGCGCCCAGCGAAGATCGGGAAAGGCGGAATAGCAGCGATTTCGCGTCGCAGTTCCTCGATTCTGACAGACGCGCCGTACTGGGCGAGCCGCAACAATTGGTCTTGACTGAGCGATGAAGCCAAACGCTACCTCCGTTGTGATTGGTCAGTAGTGGTCACGAATCGATCACGAGTAGATCAGCCGCAAATTATTGTCGATTCGGCGACCTTACGGCAAGCTGTGGACAATTGCGCCGCTACAGTTTCAACGCGACGGCGCCGGTGGCCAGACGACGGCGCCGTGCGCGAAGGAGCGGCAGCGCTTCAAGGACTTCGTCTGACAACACAGACTATCTGGCGCCTTTTCAAAGCATGGCTGCCAGTACTCCTAAGGCGCTCGCGCTGACGAGCGGTAGTTCCCCGGGGAGACTGTATCTGCTGACAATTCGGGCCAGGCGACGATTCAGGGAGTCGACATCTTCATGAGAAGGAGACCCGACACGATGAGGACGGCCGCAAAAACCCGCACGGGTTTGTCGGGATGGGCTCCACTTCGGGGGGCCCCGATTTCAAAATGTGATCGTCATCTCACATTGAAACCTCGGCCCGACGAGGAATGTGGAGATGCCGCAGCAACGCCGCGTGTGAGGAGCCGTCAGCGATGGTGCCGATCTTGCCTCTATCAGTACGGGCGACGCAGACGCGGTGAACGGAGCGGCCATCGAAGCCATTTCACCAAGAAGCCTCGATGAACACGCCCACGAGGGTGTGCAGGGTGTCGCGAGCCGCGAGCTGCGTCGTCCTTCCCTTTGTGCGGGAGCAGCACCGTTAGCGGAAACCGTCACAGAGATGCACAGAACCATGCTGATGAAGACCCCTGGACCACGTATCAAGCACAGACTATCGACATCAGCGATATCGGCCGTCGTTCGGATTGTGGAGAGCGAGTATCTCGAGATGCCGGGGCTGAAGCTGACAGAGGTCCAGGCATGTCGTTTGTGGGGTCTCGACAGCAACACGTGTCGTGCGGTCCTGGTGACACTGACGGAAAGAGGATTTCTGAGGCGCTCAGCGCAAGGTACTTATATTCGTGTTACTGGATGAGGCGGAGCGCTGCGAGTGCGAAGCAGGAGATCCTGAGTAGCGCCGCCACCCAATCGCTCCCTGGTCGAAACAGAGAACATGCCCATTGCTCGGTCCATTCTGGTCCGAGCAGCGACCGGGAAGCAGGTCAGGTCGTCCTAAATCGCTCACTTCGCTGGGAGGCCCGTTTGCTGTATCACGCCCTGATCGTACGGCTCTCGCCGAGCGGGCCGCAGGAACCGGCAGCGCGACGTGCATGGTGGACGACTGATTGTCAAGCAGCCCGGCCGCGGTGCGACGCGTTTGCCCTGCCGGTCATAACCGTCACATGGGGAGGAAGTGTGCGGACGGTGAGCTGGATTGCTATCGGCATGGTTCCATTCATGTGGACACTGTTGCGTCTCGTCGAATGGCTCCTCGGGGGAGAGATTTGGAGGTACGCGGCACCGTACCCATACCGCCGGCCGACGGCATTACAAAATGAAACGCGGCTCTCATACTGAAACGGTTTCACGGGCCAAGCCGGTGTTTTCGCCCCGGTTTTCACGGGCCCGCAACTTGCTCATACATAGGGCGAGCGCGATCGTCGGCCGTATCCGGCTTCTCGCGTGAATTTGTCATGCTGCTGCAGTTCTTCTCCTCGCTCGACGCCCGCCCCAGACACGGCGGTGTCGCGGGCGCGACTCGTCTGGACCGTCGCCTTTGGCGGTCATCGCGGTTCGCGCCAACGCCTGACGGCGCCGACACCGCTCGTCCTACCCGTTTATAGCCGACAGCTGTCGTACTGAACTGAGTTCGCGTCGGACGGCTTCCCGGATTGAAGGCGTGAGCACGTGTTGGTGGGGTGCGTCCCGCGTGGATGTGCCAGGCGTTGTCATTTTCAAGGAGACAGTCACGGTGAACAGTTCGTTGCAAACGCTGGACAGGCCGGCTGCCGACAGCGCGAAGACCACGCTGATTGAGGTGCTGGAGCAGTTCGATTGGGCAGCCGGCATGCTCTGGATGCTCGACGAGTACGAGGCGATCGTCGGGGGCAAGGTCCCTGGCAGCACATCATGGGACGCCGACACCCGGCGGGCGTATACGTTCCGAAAACGGACGGGTATTGACCCAGACGAATTGTCCGAGCTGACCGACGGATTCGGGACCGTCAATCGCTCAGCGGCGGGTGAGCGAGATTACGAGGTCCTTTCTGGCTCCGCGTGGATCGAACAGGACGTCGATGTGCTCGTCCCAGCTGCGTTGGAAAACCAGATCACGACTTCCAATGCGCCGCGCATCCACGGCCGGGTTCGCGTCGTTGCGGAGGCGGCGAACGGACCCACCACAGCAGACGCGAGCCGGCTGCTCGAGCGACGCGGGGTTGTCGTCGTCCTTGACATCGTCGCGAACGCCGGCGGTGTGACATGCAGCTACTTCGAGCAGGTGCAAGGGCAGTCCAACTACTACTGGAATCGTGAGGACGTGTTGCAGAAGGTCGACTCGCGTATGACGGCCGCGTTCAATGCGGTACACGAGCGAGCCGACCGCGAGCGGCTGTCACTCCGGGAGGCGGCGTACCTGATTGCTGTTGAACGCGTGGCGCGCGCGTGCCGCGAGAGAGGATGGGTCTGAAACATGAATCCGTACACAATGCTCGGCTCTGGTATTGGGACGAACGAGGCAATGTCGCTCAGCGCCCGTCTGTCCGCATGGCATGACGCGATGGTAGCTCACGAACGACGTCTCCGCGCGGGTAGAGCCAGCCACGTCTGCGACGATGAGTGCGCTCACGCTGAGGCTCGAACCCTCTGGTCTGAAGCGGTCGCGACGTTCGGACTACGCGCACACGAACTGACGTTCCTGCGGTCGCGCGCGAGCGAGTCCACTCGTCGCTCGACAAGCGGCCCTGCTGCGCGGGAACCCCTGTCAGAAGCGGCTGACAGAGGCCGTCGACCGCGTCACACACGCGCGGCGCAAGGGCACAGGGCTGCTGAACACGGCATCGTAGGAGAAAAACATGCTTCACGCGAACACAACTTCTGAGTCTGGCTTCCCTCTCGAGCGATTGGTGACGCCGGCGTCCGTGCCCCTGCCATGGCCTGAACATGTCGGGGATCGGAACGAACAACAGAGCGAGAGCGCGATTGACGACGCCCTCGCGGCGTCGTTTCCTGCGAGCGACCCTCCATCATGGAACCCTGGCCTCGCGCGTCTCGATCCTTCGACACGCGGCGCGATCGGGTGGCTGGCGTTCGCGCCCCGGCGGCGCGGGACGAGGCCGCCGCGACCATCGGTCCCGGCGCAATCGAGCTGGCTCGCCCGCCGCGCTTCCAACCGGACCCTGCTTCCGGTGCTCATCGCGCTTGCCGGCGGAACCGGCATCGCCCTATTGGCGCCGCTCGCGATCCTGGTCGTGGGAATACCGATAGCACTCGCCGTTCGAGGACTGCTCGAGGTGTTCCTATGGCTCCTCCCTGGGATCCGCTGAAGCCATGGAGGGCCGCTCACCGTAATGAGGTCATAGAATGGCAGGGTATCGTGAAGGCTCATTCACCTCGCGAGGACACGCCAATCCGCGGACATTTGCACCTCGCGGAGCTGCTCGACTTTCGACCGCATCAGGGGATCATCCGATTGCACGAGCAGCGGGTCGTGATCCTCAGCGCGGCGGCAATGGGCCTGATGCGCAAGGAGCTCGTCGATACACTCGGGCCGGACACCGCGCGGCGGCTGCTGCTCCGGTTCGGCTTTGCCGACGGCTACCACGATGCCGTCAATCTCCGCGCCCGTTCGAATTGGCGCAGTCCTCTGGAGGGCATTCGGGCCGGTGCGATGCTACACACTCTCGAAGGCATCGTGCGAGCGGACGTGCGGCGCGTCGAACACGACGAGGAGACACGACGCTTTGAGCAGGAACTGACGTGGCATGACTCCTACGAGGCCGAGCAACACCTGCACCACTACGGGAAGGGCGCCACGTCCGTGTGCTGGTCGCTCGTCGGGTACTGGAGCGGCTTTGCCAGCGCCTGCATGGGCCAGGAGATCTACTTTCGCGAGACGGCGTGTGCGGGGCAGGGGGTGAGCCACTGCTCGGCGATCGGGCGAGACGCGAACAGCTGGGGAGCCGACATTGATTCCATCCGAGCGGATTTTCAGGCGGCGAGTCTCGGGCAGGAAATCGAGCGGCTGCGCGATGCCGTCGGCAAACGACTGAAGGAACTGGATCGGCGCGAGCGACTGCTCGAACGTCGCGAGCGCGAGCTCAACCTGCTGCGCGAGCGCATCAGCCGGCACGCGGCCGCGAAGCGTTTCATCGCGGGCAGCGAGGCGATGAGGGACGTGCTGGAGCTCGCCGCCCGAGTGGCGCCGCTCGATACGACCGTCCTTGTGTACGGCGAGAGCGGCACGGGGAAGGAGTTCATCGTTCGCTTGATCCACGACCAGAGCCCGCGCGCCGCAGCCCCCTTCGTGAGCATCAACTGTGCGGCGCTCACGGAAACGCTGCTCGAATCGGAATTGTTCGGTCACGTGCGAGGCGCATTCACCGGAGCGGTTCGCGACAAGGCTGGCCTGTTCGAAGTGGCCGGGAGCGGGACCATCTTTCTCGACGAGATCGGGGAGATGGCTCCGACCGTGCAGGCCAAGCTGCTGCGCGCGCTGCAGGAGCGCGAGATCCGTCGTGTCGGGGCTGAACGCAGCATCAAAATACACGCTCGAGTCGTCGCAGCGACCAACCGGGACCTGCGTGCGGCCGTCGAGGCCGGCGCGTTCCGTGAGGATCTCTATTTCCGCCTCGGGGCCTTCATCATCACGGTTCCGCCGCTGCGCGACAGACGCGAGGATATTCCGCCGCTCGTCCACAACTTCATGGTTCGAGCGGCCTCGCGCATGAAAAAGGACGTCCAGGCGGTATCTGCGGATGCCATGTCCACATTGATGAACTACCGCTGGCCCGGGAACGTTCGCGAACTCGAGCATGCCGTGGAGCGGGCCGTCATCCTCGCGAACGGCCCGAGCATTCGCGTTCGCGACTTGCCTCAGGAGTTGGCGCACAGGTCACGCCCACGTCCGGGAGACGACACGCTGGATTTGCAGGAGCAGGAGCGAGTCTCGATCGAGCGGGCACTCGAGCGGTTCCGCGGAAATCGCCGTAAGGCGGCCGAAGCCCTCAAGATCAGCACGGTCACGCTCTGGCGCAAGATGAAGCAATACGGCCTTTCATCCTGAAACCGACCTTTCGGAACGAAAATGCCTCGGCCAATTGCTTCGTAACAATCGTTCACAGGAAACCGCCTCGAGAGGCGTCGTCGGCCTGGCCTGCGCCTTGCGTTGAAATCTCCAGTGAATCGAGTCACACCGTCGACGTGAGAAACGTACGATCCCATGCGCATTCAAGTACTCGGAGAGGACACAATCAGCGCGCAGACGCGCATCTACGCGGAGTACAGGCTGTTCGCAGCGTTGACGCGACGTGCCGACGCTGACCAGATTCGGCACGCCCACGTTGTCTTGCGACATGTGAACGACGCGAGGGATCGCGAGCGTGTCTCGTGCGCGGTCACGGTCGGCTTTGATGGGACTGCCGACGTGCGAGTCAGGGCAACCGGGAACCATGCGTATGCCGCCATCAATCGTGCGGCCGACCGCGTCCGAACAGCCACACTTCTGCACTTCGGGACCGCATGTCGGACGTGAACGCTATGCCGTAAACCGAGAACCGTGCATTATTGCCTGGTCCCGTGTCCGCCGCCCTGTTACCTCTCGTGCGAAGTGGTCGTCGGCGCACCCGGCGAATCGAAGCGGGTCAACGGTGAAGAGAGTACTGCGCGGCACGTCGTGTTCCGTATTGATCGTTCCGGGCTCTTCGGCAATGTCGGCCGAAGTGCATGTGCCTATGATGGTAAACCGGGCCGAGCGCGCGGCGAATGCGACTGCCTCCGTGAGCAGCTCCTAAGTAGCACCGCCGCTTGAGGAGAATGCACATGGAAAGTCGCGCAGGGCTGTTGGGAGATCAGATCCACCAGATGTGGGTTGGCGGTGAACTGGTGGATCGACTCGGCGTCGGCGTGGACGACGGTGCGCAGGTCGATGCGCCGATCTCGCTCACACGGCGACAGGTTGGTGGCTGATGACAGTCGCCCTCGTACGGTCTGACATCCTGTACGCCTGGAAAGGTCCTTCGCTGCTGATCGTCAGCATGCGAGGCGAGTGTAGTTCCGAACATCCGCTCTCCGGTTTCTACTTCCGCGAGGCACGGTTCCTGCGGACGCTCCGCCTGGAGATCAACGGCGAGCGTCCCTGGTTGTGCGAAGCGGCATCGATCGATCCGGAGTCTCTCGCGCTGAACTTCGTTCATCCGGAGATCAAGCAACCGGGTGGCGGCGGCACCGGACAGTCAGGCGACGAAGAAACGCTCGACGCACACGGGATCCCCGAGCGCTCGTTGGACATTCGGCTCGCATACCACGTAGGGGTGGCTGCGCTCGATGTGGTGCTGGTAGTCACCAACAGTGCTCGAGTTCCTGTCAGTTGCGAGCTGGCGTGGGATTTGGGCGCGGACTACGCTGACATTCAGGAAGCCCAGTCAGGACGGCGCGAACAAGAAGCATCAGTCGACGTCGCCGCGCACGACCATCACGTCGAGCTGACGTATCGCCACGCGCAGTTGCCGTATCGGACGAAGGTTCACCACGACGGACGATGGCAGTTACGTGGCCAACGCGCCGTGACCGAGCTGACGTTACAACCCCGGCAAAAAGAACAACTGCGCCTTCGAGTGATTCCTCTCACCGGCCGCGATGACCTTACCGAGGCAGACGGCAGGGAGCGAGAGGCCGTGTTGCGCACGTGGCGTGACGCGTTTGCGCATGTCGAAGTACCTGGCAATCGGCTGTTCGAGCGGGTGCTCGAGAACAACGTGCGGGATATCACGTCGTTCCCGTTATTGGATGGAAAGCCGGACGAATGGCTGGCTATGCAGGCAGGAATGCCCCTGTATCCGGCGTTCTTCGGCCGCGACGCCGTCACGGCCGGTTGGCAGGCTGGGTTTCTTGACCGCGGCGAGACGCTCTCGGCCGCGTTGACCAAGCTGAGCCGTCTGCAGAGCAATCGGTTCGACGACTGGCGCGACGAGCAACCGGGACGCATTCCCTACCAGGTCAGAACCGGACCGCTGGCGCTCCTGAACCTCAATCCATATTCCGCGTACTACGCCGACTACGCCAGTCCGCTGATGTTTGTGATCTCGCTGGCCAACCTGTGGGCGTGGACCGGCGATCGAAAGCACCTCGCTCGCCACTGGGACACAGCACGGCGCGTGCTGGATTGGGCGCGCGACTATGGCGACATGGACCACGACGGCTACCTCGAGTACCAGACGCGCTCGAGCAAGGGAACGAAGAACCAGGGCTGGAAGGACAGCGGTGACGCGA
>WUUC01116240.1_pt1 | contig 14366 bp, 11 predicted proteins | sample 6278441 | NCBI WGS metagenome assembly WUUC01 (sample SAMN13675441, study PRJNA597444) | soil metagenome | isolation source: soil | place: USA: Washington | collected 2017-10
AGGTGCCCGACGCAATCGGGCTGGACCGGGCCGGCGTAGTCGTGGCCGCTCCACTGCCCCGGTTCGGGCGGAATGAATCCTTGGCTCGCGTCATGCAGCCGCCGCACCGCCCGGGCGACGCTGGCCAGCGCCGCGTCGGAGCGCAGTGGCGGGGCGAGTGGCGGATAGCCGGTCTCGCCGGGCAGGAAGCTGAGCCGCTCGCGGGTGCCGTCCTCGGTCAGCCCCAGAAACCGGGGTGCCAGCTCGAAGCCGCGGGCGTGCAGGTGTTCGAGGAAGGCGTGCACGTTGGCCCGGCCGGGCCCGAGGACACGCTCGACCACGTCGCCGTTGCGCCTCGGCTGGGAGAACCGGCCCCGCTCCATCGCGTCGGTCATGCAGCCCGCCCCTCTCCGGTGAGCACCAAGCCGGTCACCGTCGCCTCGACGATAGGCCGCTCCGCTGATCTCGCGATCAGCGACTGGTAGAGAGCCTCCGTCCGGGCGACCATTCGCTGCACGGTGAAGGCTTGGACGCGGGCGAGCCCACCGTTTTTCAGCCGCCCCCGCAGGTGCTGGTCACGCAGCAACCGCAGGATGACCTCGGCTAGCGCGGCTGGCTCACCGACCGGTGCCAGCACTCCGGAGATCCCGGGCTGCACGGCCTCGCGCAGCCCGTCGGTGTCGCTGGCCACGACCGGAACGCCGCAGGCCATAGCCTCCAGCACCGCCATGCCCAGCCCTTCCACATGACTGGGCTGCACGTAAACGTTCGTCGCGTGCAGCAGTCCGGCGATCTGGTCGTGACCACAGTCCTCGATCAGCCGCACCCGGTCGGTCAAACCCAGCTCGCCGATCCGGCGGCGCACCGAAGTGGCGTACGCCTGCGAGCCGGAGCTGGTCGTGCCGACCAGCAGCACCCGCAACTGCGGCACGGCGTCGGCGACCAGGCGGGCGGCTTCGACCAGCTCCAGCAGCCCCTTGCGCTGCTTGAAGCGGGCAACGCAGGTGAGCACCACCTCGTCGGCACCGATCCCCAGTCGGCGGCGAGCGGGGTCCGGGGCGGCCGGGCGGAACCGGGCGAGATCGACGCCGAGGTCGATGCGCTGCAGGTTCACCGCGCCGAAGCCGCGAGCCACATTCTCGTAGTAGGCGCTGACCGCGATGTGGGCGTCGACGGGCAGGTGCTCGAACACCAACCGGCATCGGCCAGCGCCAGCCGGGCCGCGCTCACGCTGCACTTCGTGCGAGGTCACAACCAGCGGGATGTTGTGCTGCAACTTCAGGACGGCGCCCAGCAAGGCGGTGTCCTGGCTGTTGGCGTGGATGACATCCACGCCGGCCAGGTCGATTGAACGCGACACGGCCGGCAGCAGCCCGAAGGCCATCTGTTCCCAGGTCGATACATCCGGGCCCGACAGGTGCGCCCAGTACGACCGTTCCCGCAGCACCGTCACTCCGCCCTCATCCCAGACGGGCGAGTCCGCAGCCGTCGAGCTGCCGTCGGTGAAGACCGTGACCTGGTGACCACGGCCTGCCAGACCGCCTGCGAGATCACGGCAGTAGCTCTCCGCGCCGCCGATGACCGGGTGGTAGTTCGTGCTGAGCATCAAGATACGCACGGCGTCCTCCGCCACTGCTCGATGATCTTTCCGTGTAGTTCCACCGTCGTCGTTCTCCGCTCTCAAGGGGGCAAATCGGTAAGTGCGCAGAGCGGTCGGCAGGCTTTGGTCGCGGGCCGACCGTTGCGTTGCGTCGGGCTACTGCGTCCTTCGGTCCTCCGGCATCGAGTCGTGGCCGCCAGGGCCGGGCGGCTGCTCGCGGGGAGGAAGCCACCCCGTCGGGCGGACCGCGGCTGCCAGGGCCTTAGTGCGGACTATCGGCGAGAACGGTCCGATGGTCGCGCCGTCGTCGCTGAGCCGCAGGCAGTCGAGGCGTACCCATTCCATGGAGGCCAGCAGCTCTTGGTTGACACCGACGCTCTGCACGATCAGCAGCGCCAGGCCATTGCCGTAGAGGTAGTCCTTCTGCTCGACTGCCAGTGTCACACCCGGAGTGATCCGGGATACCTCGTTCGGGTGCATCCAGGCCCCTCAGTAGACAGCGGCCGGGGATGGGGAAACCCCGGCCGCCGTCGGTCTGATTCCAGGCACCGTCGCGCTGGACGGAGTCCGGGTTCGTTGACGGCGGCTTTCTCACCGGGGACAACCGGCCCGCCGTGAGCACCCATGGCCGGACGCCTGGGTGACACCGTAAGTGCCTGCCTGCATACGAAGAGGGAGGAATCCTCCCCCTCTGCTTCATCGCCGTGACGGACCCCGGCCTGAAGACCTCGGTGGCCGGGCAACGGACTCGGCGGGACCGGGCGACGGTCAAGGGCCGGCATGCAGACCGGCCTTTCATGTCCAGCGTGGATCTCGTACACCGTCCACGCATCGCAGATCCTCGCGTACGGTGATCGGTGACGCCTCGCGCGGGAGGTACCCGTTCATGAATGGCTACGACGATCTTCTGACGCTGCCGACCGGGCAGCGAATCAAACTGCTGCGGACCCGAGCCGGGATGACCCGCGCGATCCTCGCCGGGCTGGTCGGCAAATCGCCCGACTGGGTCAAGAGCGTCGAGAGCGGCCGCATACTGCCGCCCCGGCTCACCACTCTCGGGCAACTCGCGCGGGCGTTGAAGGTGCCGGTAACGACGCTGATCGACCAGGACGAGCAGGTCACCCTGATCCCCGGAACCACGCACCCCGCCCTGCCCGCGGTCCGTGATGCGCTCAACCGGTGGCCCAGATTGACCGATCAGGCGCCGCAACCGCTCGAGCACATCGCGGCCCGCCTCGACGTGGCCTGGAAGGCTCGGCACGCCTCCCCGGACCATCGCACCGTCGTCGGCGGCCTGCTGCCCGACCTGATCCGCGACGCCCAACTGGCCACTCGCGCCTACCAAGGCCAGGCCCGCCTCCGCGCCCAGGCAATGCTCGCCGACGTCCTCGGCCTGGCCCAGATGTTCCTGGCCTACCAGCCTGCCGCCGACCTGCTGTGGCGCGTCGTCGATCGGTCCATGCTGGCCGCGCAGGAGTCCGGCGACCCTCTCGCCCTGGCCGAAGCCAGCTGGTTCGCGATCGAGGCGCACCGAGACGCCGGCGACTGGGACACCGCCGACGCGGTCAACCGCGACGTCCTCGTCACACTCGGCCCGCACCTGAGCGACGCCAGCGCGGACCTGCTCGGCATGTACGGCGCCCTCCACGCCGCCGCAGCGTTCACCGCCGCGCGCGCTGGGCGCACCGGCCCCGCCTGGCGATCATGGGACGAGGCCGACCGGGTCGTCCGCACCCTCGACGACACCTACTACCAACGCGTCACCAGCTTCTCCAAGCCCGTAATGCTCGCCCACGCGGTCACCCTCGAGGTCGAGCTACGCAAGGGCGACGACGCCGTCCGAATGGCCACCGAGGCCCAGGCCGCTGCCATCCCGTCCCGCCCCCGCCGGGCCCGTCACCTGATCGAGGTGGCTCGCGGCCACCACCTCAAACACGAACACGGCGCCACCCTGATCCTCCTGAATCGGGCCCACGACAGCGCCCCGGAAACCATCCGGTTCAACCACTACGCCCGCCAGATGACCGCCGACATCCTCGCCGGACCGCCCGCGCTGCGTCGCCAGGCCACCGAACTGGCCTTCAAAGCCGGGCTGCTCGGCTGACTTTTCGCCCATTCCCGCACGATGCCGGGAACTGGGGTCGAACAGAGTTCTGCGACCGTGGCCTGAATCGCCCTGCGCACCTTCCCCGGAGCTTCTCGATATGGACGGCGTTCACCATCCTGAAATCCGCTGCGTCGCCGCGGTCCTGCACAGCGAAGACTTTGCCCCTCCGCCGCTTTCGCGCCGGCACCGAGCAGCCGACGCCACCACGGCGGCAACGTTGAACCCGACGAACCGCTGATCGACGCGTCGCGTAGCGAACTTACCGAGGACTCGCCCCGAACTGCCCGACACCATCGAGCCCTCCTCCTCGGCCGCCGAACTGGCGCGGAAGGCATCCTGCGCAGCCGTGGGCTGCCTAGAACGCGGCCACGAGCAGCGTCGGGCACACTGGTGCCGCTTATGGCGTACCGCTCCAGGCGACCCACAGGCGGCCGGTTGCTCCAGTCTGGCTCTGGCCGGTCTGACCGAACCCCGCGAGGCCCGCGCCCAGCCGCAGCAGCGGCTGCTGGCTACATCGCCGACCGCGACGCCGAGCCCGAGCAGCAGCGGCAGGCGCTCGGCCGGTGACGCAGCTGCCGGGCCGACCCCGCGGCTGCGGCTGCGGCTGCGGCGAGCAGCACCTGCTCGTTGCGACGTGTGCGCGATCGCCGTACGGACGGGGATTGTGGTGTGCCTTGCTGTTGGTGGTCGCGGCGATGTCGGCGAACACGGCGCGGAGCAGCGGGTCGTCCAAGTCGGAGTGCCGGTAGCGGCCCAGGTAGGGATGAGGAACGCGTTCGACGTCGCGGGTGTAGTGCGGCCGGGTGGTCGGCAGGATCCGGGTCCGCGATGCGAGCCAACGCCGTAGCCAGCGTTCGACAGTCCAGCCGTCGCCGGTGCGGCACGCCGCACTGTCTGCCGGGTCTCGTCGCGAGCTTGCCGGGCGGCGGCCTGGGACGGGTATCCGCCGCGACGGATCCGATCGGACCGGCCGACCAGGCTCGGTGCGGAGCAGTGGAAGTACCAGGTGCCTTGCCCGCGGTCGGCCAGCTTCGGGCAGTTCTGCTCGAGGCGCTGGCCACGGCTGTTACGGCATCCACATCGCCTGAAGGTTTCCGGTGCTTGCCATATCATTTCCACTCTGTTGGGCCTGTTGTATCGAGCCTGAAGCCTGGGCCTCCTTGAGCTGGGATTCACCGAGGAGGGACATGAGGATTGGCCGAGCGCGGCGGGTCGTTGGTTGCCGCTGGATCAGGCAACGAGCTTCCGGTGTCAGGTCTAGTCAGATCCCGCTGCTTCATTGGGTGCAGAAGTGCGTTGACGTCTGGTCTACAGCCGGTGTTCGGCGTACCTCAGACTCTGTACAGTTTCCGCTACGCTGAGGCGTGTCACTGGGCTGTGTTCCACGCGGGCGGCGAGCCGGTCATGTCGCTGCGAGGCTTCGTACTGTGACTGGCGGCGACGCGGAGCAGAATAGAGGGGTGGCGTGGCTAGCAGGCGTTTCGAGGAGCAGCGTGCCAGAAATCTTGAACGCGCCCGTCGGAGTCGCTTGCCGGAGTCGGTAGCTCATCTCTTTGCGGTTGTTCAAGAGCCGCGATGTGACGGGGAGCCTTCCTCGGCGGAGTTTGACGCTTATCTGATAGCGGAAACCCTCTTTTTACGAAGCCGTGTGGACGCAGCCATGCAGCAGCTCGGTGCCAGCGGCACTGACAAGGTCGGCGGAATCGTGGAGGCGGAGGCGGTCAAGAGCGCGTACGGGCTTCTAGAAGCCACGGGAGCAGCCGGCATGACAGAGGCGGCAGAGCTGCTGAGTGCTGCTATTAAACGGTGCGCGGTCGCGCCTCCGCAGCTGGGCGAAGCGCCCGCTAAGCCGAACTTCCCTCAGCCGGAAAGGATCTTGGATCCTGAAACCGGCCGGCCCATCGGACTGTGGCGTTAGTAGATTAACCGCGTCCCGCCCGGGATCCGCTGAAAACCCGGTATAAAATGCGCAATCCATGCTGCCAGCGTTTCCCAGAGTTGGCCGGGCTCCTCAATGGTGAGTCCATGCTGGGCGCATAGGTCTGTCAGCCGCTGCACGGCCTTGATGGTGGTGAGATTGCTGCATTCCTGGGCGATACGACCGGTGAACCCTTGCCGCAAGATCGCCCCGACATAGGCATTGAAGTCAGCCTCTTTATCGATGCCGGTCGGGACTCTCAGCGCTGCCAGTTCGGGCCGCACGAAGTCTGTCAGCTCCTTCTCTCGTTGGCCTGCGTACACACGCCAGAGCACTTCCGGCATGCGGTAGGAGGGGAGCCAGTCGGCACGGTCTACCGCCTCAGCGGGCGGTTGAAGGCGTGCCGGCGGGAGAATGGACGCTGCCGCCAACACCGCATCCCTGTCCGCTTCGGAAGCGACCGACGAGGTTGCTCGCAGCACCGACAGGAGCTCGGACAGAGCGGGATCGTCCGCCGTGGTTTCGACAAGGATCTCGACTGCCCCGGGTCGGCCCCAGCCCAGACCGTTCGCGGTGACGTTCGCCGAGCCGACGAGAGCACGAGTGCCAACTACATACGCTTTGGCATGGACGATGGGGTGCAGCGCTACGGTGCCGCCGCGGGCACCTACAAGGTCGAGGATGTAAGGGTCGCTCACGCCGGCGGCGACCTCGTCCGGTCTCCATCGCGTGAAGACCTCGACCGAGGCTTCGACGGGCAGCGCAGAGAGGATCGGCTGGAGGCCGGCCAGGGTGATGAATGGCGCAACGATGGTCAGGCCATTTGCGTCGGAAATCAGCTCGACTACCCGGCTACCACAGCGTTGAGGGTGGTGGGACGGCTGGGTCATGCACCGCCCTCATCGTTCGGTTCGGTGTTCTCGCCGAAGAGTTCAGCGGCTTGGAACGCGGTGTCTTGTACCGTTTCGGCCAGTCGCCGGCCCCACAGATCACGCATCTGCTGCATGTTGTCGGCGAGGGGGTGTCCTTGGTATTCGTTTTCGACGCGCGTCCAGGCGAGCAAGAGCCACGTGATGGTATCGGCCGTCTTGCTGAGCAGCCGTTTGGCTTCGTCCTCGCTCATCGCGCGGATGTCAGCATCGGAGGCGCGCAGCGGTTCGATGAGGATCTGGTAGGCGGGGTGAGCGTTGTTGAGACAGAGCAACTCGAGGTTCATCGCCTCGTCCGGCCAGAAGAACGACGGCACCCGTTTGACCGGCTGCTCGACGATCTGGACCGTGACGCCGCGCTTGTAGTTCTCAATGATCACGTCGCGGATCGGGGCAGGTACGTCGTCAGCCTTGAGCTTGTCGTCGATGGCGGCAGCGGCTTGAGTGGGATCCGGCTTCGAGTCCGCGAATTTCTTCTCACCGAGTGTGGGGCTGACGGTGGACCGGGTCTTCTTAACGTTCGAGGCGACGCTACTGATGTCGGGTTGTGAATTGCGCGCCTTTGCCGCGGCCGCTTGCCCTTCCCGTCCTTCGTTCTTCAGTCCGCGGACGAGCACGATCAGCTGGTACGCCATGTCGTACAGCTCGGCAATGGGATGTTCCTCGTCGAACAGGCCATCTTCGAGTGCTTTGGCCTTCGGGAGGTTGTACGTGCGCGCGAGTTGAAGCGCCTGCGTGAAGTGGGGGACGTCCTGCTTGTTGTTGGTGACTCCGAAGATCTCGTCAAGGTCAGGGCTGAAGGAGACCTCGACGCCCCACCATCGGTCGGTGGCCTCCTCGACCAAGGTCTGCTCTAGGACGAGTTCGCGCTTGGCGCGGACGACGGAGATGCCGGCGTTGTCACGGGCGTGCCGTCCCAGGTTTGTCGTCGCACCGGCCTGCGCGCCTGGCCGTGCTTCGGCCTGTGCGAGAGACAGCCGCGCGTGGACCGTGGAAGGTCCCTGGCCGTCCGGGCGGGCAATCTCGAAACTACGTGAGTTGTGGTGCAGGGTGAACGGCGCACTGTTGGTAACCCGGACCAAGGTGCCCTTGTCGTTGTCCGGCGCGGCTCGCTCCCAGAACTCCAGCGTGGTCTGGTCTGCCGGCAGCAGGTACAAGGGATCGTTCGGACGCACGTCATGGAACTCGATCAGTTCGCTCATCATGTCGGCGTCGATGATGGCGATCTTGATGTGCCGCGGGCCCGGTGCCTCGGTCAAGAAGTTCCGGTAGACACGACCGAGAAGGTTTTCGGCGTGTCTGACGATGGCGTCCGCCGTAATCCAGCGGACTCTGTCGAGGACGGACCAGCGGATCGCGGTTCCGCTGTAGAGCGGCTGGCCCATCGTCGTGTCCGCAGTGGCGTGCTGCTTGAAGACCTCGCGGACCCAGTCCGGCATGGGTTCGTAATCGGGAGACAAAGGCTCTGTCGGCCAAGGAACCGTCAGCACGGAGCCTTCGCCGGATTGTGCAAGCTCCTTAAGGTCAAGATAGGTGTGAGAGGCGTTCTCTGGCTGTGAGTTCTGCCAGGTCCAGACGTCGGTCCGCTCGCATTGAGAGACGCTTGCCTGCGGCAGTCCCATGCCGAAGCGGCCGATTCCCGACCGGTCGTCGTATTTGCCTGAGCCGCCGAAGGACAGCGCGAGATTGACGGCCGCGTCGGTCATGCCCTTGCCGTCGTCGATGACCCAGATCTCCTTGGCGCGCTTGGTGGCGCGTTGCTTGCCTTTCACCGTGCGTTGAACGATGGCCAGCAGGACGGTGCGGGCTTCGCCCCATTGGAAGGAGTTGTCGATCAACTCAGCTAGGGCGTAGTCCGTGCCTTTGTAGCCGGTGTCACGGATGGATTTGACGGTCTGTGCACCAGAGAGAAGCGGGGCTTCCTTGGGCTCAGCGTTTGTTACCACAAATCCTCCCAATGGGTGAACGCGGCGGCGATGGAACCGAATGCGGGAACTGTCGGATCGACCACGGTGACGACGACGGCTTTCTTGTTGCCGCCGGCCTTCGGGCCGCGGATACCCCGGCCGACCATCTGGCTGTAGAGCACCAGCGACCGGGTGGGGCGGGCAATCACGACGGCACTGGTCTGTGGGGCGTCGAACCCGGTGGTGAGCACGCCGTAGTTGACCAGGACGCGAGGTATGGGTGCCGGGCTCTTGTACATCCGGATCGCGGTGTCGCGAGTCTCGGCCGCTGTCGTGCCGTCAACCGCGTCAGCGAGGATGCCCATGGACCGTAGGGCTGCCGCGAGCAGATGCGCCAGTTCCACCGAGCCGGCGAAGACGATGATGCGCCTGTGCGACTCGCTGATCAGCTGCAACGTGGCTGCCAGGACCTCGCGCAGGTAGTCGTCCAGCTCGAGTCCTACGTCCTCGGTGTCCTCGTCGCTGACCACATCATCGTCGTCGGGAAGCTCACCCAGGAGGCGGAACTCCGGCTCCGCCAGGTAACCCTCGCGGATCAGGTAGGCGACGGGGTTGTCGGCACCCTCAGCGGCGGTGTCCAGTACGACCTTTGTGTGCTCGAAGAACTCGGCGAGCTTTTCATCCGATTGGGCGCCGATGAAGGTTCGGCCCGGTGTCGCACTGAGGCCGAGGATCGGGGTGATCGGCTGTCCGGCGGTCGAGAGCTGCTCGATGATCCGCTGGTAGGTCGGGGCGATCGCTTGGTGCGCTTCATCGAAGATGATAAGTCCGAGGCGACGGCCGAGGCCGGGGATGAAGCCAGGATCGCTGTGGCGCGCATAGACCGTCTGAAGGCTTGCGACGAGCAGCCCGTCGGTGAGGCTGTCCAGATCTACTTCTTGGCCACCCCATGCCGTAACAACCGGCACGGGACGGTCTCCCAACTGCGACCATGCCTTATGGAACTCACGGGCTGCTTGGTCGAGCAGTTCTCGGGTGGACGCGAACCACATCACCACCCGCCCCTCGTTCTGCCGCAGATAGTCGCAGACCGTGCTCATCGTGGTCCGCGTCTTCCCGGACCCGGTCGGCATGTGCAGCAGCAGCCGCGTGTGCCCTAACCGCAGCAGGGACCGGACTTCAGCCGCTGCCCGGCGTTGATGCGGGAAGAGCCCGTAGGCCGGCGCTGCACCCTCCGGCAACTGTGCCGCCGTGCTGCTGTGCGTCTCCGGAAGCCCGAGGAACACCGCGACCTGACCGGCATTCGCGATGACTGCTCTTCTGTCGAGCTGATCAGTCGTGAGCGACAGACGCGCGGCGAGATGACGCCGCTGCTCGGCCGGCAGCTCGTCGGGAAGGACCCCGCCATCGGCGAGCCGACGAATGGCGCTGACGGGATCACCGAGACATGCAGCCGCCACCACAGCCGTGGCCGGCGCCCGGGAAACGAGCCCGCTGGAGGACAGCGTCTCGACGGCACGAAGCACGCGTTCGTCGATGAAACTCGACGTGTGCGGCGAAGAGCTCAGGAGATCGAATAGCGTGTATGTCACGGCGCGGGCCACCCGGTCGCGGTGGAGGCCGTGGGGAAGGTCCGGCGAGAGCGCTCCGTGAAGATGAAGGCTGCGCAGTGCCCGCTGTCCAGCGGAACTGCAGCGATGTAGCTCATCTGGACGGCATCCTCCGCGTGCTCCGCATCGAGGTCGCTACTCAGGAAAGTCTTAAAGCAGATGCCCGCGACGCCAACTCAAGCGCTCACTCTATCGCGCCTGCGCAGCCGAAGGGGACCACTCCCTATGCGAGCACTCGGCGATCCCATCCCGTTGCTCCATGTTTCTAGACGTCGTTGAACCCCGATGCGGCGAGGTGCCCCGAAACGGTCAGCGGGGCACTGAAGCAGAACAAGCGTACGGTAACCTTGCGACCCTAGATCACGGCTGGTGGCGCGCGTCGCGGTTCCGAAACGAGCCACCAGCCCATAGGGTGGGCAGAGCGAAGGGGGGAGAAAAATGGGTCGAACGGGTACGAATCCCCTCATCTACCTTGACTACAACGCCACCACACCCATCCGTCGTGAAGCCTTGGCCGCGACCACCGCATCTCTCACTGCTGTCGGGAACGCCTCGAGCGTGCACGCGGCGGGTCGGGACGCTGCCGGCGTGGTCGACCGCGCGCGTGAGCAGCTCGCGACTTTATTGGGCTGCTCACCAGGGGAGTTGATCTTCACATCGGGGGCGACGGAGGCGAACAACCTCGCGATCCGGTCGATCGCGACACCCGGTGGAAGCCTGGTTGTCAGCACAGTGGAACACCCGGCGGTGGGTGAGGCCGCAGCAGCGGTTGCCGACAGCATCGGCGGCAAGGTTCATACGGTCGGGGTCCACCGTGACGGCACTCTGCGAATCGACGAGTTGGAGGAAGCCCTCCCCCTCTCACCCGTCCTAGTCTCCGTCATGGCGGCGAACAACGAGACCGGCGTTCTCAACGATCTCGAGCTCGTGGTGAGGCTTTCGCACGAAGTCGGGGCGCTGGTGCACTCGGATGCGACCCAGCTTGTGGGCCGGCTACCGATTGATCTCCGCGAGTTGCAGCTTGACCTGCTGTCACTGTCCGGCCATAAGTTCGGTGGCCCGCAAGGGGTGGGCGCGCTGTTCGTACGGCGGGGCACCGTGCCGGCAATCCGGCCGCTGGCATATGGCGGTGGTCATGAACGCGGCCGCCGGCCGGGGACTCTCAACGTCCCGGGGATCGCCGGCCTCGGCGCAGCTGCGGAGGCCGCCGGAGGTCACCTCGAGCAAGAAGCGGCTCGGATCGGATCCCTGCGCGACCGTTTCGAGGCCGCGGTGACGAGCGCGATTCCCGGCACGCGGCGCAACGGTCATCCCGATCAGCGTCTGCCCGGGGTTTCGAGCCTTACCTTCGATGACCTGCCGGCCGACGCGCTGTTGGCCGCCATGCCCCAACTCGCCGCGTCCGAAGGCAGCGCCTGCTCGTCAGGAGCGCTGGAACCAAGCCACGTTCTGCTCGCCATGGGCCTGAGTCGCGATGAGGCCGACTGCACGATCCGGTTCTCTCTGGGCCACGCCACCACCGCCGACGACATTGACCGTGCGGTTCGGTGCGTGACCCACGCCGCGTCCCGAATCCGCGCCGTGCTGCACCCGAAGACCACCACGACTGCCCCCGCCGACAGCGAGGGACAGGAAGGAACGCGGAGACACGATGCTTGAAACCAAGCTCAAGGACGTCGCTGAGCCGTCATTCTCCCGCCACGAGACCTTCCACCCCCGGTTCGGGTGGCTCCACAAGGCGTACACCGCGCTGACCGACCCCGACATCGGCAGCGACGTGTTCCTGCGCGACAACGCCACCGTGACGCTGGGCGTCGGCAAAAACATGGTCAATGCCATCCGTTTCTGGTCGTATGCGTTCAAGCTGACCGTGGAGTACCCCAAAGAGCCCACATCACGGGCGAACATTGCGTCACCGACCTGGGAAGCCCGCTGGCTGCTCGACGAGAACGGCGCCGACCCGTACCTGGAGGACACCGCGAGCCTGTGGCTGCTGCACTGGTGGCTGCTGGCGAAGCCCTGCTACACCCCGACCTGGTGGGTTGCGTTCCACGCTCAGTCAACCTCGCGGTTCAACACGGGCGATCTCACCGAGACCACATTGCGGCATGTCCGACTGGCGGGCTGGGAACCCCCCGTCGAGGCATCAGTGGCCAAGGACGCTGACTGCCTTACGAAGATGTACGGACGCCGGCGGGAACCCGTCACCGGCGCCCAAGGAAGCTTCGAGGACATGCTGGACTCCACATTCCGAGAGCTCGGGTTACTCGAGCCCGTCGGCTTCGGTCGCGGCAATGCGGCGAACACCTGGCAGTTCACCAGTAATGCCCGTACCTCGCTGCCACCGGCCCTGGTCACGTACGTCTGCCTTGACTACGCGGCCCGCAATGAGGCACAACAAGGCGGCTCCATCGCGCTGGCCCGCCTGGCGAACGAGCCGGGCGGCCCCGGGCGAGCGTTCCGGTTGAGAGAACCCGAGATCGCACACGCCCTAGAGGAGACCGTCGGCGACCACGCGAAGTTGACCCTGGTCGAAGGAGTCGGGCAACGCAGTCTGGGCTTCAAAGCCAATCCCAAGGACCTGGCGTGGGACGTTCTGGACGGGTACTACGGCGGCGTTCGCGCCCGTAAAGGCTTCCCGGACCGGGAGGCTTGGTACGCCATGCAACAGCCCGGCATGCTGCGTGAAATGCGGCGCCGTAGCCGCACTGACCTGCTCGACCAGCCGACCCTCGACCGACTTGCAGGAGCCCTGGTATGACCACCGCCGGCACGCCGACTATCAGCCCGCAGACACCGGCTGGGATCAGCATTGTCAGCAGCCGGCTCCGGTCGACGAACATCGAACGGGATATCCGGGGCGGCCACCTTGGCCCACTGAACGTCGGCATCCGGGCGCAGGATGTGCTGGAAAGGGTCACCGCGGCTCTGGAGGACCAAGCGCGTACCCGAGCCTGGTCTCTCACCGGACCATACGGGTCCGGAAAATCGACGCTGGCTCTCGTGACGGCGTCGCTGCTCGGTCGCGCGGGTGAACGCCGCACCGAAGCCGAGAAGCTGCTCGCGGAGGCCAGCCCGATCCTGGCCCGCCGGCTGAACGCAGCCCGTGACCGCGCCGCACCCGACGGACTAGTAACCTGCGTCGCCACTGCACGGCGAGAGCCTCTGCTGGCCAGCGTCACCCGGGCACTACTGGAAGGCGCCACCCGCACCTGGTCCGACGACGAGATGCCGGCGCCCGTGCAGCAGGCACTTGCGCCACTTGGATCCACCGGGTTCGGCCATCAGCACCTCCTAATCGCCGTACGGGCACTGTGTGATCAGGCACCAGTCCTGCTGGTCATCGATGAGTTCGGCAAGACACTGGAGCATCTCGCCTCGCACGGCGACTTCAGCGACGCCAGCAGCGACGTATTCCTGCTCCAGGAACTCGCTGAGCTCGGCGCCGGCGCCCGCGGCGTACCGCTCTACCTGCTCACGCTGCAGCACCTGTCCTTCGGCGACTACGCCTCACGAACGAACACGCTGCTGAACCGAGAATGGGCCAAGATCCAGGGCCGGTTCGAGGACATCCTCATGACGACCCACCTCGGTGACACCGTCGAGCTGGTCCGCAGGGCGCTCGACCACAGCGGCGTGTCCACGAAGGGCCGTAAGCTCATCGCCGACCACGCTGCTGCCTCCGTGCACGCGTGGACAGGCCGTGGCCTCGACGGCATCCTCGCTGTTGACAAGGAACTCTTCGCTCAGGTATATCCCCTGCACCCGCTGACCACCGTCGTTGCGCCACTACTGGCCGCCCAGATCGGCCAGCACGATCGCAGCATGACCGGGTTCATCGCCAACGACGAACCTCACACGGCGCGTCGATTCCTGGCCAGCTACGCCACGGACCGGCCGAAAACGGCGTCCACCATGCGTATCGCGGATGCATTCGACTACTTCTTCACCGCAGGCCGCACCACCATCCTGGCCTCCGCCAACGCCAGCCGATGGATGGAGATCGACAACCGCATCGCGGAGGCACACGGTCTTCCAGAGCCAGACCAGGTCATCCTCAAGACCGTTGGCATGCTCAACCTCGTCGACGCCTCCGGCGCGCTGCGCGCCAGCATGGACACCATCCTGTTCGCGCTGACCGACCCCACAGCGCTCGAGGACCACACAGTTCGGCAACGACTCGCCGACCAAGTCACCAGCCTCGTCGACCGGGGCTTCTTGGTCTACCGGCAGTTCAGCGACGAGTACCGGGTATGGCAAGGCAGCGACGTCGACCTCACCGGGCACATCGAGCAACTGATCAGCAGCTGCGACGA
>WUUC01101026.1_pt1 | contig 14364 bp, 9 predicted proteins | sample 6278441 | NCBI WGS metagenome assembly WUUC01 (sample SAMN13675441, study PRJNA597444) | soil metagenome | isolation source: soil | place: USA: Washington | collected 2017-10
GTGCCGGGGGGCAGGCGTCTTGCTATCTGCCAGCCGAGGGGGCAAGTGTGCCGCGCCGCGTGACGTCGGCGCTTACAGAAACGCGAGCCGGCGTCAGCCGGGCGCCAGGAGGTAAACACATGAATATCCGCGACGTGATGACCAGCAATCCGCGTACGGTGTCGCCGGAAGACACAATCCAGAACGCGGCGCGCATCATGCGCGACGAGGACACGGGTGTCGTGCCCGTCGTCGAAAACGGCAGGGCGGTGGGAATCATCACGGATCGAGACATCGTGGTGCGAGCGGTCGCCGAGGGTCAGCTCGACCGCCCCGTTCGCGAAATCGTGTCGGGCGATGTCGTGACCGCCCGGCCAGACATGTCCACGAAGGAAGCCGCGCAGTTGATGAGCGAGCACCAGGTGCGCCGGTTGCCGGTGGTTGAAAACGAGCGCCTCGTCGGCATCGTGTCGATTGGCGATCTCGCGGTGAAGGAAGGAAGCGACAAGCGCGTGGGCGATGCGCTGCAGGAAATCTCCCAGGGCGTCAAGGAGCGCTAGGATTCATCACGATCAGCCACGCGATCAGCAGCACCAGAATCAGGATGATCACAATGACGACGTACGGCAGCCGCCTGCGCCGGGGCCGGCCGAGGATCGGGCCCTCATCCGGCGGCTTGATACGCGGCTCCGTCGTCGCATTGCCGCACTTGTAACAAATCAGCGCCTTGTCGGCGATCTCGGTTCCGCAAAAACGGCATTTCATCAAAGGCCTCGGGGATCAGGCCTCGGGCCTCAGAGTGGGGCGGGCATCAGTCACGACCGGTTAGGGTACAGTAATTCCGCGGTTCCTGGACCAGCCCTGAGGCCTGGGGCCCGAGGCCTGACGTCTAATGATCCCCCTCCGCGACATCATCCCTTCACGCACGACGCCGTTTGTGACGGTAGGCCTGATCGTCGTGAACGCGCTCGTGTTCTTCTACCAGTGGTCGTTGGATGAGAGGGACGGCGAAGCATTTGCGCTCTTCTACGGCTTGATCCCGGCGGCGTTTTCGTGGATCACCGTGCTCACCTCGATGTTCTTGCACGGCGGGCTGCTGCACTTCGGCGGGAACATGCTCTACCTGTGGATTTTCGGGGACAACGTCGAAGACCGCATGGGGCACGGGCGGTTCACCGTGTTCTACCTGCTGTGCGGAATCGCCGCCGCGCTGGCGCAGACCATTACCGATCCGTCGTCAACGGTTCCGATGGTCGGCGCGAGCGGCGCAATTGCAGGCGTGATGGGCGCGTACTTCGTTCTATATCCCCACTCGCGCATCCTGACGCTCGTCCCGATCTTCTTCTTCATTCAGCTGATCGAAGTGCCCGCGATCTTCTTTCTCGGGATCTGGTTCGTGATGCAGTTCCTGAGCGGAGTGGGCTCGATCGCCACCGCCACGGGCGAGCCTGCCGGCGGGATCGCGTTCTGGGCGCACGTCGCCGGCTTCGCCGCAGGGCTGGCGGCCGTGAGCTTCTTCAAGCGCCCGGAACGGCAGCGGGTCGAGTGGTGGGACACTCGCTGAAGGCACAAGGCTCACGGCACAAGCAGGTCCGCCAACCTTGCGCGGTCAACCTTCGTCTAACCGCCCGACGTGACTGTTCTGACAAACAACCTGCGGCTCGCCCTCCGCGGACTCATCCGAAGCCCGTTGTTTTCTACCGTTGCCATTCTCTCGCTGGCGCTCGGGATCGGCGCGAATACCGCGATCTTCACGTTGATCGACCAGATGTTGCTGCGGCGGTTGCCCGTCAGGGACCCGGAGTCACTGGTCATGCTGTACCAGGAGGGTGCGCATAACGGCAGCAACATGGGCCGGCGGATGCATTCGTATCCGATTTACCAGGAGTTCCAGAAACGCGCTGAGCCGCTCGCCCAGGTGATCTGCCGCCGACTCATTTCGGCATCGTTGAGCATCGACAACCAAACCGAGCGCATCGACGCCGAGATGGTGTCGGGCAACTATTTCTCCATGCTTGGCGTTGGTCCGGCGGTCGGTCGAGTGTTCAACTCACGGGAAGACGACCAGGTGTATCAGGGGCATCCAGTAGTCGTGCTTGGCTACGACTACTGGGTTCGGCGCTTCGCGCGCGACCCGGCCGTCGTCGGCAAGAAGATCCTCGTCAACAACTATCCCATGACGATCGTCGGCGTGTCGGCCGCGGGGTTTGCCGGCCTCGACCCCGCACGCGCGCCGGCGATCCGCGTCCCAATCCAGATGAAGCCGGCCATGGCGCCGGGATGGGATTGGGTCTACATGGACAATCCCCGGACGCGGTGGGTGCAGGTGTTTGCACGGCTCAAGCCCGGCGTCACCATCGAGTCGGCACAAGCGCCGCTCCAGGGCCTGTTCCTGCAGATCCGCGCCCACGAGATGACGCTTCCCGGCGCAAAGGACTGGTCCGCGTACGCGCGCGAGCAGTTCATGAAAGGGCAGCTCCGTCTCGAGCAGGCCGCGATCGGCTACTCGGAGCTGCGCAATGACTTCTCGGCGGCGCTCATCGTGTTGATGTGCATGGTCGGACTCGTGCTGCTCATCGCGTGCGCCAACGTCGCGAACCTCCTGATCGCGCGCGGCTTCATGCGCCAGCGCGAAATTGCCGTGCGCCTGTCGCTCGGCGCGTCCCGCGGGCAGCTCGTTCGACAGCTCCTCACCGAAAGCCTGTTGCTCTCATTCGCCGGAGGCGCGGCCGGATTGTTCGTTGCCGTGGCGCTGACGCGCGGGCTCATCGCGCTCGTGCCCTCAGACAATCACCAGCCCCTGCTGATTCAGGCAGAACCGGATCCGCGGATCCTCGCGTTCACGTTCGGCCTGACGCTCGTCACCGGCGTCGTGTTCGGACTGCTGCCCGCGCTGCGGGCCAGCCGCCCCGATCCGTGGACGACGCTGAAAGACACCGTCGGGGCGATTGCCGGCGCGGGTGGATCGCTGTTCCTGCGTAAGGGGCTCGTGGCCGCGCAGGTGGCGCTCAGCTTTCTGCTGCTATTCGGCGCCGGGCTTTTCGTACGCAGCCTGCAGAACTTGAAGACGACGGAGACGGGAGTCACGCTCGACAACCTCGTCACGTTCCAGCTATCACCGCAACTGAGCGGCTATGACGATAAACGCACGACGGCGTTCTATCGCGATCTGCTCGATCGGCTGCGCGCCGCGCCCGGCGTCAAGTCAGCCGGCATGGCAGCCGTCTCGATTCTCAGTGGAAACGAGTGGGACAGCAGCATGTCCGTGGAGGGCCACAAGGCCAAAGACGGCGAGGACATGCAGGCGTACATGAACGCGCTCTCGCCAGGATACTTCGAGACCATGGGCATTCCGCTTCTCGAGGGGCGCGATTTCACGCTGCTCGACGCGAAGGACGAAGAAACAGTCGCGATCGTCAACCGCCGCTTCGCCGAGCATTTCTTTCCCGGGAAGAGCGCCGTCGGCCGGCGCCTCGGATGGGGAGTGGGTCCACAGGCCAAGCTGACGATCGAGATCATCGGCGTCGTCGAAAACTCGCTGTACGAGGGTCCCCGCGAGGGCGTGCGGCGCCAGGTGTTCGTTCCGAGCTGGGGCAGCAATGGGGGCATCTTTTACGTGCGCGCGCAGACCGGCTCGGCTTCGGCGTACACGCTCGTTCGAAACACGGTGAAAGGCCTCGACGCATCGATGCCGGTGTACGCGTTGAAGACCCTGGAAGGACAGCTCGACGAGACGCTGCTGACTGATCGCCTGATTGCGCTGCTGTCGGCAGGATTCGGCCTGCTCGCCACCGTGCTCGCATCGGTCGGTCTCTACGGCGTCATGGCTTTCGTCGTCGCGCGCCGTAAGAAGGAACTCGGCATTCGACTGGCTCTTGGCGCCGAGCCGGCAGGCGTGATCTGGCTGGTGATGCGGGAGGTACTGATCCTGCTCGCAATTGGTCTCGCCGTCGGCATCCCATCGGCGATTGCGCTCGGGCGATTTGTGTCGTCGCAGTTGTACGGGATTCAGCCGAACGATCCGTTGATTGCCCTGGCGACGGTTGCGCTGCTGGCGCTCGTATCCGCAGCGGCCGGCCTCATCCCCGCCCACCGGGCGAGCCGCATCAATCCGATCCTCGCGCTGCGCTACGAATGAGCCGGTTCTCGTGGGACTACGATCGTTGCCTTATCTGGCGGGCAATGCGCGCGAGTTCAACGAGCACCCGTTCCAGTTGCGCCTCGTAGTCCTCGCTGGCGAGAGACTCCTTCTTCAACTTCAACTCGTCCAGCTGCGCTTCGAGCGCGGCGCGGCGCCGCTGCAAACCGGCGAGGGCGACATCGGCGGTAATGGTGCCGGGCTCGGCATCCAGGTAAGTTGAGCGCGCGAGCGTACCGTCGGGACCGGGCGCTTCCGCTTCACGGCCCACCTTGTCGCCGTTGTCATCGAGGACAGGGCGTTCGGTGGATAACTGGCCGCGCTGCTCGTAATACTGCTTCACCGACGCGCTTGCCGATGCAAAAGCCTCCCAGATCGAGATCCGGCCGTTCTTGTCGAAGTCGGCGGACAGGTCCGAGAGCCCCCGTACGAAATGGTCCGGGAACACAGTGGCAAACCGCTGCGCGACCGAGTCCGTTGCGGTGATCACGACCCGTCCACGCTGCGATAGCTCTTCCAGGAACGGGTAGCTCGATTCGGTCGTGTTCACGATGACGGTACGGCTGCCAATGCCGTCGAGCAGGTTCTTCCATTCGACAGCCGTCATATCCGGGCCGACAAGGTTGAACTTCGCGGCTTCGCCGTCGAATGTACCGTGCCCCATGAGCACGACGAGAAGAAGGTCCTCGCGTGTCAGTCGGCGCCGCAGATCACCAAAGAGCCGGCGCACATTCTCCGCCGTCGCCCTCGAGGTGCCGGAGCCCTCTTCGCTAATCGTGACGACGTTGGCTTCGGAAAAGATGAAGGTGTTCCGAAGCGCTGCCGCGAGTTCCGTGCTCCACTTGTTTTGTTGCTCCGCGTACTTCTCCCCGCCTGTCGCGCCAGACACGATCACGGCATAACGTTCGCCCGCCGAGGCAGATGAAATCAGGGCGAAATGCAGAATGCAGAATGCAAGATGCAGACACCACGCGTGTCGCGGCCCCTTTCGGCCCGGCATTCTGCATCGTGCATCCCGCATTCGAGTTCTCACCGCAATCCCCACTGACGGCGCAGCCACCATTCGGCGCCAAGTAATGCCACGACCGCCATGAAGATCCAGATGTTATGCCAGAGTTCCTGCAGCCGGGGCGGCGGTGGGTCGGCGGCAGCGGACGACAAGAGCGAAGGCAAACGCGAAAGGTCGGCGGCCTGCAAGTAGCGACCGCCGCTTGCGCGCGAGACGCGCCGAAGCACATCTTCGTTCAATCGCGGATCTGCCAGTTCCAGGTCTGCGGCGCCGGCAAGCACCCACTGCTGCGACGTCCCCAGCACCTCCGAGCCACGCCGCGCGTCCGCAACAATCTTGTAGACGCCGGGCTGCTCGAAACGCAATGGCGCCGTGTAACGGCCCGTCTTGGCGTCCAGCAGCGTCGGCTTGACGTCGCGGACCTCGCCCCCGGGCATCGTTACGCGCATCGTGATATTGGCATTGCGTACCGGCTCGAACGCCTTGTCGCGAACCTCGACGCTCAGATGTTCTGTCTGCCCCGGCAGGATGGGCGCGAGCGACGCGGACGACACCTGTTCCGGAGTTGCCGACGCCAACCAGCGCGCCACCTGTCGCCAGAACAGCTCGTGAGTTCGATCGGTGGACGGCAGCTGCATCCTCCAGCGCCAGGACGCCTCGCCGGCAAAGACCATCGACCGGCCGCGGCCGAACCTCTGCGCTGCGAGCACGGGCCTGACCCCGTCGTTCGTATCGGTCACCGCAAGCACCTGCGCGCCCGGGCGCGGCGCACCGAGCGCGGTCGTCCCCGCCAGTGCGGGCACCTGGCTCCAGCGCTTCGCCGTGTCTTCGGGAGAGCTGCCGATCCGCACCGCCGGATGGGAAAGGCCCTCCGGCGTCAGGCGCAAGCGGTACGGTTGGCCCGTACGGGCCGAGGTCCGCACCACCCCGCTGCCGCGATCGTTCAGGTTGACGGGCAGCGCCTCTTCGAGCGCCGTGCCTACGAGGCCCTGCTGCTCGAACGACTTCGCTCCGAGCACCAGCACGCCGCCGCCGCGCTCTTCGACAAAGGCTGCCGCGAGATCGAGTTGGGCCCGCGACAACGAGTCGGGTTCGATGTTGGCGAAGATCACCGCGTCGTAGTGGAACAATGATTCGCGGTCAGGCGGAAAGCCGTCGGCGAGGTGCGGCGCGCGCGACGCCGCCGCCTGCACGAAGTACGTGGCATCGCCCTGCTCGTTCCGCCCCTTGCGCACGACGGAATCGACCTCGATGCCCGGATCGGACGCGAGCGCACGCTTGATGAACGTGTGCTCGAAACCGGGCGCGCCCTCTACGACAAGCAGCCGGCGCTTGCGGCCGGGCGGGCTGACCAGCACACTCCGGCGGTTGTTTTCCGCAACGAGCTCGCCTGGCGCGGCGGCGATCTCCACGGTGTAGAGCGTCGCCGTTTCCCGACTTGGCGACACGGTGAACACCTCGCGCACGGGACTGTCGGAGGCGGCCGGCGTCACATTTCGAAGATCGACGGGACGCCCGTTTTCGAGCACACGGATCTGGAACGGCCGTGCGAGCCCGCGGCTGATGGCAGACACGGTCAAATCGACGGAAGAATCGGTGAGCGCCGCCTCGCCAGCGGCAACCTCGAGCACCTCGAGATCCGGCGTCACGCTCGGCCCACCGACGCCAACGGTGAACACCGGCGTGCCACCATCCTCGACCGCCTGCGCCGCATCCTGGCTGCTCGTGTCTCCACCGTCGGAGATGACGATGATCCCGGCGATACGGCGCTCGCGGTACCGTTCGCGCACCGTGCGGAGGGCTGCGGAGAGATCGCTGCCGCGCCCTTCGGTGACCAGCGTTCCAACATCAGCTTTCACGAGCGCGTCACCGAACGTCCAGAGCTCCGACTGGAAGCGTCCTTCGAGCGCCGGCGTCACATGCTGCTTGAGGATCTCGCGTGCCGCCTCGATGCGCGGCCGGCCGTTTACATCCGCGAGCCGCATGCTGCGTGACGTGTCCACGAGCACTGGCACCACCGCGTCGCTGCTCGTATCGGGCGGCATCACGCGGACCGGCCGCAGCAGGCACGCGACAAGGAACAGGAGCGTCAACCCGCGCAGCGCGGTGAGCGTATAGCGCTGCCGCCTCGTGATGGGCACGAGCGACTCGGCGTACGCACCCCACGCGACGGCGCCTATGGCGCCGACGAGGAGCACGAGCACCCACCACGGAAGGGAGACGGCGAATTGCATCAGGGCTTCTTCTTCGACGCGAGCGCGCGATAGTACTTGTCCACCAGCCGGCGATACGCGTCCGGCACGGCTTGCGTGGCACCGGCGTTGAGGCGATCCTTCGATTCCTGTTCACGAAGCTGTGACGCCAGCGAGGTCTCGGCTTTCTCGAGCGCGATCTCCATCTGCTTCTTCAGCTCTTCCCACTTCGTGAAGTCCTGCTTCCACGCTTCGGTGCCAGGCGCCGAAATGCCCGGGTTGAACCGGGTCATCTCGGGTGTGCTGCCGGTTCCGTCTTCACGACGCAGCTCGTCCACCAGCTCGCGCGCCTGATTCCACGGACGGCCTTGTTCGTCGGCTCTCTGAATCTCGCCGCCGCGGCCCGAGTTCCCGGGACCATCCTGGCCGCTCTGGCCCTGCTGCCCTTGCGACGACGGCGAGCGCTCGCCCTGCTGCTGCTGCTGGGGGTCACCACCGCGCTGCGAATCACCGGATTCGCTCTGCTGGCCCTGCTGGCCCTGCTGCGCCTGCTGGCCCGGCTCGCTCTGGCGTCCCTGTTGTCCCTGTTGTCCCTGTTCCTGGCCTGGTTGCGCCTGACCCTGGCGTTCGCGCCCGCTCTCCGACTGCTCGCCGGCCTTCTTCCGCAGCTCCGCCAACTGACGGTCCACTTCGTTCAATTTCTCGCGCAACTCGCGATTGCGGGTGAGCTGCTCGGAAAGGCGACGTGATTGGGCGCTTTGCCCGTTTGCGGCGCCGAGCCGTTCGGCGAGCCGCTCCAGATCCTTGGCAATTTCCTCGCCCTCGCGTGCCCCGGCGCGCTGCTGGCCCTGCACCGCTTCCACGCCGGCGGCGCCCTTCTGCTCTCCCTGTTGCGCGCCGGCTCGCGCCGCGTTGCGCATCCGCTCGGACAGCTTCTCGCGATCGATCTCACGCGCGGCTTCGCCGAGCGCCTTGCGTTCCTCGGCGTCGGTCCCCTCTCCGCCCTGCGCGCCCTGCGCCAGCTGGCGGACCGACTCCTCGAGGCGCTGCATGCGATCGGCGAGCCGATTCTGCTCGGCCGTTCGGCGACGGGCGGCGTCTGCGTTCTGCTGCGAACGTTGTTGGCCTTCCTTCGAAAGCTGGCGCTGGCCATCGGCCAGTTGACGCGATTCGAGCTGCAGTTCGCCAAGCGCGCGGCGCCGATCGTCGGGCTGCGAACTGCGCATCCGCTGCTCGAGCTCCTTCAGTTTCTCGAGCGCGCGCGTGCCGCGGTTGCTCGCCTGGTTCGGATCCTGCCGGCGCAGATCGCTGGTCGCACCCTGCATGTCCTCGGACGCTTGCCGCAATGTGCGACTGGCCTCCGCATTCTGCTGCGACTGCTGACCCTGGCCGCCCTGACCCTTCCCTTGTTGTTGCTGTTGCCCCTGTTGGCTACGGCTGTTCTGCTGCTGCTGCTGCGACTGCTGCTGTGATTGCTGATTGCCCTGCTGCTGCATCTGGCGGGCAAGTTCCTCCGCTTCGCGCCGCAGCTCGCTCTGCTCGCGGGTGAGCTTCTCCAGCTGGCGCCGGAGCTCCTCCTCAGTCATCTCCTCGCGACGCTTCGCGAGTTCCTGCTGCTCGCGGTTGAGCGCGTCCTGGCGCCGCGCCAGGTCCCGGATCTTGTCGAGGGCGCTCGACTGGTCCTGCTGTTCCTCGCGCGTTTCGGAACTGTTCGGCGTCTCGTAGTTGGTCTGCTGCTGGCGCGCGAGCTCGCGATCGAACAGCGATGAGAGGTCCTGCTGCTGGCGGTTGGAGCCACGGCCGCCCATGGCGTTCTGCTGCTGGCGCTGGACCTGCCGCTTCCGCACCTCCGCCTGCGCCCGCAGCAGCTCGTTCAGCGCCGCCATCTCGTGCGGCAGCGCGGCAGCCGTCTTCAAGCCATCGAGCTCCGTCACGGCCTTGCCCATGGCTTCGACCGCTTTCGTCATCGGCTGATCAGTGGCTGAAGGCTCGGTCGGTCCGGCTGGCCTGGCGCCGCGCCGGCGGCCACCCATCATCGCGCGATTGAGCTGACCCGCGGCGGCCTGCGCGCGCTTCTGCAACTCGGCCTGCGCGCGCCCGACGTTCCGAATGTCGTCCTGCGACTGGCCGCGCGCGTTGCGGCCGCGCGCGTCGAGCTTCCACGTGGCGACGATGATCTCCTTCTGTGCCTCCGCGAGATCGTCGAGCGAACGGTCGCCCGAGCCGCCGCCCATCTGCTGGCTCTCGGCGGCCACGAACTCCTCTTCGAACGGCTTCACCTCGAGAAAGAAGATGTCGCTCCGCGCCTCGGTGGCGCGCTTGCCGCGGCTCACATCCCGCGCGCGCGCGTAATAGGTGACAAAATCGCCAGGTTCGACGTCGAGGTCCTCGAGGTACACGGTGCGGCTGCCGTTGACGGTCATGCCCGACCCGTCGCGACGAAATGGCAGGCTCTTCTCCGCCCCACCACGCACCGAGTACACCAGGTCGAACATCGCGATCCCGAAGTCATCGTCTGCGCGTGCTTCGATCGACACTTCCTCGATCGGGGTGACCTGCCGATCGCCGGCGGGACGAATGACCCGAACGTCGGGCGGACGATCCTCGAGCGTACGGATGAAGTATTCGGTATCACCGGGGTTGAACAGGCCGTCGCCGTCGCCCAGCGCGACGCGATAGGAACCGTCCTGCGAAATGAGCAGCTCGCCCTCAGCGCCCTCGGCCCCGTGCTCCAAGGTCACCCGCTTGCCTTCGCCAAGCGTCAGCGCTGCGCTGGTGATCGGCTTATCCGTGATGACCGACACACGCACGCGCGTGCCCACGGGTCCGTAGATGTCCCCGCTGTCTTCCTCCAAACGTGGCTTGAGGCCGAACGCACGCGGGTACTCGTAATGCAAATCAATCCGCTCGACCCGCGGCGGACGCACGACGGTCACCGTATAGTCCCGCGATCGCGCGGCGGCCGCCGCCACCGAGTACAAGAAGCCGTCTTCCACGCGATCGAACGAAAACGCGAAGCCGTCCTTGCCTGCTTCCATCCGCGCGTCGCGCCAGTCTTTCCCCTGTCCGTAGCGCAGCACCGGCACGACGCCACCCGCACTGCCGGGCACTCGCGCGATCACGCGCAAGGACTGCCCGGCCCGCAGCTTCACGTCGCCGGGAACCACTTCCAGGACAATACGCTCGGGAAACATGTACAGCGCGAAGACCTGCGCCGCGCGCGTTGCCGGTCCGGCCGAGAAGAAGCCGAGGATGAACAGGGCGACGGTTGCCGCCGAGGCGGTCATGGCGGCTTTGCGCAGTGCGTGCCGGCTGACAACGCGGTCCAAATCGAGGTTGCGGCATCGTTTTGCCGCATCAGCAAGGACCGAAGCCAACATCGCCCGGCGCGTCGTGTCGTCGCGTTCAGCGATCGCCGTGATGAGCGAATCTTCGAGCTCCGGGCAGCATTCCTCGACGAGCCGCGCCACCTGGTGATCCGCCGGGACGTGGCGAAGCGGCAACAGCCACAGCACACACGCGAGCACTGCCAGCAACGCAATTCCCCACAGAGCGACGAGCGCCGGCCCCTCGGGCGCGATGAGCCGGTGCGCCACGAGCGCCAGGAGCAGCACGGCCGCGGCCGCGGCCGCCGTCCACGTCCACGCACGCAGCGCGGACATGGCCCGCCACCGCGCGCGAACGCGCCGAAGGATCGCCGAGAGTTCGTTGTAATGCTCACCCATCGCCGGACTCCTCAAACCCCAGGTTTCAGGCTTCACGCCTCAGGACTGGGCCGGTCACAAGGCCCGAGCGTGCTGAGGCCTGAAACCTGTGGTCTTCAGGCTAACCCCGCCTTGGGCGTGACGCCCGAGGCCGGAGGCCTGGTCGTTAGCCCAATCGCCGCCCTACTATCCCCTCCGCCGCGAGGCTCACGATCATCAGCAGCAGCCCGTATTGCCACAGCCGCTGGTTCTCTTCCCGTTCTTGCGCCTGGACGCGCGCCTGCTGCTTGGCGGCGACGTTCAGGCGCGTGATGCCGGCGCGAAAGGCATCCGGCGTGATCCGCGCGGGATCCGACTCGCGTGGATCGACGTTCACCGCGACGCGGCGCGCGCCTTTGGGTGCGGCCGCACCAAGGATCGCGGCCAGTTGCACCGCGCCCGGTGTGTTGCCGGCGCCCGGCAGCTCTCCTACGACGTACTCGGCGCGTGCCGCGCGCGCGGCGGCCAGGTATCGCAACATCTCGTGAACGAACGGCACGAACGCGGGCTGCACGGGGAAATCATTCCACCGGTTGTTCAAGTCGGACGCGAAGACGAGCACTCGTCCACCGGTGGACCGATCTTCAACCAGAGCCGGCGTGCCGTCCGTGTAGCGGGCAATCACTTCTGCGGCATCCGAAGGCTGGACGGACGCCGCCCGCTCGAAGGACACATTCGACAACGTGCCAACGCCGCTAAACAGCCGGAACACAGGATGGCGCGAATCAGCTGGCGCGAACCGAAGCGCGCCACCCGCCGGCCGCGCGCCGAGCCCCGTGGGCACGACACTCCCCAGCGATTCACGCAACACCTGCGGGTCGACGTCGGGACCCGCCGCGATCAATAGACCGCCGCCGGATTTCACGTACCCACCGAGGAGATCGCGGCCACGGGCATCGAGGCCACGGGTGCCCAGCACGGCAATCGCGCCGAGCTCCGACAAGTCGGTGGCCTGCAGATTCGAAAACGCGGGTCCGCTGATCGTGCGGAAACGGAATCCACTCGTGTCCTCGGCGACGAGCACCGCGCGTTCCAGATAAAACACGTCCGCGGGCTGACCGGTTGCAGTAATCGCGAGCACCGCCGGTGCCTGCGCCGCGTCGAGCACGGCAAAACGCGTGTTGTCCGCCGCGTACCCGACGTCGTCGGTGACCGCCGCCGCAAGCACGCCGCGATTCCGGCCTTCAATCGACGCGCGGATTTCGATGGTGCCGTTCGCGGGCGCGGTGACCGGCACCGAGGTAAACCGCCGGCCGTCGATGCTGAACGCGAGCTGCTCCGATCGCGGGCGACCTCCGTAGTTGCGAATCAACGCAACGGCATCGGAACCTTCGATACGAATTGCCGCAACCGCGAGGTTGCCCGCGGGGGCGCCGACATCCTCCACATCCACGGCCACGCGGTCGGGCACGGTGCCTTCGTCGACGGCGTCCCATCCAGACTGTTGCAGGTCGGTAATCACGACGAAACGTCCGCTGCGGCCGCCGATGGCTTCCGCCGCGCGCGCCAGTGCGGACCGGTACCGGGTTGCCCCGGCGCCGGGCTTCAGGTTCTCGATTGCCGCGCGCGCGCCGACGCGGTCGTGCGACGGCGGCGCAATCACCTCGGCGCCGTTCGCAAACGTCACCACACCCACGGCATTCGTCGCCGGCGTCTCGTTGATGATCTTCAGCGCGGCCGCCTTCGCGCGATCGAACTGACCGGGCGCCGTCATGCTCACGGATGTGTCCACGAGCACCATCGTGACCGGCGCGCTCACGGCAGCCGCCGATTGCGCGAAATAGGGACGCGCAAACGCAAACGCGAGCAGGCACAACGCCGCTACGCGCAGCGCCAGGAGCAACAGCTCGCGCAGCCGACGTCGTCGCGACTGCTCGACGGGAGCGCGGCGCAGGAAGCGCATCGCGGCAAACTCAATCACCGGGTCGGTCCTGCGGTGGAACAGGTGAATGAGAATGGGCAGCGCCGCCGCCGCGAGACCGGCGAGGAAGAGCGGGGAGAGAAAGGAGAGCCCCGGCACTACATGTACCTGCTGCGGTTCGAGAGATACGACATCAACGCGAACTCGAGCGGTTCCGACGTGCTGACCAGGCGGTAATCAATGCCGACCGAACCGAGCTCGCGCCGATAGAAGTCGAGCACGCGCTCGAGCTCCTCCATGTAGCTCGCGCGCACCAGTGAAGGCACGGCCATCAGTTCGTCACCGGCTTCCATGTCGCGAAACTTCGACGCGCGCTCGAACGGGAACGTCAGCTCGTCCGGATCCATCACGTGGAACACGATCACGTCGGTGCCCTTGAACCGGAAATGCCGCAGACCATCGACGACGCGGTCGGGGTCGTCGAGCAGGTCCGACACAAGCACCACCATGCCTCGCTTGGCAATCGCATCGGCGAGCACATGCAACGGCTTCGACACGTCGGTCTTCGCGCCGAGCGTCGCGCGATCGAGCAGGACGAGCAGCGACCGGAGATGTCCCGGCCTGCCGCCCGGTGGCAGCATCGTAACGATGCCTTCGTCGAACGTCGTCAGCGCCACGGCGTCGCGCTGGCGGTTCATCAGGTACGCGAGAGACGCCGTCAGCATCTGCGCGTATTCCAGCTTGGAGATGCCGTCGGCGTGCCGGTAGCCCATCGATCGGCTGACGTCGAGCAGGAGATAACAGTCAACGTTGGTCTCCTCCTCGAACTTCTTCACGTAATACCGATCGCTGCGCGCGTACACCTTCCAGTCGATGCTGGAGAGATCGTCGCCCGGGAGGTACTGCCGGTACTCCGCGAACTCGACGCTGAAACCCTTGAACGGGCTGCGATGCAGGCCGGACAGGAATCCTTCGACGATGGTGCGCGCCTTCAACTCGAGCGTGCCCAGGCGAGCAATGACAGCCGGATCCAGAAACCGCAGTTCGCCCGGCCGCACCTGGGTTGCCATGGGACTAGAGCCCGCTCTTCGGTACGGGGACCTTCTCGAGCAGGCGCGAGATGATGCCGTCGGAGTTGATGCGTTCGGATTCCGCGTAGAAGTTCGTGACGACGCGGTGCCGGAGGATCGGATGCGCGAGTGCCTGGATGTCCTTCACCGATACGTGATGCCGGCCATGCATGAGCGCGCGCGCCTTGGCGCCGAGGATGACGGCCTGGGACGCGCGCAGCCCGGCGCCCCACTTGACGTACTTCTCGATGAAGTCGGGTGCTCCCGGCTGCCCGGGCCGCGACATCGCGACGAGCCGCACGGCGTAGCGTGCGATCTCGTCGGCCACGATGACCTGCCGGACCATCTGCTGGAACTCCAGGATGTCGGGGC
>WUUC01015852.1_pt1 | contig 14361 bp, 11 predicted proteins | sample 6278441 | NCBI WGS metagenome assembly WUUC01 (sample SAMN13675441, study PRJNA597444) | soil metagenome | isolation source: soil | place: USA: Washington | collected 2017-10
ACTGCGCCGCGTCGGCCTGGACCACCATCGCGGTCACGTGATGGGTGACCACGTCGTGCAGATCCCTGGCTATGCGTGCCCGTTCGGCGGACGCGGCGACCTCGGCCGCCAGCCGTCTGCGTTCCGCCTCTTCCGTGCGCCAGCGGCGCATGCCACTGCCGGCCAACCAGATCACCACCAATAAGAGATAGAACGCCAGGAAATCCAGAAACCGTTGCGGTGAGCCAAGGTTGTGCAATGCCAGTGCGAGCACCGCATAACCCGCGGTCAGCGCCGCGGCGAGCCCCCGACGGAACCGAACCTGGTGGGCGCCCGCGGCGTACAAGGCGAGGAGGAACCCCACCTTGGCGAACGTGTCCGGGTAGCCCAGTACCTGACCGATCGCGAACGCGGTGCCGATGACCGACAGGCACATGCCGGGCATGCGGGTGCGCACCGCGAGCGGCAGGCACATCGTCAGCGTCAGCACCACACCGGCCACCCCGCCGGTGCTGCCCGTCTCACGCCGGGAGAGATCACCGATCTCCGGCCCGATGTGCGCGAGGGTCGGTGCGAACGCCAGCACGGTCACCACCCCCGCCAACACGCTGTCCTTTACCGACGGTGGGCGGTCTCGCCACTTGTCGAGTGCGGCGCTGAGGCGGGCTGTCCTGCTGGCAGGCATTCGGCGAGCTTAACGACGTGCCCGCCGCATGGGCACCAGGTTGCCGCGCTGGTGGGCGGCGATGAGCATGGGCACGGCGAGCAGCAGACTCACGAGGACGGGAACGATCGACCCCTCGATGCCGAACTGGCCGCCGGTCAGCAGGTCCGGTCCGGTCGGTTCGGCGATCAGCAAGCCCGGCGACGCGTGACCCGAGACCGGGACACCGAGCAGCCCGACGCTGGTATTCCAGGCGAAGTGCAGGCCCACGACCGCCCAGATGCTGCGCAGCCACAAGAACGCGGCGCCCAGCAGGACACCGGCCTCGACGGCGATCGCGAACCCGGTCCACAACGTGGCGCCGGGATTGGCCATGTGGATGGCACCGAACAGCACCGCGGTGATCGCCAACGCCGCCCCACTGCCACACAGCCGTTCCAGCCCCTGCAACAACAGGCCGCGGAAGAGCAACTCCTCGGTCACCGCCGCACCCAGTTGCACCGCCGCGATGCTGACCACGGTCGCCATGGCGCTCCCCGGCGCCCAGGTGAACGAGAACTCGGTGAGCACCATCAGCATCGACACGCCGATGAACACGACGCCCAGCCCGGTACCGAGCAACACATGGATCCCGGCCCGTGCCCTCGCGATCTCCGGCGTGCCTCGCCGCGCGACGTAGCGCATGACCGCCCAATAGACGGCGACCGCGGCGACCGCGGCAACGACCGCGAGCACCGGCGACCCACTCGAGGACAGCGCTGACACCCCAGCGACACCAACGATCCCGACCAGCATCCAGACGACCGGAAAGCGCAGGATGCGGCCGGCACGACCGGGCTGGTGATCTGTGTGCGCGATCGTGCTCATAGGTGACCTCCGGTTGACCACGGCCGCACGGTTTCGACGACCCGCCGCAGATGCTATGAGCGCGCCGACGCCAACGAATCACCTGCGAGCGGACTGTCCGGGTAGCTCTCCCGGGGGACAACTCGGCTGGGAGGTACCCTGCGGTGTTCGCGGCGTAGGCGCGGACCAGGTCGTGCATGCGGTATCGGCCGTCGCCGTCGTGTTGGATCCTCCAGTGTGTCCAGTAGCCGTCCGGCTCGGGCCGGAGGGAGGGCAGTGAGGCTGGCAGCGGCGGGCAGGCTGGTGGTCGGGTCGCTGGTGTCGATCGCATCCAGGCCGGTGGCCATGTCGCGGAGGTCGTCGGCCAGGGCTTTGAGCGGCAGACGGGGATGCATGCGGGCCCGTCCGGCCACGATGGCCAGGACGAGAGGGAAGCCGCCGCAGAAGGCGAGCAGGTCCTGCGGGATGCGGTCAGGGGTGATATCGAGGGCGTCGAGGAAGCCGCGCATTGCCTCCGCGGGTTCCATCGGTTTCCCAGCGGGCGAGAAGCCGAGCAGGTCCACGAAGATACGTCCATCGGGAAACCGGTCGGCATTCTGGTGTCACCGGTGATCGTGTGAGCTTGCACCACGCCCGAGACCGAACCGTCCGCGACATTCCGCATTGCCGTCCCGGCCGTAGCGCCTTAAGTACTTCCGACACTATGAGCCGATCATCGCTGTGCGTGGAATACCGATACGTATCCACCCGCATGGGTGAATCAGGCAGGGCGCGTCCTCGGGTTCTGCGGTCTGCCAACGGATTCACGCTGACCGAGCGTGGCGTCGGTACTCCAGCCGGGTTGTTTGGCGGTGTGGCGCATGGGGTTGGCCGTAGCATCAGTCGGGTGCCGTGTCGTCGATCGTTTGGCCGTGAGGGAACTCGATGACCTATCTGACCGAGCTCGTTGACTTCTCGATGGAGCGGGCGGCCGGTTGTCCGTTCGACCCCTCGCCGGCGTTGAGCAGGAAGCAGCAGGAGCGTCCGATGCGGCGGGTCCGGCTGTGGGACGGCAGTACGCCGTGGCTGGTGACGGGTTATGCCGAGCAGCGGGCTCTGCTCGGTGATCCCCGGGCCAGCGCGGACCGCAACAGCCCCGGTTTTCCGAACTTCGCCAAGGATTTCGGGAAGGCGGGGCTGAGTTTTGTCATGATGGACGATCCCGAGCACAACCGGTTGCGGCGGACGGTGATCTCGCCGTTCACGGTGAAGCGGGTGGAGGCCATGCGGCCTCGGGTGCAGCAGATCGTCGACGAGCAGCTCGACCGCATGCTGGCCGGGCCGAAGCCGGTGGACCTGGTCGCCGAGTTCGCGTTGCCGGTGCCGTCGCTGGTGATCTGTGAGCTGCTCGGGGTGCCGTACGACGACCACAAGTTCTTCCAGGCCCAGAGCAAGGCGATCCTCCTCCAGGAGTCCACCCCGGAGGAGCGGATCGCGGCCGCCGGTGCGACGTTCGAGTACCTGAGCACCCTGGTCGACGACCGGCTCACGAACCCGGGCGACGACATGCTGTCCGGGTTGACCGCGCGGATCAGGGCCGGGGAGCTGACCAAGGCGGAGGCGACCGAGATCGGCGGGCTGATGCTGCTCGCCGGCCACGAGACCACCGCCAACATGATCTCCCTCGGTACCCTCGCCCTCCTGGAGCACCCCGACCAGCTCGCCCTGCTGCGCGAGAACCTCGATGACCGGAAGCTGGTCGCGTCGGCGGTGGAGGAGTTGCTGCGCTACCTCACCATCACCCACGGCGGGCGGCGGCGGGTGGCGCTCGAGGACATCACGATCGGCGGCCACACCATCCGCGCCGGCGAGGGCATGATCCTCGTCAACGAGACCGGCAACCGCGACCCGGCGGTCTTCACCGACCCCGACCGCCTGGACATCCGGCGGGACGCCCGCAGCCATCTCTCCTTCGGGTTCGGGGTGCACCAGTGCCTCGGTCAGCCACTGGCACGGCTGGAGCTCCAGGTCGTCTACAGCACCCTGTTCCGGCGCGTCCCGACCCTCAGGCCGGCCGCCGAGCTCGACCAGATCCCGTTCAAGCACGACGGTCTCGTCTACGGGCTCTACGAGCTGCCCGTGACCTGGTAGTCGCCGAGGCCCCGCCATGCGGCCAGGTCACCTTCGTGAGCGCTCGCGGAAGGCTCGCCTCAGGTCCGCGGGCCGCATCCCGTTGATGATCATCACGGCCCCGAACCACATGACGAGGAAGGCGGCCCATCCGATCCATCTCGGCAGCAGGTCGTGAACAGTCGCCCACACGACGACCCACGCGACCAGCGAGGCCACTCGGGCGATGCTCCAGCGCGGCTCCCGCGAGCGGTTTCTCCGCGCATCTCGGCTCATCGAGAGTCCTCGCCGCGTCTTCCGACCCGACAGGCGTGCACGGCCTCCTCGACGAGGGAGCACAGGGAGTCGAGCCACCGCTCCTGGACGACGGCGTCGGCCCGGTTCGCGGTGGACCACTGCTGCCAGAGCCCGTCCGGTGCCGTGAACCGCGCGGAGTGGTGGGTGCCGAGGCTCGCGTCGATGTGCTGGAGGGCGCCGAGGGCCCAGTCCTGGTCGTACCGGAGGTCCGGCCGGCGGAGGTAGTGGTCCAGGTAGGCCGTGAGGAGCTCCGCGTCCTCGGGGGTGCCGAGCCGGGCGAGCGCGAAGCAGTAGCCCTGCCCGGCGAAGACGAGTCCACTTTCCAGCAGCAGTGCGCCCATCCGCTCGCGGAACCGGTCGCGGCGGCTCACCCCGATCAGCCAGGCCGCGGTGATCCGGGACCGCCACTCGCTGTCCAGCAGGACCCCGAGCTCGTGGTCGGTGACCTGCTCGGCCGCCTCGACGAGCAGGTGGAGGAAGCCGGCTCGCTCCGGCGGCCTCATGCCGGCGACGTTCCCGTGGAGCAGCTTCATGTACCGCCGGTTGGCGCCCTCACCCGCGTTGACGTAGCGATCGATGAGGTCGAGCAGCTCGGTGTCACCGGCCCTGGGAAAGCGCAAGCGCCAGAGTCTCGCAGCTCGGTGGGCCGGTCTTGCCGGAAAGCGGGGTGTGCGCTGTCACGCACACCCCGCTCGTGGTCTCAGCTGACCGCGGCGTAGGCGTCGACGATGCCGTGGCCGTAGAAGCCGTTGAAGGACGGGCTTCCCTCACAGGTGGCGGTGAACCTCTCGTCGAACACGTCGTCGGGGAGGTAGTCCACCGTGCGGGGTTCGGGGCACGGGGTTTCCTCTGCCGTGTTCTCCAGGATCGCCCGCACGCGGTCCGGGGACATGCTCGCCTGACCACCGGTGAACCTGCCGTGCTCGCTGACGATCAGTGCGGCGACCGCGGCGGCGTGTGGCGCGGCCATGGACGTGTTCTGCGCGTACCAGTAGTACCCGGGGGTGCCGTCAGCCTTGGTGGCCTTCAGGAACCTGCCGGGCGGCGCCTGCGGTGTGAGGTTCCCGTCCGCGTCGATCCAGCCCTCCGCGAACGCCACGTTCCTCGGGAAGGTCGACAGGATCCGGTTGCTCTGTGCCAGGTACTGGGGCGTGCCGAAGAAGTCGTGGAGGAACCCGCCGGGAGCGGACACCGAGATCTGCTCGAGGCCGTAGTTGGACTGGGCCGACTTGGTCTTCGAAGGGCCCAGGCTCGACACGCCGATCGTGTGCGGGCCCTCGATCGGCAGGCTCAGGCAGGTCGCGTTGTCGATCTGACGCGGGTGGCTGGTGCCTTCCGGGTAGTTCGGGCTCCCGAGATCCGGCTGCGGGCGCCCGAGGTCGCTGTTCTGGTTGCCGATGCTGACCACCTGGGTCACGCCCTTGCCGTGGGCGTAGTTCAGTGCCCTGGTCATCGCGATCGTGGTCGCCCGCTGCTGCGCCTGCTGCTCCGGGCTGTCGGCCGGGTTGTTCTGGCAGTTGTACAGCCACGGGTCCACGAAGAAGGACATGTTCACCACGTCGAGCCCGGCGTCGGCGGCGTAGGTGAGCGCGTCGACGACCGGCTGCAGGAAGAACTTGCCGGAGTCCTGGCCGGCCCGGATGTTCACGATGGTGACGTTCGGGGCGACACCGGAGATCCCGAACCCGTCCGCGGCCGAGGCGATGATCCCGGCGACGTGCGTGCCGTGGCCGGCGTCGTCGTGGTCCACCGGGTCGACGCACCCGGCGAACTCGCACGGCCCGTCCACCTCCTGGCCGAGCTCGTCGAACGGGATGTCGGTGACGAAGTTGCGGGACAGCCCGCGGTCGAAGTTCGGCGCGAGGTCCGGGTGCGTCCCGTCCACGCCGGTGTCCAGCACGCCGACCCTGACCCGCCGGTCACCCGGCTGCACCTGGCGCGACTGGTCGGCGTGCACCATCGGCAGGTTCCACCGTTCCGCGTCCAGTGGGTCCAGCCCGGTGACGGCCGGCGTGCTGACCTGTGAGACCGCCGGCGTGGCGGCCTCTGTGACCGCCTGGTCGCGCGCGTCGGGTGCCACGGCGTCGACCGGACCGGCGGCCGGGCCGGTCGCCGGCGCGGAGCCGATCGCGCGGACCGGTGCGGCCACCAGGATCGACGGCTCGTCCGCGAGCCGCGCCGTGAAGCCGTTCTCCGGCGCCGTCACGGTGAGCAGCCCGACCGCCGTGTTGCTCCGCACGACCGTGCCCCCAGCCGCCCGCACCGCGGACCAGGCCTGGTGCCCGTCGCCGGCGACGACGACGTGGTAACCGACCGTCCTGCCGGACAGTGTGGATAGAGCGGGCAGCGCACCGGCCGTCGCGTGCGGTGCGACGGCGCCGGCGAGCGTGACCGCGGTGGCCGCCGCCAGCACCGCGCGCAGGGTCATGGATCTTTTCCGTGAATTCATCATTTTTTCCCCCAGGTGGAGACACGTGAGGCTTCCGGTATATCCGCGCGGGGAGTTGTCCGGTATCGGCGGGAGTGCTGGACAAACAAAATCCACGAAGTAACGTTCGCCGACAGGGTCACGATGGCGATACGAGGGGCCAGTCTGGGGGAAGCGCTATGGGGCGGCGCGAGCGTCCGCTCGATCCGGAAGACGGTGCGGTACAACGGTTCGCGTTCGAGCTGCGACGACTGCGGGAGTCGGCGGGGACGCCGAGCTACCGGGAGTTGGCGAAACGCGCGCACTATTCGGTGACGGCATTGTCCGAAGCGGCGGGCGGTGAGGCATTTCCGTCGCTACCCGTCACGCTGGCGTACGTGCGTGCGTGCGGTGGCGATCCGAATACCTGGCGTCAACAGTGGGAGCAGGTATCCCACGAGCTGGCCACGGACGAGGTCGATTCGGAGAAGGCGCCCTATCTCGGCCTGGCGTCATTCCAGCCGGAGGACGCGGACCGGTATTTCGGCAGAGGCGACCTCGTCGAGGAACTGTGCGCGCGGCTCGACGAGTCGCCCTTCCTCGCGGTGTTCGGCGCGTCCGGCAGCGGGAAGTCTTCGCTGTTGCGTGCGGGTCTGCTGCCCGCGATCTGGCGTGGCCACCTTCCCGGCAGCGGCGACTGGCCGACCATCCTGCTGACGCCGGGCAACCATCCGGTCGAGCAGCTCGCGATCCGGCTGGCGAACCTGTGCGGCGCGTCCGCGGTGGCCGTGCTCGCGGACCTGACGTCCGACCCGGACGGTGTGCGCGTGCTGGTCCGGCAGGTACTCGCCGGGCGACCGGCCCGGGCGCGGCTGGTGATCGTCGCCGACCAGTTCGAGGAGATCTTCACGCTGTGCCGGGACGAGGCCGAACGGAACGGCTTCCTCGCCTGCCTGCTGGCGGCCGGCGACCGGGCACGGATCGTGGTCGGCGTGCGGGCGGACTTCTACGCGCGGTGCGCGCAGTACCCGGCGCTGGTGGCGGCGTTGCGTGACCGCCAGGTGCTGGTCGGCCCGATGGACGCCGACGACCTGCGCGCCGTGGTCAGGGAACCGGCCGCCCGCGCCGGGCTGGCCGTCGAGACCGCGCTCGTCGAGGCGGTGCTCGCCGACGCCGCGGGCGAACCCGGCGCGCTGCCGCTGATCTCCCACGCCCTGGTGGAGACGTGGAAGCAGCGGTCCGGCGACCGGCTGACGCTGGCCGGCTACCGGCGGGCAGGCGGGGTGCGGGGCGCGCTCGCGCGGACGGCGGACCGCGTCCTCGACGAGCTCGACACCCGGGAGCAACACGTCGTCCGCGACGTGTTCCTGCGCCTGACCGCGCTCGGCGAGGGCACCGAGGACACCCGCAGGCGCGTGGCGCGGAGCGAGCTGCTCGGCGGGCCGGACACCGAGTCCGTGACGGCGGTGCTGGACAGGCTGACCGAGGAACGCCTGGTGACCCTCGGCCAGCACACGGTGGAGGTGGCCCACGAGGCGCTGATCCGCTCCTGGCCCCGGCTCCGCGCGTGGCTCACCGAGGACCGGGAGGCGTTGTCGGCGCACCGGAGGCTCACGGAGAACGTCGCCGAATGGGAGCGGCACGGTCGCGACGACGGCCTGCTGTACCGGGGCGCGCGGCTCGCGGCGTGGCAGGAACGCCCCCAGGACCGGCTCAACGACGCCGAACGTGAGTTCCTCGCGGTCAGCCGCCGCGCCGAGGACCGCGAGCGCCTGGCCCGCAGGCGACGCGTGCGCCTGGTCCTCGGTGGCCTCGGCACGGCGACGGCCGTGGTGACCGTGCTGGCGGTGCTCGCGCTGGTGCTGGCCAGGCAGGCCGGTGTGGAACGCGAGATCGCCTACAGCCGCCAGCTGGTCGCCGACGCTCGGGCCCAGTCGCAGCTCGACCCGGAGCTCGGCCTTCTCCTGGCGAGAGAGGCGTTCCGGGTGCGCCCGAGCGCGGACACCGAGGCCGCGCTGCGTCAGGCGGCCATCGAGTCGCACGTCCGCGCCACCATCTCCGGGCACGGCGGGAAGATGGTCGGCGTGGCCTTCGCCCCCGACGGCCGGCAGCTGGCCACCGGCGGCGAGGACGGTGCGCTGCGGGTCTGGGAGTGGCGGGACGGCCGCCCGTCCGGGAAGGCGCCGATCGTGTTGCGCGGCCACCGCGGCGAGGTGAGGAGCCTGGTGTTCAGCCGGGACGGGACCCGGATCGCGGCGGCGGGGCCCGACGGCGTGTGGGTGTGGGACTGGGCCCGCGGCGAGGCCGTGACGTTGCGGGGGCACGACGGCGAGGTGTGGGGCGTGGCGTTCGGCCCGGACGGGCGGGTCGCCAGCGCCGGGCAGGACGGCACCGTGCGGCTGTGGAACGCCGACGGGAGCGGCGAACCGGTGGTGTGGCACGGGCACGACGGGCGGGTGCTGGGGGTCGCGTTCAGTCCCGACGGCTCCCGGCTGGCCACCTCGGGCGGCGACGGCACGGTCCGGATCTGGGACCCGGCCGGCAACGCGATCGTGTTGACGGGGCACAAGAACTCGGTGGAGGCGGTGGCGTTCAGCCCGGACGGCCGGCACGTGGCGACGGCCAGCACCGACGGCACGGCACGGGTCTGGGACGTCACGGGCGAGACCGATCCGGTGGTGCTCGGCAGCCACGACGGCACCGCGGAAGGCATCGCGTACAGCGCCGACGGCAGGTGGGTCGCCAGCACCGGCAACGACGGCGCCGTCCGCGTCTGGAACGCGGAGAGCCACGCGACACCCACCGTGCTCCGCGGGCACCGCGGCACGGTCTGGGCGGCGGGCTTCTCCCCCGACGGGAGGACCGTGGCCAGCGCCAGCGACGACGGCACGGTCCGGGTGTGGGACCTCGACGTGGTCGGCGCACTGGCCGTCCTGCGCGGTCACGAGGGTCCGGTGTGGCGCGCGGAGTTCAGCGCGGACGGGCGGCGGGTGGCCAGCGCGAGCGAGGACGGGACCGTGCGGGTCTGGTCCGTGGCCGGCAGGGCGGACCCGGTCGTGCTGCGCGGCGCCGGCAGCCCCGTGCGGCAGGTGGTGTTCAGCCGCGACGGGCGACGTGTGGCCGGCGTCGACGCGGACGGCACGGTGTGGATCTGGCGGGCGGACGGCGCGGGCGAGCCGGTGACCCTGCCCGGCGACGCCTGGCAGGTCGCGTTCAGCCCGGACGGGCGGCGGGTCGCGGTCGCGAGCCGCACGGAGGCGGTGCACCTCTGGCCCACGACCGGCACCGGTGAGCCGACGGTGCTCCCCGGCAGCCAGGGCAAGCTGGCGTTCGTCGCGTGGAGCCCGGACGGGCGGCGGGTGGCGGCCGCCGGCCACAGCGGCGTGATCGTGGTGTGGACCATCGGCGAGCGCGGTGCGCCGCTGACGTTGCGCGGGCACCGGGGTCTGGTGTGGACGGTCGTGTTCAGCCAGGACGGCACCCGCCTGGCCAGCGGCGGCAACGACGGCACGGTACGCGTCTGGCCGGTGACCGGCCGGACGGAACCCGTGGTGCTGCGCGGACATCAGGGGGTGGTCTGGAGCGTGGTGTTCACAGTGGACGGACGACACCTGGTCACGAGCGGCAACGACGCGACCGTGCGCCGCTGGACACTCGGCCGCCCCGGCGAGTCCCTGGTGTTCCGCGGTTTCCGCGCGTCGGTCGAGTCCGTCGCCGTCAGCGCCACACCAGGCCGGTTCGCCACCGCCCACGACGACGGCACCGTCCGGCTGTGGCACTGCCCGGTCTGCGGCCCGGCCGGAGACGTCCTCAGCTACGCCGAGAAGCACCTCACCCGGGAGCTCACCGGGGAGGAACGCAGGACCTACCTCGCCGGCGGGGACCCGTGACCGGCACGCACGGTCCGTGCTCGCCCGCCCGCGGCCTCTCGCGGGCGGGCGAGCACGGGGTTCAGTGGTGTTCGCCTGTCGGTGCCGTGGAGAGCAGGTCGTCGCGGTAGTCGTTCGGCAACCGGGACACCAGGTCGTCGAACTCGCCGGCGCCGGCGCCGTTCCTCAGCGCCGCCACGACCGCCCGCGCGTGCTCGCGCGCGCCGTCCGGGGTGCAGCCGCGGCCCTCCTCGTCGGCCACCCGGCGGTAGAACTCCTCCACGCCGAACGTCGCGCCCTGCCCGGTCGCCGGCAGCGCCTCGGCGAGCGCGGCCGGCAGCTGTGCGGTGACGTCCCGCGGTTCTCCCCCGCCGAGGCGCTCGCCCAGCACGGCGAGCGTCGCCCGGGTGGCGGCCTCGGCGTGCTCGGAGTCGTCCGCTCCGGACATCCGGCGCAGGGCCGCCACGATCTCGTGCTCCTTCATCGCGCTCCTCTGCCGGTGCTCAGGACTCGTGCTGCCGCCGGACGGAGTTCGTCGCGTCCTGGGCTCGGTCGGTGACGTCGCTCGTTGCCTGCTTCGCCTCGCCGGTGACGGTGTCCGCGGCGTCGGTGGCGGTCTGCTTGACCGACTCCGCGGCCTGTTGTGCCGGCTCCCGGAGGTTGTCCCGCATTTCCGTGGCCGCCTGGCTCAGGTGCTCGACCACCGGCTGCCCGTACTCCTGAGCCGTGTCCTTCGCCCGTTCCGCCAGCTGCTGCTCGGCCTTGCTCGCCGGCACCAGCGTCGACAGCAGCCAGCCCGCGCCGAACGCGATCAGGCCGGCGGCCAGCGGGTTGCCCTCGGTGCCGCGGCGGATGGCCTGCGGTGCCTCCTGCACGGTCTGTGCCACGTTCGACGCCGCCGACGAGGTGTTCTCGGCGACCGTCGACGCCGCGTCGCCGATCCTGTCGCGGGCGGCGGACATCGTGCCACCGGCGTGCTGGGTGCCGCTCGACGCGGTGCCCATGACGCGTTCCCGCATCGTCGTCACGGCCCGGCGGGCGCGGTCGACGCGGCGGTGCACGATCCTTCCCGGCGTCACCTTCTCGGCGAGCCTGTCCACATCGGTGCTCAGGTTCTGTTGTGTCCGTTCGATGTCACGACGGAGCAGCTCCGGGTCGTCGGGGATGGTCATGATCTCTCCTCATGCGGTGTCATGGCGTCCGGGACCTGCTTGAGGGTGTCCACGGTGCGTTCGGGTACGGGGTTGAGCCCACGCAGGCGGCTGCGGCCGGTGGCGTAGAGAACGGCGCCGGCCACCGCCCAAACGAGCGCGACGAGCAACGCGGCGAGACCTTCGTCCATGACGTTGGCGAGCGCCCACCAGAGCGCGAACGACAGGAACAGCAGGACCATGTAGCCGGCGAAGCCGGCGCCGCCGAGCATGCCCGCGCCCTTGCCGGCCTTGGCCGCCTCCTGCTTGACCTCGGCCTTCGCGAGAGCGAGCTCCTGGCGCAGCAGGGTCGACAGGTCACGGGAGACGTCGCCGAGCAGCTCGCCGACCGACGCGCGCTCGACGTCGGCGTCCGTCGCCCGCCGGGCCCCGGGCGCCGGGGTCGGTGTCGGGCCAGTCATCGGGTCACCGGTCCGGAGTACTCGCCCGGTGTTCCGGTCCACGTGGCGGGTTGCGGCGGTGGCGGCACGGAGTAGCCCGGCGCCGTCGGGCCGCCGACGGGCTGTCCCGGTGCGGCGGCCGGCACCGGCGGAGCGGCTGGCACCGGGGTGGCGGCGGGCCGAGCCGGCGACTCGGGCGTCGAGTCGCCCGAGCTGTCGTTCCCCGCGACCGCGCCCCTCGTCAGCCGGCCGACGAGCACGCCGGCGAACGCCGCGCCGGCGAGGAACACGCCGGGCCTGCGGCGGGCGAACGCGCGCACCTCGTCGAGCAGTGCGCCCGGTTCGCGTTCGTCGAGCCAGGTGGCGACGCCGCGGGTGCGTTCCGCGGCCTGGTGCACGACCTCGGGCACGAGGCCGTCGCCCTCGTTCTTCTCGGCCATGTCGCGCAGCTGGTCGGCCAGGGTGTGCAGGCTGCTCGCCGCCTTGCGCTGGCCCTCCTTCGCCTGCTCGACGAGCTGGCCCCGGCCTTCCCGCACCAGATCCCTTGCCTGCCGCGCGGTTTCGGAGGCGACGCGACGCGCCTGCTCCCCCGCGGTGTCGCCGACCTGGGCGCCGCGCTCGGCCGCGGCGCGGGCCACCCCGGCCGCCTCCTGCTTCGCGGCCTCCGGGGTGGACTGGGGTTCTTCTTGTCTGTACGACGGGTTGTGCCCGCCGGTCGGATCGGTCATCTGAGCCTCCTGGAGAGCGGTGGGAGCGCTCGGATACCCGGCGACAGGCGGCATAACCACCGATTCCGGACAATCCCTCGTCCGGCGGCCGGTGTTTACCGCTCCCCCGTCACCCGCAGTGGCAGCGAGGTGATGCCGAGGATGAAGTTGGACCGCAGCCTGCTCACGCGGCCCGCCACCGCGAACCCGACCTTCTCCGTGTGGAGCCTGCGGAACAGCGTGGTCAGCTCGGTGTGGGCGAGCGTCGCGCCGATGCAGCGGTGGATGCCGACGCCGTAGGACAGGTGGCGGTTCGGGGTGCGGGTGACGTCGAACCGGTGGGCGTTCGGGAACTGGTCCTCGTCGCGGTTGGCCGACACGTTCCACAGGGTCACGACGTCGCCCGCGCGGATGGTCCTGCCGCCCAGCTCGACGTCCCTCGTGGCGATGCGTTGCACGTAGGCGTTGGTCGAGGCCCAGCGCAGCATCTCGTTCACCGCCGTGTCGAGCAGTTCCGGGCGCCCTGCCAGCAACCGGGCCTGCTCGGGGTGTTCGGTCAGCGCGAGCAGGCCGGCGCACGCCGTGTACGAGGACGTCTCGTTGCCGCCCACCGCGACGTTCATGCAGTTGTACAGGATCTCGTCCTCGGTCAGCGGTCTGCCGTTCAGCGACGCCCCCGTCAGGACGCTCAGCAGGTCGTCGCCCCGGGTGCTTCCCCTGTCGCGCAGGAGGTCGGCGAAGAACTCGAAGATGTCCGCCTGGCTCTCGGCGAGGCGGAGCCGCTCGTCGCCGGCCGTGTCGACGAGGACCGAGTCGCGGTAGCCGATCATCCGGCGGGTCAGCCCGATCAGGTGGCACGCCTCGTCGTAGGTGAGGCCGAGCATGCCCATCAGCGCGCCGGCGGGCAGCCGGGGCGCGATGTCGGTGGCGAAGTCGCAGCCGCCGTCGGCGAGCATCCGGCGGACGGCCTCGTCGACGAGCCGGGTGACCACCGCGCCCACCCGGTCCACGACGGCCGGGGTGAACACCTGGTGCATGACCTTCCTCAGCATCCGGTGCCGGGGCGGGTCCGACGCCACCAGCATCCTCCCGGACGCGGTGTCCGCGTCGCTGCGGAACGAGCCACCCAGCACCGCACCGCCGAGGGAGCTGAACGCGGTGTGGTCGGAGTACGCGGCGACCACGTCGTCGTACCGCGTCAGCGCCCAGAACCCGCCGCCGTCCGGCAGTGGTTTACCGCCGTCCGGCAGTGGTTTACCGCCGTCCGGCAGTGGTTTACCGCCGTCCGGCAGTGGGTTGCGGTAGACCGGTTCGTGCTCGCGCAGCCACACGAACGACGCGTGGTGCCCGCCGTCGACGAACACGTCGACGTCGGTCAGGTCAACGACCGGCGACCGGGTGTCCACGGCGCGCTTCCTCCCCGCGGGTGCGGATGATCTCGGCCAGCCCCGCGAGCTCGCCGTTCTCCAGGACGTCACGCACGTCCAGGCGCACGTCGAGGTCACGCGTGATCCGCCGGTGCACCCGGAACGCCAGCATCGAGTTCCCGCCGAGGGAGAAGAAGTCGTCGCCCGGCCCGACCCACTCCACGCCGAGCAGCCGTTCCCACAGCGTCACGAGGTAGTGCTCCACCTCGTCCCGGGGCGGCACCCGCTCGGCCTGCCTGCGGGCGTGGTCGCCGGCCAGCTCCTGGATCCGGCGCACGTCCCGCTTGCCGTGGTCGTCGCCCGGGATCCCCGGCACCACGACGAACGCGCTCGGCACCTGGTAGTCCGGCATCGCCTCGCCGGCGAACTCGCGGAGCGCCCTCGGCGACACCGGGCCCGCGACGACCGCGACGAGCCTGCGGTCGTGGTCCGAGCCCACCGCGACCACGGCGACCGCCAGCACCG
>WUUC01018474.1_pt1 | contig 14361 bp, 8 predicted proteins | sample 6278441 | NCBI WGS metagenome assembly WUUC01 (sample SAMN13675441, study PRJNA597444) | soil metagenome | isolation source: soil | place: USA: Washington | collected 2017-10
CGACCGACTGGATCCGCACGCCACGGAACTCGAACTCGCCGCCAGGGCGGTCCGGGAAACGCAGCAGCACGAGCCCGCCGAACAGGATGAGCAGGACCCCGAGTGTGACGAGCGCCACAATCACGTCGTTGAGTCTCGTAGCCCGTCACCACGTTGTCAACTGTCCATGATGGACATCGAGGTCCTGCTCGCCGGGTCAGTCCCTGATCGGGTTGTCGACGATGTTCAGCCGAGGAGCTTCGTGGTCCGCCGCCTGGCTGACGAAGAACAGCTTCTTGAGGTCCCCGGACCAGGCAAGCCCCCGCGCCGCGACGATCTCGGTGCGGGCGATGTCGACCGTGCGCACCGGGAGCGTGCCGTCGACCCGGTAGACCTGCACGTCCTTGTCACCACTGGTGGTGACGGCGGTCGCCACGAAGGCGTCGTCCGGCGAGACCGCCGCGGAGCTCGGCCGGGGCCCGGTGCTGTAGGACCCACGCCGGGACAGGTCACCCGGCGCGAACGCCTCGACGTGACTGCGTGAGCCGGACGCGCTGAACAACAACGTGCCGGCGGTGTTCAACGACAGGTCGGTCAGGCTGGCACCGACCACGTCCCCCGAAGCGCCGGCAGCGAGGTTCCCAGCGTCCACAGTGAACACCCGCACGGTCGACAGCGAGAGGGACAGCTGCCCGGCCACCAACGGCCCGGTCCCGTTGGACTCCAGCAGCGGCGCCCGCTGGAACGTGGCACCACCGAACGGCTGACTGATGTCCACCGGCGGCGTGGCCGCGGGATCGAACCTGCCGATCTTCGCGTTCCAGTCCGCCTCACAGCCGTAACCGAACCACACCACCGACCCGGTCCGCGCCAGATGCGTCGGACAGGTCTGCGGCCCGACGGCGTGCCGCGCGGTCTCGGTGTAGGTGGTCGTGCTGATCGCCGAGATCGCGTCCCCGGCGGCGAGCGCCACGTACAGGGTGGCACTGTCAGCGCTCAACTCCAGCCCGGTCGCGCCGGGCTGCCCGTTGATCTGCTTGACCACCTTCCCCCGGAAGTCGGTCACCACGATCCCGTTCGTGGTCGGCCCACCACTGACGAACACCTTCTGGTGCACCTGATCCACGACGACGTCCCCGAACGCCGGCAACGGCAACCGGTCATCGTCGTCGGCGTGTGCCACCGGCGCGCTCACCACCACCACGCCGGCGAACGCCAGGACGGCAACTGCGGTGGTTCTAATTCTTCCCACGAGACTCACGTTCCCCTCAGACGAACCTTCTTACGTGGTGCGAAATCCTTACCTCTTCAACGTCCTCGACACCTCGTCCGCGATGACGCGGGCCTGCCGAACGGGCAGCTTGTTCCGTTTCTTGGCGAGGCCTTCCTCGGCGAGTGCGACCGCATCGACGAGACGCTGCCCCAGATGGTTGACGACTTCCTCCTCCGAGCTTTCCTCCAACTCGACGGGAATCGCGTACTGCACGACCTGCACTCGGCTCGATCTAGCCCAGCGCCCGGTGCGCATCCCTTCGTAGTCCGGCTTGAGCAGGTTGCCCGTAACGTGGAACTCCATGTCCACGGCAGCCTCGTCGTCCGCAGGCGTCCACTCGACCTGATCCACGAGGTGTCCCAACCGGTCGACAGCGGCGCGGATGCCTCTGTTCGCCGCGGTCGAGCCTCCGATGACCTCGCTGACGTACAGCGGCCGCCATTCCGGGTTCTCGGCGGGATGGGTCATGCAAGGCCTCCTCAGTCGAACGGTCCAGGTCCTGAGGGCGTAACGGTACCGGCCCACGACTCGCGGTTCAGCGGTCCGGGCCATCGCTCGGTCAGGTACCGTTCGTGCGCGGCCATGTCCTTGCGCGTACCGCGGGCAATGATGTCCATGACCTTTCCCTGCAATTGTTTCCTGGTGTAACGGGACAGCGGGTTCGCCTCGCTGGTGATGCCCCACTTCAGGTGCTCACCCGTCGCTCTGTCCCTGATCTGGTAGAGCACGGTCGGGCGGGTGCTGTTCAGCGAGTTGCCGTGGGTGCCCGTGCTCGCCGCCTGGGGTGGCGTGTTGGGGTTGGGAGCGAACTGTCCACCCGGCCCGCGGTACGCGTTGTTGCAGCCCGGTGCCGGTACCGGATTGGGCGCTTGGTTGTGTACCAGGAGATCCTGGTCCCCGACCCGGACGTAGTAGGTGTGGACGCCCTCGACGGTCAGGTTGTGCACCCGCAAGAACGACGTCCAGGTGCGGACCGCGGTGATCCGGAGCATCTCCCCATCGGGGGTGCGCAGCCACTCACCGGTCGTCAGGTCCGCCGCCTCGACCCAGCCACCGTGTTCGGCGACCCAGAACGGATGGCCATCTGTTGCGATCACCGTCCCGCTGCGTTCACCGCGAGCACCGTCCACGTCAACGGTGATCTCCACGAGTGCCTTCTCGCCGTCACTCCCAATCAGCGCGGTTACCTGGCGCGGCTCGGTCAGGCCACTTTCTGGATCGGTCGCGACGACCTTGTCGCCGAGCCGCACGTCCTCGATCGGCCTGTGCGAACCGTCAGCCATCAGCACCGGGGTGCCGGGAGCGAAGCTGTTGATTCGGCAGGACGACGCCTCCGGCTGCCGCGGGTTGTCCGGCTGCCGCGGTGTGTTCGGCGCGTCCGGAGCTGTTGGCGAGTCCGGTCCGCGCGGAGTGTCCGGTGTGGATGGCGTGTTCGGCGTGCCCTGGTTGGCCGGCGGGTTCGGCGCGTCCGGGGCACGCGGGGGCGGCGCGGCGTCAGCGGCACGGTTGGCCGTTCTGGCCGCATCGGCCACGTTGTCGGCTGCTTGGACGGCCTCCACCGCCTCGTCGGCGTATTTGCCGGCCTTCACCGCCGTCGCGCCGTAGCCGGCGACCGGGATGGCCGAGGCGAACGACAGGGCGGCGTCGACGTAGTTGCCCTCGGCTGCATACCAGATGCCGTTGGCGACGTCGGCCACCTCGCCGACCACAGGGATCAGGCCAACGACGTCGAGAGCCGCATGCCCGATGTCGCTCAGCGAGATGTCGAGGCCGAACAGGTGCCCATCGATCTCGACGGCGCTGATCGGGTTGCCGCCACCGAACGCGTAGCGGTTCATCGTGAACGGATTGGTCGACAGCGCGAGGTCGTTCAGTGCCCCGTTGTACAGGTCCAGCGACAGGAACCGGTTCTGGCTCGGGCTGTAGTCCCGGAAGCCCATGTCGTAGTTGCCGGTCGCCGTGTCGAACCGCTTGGTGTTGAAGCGATAGGAGTTGTACGGGTCGTTCTCCCCCGCTGGCTCACCCGACGGCCGGTCCTCGCCGGTGAACTCCGCCTCGTCGTTCTGACCGTATGCCGTGTAGCCGTACGTCGCGGTGTTGTTACCGTCTCCATTGGTGATGTTCTCTACGTCGGAGTGCGGCCCGAACCCGTAGTAACCGTCTTCTTCGGCTCCGTCGTCCTCGACGATCACCTGGGCGAGCATCTCCCCATGCGGGGCGTAGTGATAGGACTTGTTGATCTCACCGTTCTCCAGTTCGGTGAGGACCTGCTCGGACAGGCCGAGGTAGTGCATCTCGGTCGTCTTGGTCTCGATTCCTGTGCCGCTGACCGTCTGCGAGACGGTCCGGTCGAGCGGATCGAAGACGTACCGGCTCGTCGTGGTTCCCCCGCCGACCGAGGCCCGATGCTCGATAGTATGGTCGAAGCCGTCGTAGACGAACTTCTCGGTCTGCTGGCCGCCTGCCGAACTGACCTTGCTGAGCCGGCCGAACGGGTCATAGGCGTATGTCGTAGTCGCGCCCTGAGACGTGGATGACACGAGCCGGTTGCGGTCATACCGGAACGTCGTGTCGACGTCCGATATGGACTGCTCGACAACGTTGTTGTTGTCGTCGTGGCGGTAGGTCTCGGTTGACTCGTCGTCGCCGGCCTTCTCGACGCGGGTCACCCGATCACGTGGATCGTAGGTGTACTCGTAGGTGTTGTCGTTGATCTCGGCGTGGTTGTCGGCGTTCTGCTTGCGAGCAACGTCCCTGGCGCGGTTGCCGTTCTCGTCGTAGGTGAGCGTGTGCTCGTTGACTACGTCACCGTTCTCCTTGCGTTCCAACTGGTGGCGAGTCTGACCGTCCAGGTAGTACTCGAAGTCGACAGTGTTGCCGTTGTGCTTGACCTGCTGCTCGAGATGTGCCCTGGGGGTGTAGTCGAAGGTTGTGACCTTCTCATCCGGGTCGTCCCCGGTCTGGCGGTTGGTCACTTTGGACACCAGGTCCCGCACGTCGTAATCGAAGTCCGCCGTCTGGTCGTCGTGCCGCCAGTTGGTCACGTTGCCGTTCTCGTCATAGCCGAACGTGGTCCGGTTGACGATGGCGCCGCCCTTGCGTTCCTCGACGGAGTCGGCGCGGTTCAGCGGGTCGTACGTGATGGCGTACTCGTCGACCAACGCGCCCGAACTACGGTCGAGCAGCGCGGTCTGGTTGTCGTTGGCGTCATACAAGTACTCGAAGTTCTTCTCCTCGGCATCCACGTCGCCGCTGTTGTCCCGCACCATCCGGACCGCGTCCGCGGTGACTGAGCCGTTCGCCTGCCCGGAGAGCGTTATCGCGCGGACGTTGTCCTCGGTGAACTCGTAGGCGCCCAGGCTGACCCACTCACCGGCGTGCTGGGTCTGGTCGACCGTCGCCGTCGCCACGCCACCGTTGTGCTCGACCGTGTAGGTGGCGTTCGTCGCGGTCGACTGGACGTAGCGGACCGCGACCTCGTAGCGGCCGCTGGCGGGGATGTCCGCCTTCCAGGTGAAGCTGTCGTCGGGCGCACTGCCGGTGTGGACTCGGTAGTCGTAGCCCTCGGCCTCCCCATTGGACGCGATCGTGTCCCACGAGCCAACGGTCTCGGTGTTGTTCGGGTTGGAGTTGTCGACGACAACGCTGTGCTGCCCCACCGGCACGCCGCCGTCGGAACGAGTCTTCTTCTTACCGTCCGGGTGGTAGGTCCAGCTCTGCGTCCTGCTCGAGCCACCACCCTCGCTGAGATGGGTGCGGGTGGTCTGCTGGCCGATCGCGTTGTAGTCGTACTCGGTGCGGATGCCCCATGGGTCGGTGACCGATCGGGTCCAGCCGTTGTCGAAGTAGGTGTTCCGGGTGACGTTGCGGACCGACTGGTCTTCCGACGGCGGCGCGCTGACCTCGACCAGGTTGCCGACCTCGTCGTAGCTGTTGAAGATCCGGTCCGGCTCGGTGACGTGCGCGTCGTCCCGGTCGAACGGCAGGACTCGTTCCCTGAGCCGATTCAGCTCGTCGTAGACCATCTCCTCGACGAAGTCATCGGGGTCGTCCGTGGTCGCGACGCCGCGCGGTGTCTCCGTCCTGGTCAGGTTGCCGACCTGGTCGTAGGCGTACCTGGTCGTGCGGTGGATGACGTCGCCGTTGCCGTTCACGTCGTGCGGCGTGCGGACTTCGACGGGCATGGCGCGCTCGTCGAACGTCGTGGACGTGACGTTGCCGTCCTCGTCGGTCGACTCGACCACGTTGCCGTCGAGGTCATAGGTCGAGGTAATGCTGTGCCCGGCCGGGTCGGTCGTCTCGACCAACCGGTGGTTCAGGTCGTAGCGGAACTTCGCCGAGTAGTCGTCCGAGGCCGGTGTGGCTGTCTTCTTCGGGTCGACTGTCATGACGAGGTTACCGACGTCGTCGTAGTGCGCGGTGGCACGCTGCCCCAACGGGTCGGTCATCTCCACCAGCTGGTGCAGCTCGTTGTAGCGGTACGTGGTCGTGAAGTCGTTGGGGTCGGTAGTGAGCGTGCCCTTGGGCGCGGTCTGCCGGATGATGTTGCCGGCCTTGTCGTAGACCGCCGTTGCGGTCTTCGTCGGCGCGTCGGGTGCGTCGTCCGCCGGCGAGGTGACAGCCACCGGCTGGTCCATCGCGTCGTACGCCGTGGTTGTGACCGCGCCATTCGCCGCGGTCGACTTCACGATGTTGTCATTGGCGTCGTACACCTGGCCGGGCGTGAAGATGTACTGGTTGGTCGCGGTGTCCTTCGGCACCCGCGCGGACAACGGCCGCTTGACAATGTCGAACGTGAAGGTCTGCACGTTTCGCTTCGCGTCGACCGTGGACACCACATTGCCGGTCGCGTCGTAGTGGAAAAAACTCGAGCAGTTCAACGGGTCGGTGATCCGCTGCGGGTAACCGCTGGCGTCGTAGTCGGCATAGGTGGTGGTGTTGCCGTTGTTGTCCGTGACTGTGGTCAGGTGGCCGAACTCGTCGTAGACGTACCGAGAGGTGTAGTCGTTCTCCTCGGCCGTCGCGTTGCCCTTGGGGTCGGTGACGGCGACCAGGTTTCCCTTGTCGTCGTACACGAACGTCCACCGGTGGCCAAGTGGCGAGATCCGCTCGGTCAGTTCTGCGACGTACCCGTCCAGGTCCGTGCGGTAGCCGAACCGGGCCGGCGCGGTGTCGTCGGCGTTGGCCTCGGCGTCTCGGATCTCCAGCGGGTAACCGGTCTTCTGATCGTACCGCCAGGTCGTCATGGCGCCGTTGTTCTCGCGCAGCCTGATGACGTTGTTGTCCGCGTCCCAGAGCAGCTCGGTCTTCTCACCCTTGGCGTTAGTGAGCCGCTCAGGCCGCCCATAGCCGTCGAGCACCACGTCAGTGAGGTTGCCGTTGGCGTCGATGACCTTTGAATCGATCTTCGAGCCGTCGGCGGCGTCCGGGTCGGCGTAGTCGAAGCCGGTGGCGCCTTCGCCGCGGTCGATGAGTGTGTTGACGTGCCAGCGGCGCAGCTTGTCGTTGGTGTCGGTGAAGTAGCGAACGATGCTGCCGTTGCCGAGCGGGTCGACGATCCTTGTCAGCTTGGGGTTGCTCGCGCGCTGGGAGTCTTCGTAGAAGAACGTGAACGTCTTCGCCTCGGTGGTGCCGGCGCCATCGATGAACTCCTGTAGCAGGCCATCTTCTCCATAGGCGAAGGTGATCGTGCGGCCGGAGATGTCGGTGATGGACCGGAGCTGGTTGACGATGTCGCCGTCGTCGAGGGAGGTGCCGGTCAGTCTCACGTTGTCGCGGAAGAACACGAAGTCGTCGCCGCGCTGGTAGTAGTCCAGCGTCAGGGTGCGGCGGCCGGCCGGGTCGACGACGTTCGTGAGTAGCTTGACGTCACGGTTGCCGATGTGGCCGCGGACGTAGTGGAACGTCAGCGTGTTGCCGTTCTTGTCGACAGTCGCGGTCTGGTAGCCGTCCTCGTCGAAGACCATCGTCGTGCGGTCCGGGGAGGTGAACGTCCAGTTCTCGCCGTCGCGCTGGAGGTACAGGTGCACGCCGGCGGGACTCTCATATGTCCACTTGCGAGTGTCGTTGCTGTCGTGCTTGTCGAGCTCGAACACGTGGCTCGTGCCGTCGCCGTCGACCAGGGTGATCGTCTCGTGGTGGCCGCCGTCCTCGCGGCCGTCGAACCGCAGTGGCGTGCCGAGCCGGGTCAGCGTCGAGGTGGACACCGACCAGCCGTTGCCGGCGTAGGAGTTCGAGGTGTCCAGGCTGTTGTAGGCCAGGCGAGCGAAGGTGGCTAGACCCCGGCTCGGGTTGGTGAAGGCGTTGTACTCCAGGACCGCGTTGCCGGAGTACTGGTTGACCTGCAGGCTCGTGCCGGCACCGGTCGGGATTCCGTTGTACTGGTAGAACTTCTCCAGTCCCAGCTGGTCGGAGGTGGGATGCTCGACGGTGACGGCCTGGTCGAGCGTCGGCACGCCCGCGGTCTCGGACAGCCAACGCCTGGCCTGCCGGTCCCGCATGTCCCAGCGCAGCACGAACTCCTCGCGCTTGTTGCCGATGTCGGCGTTCGGCGGCGCCTTCACCCGCGCGTCGACGGTGACCGTCTCGCCGGGTGCGAGGTCGGCGGGAAGCTCGGTTTCGAGGCGGTTCGCCGAACCGGTCTGATCACTGCCGTCCGGCAGTTCCCAGTGGTAGGACAGCACGAACGTGGCCTTGGGCCAAACGAAGGCGGTGGTGTTCCGCAGGGTGACCGCGACCTGGTGCTCGTCGCCCGGGATCATTCGCAGCGGTGTGTCCGGCGCGCTGTAGGTGGCGTCAGCCGCCGCGGCGGCCTTCGGGAGCGCCCTCCCCTCCGGCGCCTGCACAATTGTTTCCGGTCCCGGAAAACCGCTGGTCGTCGGGCACCGCACGCTTTCCGGCGCGACCTCGTGCTGACCGCTCACACCGTCCCTCGGCGCGGCGGACGCGACAACTCCCGTGAACATCGTGGTGACCAGCGCCGGCACCAGCGCAAGACCTGACAGCCGGGTGAACTTCGCCATTCCCCTGAGCCCCTTTCGGCACTCATCGCACGCGACGAGAAGGGCATGAGGCATCGCCAGGACACAATTCACCCCGACGCCTGGCAGTACCAAACATCCCCAGTTCGGTGCGCGTTTCCCCAATGCTTCAGCACCGCGTCGGGACGATAACCCCCGATCAAGGCGTCGCCATACCGCCGAATGGACGATACAAATTCACTACATGGAAACAGTGAAGAAATTTCAATCCTGCGAATCAAGATCCCTTCACAATGAATTTGATCTCGTGATCAAAATTCGTTGCGGAGGGACAAGGGGCAGGTCGCGGACGCCTCTGCTCCCCGATCCGGCCGGAGGTGTAGGAGCCGTCGGGGTGGGCACGCACCGCCCACGCGATGTTCGAGCAGTAGCCGGTCGCCACGCAGGTGCCGCCGCCGAGGTCGGCGAACTGCCGGCCGCGGGACAGCCCCATCGCGCGTCCCACAAGGACGCCCGAAGGGGAAGGTCGAGCACGGCCGCGCCGCGTTCAATGAGCCCACCAGCCCGAACGAGAAGGTGGGACCCCATGTCCGACACGGAGAGCCAGGAGACGCGGGTCGAGTTCCGCGGTGCCGGCTTCGAGGAGACCGACGAGCAGATCGAGGTCGTCGACGTCGAGGAGATGACAGAGGAGATGACCGAATGAGCGGCGCGTTAGCCAAGGTCACCGCGGTGACCAACGCCATCAAGGAAGCCTGGTGGCTCGTCGAGAAGAGCGAGACGGTGGTGAACGTCAACACCGACCAGGCCAACGCGGTGCCCGACGGCGCCGACTGGACCAGTGACCTCACCGAGGCCGCCGGCCCGAACTACAAGGACATCACCTACTCGAGCTCCTGGTACGTCTGGAACCCGTTCGGTGACGACCACGAGTCCACCACGTCCATCACCATGCGGGTGTTCTGGATGTACGGCGCCAAGTACCGGGGCGGCGGCGCGTTCATCCCCACCGCGTGGGTCGAGGTCGTCCACCTGGACGCGGGCTACAACAACGACATCGACATCTCCGTGAACGTCGGCCAGCCGTCCAACGTGGGCACCGAGACCGCACCGATCGCCGCGCTGCCGCTGAGCATCACGGTGAAGGAGGACTCGATGATCCCGGGCCAGGACAACCACGAGACCTACACGGTGATGCTGTACGGCACGGGCCACGGCCAGGTCTACGGCTAGGCGCTCTTGCGGATGAGGCCGGTGTAGCCGGCGAGGGCGAGGGTGGCCAGCCCCCACACGGCGGCCTGCACGATCCACAGCAGCACGGTGAACACCTGACCCGCCGTGGTTTCCGTGTCGAGGTCGCAGCGAGTCCGCAGCCCCGTCGGCCCGAGCGGCAGACCTCGGTCCAGCCCGAGCCCGACCAGCTCGACGGTCGAGCACGGCGTGCGGGGCGCGGCGGAGGTGGCGGTGTGCTCGGCGGCGTGCCTGCCGGGGCCGGTCGCGACGTGACCGGCCCACAGTGTGACGCCGCCGGCGGCCACCAACGCGACCAGCAACGCGAGTGCGGTGCGCCTGGCCCGGTAGCCGTACCCGGCCAGCGCACCCCACAGCCAGTGGAAACGACGCGTGAGCCACCCACCGAGAGCCGCCGGCGCGCGGTGGCGCAGGTCGTGTTGTTGTGCGATCAGGATGTTCCTGGCGTTGCCGTCGTGTCCCGCAGCCCGCTCGGCCGCAGCGAGCTGCTGGTAGGGCGAGGGCCGGTACTCCTGGGTGTGGTGGCGGACGAGGTGCAGCCACTGCCGCCAGTCGACGCCGTCGAGCGAGCCGTAGCTGAAGTCGTCGACGTCGATCAGCTGCCCTGTGCACGCGGCGGGGTCCGGGCAGACGGTGTCGGCGGGGAGCCGCACGCTGGCACCCACCTGTGCCTCGTGCAGGTCGAGGAGCTGACCGGCCGGGTTGCTGATCGTCGTGTCGCCGAACACGAACTGGCCATCGATCCGGGCGACGGCGAACCGGACCGCCGCGTGGTGGCCGGTCCCGGACAGGCGCGTCGACTGCAGGAACACGTTGCCCCGAACACGCAGCTGGGAGGCGAACAGGGCTGGTCCCGCATCGTTGCTCACGTCCGTCCGCACGACGCGGAGCCCGCCCACGTGCGCGCCGAGCAGCCAGATCGTGCCGCCTTCGGCCGGACCGGACAGCCGTGTTCCCAGTAGGACGACGGTGCCTTCGACGTGCAGGCCGTCGGCGTACAGCGCGGGGCCGGAGTCGTTGTGCGCCAAGGTGTCGACCAGGTGGACGTCGTAGCCGACGCGGGCGCTCCGCAGGCAGATCGCGCCGATGCTCCCCGCGCCCGACAGCTGGGAATCGTGGATGAGCAGCTCGCCGCCGATGTGCGCGCCGTCGGCACGCAGAGCCGGGCCCGACGGGTTGCTGACCTCCGCGCGGTTCATGGTGAGCAGCCCGCCGACACGCACACCGGACAGACGGAGCACGCCCTTGTCGCCGCGGCCGGACACCTCGACCTCGTCGAGGAACATGTTGCTGTCGACCGTCAGATTCGCGGCGTCCACGGCCGGACCGGCGTCGTTGCGGATTTCCGCGCCCTCCGCGTTCAGCTCACCGCCGACATGCGCGCCACGCAGGCGGACAGCGCCCAGCCTTCCTGTGCCGACGACCGTTGCCTCGTTGAGGAGCAGGTCACCGGTGATGCGCACACCGGCCGCCTGAAGTCCGGCGAGCCGGCTCATGGTCAACACGAGCCGGGGCAGTGCGGCCTGGGTCAGGTCCACCGGCTCCTCGATGTCGCAGTCGACGAGGTCCAGGCCCACCACCGCCGTGACGTAGTCCAGTTCCAGCGCGCCGACCACCCGGGCGCCGTGCAGCCGGACGCCGCGTGGGTCCAGTTCGCCGCGCCTGCCCAGGAGCAGCTCTCGGACCAGCTCGGCGCGGATCGGCACACGATCGGCGCAGACCAGTCCGGTGCCGCCACACGCGGCGTCCACCAGCGCCGACTCGTCGCCGGTCAGGTCGTCGAGCACCCAACGACCTTGTCACGACGGTCAACCGGTCGTGACCGGCACGCGGGTGTTCAGCTGGTCCTCGGTGAGGAGGCGCTTCGCGATGGTCTCGACCGCCTCGCGGAGGTCGGTGTCCGGTGGGCGGCCGATGTCCTGCTCCACGCGCTGTTCGAGCCATTCGGCCCAGGCCGCGCGGATCAGGTCGGCCTCGCGGCGACCCGCCGCGGTGTGGGCGTAGGTCCATCCGTCGTGGGTGAGCAGGCCCTCGGTGACCATGCGGTCGAACACCGGGGCCAGCACCTCCGGCGGCACGCGGCGGCGGGCGGCGATCGTCTCCAGCTCCGCGTGGCCGTGCATCCGGGTGGCCAGCTCCACCTGGACGACCGCCCACGCGCCGGCCACGTCGAGGTGCGTGCCGGACTCGGCGACGATGCGGCGCATGGTGTCGATCACCGTGCCGCGCAGGATCCTGCCGACCGACGCCTCCAGCAGGCACTGCGAGTCGCCCGTCGGGGACGCGAAGCTCTCGCCCATGTCGGTCGAGCCCATCCGTGCGCTGTCGCGCAGCCGGACCTGTTTCAGGAACAGCGCGACCACGAAACCCAGCAGTGCCACCGGCACCGTCCACAGGAACACCGTCTGCAGCGCGTCGGCGTACGCGGCGACGATCGGCTCGGCCGCGGCGGACGGCAGCGCGTGGAGGGCCTGCGGGCTCTGCGCCGCCTGCGCGATCACCGTCGGGTCCGCCGCGCCGGTCTGAGCCGCCGCCGCGATCCCGGCGGTGAGGTCCGGGGTCAGCGCGTTCGTGTAGATGGTGCCGAAGACGGCGGTGCCGAACGCGCCGCCGAGCGTGCGGAAGAACGTGACGCCGGACGTCGCCGTGCCGAGGTCGGCGTAGTCGACGGTGTTCTGCACGGCGATGGTCAGCACCTGCATGCACAGGCCGAGGCCGGCGCCGAGCACGAGCATGTACACCGACTCCAGCACGGCGTTCGTGTTCTGGTCCATCATGGACAGCAGGTACAGCCCGGCCGCCATGACCAGGCACCCGGCGATCGGGAAGTAGCGGTACCGGCCGGTCCTGCTGATCACGTTGCCGCTCACGATCGACGCGGCCAGCAGCCCCAGCACCAACGGCAGGGTGCGCACGCCGGCGACGGTCGCCGAGTCGCCGTCCACGTACTGCAGGAAGCTCGGCAGGAACACCATCGCGCCGAGCATCGCGAAGCCCACGACGAAGCTGAGCAGCGAGCAGACGGCGAACACGGGGTTGCGGAAGAGTCTCATGGGCAGCATCGGTTCCGCCGCACGGGTTTCCGCCCAGCAGAACAACGCGAGCGCGACCGCGCCGCCCACGAAGAGGCCGACGATCACCGGTGAGCCCCACGCGTACTCGCTGCCGCCCCAGCTCGTCGCCAGCACCAGCGCACTGGCGCCGACCGCGACGAGCGCGATGCCGAGGTAGTCGACGACCGCCCGGGACGCCGACTTCACGGCGGGGATGGTGCGTGCCGCGGCGAACACCACGACGATCGCGATGGGCACGTTCACATAGAAGGCCCAGCGCCAGGACAGGTGGTCGGTGAACAGGCCGCCGAGCAGCGGACCGACCACTGTGGACACGCCGAACACCGCGCCCATCGCGCCCTGGTACCTGCCGCGTTCCCGCAGCGGGATGACGTCCGCGATCAGCGCCATGGCGGTCACCATCAGCCCGCCGGCGCCGATGCCCTGCACCGCCCGCCACGTCACGAGCAGCGACATGCTGGTGGCGGTGCCGCACAGGAACGACCCGGTGATGAAGATGATCGTCGACAGCTGGAAGACGAGCTTGCGGCCGAACAGGTCGCCGAACTTGCCGGCCAGCGCGGTGGCGACGGTCTCGGCGAGCAGGTAGGCGGTCGCCACCCACGACATGTGCGCCGCGCCGCCGAGGTCCGCGACGATCGTCGGCAGGGCCGTGCCCACGATCGTCTGGTCGAGGGCGGCCAGCAGCATGCCGAGCATGATCGTCACGAAGACGACGTTGCGGCGCCGGTTGTCCAGCACCGGCGGCTCCGCGACCCTCGGGGTGTCGATGATCGTCACCCGTCAACGATCACACCGCGCGCCGGTGCCCGCACCCCGAGTCACCCGGTCAGTTCACCGACCAGAGAGTGGCCGAGTTGTCGCCATAGGACGGCGAGTAGCTGATCCGGTCGAGCTCGAAGTCCGCCGGCACCTCGAACAGCACCGTCCACGTGTCCTCGGCGCCGGCGGCCAGGGGCATGCCGTTCTTCTCGGTGGCGCCGTAGACGTGGGCGACGACGAACTCGTCCTCCGCGTTGTGCACGGCGAAGATCCGCAGGTCCGCGTCCGGGTCGACGTCGTCGTAGGTGGCGTCGCCGACGTTGCGGACGGCGAACTCGGCGCCGACGAGACGCCGGTCGTCGCCGGGCCGCACCTCCTCGGTCGGCTCGGCGGGGTCGATGATCCTGGTCGCGGCCACCCGCAACGCCACCTCGACGCCCTCACGCTCGCCGGCGACCTCGGCCTCCTCACCCAGCGGGTGCACGGTGGTCTCGTCGTCGGCCCGCCCCGGCAGCGCGGGCGCCTCGGGCACGGCCTGGCCGGCCGCCTCCCACCGCAGCGCCTCCTCACCGTCGACGTCCTTCATCGCGAAGTCCACCGCGTCGACGGTGACGTCCTCCGGGAGCTGAGCGGTGAGGAAGCCGACCATGGTCTGGCCCGGCGCGAGCCGCAGCTGGTCGAACATGGACCCGGCCGAGGTCTCGTCGAACGAGTAGTTGTCGTAGGTCTTCCCGTCGCTGCCGAGGAAGTGCACCGTCCCAGTAGGACCGATGAGCTGGTCCTCCTCGGCACGGTTGGTCACCGCGAGCCGCAGGGCGACGAGCCGGTGGCCTTCGTCCAGCTCGTCGTGGCGGGTGCTCCGGTAGTACGGCGCGGGGTCGAGCAGCACCAGCGGTGTCACGTCGAGCCCGCCGCCGACCTCCGTCCGCTGCGTCACCCCGAGCACCAGCACCGGCTCCGCCGTCCCGGCCACCGCCGAACTACACGCGGTCACCGTGCAGAGCACCAACGCCAACAGTGACATTTGCCATCGCATTGTCAC
>WUUC01181902.1_pt1 | contig 14360 bp, 10 predicted proteins | sample 6278441 | NCBI WGS metagenome assembly WUUC01 (sample SAMN13675441, study PRJNA597444) | soil metagenome | isolation source: soil | place: USA: Washington | collected 2017-10
CTTGATCGACCTCGGCCAGCCCCAATAGCCACTCGTTGACCGCGCACGCGGCCAACATGCTCGCTCATGCTGAGAGGCGAGCGCCTGCGCGGGCACTCCGGTAGAACGCACTCGAGATTGGCGGTTCGGCGTCGGCGGCGATCACCACGTGCCAGTCCTGATCTGAGTCAACCCGCGCATACCTGGACATCGCCCTGCGCTGGGCGAAGCTACTTGGGTCAGCTGCTGCGGCGATTGGTGGCGAATTTCTTCAGGTCGCGCCATCTCGAACGGTTTCGCACGAGGTGGACGATCTCCGCCGGTGTCAGCACGCGTGGGATACGGCCGTACCACAGCTCTGGAAATGTGGGCTGGAGAAACTCGACGTCGGCCGTGCAAACTGACCGCCGGCCTGCACCGAGTCCTCGACCTGACCCGCCGTGTACAAATGGTCGCCGACTCGTTGTGCTGGTGGAGCCCTGCGACCCGAGTTCGTCGAGCACCGTTCGATGTAGCCGCCGCCAGAACCCGGCGTTGGTCCAGTCACTGAACCTGCGATGCGCGGTCGAACTGTCACCCCGGACGATAGCGGTGGTCCAGGTTGTGCACGGTGAGGCCGAGGACGTCAACTGCGCGCCGAGGCCGGACCATGACCTCGAACTCAAGGTGGCGTCCTGGTTACCGTGCTGGTCAAGTCCACCGAGGTCATGCTCGGCTTCGAGTAAGCCGATCGTTCCACCGCTCTACATCGGCGCCATCACATAGGACGTGGCCACAGTCGACAGGCCGGGAAACCCTGACGTGCCAGGGAAGAACCGTCCGCTTGCCGAGTCGCGCACCGGGCCGACATCGACGGTCAGGTTCGTCAGTGGAATCGGCGTGGACACGACCCCGGTGAAGTCCCAGAGGTACTTCGTGCGGCACGGACTGAGGGAGGGCAGCCCGCCGTCCGTCGCGACGCACGTCCAGCCGTTGCCGTAGTTGTACGCACCGAACGGGCTGAAGATCGACGTGGGCGCCGCTCCTGGAACTGCCCGACTCGTGGCGAGGTAGAAGATCTGGTTGTTCGCGTTGTCGCACGTGCTCAGGGCGAACCCGGAGGCGGTGCGCGTGACACACGAGCTCAGGTCGTCGCTGGGCCGGAGGGTGGCAGGCCGCGGGAGAGCGTCCGGAATGGCACCGGCGACCTGGGTGAGGGTGATCGTCTTCGGCTCGACCGTCAGGAAGCGCCCGGCCGCGTTCGACAGATATCGGCCGCTGCCGGGATCTCTGATAGTGCCGACACCGCCGGCGAAGTCACTCACGTTCCACCAGAACGGCGACTGGCAGATGTTAACCACCGGCCCAGTGGGGGACGGCCGCACACATAGCCAAGCGAAGGCGTTACCTGAATAATGCCCTTGGTTGAAGATGGTCGCCGTACCTCCGAGATCGGCGGTGTTCCCGGTGATGACCCACTGCTGCCTTTCGCTTCCGTCGCACGGTTGGAAAGCAAGCTCCGGTAAGACACCGCCGTCCACACAGAGATTGCCTTCGATGCTGACCGTGACGATGCGAGGGGTAGTGATCACGTTCGCCACGGCAGGCACAGCAACACCCACCGTCGCGACGAGAACGATGGTCACCACGCAGATCAGCCGAGACAGTGCGCGAAATCTGACACTCGTCAACGAAGAACCGGCCACAGCCCCAACTCCTGTCTGTCACAGGAAGCGTGCTTCCGGCGCACACCACCGGCAAGTAGTTCCCCCGGTTTGTCCACGAATTGTCATCCACATTTACGTGGAGCGAATCGGAGCGCGGCTACGCACGGACTGTCCGCGTAACGACGTCAACGACAGCGCCGACCTTGTTCGTGGACTACGGAGGGGCGATGAGCGCGGGTGGGTGTTTGCCGGGTGTTTCAGCATCGCGGTGCTCATTGGCGTTTACTTGGCGAACTTCGACGGTTCGCTGATCGGTACGATGGAGCAGGTCGGCTGCGGTGGCGACGGGACGAGGAGAGTTGGTCGACACTCTTCGACGCGGACGGTGTCCCGTCCGACGCGGTGCCCCGCCGTGCCGTCCTCGCGGGTGAGGTCAGGTCCGGCAAAAGGACCGCCTGTCTCATGGTGTGCCGGGCGCTGGTGAAGGACTCCGGCCCGGTGCCGGTCCTGCTCTCGGCATCGTCGTGGCGGGCTGGAGCCCAGGAGGTCAATTGCGGCTCGTGCTCGGAGTAGATGATCAGGCCTGGTAGGAGGTACGGTTGTAGATGGCCATGTCCAGGGCGCTGGTCACCAGGTTGGCGGTCGCGGTGTTGTCGATGGACCAGCCAAAAGTGCTCGCAGGCAGACGACGGCTGATCGACTCACCACGGTGCTGGACGTGAACATGACCGCAACGCGTGCGCCCCCGACCTTCAGGTGATCGTCCAGACCGGCCCATGAGCCGATGGCGCCACCAACTGCGGGCCCGACCAAACCCTCATTAGCGCACGCTGAACCACCATGTGCGCAGGATCGTCACCTGCCTGGCTGTCCGCTTCGCGTCGAACTGGCGGCGGTGTTCGCTTGACCCCGGGTGTGGTCCCGATACGCATTGGTTCCTACTCGTTTGCCAGCTCGTCGTAGCGGGCAGCGATGCTGCGGATCTCGTCGTCGATCCAGCCGCTGGTGGCCTGGAGGGCGTGACGCAAATCGTCGTTGTCGTATCCGCCCCTCAGGGCTTCGTCGGCGGTGGCTCGATACCGGTTGAGCTCCTCAGACACCCCTTCGGACCAGCCCCAGTGCGCCGGTCGCATCGCCGAGGTGACCTGCTGGCGGATGGTGTCCGCAGTGGCGTGGTCCGCGAGCCTGGCCGCGCTGAACACGCGGTCTGCGAGGTGAGGGTGGTGGAGCGGCCACCCTCGCACGACGTTCAACGCGCAAGTCAGAGCGGCGAGGGTCTTCGCGTCGGCGGTCCGCACGATGAGATCGAGCGATCGAGCCTGGTTCTCGGTCATGCCATTGCACATCACCACACCTGCGACGGAGTACGCCGCGACGGGGCTTCTCACGGCAGTCGTGACCAACCACCCCGTCAGCACGTCCGCGTGCCGGTCGAAGGCGTCGGGGATGCCGTCGGGATCGTCCGGCGCGGAGTCGCCGGCCTCGGCGGTCGCGGTCAGGCGATCGAGGACGAGTTCCGGGTGCGTGTCGGCGACACCACCTGCGATCTGCTGTACGAGGTAATCCGACCATCCGCAGTGGTCGATCAGGTCCAGGACCGCGAGCGCGGCTTCTCGACCGAGTTCTCGTCCCCACTGCGCTCCGTCGTACTGGCTGGCGTGTTCCAGGAGCTGTTGGGTGGTCAGCGAGGTGATCCCCGCCCGAAGCAGGTGAGGCACCACCTCGGCGGGGTTCGCTGCCAGCAACGGGTGAGCACCGAGAAGGAACCGATTCCGAAGCGGGGTGTCGGGGTCGTTGCTCCCCTTCCGGTAGACGTCGCGAAACGTTCCGGGACGGGTCACCCACCCCGCCATGGCGAATGCGTCCGCTACTGCCGCCCTCACCTCGTGGCGGAGGTCGTCGAACCCAGCGAGCCACCCGGTGACAGCGCTTTCATCGCTGTCCGCCCAACGGCACAGCAAGGAGGGGAGGTGCTGGTCAAGGGGGCCGGCAGGGCCTGATGCGACCTCGTGAACTAGGTCGCTTGTGAGGCTGGGCCGGAGGTCGGCGAACCGGCGCAGCAGGAGCGGCGTGATACCACGGGCAGGCGCCGCGAGCCGCACCTGCCGGAGCAAGTCGTCGAGGTTGCGCACGAGTCGAGCGAGGCCGCCGTCCTCACCGACGGTCTCCATGACCTGGGCTGTGAGAGCTTCGACCTGGGCTTGCTTGCCTTCTCGTCTGTGGCGGGTCCTGCGCAGGTCGTGTTCCTGACGTTGATGGTCGTCGAGACCTGCGGTGCCCGTTGTGCGTGCGACGTCGGCCGCGCGGAGTTCCTCGATCGTGGGAACCCAGGTCGTCTTGCGTGTGCCGATCGAGTGGACTGTGTCCACGACGAGCTGGGCGAGGTCGTCACCCTGGTCGTCCAGCCGTGTCACCAGAACCAGCGCGGCATGACGAAGGTGGAGCGACTTCGCCCGTTCCGCCGGCCATGCCACGGCCTCGCGGACCAGCCGGCGGATCACCGGACTCCTGGTTCCGGAGGCTACGTCGGTGAGACTTATGACGGTTGCGAGGTCGTCATCTTCCCATCCCAGCACCTCGTCGTCGGGCGGTGTGTCGCCGAACCCGCCCTGCGGTGGGCGGATCGCGGCAGCGAGAAGCCGGACGGCGTCGCCCCCGCGACCGAGGTCATCGCCGGTCGCCGCGCGGAGGAGGATCCTCCTGATGCGGTCCCGGACTGGCCGCGCCCACGACGGGTTCACGCGATAAGTCCTGAAACCGAGCTCCAGCCGGGCTTGCTGGTCCGTGCGGTGGCCGTCTTTCTCCAGGAGCGGTTTCACCGCGAACAACGGTGACCTCGCACTGTTGGGTTCGGCGAGCCACATCTCGACCCGACCGAGGATGCGGTTGGGGAAGGAGTCGTGCCGCAGGGTGCCGAGGTTCGCGAGCTTGTCGGTCACCACCCCCTCGACACGATTGCCGTTCGTGGACGTCGAATCGAGGCACCAGAGCGACCAGAGTGCATCCAGCGCGGTCTCGAGGAGATCGGGATCGGTCGTGGCGCACTCCCCGTACAGCCCGGCCAGCGTGCTCCGGACTCGTTGTGCCGTGACGTCATCCGTCGCCGAGGCATCCGGCCGGGCACGCACGGCCTCGAGCCCGTCGATCAGCAGGTGCGGTTGGGTGACGGCCAGTCCGCTGATCCTGTTGAGTGCCCTGGCAACACTGTCCAGGTTGGCTTCCCCGATCTCGGCACGCACGCTCTCCCACACACTCGCGAAGACAGACGGGCCGTTCTGCTGGCGCAACCGCCAATCGAGTTCGGCGAGCTCGGTCACCAACCGGCCCGCGTGCCGCTCCCCGAACGACTGCCACAGCCGCAGCGCGAAACCGGTGTCACGTCCGTCCGCGACCGCCTCCTGCTCCAGGACGTAGTCGGCGAGCACATCTGGGGTGACTTGGGTGCCACCGTGCCGGGACACCAGAACGCCTCGATCGCGCAGCTGTGCCACCCACCGGAGCGCGACGATGGGATCGAGACCGCAGAACCGCGCGATGTCGGCGCGGACCTCCTCCTCGTCGTCGACGACAGTGCCGAGCGCGGCGTAGACCGCCAGCACCCGGCGCGCGGGCACGTCGATGTCGTCGAGCGCCAACTCCTGATACCGAGCGAGGACCTGCTCGCGAAGACCGGCGTCCAATGCCAGCGGGGCGGTCAGCTTCCCCCGGTGGATCAGGTGGGCCGCCACGACCACCACCAGGGGATTGTGCACCGCCTGGTTCGCGAAGTACTCACGCCCGGTCCATGGGATGTCGAGTCCCTCGGTCAACGACGTGACCAGAGCCGTGGCCTCCCGCTTCGACAACTCGCCCACGACCACCTCGCGCACGTCGGCAGGCGAGAACCGGGCGTGCGCGACCTGCGCGTACGGCCCGTACGCCGGACGGTCTGACACCGAGGACGAGCTGGGTGCCGGGCACGGTCCCGGCATAGGCGAGCACGGGCGCGAGCGCCTCCGGGTTCTGGTGCGCGTCGTCCACGATCACCACGGCCGGCGTCTGAGGCAGCTCAGCCAGCGCGGCGCTGTCGAAACGAGTGCCGGCCGAGGCGAACAGGACCGGCACCTCTGGATGAGCCGCTTCGAACGCGGTCAGTGCCTCAACCAACAGCCGGGTCTTCCCCCGACCACCAGGCCCGGCGACCAGGACGACGGCCGGCTGCGACTCATCGACACCGAGGACCTCATCGAGGTCACTCAACTCCGACTGCCTGCCCACCCGGGGTCCGCAGTCGTTGGGCACCCGGTCCGGCTTGCCTCGGACCTCGGTGAACGCGGTGAGGCTCAGGAAGGCGTCCTCGCCTGGCACCTTGAGGAGCCGCTTGCGCTCGGCTCTCCCCCACGTCTGATCGAGGACATCACGCCTCTTGTGCAGCGGGAGCTCGTCGAGCATCCGACCCAGCCCGCGGCGATCCACCAAGGCCCAGTGCCGGTGCTTCGCGATCTCGGCCCTGACGGACGCGGACGCCTCACCGGAGTACACCAGGTAGTACTCGTCGGCCAGGTACGAGCAGTCGGACACGAACTCGCGCACGTCCGCTGGGGTCAGCTTGGCGTAGCGCTTGCACTGCCACGCAGCCGTCGCGCCGTCGCTGAACTCACCGACGAGATCGACCCTGCTGCCCGTCGCCGCGGCGTCCCCACCGCTCCACCTCGACAACCTTGCGTACCGGGTCGACGCAGAAGCGGTGCGCGCTCAACACCCGGTCAGTGAAGTCCTCGAACGGGCCAGGCTCCAGCGACGGAGTGGGCAGCAACGTCGGCTCGGTGTCCGACCCGATACTCCCAACAGTCATCACGCAAGCATAAGCAGAGGCACCGACCAGATCAGGTGACGAGGATGTGGTGTCGAGCCCGTCGGCCGTCGACTACGGCGCTGAGGCGGTGCACACGTGTCGTCATCGCCACGCGGAACTCCTCGCCGACCTGCATGCGGAATGGAAACAGAAGCGCCGCGAACCGCACCTGGACGCGCACGGCTGGCCCCACCAGCACATAAAGGTGGCCATCCGGGTGTTGGTAGCCCATCGGCGAATCTCACGGCGTCACCTCCGCGACGAGCAGGTCGAAGTGGACCCCCGTCGGCCATGCCAGACGGTGCCAGGCTTCTTCTCCAGCGCCGCCACCGGGTCGAGGTCCGCCGGGAGCCGCAACGAAGGAGACCACCACGCTGGGCGACCTGCGCCTGCAGCTCTGGCGAATCGGGCTGGACCGGATCACCTTTTGGGCAGCAAGTGCGGTGAGGGTGTCCGTGGCTTTTGGCTGCTGCAAAGGTGCGCCATCGGGTTCGGTCAACAGCGGCCAGTTTGGTCGATCCAGGTGTCGCCGCAGCGACGGGTAACGTCGCTTCATGCGAGTAATTACGCAAGCGGAAGCCGAGGCCATGCGGCGTGCGCTTAAGGAGATCGCGTCTTTGGCAACCCAGCAGCCGATCAAACAGAACCTGGCCAGGCCGCAGCTCGGCGAGCGCGACAAGTACTGGAAGACCTGAGGCTCTACTACGAAGAGGACGCTTGTGGGTAATCAACGACTTTGGCAAGAAACCGTTGGCAATGCCGGGGGTTAGCCGGCCCGCCGCCGACGTTCGTTTCATCAACTCAGCGGCTTGAGCGCGCTCGGTGACCGCAACCGATCAGGCTGGCTGACGGGCACGCCATCGACGCACCACAACCGAACCGCACAGAACCGGTGGTATATGTCATGGGCGGACCGTCTCAATCCTGATCTGTCGCAGTGGCGTACCCAGTGGTGACCTTCACGGCAACGTCGAGCCCGGAGCTACGGACATAAGATGCGCCACTATGTCCAGATGAGATCACGGCCTGCCAGGAAATGCATGACGTGCCGGCGGTGGAGCAGCGGTCTTGGCCGCTCAATGTTGAGCGGTGACGCGAGGATCAGCCTGATGAACCACTCTGGCTCGTCGATGTCCATGAGCATTCGAGCATGTCCTGAGAGCCGACAATAGTTCGGTCGCGAATCTACCGAACCAGCGAAAGCCGAAGACTACGTGAACAACGTCCTCCGGTGTCAGAAGGCTGGATCGCGCGACACGAACTCCAGCAGTGACTCCGGCGTCGTTGGTACGTCCAATGTCCACGATATCCAGTTCGTTGATGAGTTCGTGCACCAGGCGGTGTCCGAGCCCATGCGGCCATGGCTCGCGATCTGGCTTCGAAGGTGCTGGACCGACCCGCAGAGGAGGAGGTCCACTTGCCGGTCATCTTCGCTGCCCGGCGCCCGAGCGGGATCGCAGGAAGCCGATGCCGGTCGCTGCCACGCCCAGACCGGCAGTGCCGAGGAATCCGTGGACCCACCATGGCATTGCCGCGCGTAGGTCGGTTGGCTGCGCCACTGTCCGCAGTTGGCCGGAGGTGTCCACGCCGGATACGACCAGGTCGTGGTGGCCTGTTTGTGCGTTCGATGGGAGGACCGCCACGAGTGATACGCGGCCGTCGTCGTCCGCGTAGCCGGTCGCCAGCGCCCTTGGGGTCGAGTGTAGGGCCAACACCACCCCGCTGTCCGGCGCGAAACCGTCGGCCGAGACCCGGACCGTCTCGCCGCGGACCGCGGTGTCGGTCGCGTCCACTGGCTCGCCGGCCTCCTCCGTGCGCACAGCCCTGGTGGATGGTCGGTGGCCGACCTTCGGTTGCTCTCGGTTGGACCACCGCACCAACGCGCCCGTCAACGCCTGGTAGCCGTTGGCGTTGGGGTGCATCATCTGCTGTTTCTGGACCGGGTCGCGGGCGGCCAGGACGCGGATGGAGTTGACGTAGCGCTTGTCCTCCGGCGCGCACAGGGTGTGGTCCGGGCGGAAAGCGTCCTGCAGGTCGGTCGCCAGGTACGCCGGCACGCCCTGAGCCCGTGCCGACCGGACCGCTCCGGCCAGGACGGAGTCCAACTGTTGGACCAGCCGGTCGCCCCGGTCGGCCTCGTGGCGGGTCAGGTGGGGGCAGTCGCCGACGTCCTGCAGGCTTACCAGCGACGGGTAGGCAAGGATCACGATGGGCGCGACCTTCCCGCGCCGGGCCGCCAGTGCCGACGGGCCGTTGACGACCGCGTCGACCGCCTCGTAGGCGTAGGGCAGGCGGTGCGCCAGTGACGTCATGTCCCGGCTCAACTGCTGGGTGAACGGCTGGCAGTCGAGCGGTAGGGCGCAGCCGGCCACAATGTCGGCGAAGCGGATGTCGTTGCCGCCCATGGACATCAGGACCATCGTGGTCTGGCCGGCCACCGAACCCAGCTGGGCCAGCTGCGGGGGTGTCGTGATCGCCTTGCGGCCTTCGTCGTCGCCGTTCCACTGCGGCGCGTAGAGGTTCTCGACCACGGCCCCCGAGCACGCGATGATCTTGCGGTGGGGGAAGAAGTCGGCTCCGTACGTGCGCGGGCTGCGGTGGCAGCGGTTGGTCGGCACGTCGGTGTCGCGGGTGTAGTCGCCGGCGCCCTCGCCGGAGGAGAACGAGTCGCCGAGGATCGCGACCGTGCCGCGGGCGCCATCGGCCAGGAGATCGCCCATGTCGTTCGCGGCCACGCCGGCGCGGACGCGGATCTGTTTGTCCACTATGGATGGGAGATTGCCGTTCACCGTCGCGCTGACCCGCAACCGAAGGGTGTCTATCCTGGTGCCTGGTGGGACGCCGATCGACCACGAGCGGGACGCGCGGTCAGCGGGCGCGAGGTTGCCGAGCTTGCGGACCGGGGCGGACACGGCGACGAAGCCGCTGGGCGCGCCGTCGGTCTCTGTGATGGCTTGGATGGCGAGCGTGGTGTCCACGGCGTCGTTCACGCTGTCGTTAACCACGGTCGCGGTCACGCCGACGGTGAGGCCTGCCGCCGTGCTGGTCGGCGCGTCGACCGTGAGGTCCAGCTGCGCCGAGGTGAGCTTGCCGAGAGTGTTGCCGAGCTCGTCGCCCTCGGACACGTCGAAGTAGCGGCCGCCGGTCGCGTCGGCCACACAACGCAGCTCGTCGCGGCCTGCCGAGGAGATGTCGAAGCCGACGGTCTGCACCTGGAGCTGGAAACCCTGCTGGGTGATGGACTTCGCAGTCTCGCACGGGTCGCCGTCGCAGTTGCTCTCGCCATCGGAGACCAGGATGACGGTGCCGCTGTCGTTGCCCGCCGCCTTCAGCGTGTCCACGGCGGACTGGAGGGCCGCGGCGGTCGGTGTGCCGCCGTTGGGGCGCAGCGACCGGATGATCGCGTCCAGCTCGTCCTTGCCGCCGGAGGTCGCGGCCCGCTCCAGGCGGCCCGCGCCGCAGTCGCCATCGTCCGGGTAGGACCACAGACCGACCGGTTGCCGCGCGGTGGCGGTCGCGTTGATGGCGGTGAGCAGCGACTGCTGCGCCGCCTCCAGCTTCACCGTGCCGTTGCCGTCCGGGTCGCCCATGGACCCCGACACGTCGACCACGAACATCATCGGCGGGGGCACGAACACCGTCGGACCCGCCGGCGCACTCGCTGGCCAGGTGTCCACCGGCTGGGCGGCGGCCGCTGCGGGCCACAGCAAGACCGCGACGAGCACGGTCGCGAGCGCCAGGACCCGGTTCACCGGTCCAGCCCGGCGATCGTGGCAGGCGCGCCGTACAGCACGACGTCGCCGAAGGCGAGGGATGGACTGGTGTCCTCGCCGGACAGCGCGATGACGGTCATGGTGAGCCGCAGGATGTCAACCGTGGCGAGATCGATCGGGGTGCTCGCGCCGTAGCGCAGGTCCACCCGGGCCAGCTCACGGCCGTCGCCGGTGACCACCAGCGTGACCGCGTCCGCCTGTTCGCCCGTGTCGGGGATGCCGGCCACGCCGGCGATCCGGGTCACGCCCCGGTCCAGCAGCACCTCGATGGTGGCCTCGCGACCGACCGAACAGGTGAACCCGTGCCGGTGCGCGCCGCCGTTGATCTTGAGTTCGCCGGACGAGCAGCCGCCGGACAGCAGGGAGACCTCGTCCAAGTACACCGACGAGGGCGGTGCCGCGACCACCACGGTCACGTCCAGCGGCACCGGCTGCCCCGTCGCGGGCCGGATCTCCACGACCGTCCCGGCCTTCGCGGACGGCACATAACGCTGCTCGACCCGCACACGCGCGCCGAACGCGGACAACTCATCGACCACCGCGCGCTCGTCCTGGCCGGCGATCTCGGGTATGACGGCAGCCTTGGCCACCTTCAGCTCGGTGCGCCCGGTGACCGCCTCCCCGCCGACGGGGTCCTGCGCGACGACAGTGCCCGGCGCAAGCGCTGCCGCGACCTCGACGATTGTGATCGCGGCCGGATCGGTCCCGGAGTCGGCGAGCGCCTGCTTCGCGTCAGCAAGGGCGAGACCCCGCACGTCGGGCATGCGCGCCACGTCGGCGGCCGCCGCTTCGGGCGCGGACGCGGTGTCGACGATCGCCACGTCCCGATCCACCGCCCAACGCCAGCCCAGCCACACCCCGCCGGCGCACGCGGCCGTGACGAGCACCACCACGAGACCGAACGCGACGAACCGCCGCCGCCACCGCCTTGGCGCTCGCGTCGGCAGGACAGGCGCGGTGATCACGGGGATCGGCCCCGTCCGCTCCCCGTCGGTCTCGAACCCCACACCATCCATCCCGCCACCCCAGTCAACGCCCGTCGAACACAACGACCTGACGGACACATCGCCCTGCCACGCGTTTCGTTTCCAGTCGGCGCGACGAAACCCTTGCGGGTGACAACGACCGGGCCCAGAATCGGGAAGGTATCGTCGTGCTGGCTCTCGGTGAACGACGGACACAAACGCCGGTACTGGCGCGGTCGGACGGACTCAGGGATGTACGGTCGGTGCAAATTAATTCAGGGTGCGGCCGTCGAGTGTTCGGGCTCACGCAGTTCGAAGTCGAAGCTGGCGACGCCAGTGATGAAACTGCCTATGGCCGACTCCAGAAACCCGCTGCCGGCACCTCGGAGCCCGTTACTGCCGCTCGACGGCATGAGAGTGCGTTCAGGTCGTGATCTGGTCTCGATGGCATTGACCGCCGTCTACGAAAGAGCGACCAAAGGCGATCCCTGTGATACCGTTCTTACCAGTTGCGGGCAACAAACCAGCGGGTATGCACGAATCGTGCACAATCAGGAGCGTACTCGTGCTCAACTTGTTCGATGCAACTCAAACCTCTTCGGTCTCGGAGCCCTTCTCCTTTTCTAGATTTTCTTGTACGCCGTGTTGCGCCACGGCGCGAATGGTCGAACATTGGTGCGAATCCGGTGGTTGGGCCTCGTCGTCCAACGCGACCCGGGGCAAGACCGGATTCGTCCGTCGGACAAATCTGATCTTGCCTCTGGCGACGCATAGATACCACCGCTGCTGCGGTCCGGGTCTCGCATGTCGACCCGATGAAGCTGGACATACGGACAGACTGCACGCGCGACCACGTCCTCACGTAAGCACGCGGTCGACGGCATCCTTCAGCATCTCTTCTCGAATGGCAGCAGGCTCGGCTCTAACCGCCATCGCGTTGGCGAGCGCCTCCACGGTTTCTTCCCAGTCCTCCGGCCGCTGATCCCACCATTGGTCACTGGCAGGTCCGCTGTTAGTCCATCCGAGGAGCGCTAAACCAACCAGGGCAACGTAGTCGGCCTGACTGCCCACGGCGTCGAGCTGCTGCAACTCCCAGAGGGGGTCGGCGCCATCGGCCACTGCCCGGATCGTCCGCCGTAGTTCGACAAGGTGCTTGACCTGTTCGTCCTCCGCTACCCGCAGGGCGTTCTCGATGTGCGCGACGACGTCGTCGATGACCACCCGGCCCACGATCTCCGAGGCGATGTTGGTGCTGCGACCGTGGATCTCCACACACCGCCGCGCGGTGCGTAGGAGATCCCGCGCCAGTCCTCCGGACCAGGCGTGGCAGCACAGTGTGAGCACGGCAGGAAAGTTCGCCGCTCGACTATCCAGGATGCGGCGTGACTCGTCCAGGGTGAGCCGCCGCATCCGGATGACGGTGTCGAAGGCGGAGTCGAAGGCGTCTCGTGCCGCCATCCCCCGTTCCTCGAAGCGTACCAACGCATCCACGGATACCGACACGACGAAGTGCACGCCTGGCAGGTGTAGCAGGTCCTTGATCCCGTTGATGGCGTTGACGAGGTCGTCAATCTTTTCCAGCTTGTCGAGCTCGTCGATGAAGATTACGAACCGCTCGTCGGACCGATCCCGCGAGAACTGGGTGAGCATCTCCCGGAAACGTGCGACCATCTCGGGCTGAGACAGTTCTCGCTGCTTGCGGGTTACGGTGTCCTCGCCACCGAGGGCCAGCATCCCGCCGAGCAAGCTGGTCGATCCGGTCTCTTTCTGTCCCTCCTCCCGTGACCAAGTGAGGAGGTCGAGTGCTTCGACGGCCAGCCGCACCGACCGGGGTACGGTGACGAGCGCCGAGCGTGTGCCCGCTGAACCGAACAGGTTTCGCATCAGCGACACTGCGGTCGCGCTGATCATGACTGCGAGGACCGAGGCAGCCGCGAGCCCGACCGTGGTCCGCCAATCCCAGTTCCAGTCCACGCCCGTGCTCGCAAACCCGATCACTAGCGCGGTGAGGACGAAGAACAGTCCCAACGTGAGCACGTCCCGGGCGGTTCGCTGCCGGACGAGCCGCCGCCGGTGCAGTTCTTCACTGGTCTCGATAGGGTGCCCGGACTTGTGGACGATTTCCTTGGCAACGTCCGCGAACAGCCGCCGCACGAACTCGTGCGGCTCGTACTTCACCGGTGCCGTGAGCAGCACGTGATGGCTGGCGACTCCGTCGGCGTTGCGCACGGCTTCTATCAGCGTGGACTTCCCGGCTCCACGCGACCCCGCGATGCCGATCGCCGACGTCTCATGGCCGAGAATAAAGTCGACGACGTCCTGGTGTGTCCGGGAAGACGCGATCTTCGCGGTCGACAACTCAACCAGAGTCGGGGCGAGTAGTTGCGCCGTCACCATACCGGTGTCGCGAAACGACTCGGTGACCTGCCGACGCATGGCCTCCCGTACGAGCCGAGCCCGCTCCTGCACATACGCGCTCTCGACGGCCTCCAGGTTGTCGAGAGCCGCCCTCTGCCTGACTCGGCGACCCGCGATCGAGACGACCACGGCCGCAGCGTAGTAGAGGAGACTGCCGCCACCCATCAAAGTACCGACCCAGAATGCGGCTTCTCTGAGTCCTGCGCTCGCGAAGAGCGTTGCCATGATCACGGCCGACAACAACAATGGCAAAAATATAGAGTCGCTGGTGGGCCGAAAGGGCTCCAGGAATGCGCGTGGGGTCCTGGCAAGCCCTGCCAGATTGTCGCCGACATCCTGCAGCGCTTGAATGTGTCCGCCTAGTGCACCGCGCAATTCGTCGATGTCGCCCGCGAAACGCGACTTGATCTCGTCCGCCTTCGACCGGTAAGCGTCAAACTCTTTCTCGTCCATCGCCGCGTCGAATTCTGAATGCAGATCCCCTGTTGTGAGCTGGTAGTCGACAGACGACACAGTGGCCTGCTCAAGCATGAGGCGTTGTGTCTCCGTTCTGAGGATGTCATGGGCGGAGATTCGGGCCTCGGGTGTTCAGTGATACTCAGCCCTTAAGGCCACCGTTATGTTAGCCATCGATCGGCAGTGTGGGACCTGTTACATCTGCGCACGCCGTTCACTCGTACGAGTGAACGGCGTGCGTGGGGTGATCGGGGGAGAGTAGAGTTGGCGGTTGATCTTTACTACTGAA
>WUUC01152521.1_pt1 | contig 14358 bp, 10 predicted proteins | sample 6278441 | NCBI WGS metagenome assembly WUUC01 (sample SAMN13675441, study PRJNA597444) | soil metagenome | isolation source: soil | place: USA: Washington | collected 2017-10
CAGTCGATCGGTCATCGGCTTTGGCCCTCCGGCCTAGATAGGCGCTGGTTCCCAGCAGGTCGCGCACGGTGGAGACGAACTGTAACGGCTCCAACGGTTTCTTTAGGAAGGCGTCAGCGCCGGCTTCGAACGCGGCGTCACGCGAGTCCAGGGCCGAGACCGCGAGGATGGGGATGGCCGAAAGCTTGCGCGTGCTGCTGCACAACGCCAGCCCGGAGCCGCCGGAGATCATCAGGTCGACCACCAGCAGGTGCGGTTGATCGTTCTCCAGGATCTCCTCGGCTTGGGTCGCGTCGAGCACGACCCGGGAGGTGTAGCCCTCGGTGCGCAGGAAGTACTCGGCGAAGTCAGCCGCGAAAGGGTCTCGTTCGGCGAGCAGGATCGAGAAACCCGGCTCCTCGCCCTGTGACGTGATCGGCCCCTCGGTGTCGCGCTCAGCCAGCAGCCGGTGCGCGTCGGCCGGTTGCAGGCCCGCCTCGGTCTGCTCACGCACGAAGCGGAGTTGAGCGACCTGATCACGGCTGTAGAGCCGTTGCCCACCGGGGCTTCGGCTGGGGATGACCTGGCTGTAGCGCTCTTCCCAGGCCCGCAACGTCTGGGCAGGGATATCGAGCATCCTCGCTACCGCGCCAATGCTGTAGACGCCAGCATTATCGCCGGTTGCACCACCGTCCATCAGGCAATACTTGCTCAACCGTGCTTCAAAGTCCAGAGGTACCTAAGCAGGGGTTATATGAAAACTGCACAACCCTTGCGTGATCTGCACAATACCTCTACATTCCATTCCAGAACTTGGACCAGAGGGCTGATATTGGTCGTCTGGACCTAGCGTTCTCGCCCCTGAGGACAGGTCAGGAACTGATTGCGACGCTGCACGCCTCGGCCGTGCCGAGGTAGTCGGGTCCGCGCACGAGGGAGCACGGCGGATGAGTATCGAAGCACCTCACACTGAGCCTGGCTGGGCACGGCGACCGATCATCGCGTTATCCGATGCGCCCCTCGATGCGGTGGCCCTCGATGCGGCGCCCCTTGATGCGGCGCCCCTCGATGCGGCGCCGGACCCGACCCCCTGGCGAGAGCCCACCGCGGTCCTCGCCGCGCTGCCGCGATTGGTCGCCTCACCCGAGCTGGCCGTGGTCCTGACGAGCCTTGCCGCCGTCTGCTCACCTGCCATGGCCGAGCAGTGCTGGGGCACGCTCTCAGAAGCAGGCGCGGTCAAGCCGATCGGCATGGCACCCGCCGGCGAGGCCGGCCCGCCCTCCACCCCGACCGCCTGGACGATGCCGCTGGCCGGTGCCGACCAGCTCAGCCTGAACTTCTCCCTGAGCGCGTGGGAGGACTATCCGGAGTGCTCGGGGACCATGAATTGGCGCTGGCAGGATCGGGACCGCCCCACCCGTTCAGACAAGGTCATCGCGCGACTTCTGCTGGACCGGGCCCTTGAGTTGGTCCGCGCTCAGCGGCTGGAGGCCGCGGTCGCGGTCGAGCGTGATAAATCGGCGAACCTGCAGGTGGCGCTGGTGACCAACCGGGAGATCGCTCAGGCGATCGGAATCCTGATGTCGGCGTACAAGCTGACCAGCCAGCAGGGATTCGACCTGCTGCGCACGGCCAGTCAGCACACCCACCGCAAGCTACGTGAGGTGGCCGCCGAGGTCTGCGACACCGGAATGCTGGACTTGCCGGCGTCGAGATAAACCCGTTCTAGCCTGGCTTAACCGCGGCGCTGGCGGGGTCCGCTCACGGCCTTGCCCCTAGTCAACACTTCAGTATGATGTAGCGATCTGATTCTCGGGACGAGCGGAGAGGCTCCCGATGACGATCGTCGCGACCCAGCCACGGCTGGGCGGAATCCTGCGCCTCTACGGGCCCGGCAGCATGGACCATGTCGATCCGGCGAGCTCGTACTATGCCCTTTCCGGGCAGGTGATCCGGCTGTTTGCCCGCCAGCTGTTCACCTATCCGTGCGAGCCTGACCTGCGTGACCCCCGGGCCATCACCCCGACCCCGGACGTCGCCGCGCAGCTGCCGACGCGGGCCAATGGCGGCATCAGCCGGGATGGCACTGTCTATACCATCCGGCTGCGACCGGGGGTGTACTGGAACACCAGCCCGGCGCGCGAGGTGACGGCCGAGGACTTCGTCCGCGGCTTCAAGCGGATGTGCTGCCCGCTGACCCGGGCCGGCGCGATCGCGTATTACACCAGCACCATTCGGGGGATGGCCGAGTTCTGCGATCGCTATCAGGAGGCCGTCGGAGACGGCGCGAGCGCCCGAGACTTGGCGGCGTTCCAGAACAGCCATCAGATCTCCGGCTTGCACGCAGCGGACTCGCGAACGCTGGTGTTCGAGCTGATCCGGCCGGCTAACGACTTCTTCAACATCCTGGCCATGCCGTTCGCCTCGGCGGCGCCGGCCGAGTACGACGCCTACATCCCGGACAGCCCGGAGTTCCGGCGCGCGACCATCTCCAACGGCCCCTACCAGCTTGAGGACTACGTCCACGGCCGCTACCTGCGGATGTCGCGCAACCCCGCATGGCGCCAGCACGCGGACCCGGTTCGCCACCAGTACCTCGACGGGGTCGAGGTCGTGATGGAGAAGGCCACGCCCGAGCAGGTCCGCGAGGTCATCGCCGTCGGCGAGGCCGACCTGTCCTGGGCCTCACCGGTCACCGAGCCGTACGCGGTGCCGCCGACCGATCCCGGCAACGACCTCGGCTATGCCCTCAACCCCTATCTGGTGTTCAACACCCGCAGCCCGAACTGCGGCGGCGCCACCGGCAAGCTGGCCGTCCGGCAGGCGATCGCCTACGCCGTCGACAAGATGGCAATCGCCGAGATCTTCCATGAGCTTGAGGCGGGCACCGTGATGCGCCCGGCCCGCAGCGTCATCCCGCCGGGCAACGACGGCCACTGCGGCGTCAACCTGTACCCGACGCCGGGTGATCGCGGTGACCCCGAGCGGGCCCGCGCGCTGCTGTGCCAGGCCGGTTACCCCGACGGCCTCACCCTGATCGCCCTCCATCGCGACGTCGACGCCAATCCCAAGGTCGCCCGGTCCTACGCCGCTGACCTGGCCAAGTGCGGGATCACCACCAAGCTGGTGCCGGTCGGGCACGACGCGTACTACGAGTTCCTGCAGAACCCGGCCAACGCCACCTCCGGCGCCTGGGACATCTCTGCGCCGTCGTGGACCCCGGACTGGTTCGGCAACAACGGCCGGGCCTTTCTGCAGCCGATGTTCCAGACCAACGAGTCCCGCGGCACCAGCAACTACGGGCTATACAGCAACCCCGACGTCGACCGCCTGATCTCCCAGGCGCTGGCCACGCCCGACCGCGACCGGGCCAGGGCGATCTGGCAGCAGGTGGACCTGCAGGTGATGGCTGACGCGGCCATCGTCCCGCTGCTCGTGCACGCCCCGACGATCCCGCACCTGTCCGGCCGCCGGGTGCGCAATGCCATCGCGATGCCGACGGTCGACCGGTGGTTCGACCTGTCCAACCTCTGGCTGGACCCGCCGGACTGACCGGAAGCGAAGGAGAGCGCGATGACGACACTGCGAGCCAGTGACGTGCTTGCCGACCAGGCGGACGAGCGGCCATGCGACGGCGGCGTGCTGAGCCTGGTGGGCGCCGGCGACGTCGATCACCTCGACCCCGCGCTGGCTTACCACACTGTGACCAGGGGAATCCTGCGCGCGTGCACCAGGCAACTGGTCACCTACCGCGCCACCCGTGACCATGACCGGGCCGGTGACCTGATCGCCGACCTCGCCACCGCGGCTGACGGGCCCTTCGACGCCGAAGGCCGGCAGTACCGCTTCACGCTCAAGGCCGGCGTGGCCTGGGACGTCGGCCCGCACGGGCGGCCGATCACCGCCGCCGACGTCGTCCGGGGCATCAAGCGCCTCGCCCACCCGATGGCTCCCAGCCCTGGTTTGCCGTACTACCTCAGCACCATTGAGGGAATGGTGGATTTTCGCGACGCGCTCGTCGCGATCGAGCGCCGGGGCGGCTCGGCCAGCCGGCGGGCCGCGGCGGTCGCTGAGTTCTCCGAGGCCACCGACGTCGCGGGCCTGCGGGTGCTGGACGAGCGGACGGTCGTTTTCTCGATCGTGCAACCCTCCTCTGACTTTCTCAACATCCTCGCGCTGCCGTTCGCGACCCCGGCGCCGGTCGAGTACTCAGAGCACGTTCCCGGCAGCCGCCAGCTCGAGCAACGGCTGATCTCCAATGGGCCGTACCGGATTGTCGACTACCGCCCGGGCTCTGGGATCCGGCTCGAACGCAATCCGGTGTGGGCCGCCGAGACCGATGACGCACGCGCGGCCCACGTCGATGCCATCGACGTGCGCGAAGGTCTCACCGAGGAGGAGGCCTACCAGCAGGTGATGGCCGGCACGGCCGACCTGCTGTGGGATTCCCAGCCGCCGACCGACCGGCTGCCCGAGCTGTTCGCGACCGAGGACCCGCGCCTGGAGATCTACCTCGCCGGCTTGCTGAGCCCGTATCTGGTGATCAATTTCCTGAGTCCCAACCAGGGCCGGGCAACCAGCGACCGCAAGGTCCGGCAGGCGCTGCAGTACGCCGTCGACAAGCAGGCCGTCTCCCGGATCTGGGGCGGGCCGCGGTTGAACACGATCGCCCACCAGGTGCTGCCGCCGTTGAGCGCCGCCCGCCGCGAGCTGCGGCCCTATCCGACCGAAGGCGACACCGGTGACCCCGAGCGGGCACGCCAGTTGCTGAGCGAGGCGGGCTATCCCGACGGGCTGCGGCTCAAGCTCGTCTTTCGCAACCAGGACATCCACCCCGACACCGCCGAAGCGGTCCGGCTCGCGCTGGCGCGTGCCGGAGTGCAGGTGGAGCTCGTGCCCGCGCCGATCGAGGAGTTCTTCGCCGGCTACCTCAGTTCGGCAGCGGCCGCCCGCGCCGGCGCCTGGGACATCGCGCTCACCGGCTGGGAGCCGGACTGGAACGGCAACAACGCCCGGGTGTACCTGCAGGCGCTGTTCGACAGCAGCAGCGTGTCCGCCAACGACGACTGGGGCACCAACTTCGGCCACTACAGCAGCCCCCGGACGAACGCCCTGCTCACCGCCGCGCTCAGCTGCCCCGACGTGGACGAGGCCAACCGGCTGTTCGCCCAGGCCGAGGAGCAGGTTATGCGCGACAGCGCGGTCGTGCCGATCCTGTTCGCTCACCAGTACTGGCTGCACTCGTCGCGGGTGCGCAACTGGCTGCCGTACCCGGTGCTCAACGGCGACCTCGCCAACCTGTGGCTCGCCCAGCCCGAATCCGCCGGCTAGCCCGACACACCCCGTGCCTGCCAGGCCGAACGAGACCGCCGACCCGGGCCGGGCGGCCGGCTTCGCCTCGATCGAGGCCTTCGTCGCCGGGCTGCCGAAGGTCGAGCTGCACCTGCACCTGATCGGCTCGGTCACGGCCGACACGCTGGTCAGACTGGCGCGGCGGCATCCGGACGTCGGCGTGCCCGCCGACCTGGCCGCGCTCAGCGCCTGGCTGCGGTTCACCGACTTCTCCCAGTTCGGCGCGGCGTTCGGCAAGGTCAGCAGGCTGGTGACCGACGGGGACGACCTGCTCGACCTGATCGCCGCACTGGCGCGGGCGCTCGCGGCCAGCACAGTGCGCTACGCCGAGGTGACCGTGACGCCGCTGACCCACCTGCAGGCCGGGTTGCGGCCCGACGAGCTCGCGCAGGCGCTGAGCCTGGGACGGGCGCGGGCGGCACAGCACAGCGACGTGCAGCTCAACTGGGTGTTCGACGTCTCCGGCGACCTGGGACCGCCGGCGGCGGCTGACACCTTGGAATGGGTGCTCGGACACCAGCCCGACGGCGCCGTCGGCTTCGGACTCGGCGGGCCCGAGCAAGGCGCGCCGAGAGCCGCGTTTCGCGACTCCTTCGCGCGAGCCGTCGCGGCCGGGCTGCACAGCGTTCCGCACGCCGGTGAGACCGAGGGGTCCCAGAGCGTCTGGTCGGCGCTGCGCGAGCTGCGAGCCGAGCGCATCGGCCATGGCATCAGCAGCATCGAGGACCCGCTGCTCATCGAGCACCTCGCGGCCAGCGGCGTCGCACTCGAGGTCTGCCCGACGTCCAACGCCTGCACCGGCGCCGCCTCGATCGAGGAGCACCCGTTGCCTGCGCTGCTGAAAGCCGGCGTGCGGGTGAGCTTGGGAACCGACAACCCCGGCCTGTTCGGCACCGGCCTCAATGAGGAGTACTGCCTGTGCCACCACGCCCTGGGGCTCGACCGCGCCCGGCTGGTGGAGCTGGCCCGCACCGGCGCCGAAGTGGCGTTCTGCCCGCCGGCCCTGAGGCGCCGGATCCTTGACGAGATCGACCGGTTCGTCAGCGCGGATCAGCGGAATCCAGCGGCAGGATGAGGCCGTCGCCATCCACCTCGACGGCCCGCAACTGGCCGGCCGAGTAATCGCAGTACCAGAGGCGACGGCCGTCCCAGGTGAGCCCGGTCGGGTTGCCGGTGACCGGGATCACCTTGGTGATCCGGCCTGATTCGGGGTCCAGCACGTTGAGCCGGCCCTCAGGGTGGTTGGCGAAGATGACCGATCCGCCGGCGACCGTGACGTCGGCGACGTCCTCATCGACGTCGATGCTCAGGATCACCTCCTGATCGGCGTGCCGGCGCAGGTCGATCACCGGCGGGTCCTGATAGCCCATCCACATCCCGGCGGGCGTGTCGTGCACACCGCACAGCTCCGCGCCCGGCCGGGGGTTCGGATACTCCTCGATCAGCCTTCCGGTGTACGGCTCGAGAACGCGCAGCCGCTTGTCGCCGTCGACCACCTGGACGAGCCGGTTGCCGCCGTCAGCCGCGGTCAGCCCGGTCCGGACGCCCGGGCAGGGCACCCGGGTGACCACAGCGCCGGTCGCCGGGTCGACGGCGGTGATCGCCTGCAGGCCGGCGTCGGAGTACCAGAGCAGCCCGTCGAGCCAGGCCAGGCCGCACAACTGCTCGCCCTCGACCCGAAGCGCGCTCGGCCCGCTGGTCATGACACGCCCGCCCGGGCCGCGCGGACGATGCTGCAGTCCAGCCGCCAATCGGCCGCGATGCGCACATCGGCCGGACGCTTGATCCGCACGTCGACGGACATGCCGGGACGTACCGGGGTGTGCCGGAGCGGCCACACCCACACCGCCCAGTTGCAGCCGGGGTAGCCGGGGTGGTTGGACAGCGTCACCCCGTCCGCCAGCGTGGCCTGGAAGTACCCGATGACGGCATGCAGCGTCCCCGGCTCGGTGATGTCGAGGCGCAGGCGCTCGGGCATGGCCGCCGGCTCCACGCCGAGCACCTCGTTCACGCCGGTCACCGGCGGGCCGAGCGCAACCGGCTGGCGGGTGAAGAAGTGCAGCTGGGCGGCTGGCTGGGCGTAGTCCTGCACCGGGCTCAGCGAGTAGCCCCAGAAGTCATCAGACCACACCCCCCAGCCCTCGGAGTCGAACTGGATGGCCTGGAACCGGGTCTCCACCCGCTGGGGTATCACCCGGCCGGTGGGCTTGAGGTGTCGCCGGGCCACCGCCTGCACGACCTCGGCCATCTGCTCCTCCGGGCCCAGATTGCCCATCATCTCCGAGACGATGACGTCCACATCGGTCGGAAGCCGCACCGTGCGGGCGTCGCCCTGGATGATCGTCACCCGGCCTTCGAGGTGGTTGCGCTTGGCTATCGCGCACGCCAGGGCGGCGACTTCGGGAGAGCCCTCGATCGCGTACACGTGGACGGCTCCGTGCCGCAGCGCCAGCAGCGACAGGATGAGGCTTCCGGCTCCGACGTCCACCACGATGTCGCCGGGGCGCACCGTCTGGCGCAGCGCCTCGTCGTAAGCGCGCAGCCGGACGCTGTCACCGAGCATCACCTGATGCATGATCAGCGAGTTCTGATCCACCCCGCACCACCTCTCATCTGGGCCCCTGGTCCTGCGCGGCTCTGAGGTTGTCCTCTGGGTCGAGCCACAGCGCGGCGAGGTCGTAGTGATACCCGAGCGCCGGCACCGGGATCGCGTTGCGCACCCTGGCGCCGCGCCGCAGGTCAGTGACCGGCGCCCGGAACAGGATCGGCACCACCACGGCCTGCTCCAGCACCCGCCGCTGCACCTCGTGCCACGCCGCCAGCGCCGTGGCCGGCGTTTCGGTGGCTGCTGCCAGGGCCCGCTGGATCGCCTCGTCGATCTCCGGATCGCTGAGGCCGCCGAGGTTGCCGTCGGCGCCGGTCTGGAACAGCGACTGCAGAAAGACCCGTCCGTTGCGGTAGTGCCAGTCCGCGGACCGGGACCGCAGCAGCAGGTCCCAGCCGGTCGCGGGCTCGCCAGACCGGACGGGCTCGCCAGACCGGACGTGGCAGAGCCGGTGGTAGTCGGCGTGCTCCAGCCCGACCAGCCGCAGTTCGATGCCTGCCTTGGCTAGCGCGAGGGCGCACTCAGCCAGCACGTCCCGCTCGGCGAGGTCACCGTGCGCATAGACGGCGGTCAGCTCCAGCCCGGCCGGGTACCCGGCCTCGTCGAGCAGCGCCCGGGCCCGCTCCGGATCGCCGTGCGCGGCAAGGCTGTCGACCGGCACGTCGCGGTGCGCGTCGTTGTTCGGCGGCACCACCGAGCCGGCGATCCGGATCTCTTGGTCCTCGCCCGCGCCGAGCTCTGGCCGGCGGCACAGCTGGCCGATCGCGGCCTTGTCGATGCCGGCCGTAATCGCGCGCCGCACCCGCACATCGCCGAGCGCCGCTGACCCGCCGGCGAGGTTGAGCACCAGGTAGGGATCGAGGTCCCAACTCAGCGCGGCGGCCGGTTCTGCGGGGCTGGCTGCCGACGCGGCGCGCACCGGCGAACCCCAGGGCAGGTCGGCCTGGCCAGCCTCGATCCGGGCGGCGATCTCGCGGGGGCCGGCTGCCTCGACGGTGATCTCGACGGCGTCCAGGTGGCGGCTGCGCACCGGGTCAGACTCCGGCAGCCAGGCCGGGTTGGGCTCGAGTCGCAGCTCCTTGCCGGGCAGGTGGTGAGCCACCCGATAGGGCCCGTTGGACCGGATGTTGCGGTGGAACTCCGGGCTGTCGGGCACCAGCGCGTCGTACTCCACCGGCGCCGCCGACGCGCCGGTCAGAGCCAGCATGTGGGTGAAGTCAGGTGACGCGCGGAGCAGCTCGATCACCAGCGTCTGGTCATCGAGGGCGATGAGGCCGGCGATCTCGGAGGCGTTCTGGTACGCGGCGAGCTGCTCGGCAGCGGCGGCGGGCGGCACCGCGGCGGCCAAGCCGTCGCAGAACTCCGCCATCCCCCGGATCACGCTGCAGAAGTAGGTGCGTGCCGCGGACCGGGCCGGCGTGCCGGCCAGTCGTTTGAAGCCCCGCACGAAGTCCTGCGCCGTCACCGCGCGAGGCGGGGTGGTGTCCCAGCAGACCTGCGGCCGAAGGTGCAGCACGTAGCTGCGGTGGCTGGCGCCGAGCCCGGCGTTGTAGGTCGAAGGCACCGCTAGCGCGACATCGGGCACCGGCGCGACCGATTGCCAGTTGCGCAGGTCTGCCTCCGGCGGGTAGCTGAGCAGCTGTCGCGCGAACAGCCGGATCACCGGACGCGCCTGCGGGTGGCCGGCCGCCGGATCGAGGTGGTCGATGTCGCCGGGCCCGTAGAGCCGCAGGGTGCCGCCGACACGGGCTGGCTCACCGCGCGCGGCGCCGACGCGGGCCGGCGCACCGCGCGCGGCGCCGGGCGCCGTCACGAGAGCTCCTCGGCCACGGCGGCGATCTGTGCCACCGCCTGGTCGATCTCCTCGACATCGTTGAAGATGTGCGGGCTGATCCGTGCGGCGTAATGCTGGTGCGGCGACTGCGGCACGTCGAACTCGGTCCACCGAACCCAGATCCGGTGCTCGGCGGCCAGCCGTTCGGTCAGCGCGCTGATCTTCTTGACGTTCCAGTGATCGGCCGCCTCGCGGAACGGATTGAAGGCGACCAGCGGGCTGCGCAGCCGGCGGTCAGCGCCCGGGGAGTACATGGCCCGCTCCCCGAAGCGCTCCAGAACCCGCTCGCGGGCGTGGTCGCCCAGGGCCATCACCCGGCGCTGGATCCGGTCCCGGCCGATCTCGTCCCACAGCTGACAGGCCTTGGCCAGCGCCGCGCCCCGGGCGATGTTCGCGCTGCCGGCGCTCTGCAGGTAATCGCCGATGTCATAGCTCTCCACCGAGGTGCTCGAGCGCGGCGGCGGGCTGCCGATCATCGGGTACCAGGTGGAGATCACCGGCCAGAGCGTGGGCAACGGCAGCGGGTTGTACTCGCCGAACACCTTGTTCCTGACGTACAGAATGCCGCTGCCCAGCGGGCCGCACTGGTACTTCGAGCCCGAGCAGGCGATGAAGTCCGCACCCGAGGCGCGCAGGCTCTCATCGAGCATCCCCGACATCAGCGCGCCGTCGACCACCGTGATGATGCCGTGCCGTTGGGCCAGTTCGCACAGCGCGCGCAGCGGCATCATGGTCCCGGTCCACAGGCTGATCGCCGAGAACGCGAATACCTTGGTACGGGGTGTGATGGCTTGCTCGAACAGCGCCACGATCTCATCAGCCGAGGCCTGGTAGCCCGACGGCGGGGTCAGCACCTTCAGCGACAGGCCGTGCCGGTTGCGCACCAGATTGAGGTTGGACAGCACCGAATAGCACTCGTGCGTGGTCACGACGGCCTCGTCCCCGGCGTGCAGGTCCAGCCCGTTGATGACCCGGGCGACCGCCTCGGTCGCGTTGTGGCTGATCACGATCTCGTCGCCGTCGACCCCGTAGGAGCGCCCGATGGCCGCTCGGTACTCGGTGAACATGGTCGGGCGGTAGACGTCGAGCAGCCCGCCCGCCCACTGGCGGGTCACGCGGTCGTACTCGTCCTCGACTGCGTAGGGCAGCACGCCGACCGTGCCGGTGTTGAGGTGGACGATCCCGGGCTCGAGCGAGAACAGCTGCCTGAGGTCGTCCCAGCTCGCAGCAGACAACGGCTGGCCTGACGCCCGGCGCGCCACGGACGGCGCTGGCCCAGCGAGCTCGCGCTGGGGATCGGCGGCGGCGGCCTGCTCGACGTCGGCCTGCTCGGTGTCGGCCTCTTCGGTGTAGGCCTTCTCGGTGTATGTCACTGTGTCGGCTCCCGGCTGACAACGACCCGCTTGACGGTGTAGCACGCTCTTTCTCAAGTAACAGCTGAGGCCCGAGTCCGTTGGCGATGGCGGGCACCTGGGTCAGCTGATCGACCATTGCTAAACACGCTTCGAACACAGACCTGCGTCCGCCGGTGACGACCGTGCCGGTGGCAGCGGCCGATTGACAGGCCCAGACTGAAAACTATATTAAATGATAGTGCAAGTCTTGGCCGCCGCGAAAGGGAGTGCCGTGTCTACCACCGAACTGACCGCGATCGAGGACATGGGAGATTTCTACGACCAGATGGGTGGCCTCATCGAGATCATGGGCGGCAACATCCACGTCGGGTACTGGAATGACGAGGGCGACCGAACGCCGCTGCTCGAGGCCATCAATCGCCTCACCGACATCGTGGGCGGCAAGCTCGACCTTCAGCCTGGCCAACGCCTGCTCGACATCGGCTGCGGCGTCGGGGTGCCCGCGATCCGGCTGGGGCAGCGCGTCGAAGCCGAGATCACCGGGGTCACCATCAGCCACTGGCAGGTGCAAGAGGCCACTCGTCGGGTCAGAGCCGCCGGGCTGCGCGGCCAAGTCACGATCGAGCACGGCGACGCCGCCGCCCTGAGGTATCCCGACGACAGCTTCGACGCGGTGCTGCTGTTCCAGGCGCTGCAGCATGCCAGTGACCGCGGGCAGTGGCTACGCGAGATGGTCCGGGTGGCCCGTCCCGGTGCCCGCATCGTGCTCACCGAGTTCATCGAAGAGATCCCGCTGTCCAGCGGTGAGACCGAGATCCTGCTCGCCGGAGCGATGCAGCCGCCGCTGCCTCATGACGACATCCTCCAGGTGGTCGGTGACAGCGGCCTGGTGATCGATGAGGTGGCCGACTGCGGCGACCGGATCAGGCGCTCGTACCCGGCGTACTTCGACCGGCTGGAGCGCCATCGCGACGAGCTCGTCGCAACCTTCGGCCAGGAGCGCATCGAGCAGCAGCAGGCTGCGATGGGCATGCTGCTTCCGATCTACCGCGACAAGATCGGCTACCTGATCATCACCGGCCACAAGCCGGCCTGACCCGGGGGTGCGGAGATGCGCGTTCTCTTTCTGCCGGCCCCGGCGATCGGCCACGCCTTTCCGATGGCGCCGCTGGCCTGGGCTTTTCGGGTCGCTGGTCACGAGGTCGTCTTTGTCACCGGCGGCGATGGCCTGGCCATCGCCCAGGCCGGCCTGCCGGCGCTCGATGCCCTGCCCGGGCGCACCACCAACCAGCTGTACGCCCAGTTCGTCCAGGACGTGCCGGAGCTCTTCCAGCCACTGCCTGCCGACGTCGACCCGGTCGCGGGGCTGAACGAGCGCAAGCCCAGCATCGTCGCGTGCTGGGATCCCTATGTCGACGCCCACCTGGCGCTGGCCGAGCGGGTCCGGCCCGACCTGGTGGTCTATGACCCGATCTTCGGCGTGGGGCCGTTGGTGGCGGCCACGCTGGGGATTCCTGCCGTCGCCTTCGGTTTCACCATCTGCCGGTACCCACCCGAGATGCTGGAGGGCCTGCCGGCCGCGATCGCCCTTCAACGGCACGGCCTGAAGGTCCCCGACGGGATACCGACGATCGACCTGGCGCCCCCGAGCCTGGTGGAGGGCCCGCCCTCGCCACTGCAGATGCGCTACATCCCCTACAACGGCGGATCGGTGCTGCCGGACTGGTTGCTCGACCCGCCCGAGCGACCTCGGATCGCGGTCACCTTCGGATCGTTGGAGCAGGCGCACGGCTCCGGCAGCCTGGGACGGCTGGCGGCAGCGGCCGCTGACCTGGACGCTGAGTTCATCGTGGCCTCCGGAGAGCAGAGCCCACGCGGGCCCGCCGAACTTCCGGCCAATGTGCGGATCATCGGCTGGATTCCGCTCAACGCGCTGCTTCCTAGCTGCGCTGCCGCCATCCACCATGGCGGCAGCAGTTCGGCGTTGACCTGCTGCGCTTTAGGCATTCCTCAGTTGGCGCTGCCGGAGAACTTCGCCGACGCGATGGCCGAGGCCGAGCTGCTGCGCGCTCGCGGTGCGGCGATCGTGCTGCACGGTGAGCAACTCGACGCGGCTGCGGTGCGAGAGCTGCTCGACGACGACAAGCTGCGCAGAGTCGCCGGCGAGCTGAAGGCCGAGATCGCCGGGTTGCCTTCGCCCTCGGACCTGGTGCCGCGGCTGGCCGCGCTGGGCTGACCGGCGCGCCTGGTCCGGCTCAGGTCAGACAGCCGGCGAAGCCAAAACGCTCTAGACAGTTACTATATAAAAAAGTAGTATCCGAGATAGCAGGCTGCGATCCGGAACGGCGACAGCATCGCCCGTCCCACTACCAACCCACCAGAGTCAACTGGAGATGACCCTCATGAGTGTTTCCGGTCCCGAGACTTACGAGTCGCTGAACCTCGAACCCAAACCGATCCGACCGCACATCCTCGCCGCCGCGACAGTGGTGTTCGGCGAGGACTACTACACCGGTCAACGAGAGACGATCAACCTCTCCGGCTTCGTGCAGCTGAACAAGTGGCCGATGCCCGGGTTCGAGCACCGCGTGGACGAGAAGGGCTACGCCGAATTCGACCTCGAGCTGATCAGCGCTCCCGAAGTCGGCATCAAGGGCTACAGCTACGTCCTCAACGACCGCATCCAGATCCTGTCCAACCCGTTCCTGCCCAACACCGGGCACATCCGCCAGATAGTGCCGGGCAAGAACTTCCCCGCCAACTTCTTCATCCGCCGCTTCGGCATCCTGGAGACCAGCTCGATGCGGCTGGCTCACCGCGACGTCATCGAGATCCTCGGCGTGGTCGACGGTGTCCCGCCGTACAAGCAGCCGCTGACCGGCCCCTACCTGGGCGAGCCTCGGGGTGACGGGCCCTTCGACGTGCTGCAGGCTCCCAACGTGGTGCGCGGCATCAACCTGCCGGAGGCGTGGTACCCCTCCAACGACGACAACCAGCCGGTCGGAATCACCCCGTCGGTGTTCTTCGCGCCGAGCGCCGGCCCGTGCATGTCGATGCTGGTCGATCCGTCCATCATCATGCAGGCATCGATGGAAGGCCAGATCGAGGTCGAGCTCAACGGCAAGACCGTGAGCATCGACATCGCCGGCGAATACGAGAAGGCAGCGGGCGGCGAGCTCCTGCTGTTCGGCCCGGAGAAGCACCACGACGGCGACGGCGTGCTGGCGCAACTG
>WUUC01144515.1_pt1 | contig 14356 bp, 8 predicted proteins | sample 6278441 | NCBI WGS metagenome assembly WUUC01 (sample SAMN13675441, study PRJNA597444) | soil metagenome | isolation source: soil | place: USA: Washington | collected 2017-10
TAGCGGCGTCCAGGTTGGGAGTGGCACATCTCGCTCGTTCCGGCATGGGACATGCCGACGAAGACCTGGCCGCGCCGAGGCCACCTGCTCGGCAAGCCAACCAGAAGAGTCGTCATCTCGGTTAGCGTGGAGGTTCGTGGGGCAATCGGTGGGCGAGGATGTTGAAATGTCGTTGGGGGGCCTAGGTTTGGTATGCGAGCTGCCCAGCGCCGGGCGCCGGGACGTTGCGGATTGCTGCCCAAAACAAGGATGACGATGTCGGCCTGATTCGACGGCCCGACGGGCACTACACCGCGCTGGAGGTCAAAACTCTGGGCGCCGGGTTGCGAGACGGAAGGTCATCATTGACCGGGTGCAGTTGATACCGGGATGACGAGCCAGGCGCAGCGGTTGTAGGCCCTCGCGTTAACGAGGAACGCCGGCAAACGCCGGTAGTGGGCCGGTCGAACGGAGACCCTTCTGGAGCCGCTGTCCATATGCGACAGTGAACTCGACCAGCGCCAGGCACGGCAGATGGGGGTCCGCATAGGATGTGCTGCTCGGATTCTCTTTGGAGCAGTGCCTACAAGGTCACAGGGGTCGCAGTGGGAGATCAGGGCGTTGACCTCGCCGTCTCGGGAGCGGGAGGCGCGCCGGTTGAACTGCTGGCGGCCGGGTGTGTTTGGGGGCGTGCTGGCGAGTGAAGGTCGCTCATCGGCAGGGTGGTTGATACGTGATGCCGGGCAGGTGTTTTTCCCATTCTGTCGGGGAGATCAGATCGCCGGCGGTGGCGCAGATGTGGGTGGCGACGCGTTCCGCGTCGATGTCCCAGAATCGGACGTCGCCGTTGGCGGCGGCGAGGATCTGGCCGTCCGGGCTGAAGGCGAGGCTCCAGGTGGTTTGCCGGGAGCGGTCGAGGCTGGCGAGCGTGGTGGGGTGGTGGGGATCGGCGACATTCCACAGTTGAATTTGACCGCGGTTGCCGCCGGCGAGGATGGTGGCGTCGGGGGTGAATGTCAGCGTCTGGATGTGTCCGGCTAGGCCGGTGATCTCCTCCCCAATGGGCACCGGTCGGCGGCGGTCGGTGATGTCCCATAGGCGAACGATGCCGTCGGAGCTTCCGGTGGCGAAAATGTGTCCGTCCGGGGTGAAGGCGGTTGCGTAGATGATGTCGCGTGCCGCGGCCAGCGGAGTACCGATCGGGGTGGGTCGGTGCGGGTCGCTGAGATCCCAGAATCCTACTTTCCCGGAGGATGTGGCCGCGGCCAGCGTCCGGCCGTCCGGGCTGAACGAGACCGATTCGACCATGCTCGCCGGTTCGACGGCGAGCATGGCCACCGGGACAGGGTGGCGGGGATCGGCGATGTCCCACAGGTGCGCGTGGCCGTCCTCGCTGGCCGCCGCGAGTAGGCGCGAGTCCGGGCTGACGGCCAGCCCGACGATCGACGCGGTCGGTCCGGTCAGCGGCGGGCCCAGCAGGACCGGCGCCCGGGGATCGCTGATCTCCCACAGGGCCACGCCGCGGCCCTGCCGGGTGTCGGCGGCGAGGGTGCGGCCGTCCGGGCTGATCGCGACCGTGCCGCCGATCTGGTCCGAGGGTGGAACCAGGGCCGGCCCGATGACGCGTGGCCGGTTGCGTTCGGGCACCTGTGCCAGTTGCACGTCGATGCCGGCGGACGCGATCAGGTTCCTGGTGGGGTCGTAGGCGATGGTGGTGATCGAGCGGTCGGTGGCCGGGATCGAGGGACCCGGCACAGTCCACACGCGCGCGATGCCGTCCACGCTGTTGGTGACGAGTAGGTGGTCCTCGGGCCGCCACACGACGGCGGTGACCGGCTCGGGGTGGGGCAGCGAGGCGATCATGCGCCGGGTCTTCCAGTTCCACAGTTGCACGGTGCTGCTGGCGTTGCCCACGGCGATGACCCCGCCGTCCGAGCTGAACGCGATGGTGTAGACGAATCCGATGGCGGCGTTCAGCGGTTCCCCGACGGGGACGGGAGCCGCCGCGGAGACGTTCCAGAACCGCACCATGCGGTCGTTGCTGCCTACGGCGAGGGTCGCGCCGTCCGGGGTGAACGCGACCACGTTGACCCTGCTGGGAACGGACAGCGGCGCGCTGAACGCCCGTGGCTGACGCGGATCGCGGATGTCCCACAGGTTCGCCGCTCCGGCGGCGTCGGCGGCGGCCAGCACGTGCCCGTCCGGGCGGAACGCGACCGACTGCACCGCGCCCGCGGCGCCGATGATCGGCGGGCCGATGGGTGCCGGTGCCGCCCGCACGTCCCACAGCCGCACGGTCTTGTCCGCGCTGCCGGCGGCGAGGATCGTGCCGTCCGGGCTGAACTGCAGGCCGAGTACCCGGTCGGCCGGGCCGGTGAGCGGCTCGCCCATCGGGGTGGCGTGCGCCGGGTCGGCGACGTTCCACAGCCGGATGGTGTTGTCCGTGCCTCCGCTGGCGAGCGTCCGTCCGTCCGGGCTGAACGCCACCGCGTAGACCGGCTTGGTGTGCCCGGTCAGTGGCGCCCCGACGCGGCGCGGGCGCTGCGGGTCACTGAGGTCCCACAGCAGGATCGAGGTGTCGGAATCGACCGGGTCTGCCGCGTCGGCCGACGCGAGCAGCCGGCCGTCCCGGCTTACCGCGATGACCTGCCGGGTCCCGCCGGGCCGCACCATTCTGGTCACCATGGGTCCCCCGGACGCGGCGATGACGCTGGACCGCGCGTCGATGGTCGGCGCGATCCGGTACGCGGCCAGCGCCAGCTGCGCGGCCAGGGCCGGGTCGGACTCGCGCAGCCGGTTGGCGGTGATCGCGATCTGCCGGGAGATCGCCAGGTCACGCTCCCGGTCGGCTCGCGACCGCTGGTCCAGCGCGATCACGGTCAACGTGCCGGCCAGCACCGTCAGCACGGCCAGCGCCGCGAGCAGTTGGTATAGGCGGCGGGCGCGCCGGCGGGCGCGGGCCTGCTCGGCGTGTTCCCGTTCGACGCCGGCATCGAGAAACTCCCGCTCCACCGGGTTGAGTTCCGCCCGGTGGTCCCGCACCCATTCCACGGCAGCGGCCAGCCGCCCACCGCGGTAGAGCACGTCCGGGTCGCGGTCCCCCTCGCGCCAGGTCTGGGCGGATTCGGTCAGCTGGCGGTGCACGCGCAGGCCCGCGCGGTCGGCGTCGATCCAGCCCCGCAGCCGCGGCCACGCCCCGATCAGCGCCTCGTGGCTGACCTCGACCGTGTCAGCGTCCACGGTGATCAGCCGGCGCCGGACGAACCGGTCGAGCAATTCGTCCCCGGGCAGTTCGGAGCGGGGTACCCGGCGGCGGGTGTCCGCGGTGTCCGCTCCGACATGGACCAATCGCAGGAACAGCCAGCGGGCGGCGTCCTGCTGAGTCAGGGTGAGCTCGGCGTAGACGTCCTCCGCGGTCTGCGCCACGGCTCCGGCAATCCCCCCGCTGGAGCGGTAGTCCGCTACGGTCAGCGCTCCCCGGCGACCGCGTTCCCAGGTCGCCAGCAGTGCGTGGGACAGCAGCGGCAAGGCGCTCGGGTCGTGCTCGGCCAGCAGCAGTTCGACCAGGCCGTCCTCCAACTCGAGGTTCGCCTCGCGCGCCGGCTCGACGATGGCCCGGCGCAACTCGGCCTCGGTCATCGGCGGCACGACCAGCTGGGCGTCCTGCAACGCCGCGGCCAGTCGCTCATGTCGCAGGGCCGAGGCGTAGAAGTCGGCGCGCATACCGATCACCACGGGCGCGGCCGCGGCGTCCAGCGCGGCGACGAACGCCTCCCGCTCGGCGTCATCGGAGCACAGCGTGAAGATCTCCTCGAACTGGTCCACCACGATGACATCCGCGTCGGTCAGCTGGTCCATCGGATGGGCGCCCGGGGTCACCAGCGCACACCGCGCCTGCCGCTGCCGCAGCGCGTACCCAAGGCCGGCGCGCAATAACGACGACTTGCCGGAACCGGACGGTCCCACCACCATCAGCAGCCCGGGCCGCTCCGCCACCCGGTCCAGCAGCATGCGGGTGAGCGCCTCCCGACCGAAGAACCAGTCACCGTGCTCGATCTGAAAGCTCTCCAACCCGCGGTAGGGCGCCAACCCGACAGTTGGGCGCCGGCCCAGCGGGCGGCGCACCCGGACCAGGCCGTCCACCCAGCGCTGAATCTCCTCGGGATCCCCGATGCCACACACTTCGAGAATCCGCGTGAACACCGGCAACTGAGCCGTGCTGGGAAAATGGCGACCGCTGAAATAGCCGCCGATGGTGCCGTAGGGCGCGCCGACCGCCTTCGCCACCTGCCGGATCGTCAAACCCGCCCGCTGCCGCAAGGCGTCCAATTCACGAGCGAATTCCTCGCGCCCGCCGATCCCGTTCCCACCTGCATTTTCCTCCACCCTTCGCTCCCCTGCTTGTGCGGCCTTGTGCGGACATTCCGGCCACGCTTCCGGTGCTGCCCGCCGTACAGATCTACTCACCCGGCGGCCTGCCCGGCTACCGCCATCCGCGTGAGGAGCGCTATGTCGATCCCGCACCGCCTGCGCGGCGTACTCGCGCTGGCCGCCGTCGCCGTGACCATCGCCGCGCTACCGGTCGTCGACGCGAACGCGGCCGACATCGTGCTGACCAACAACGGCTTCGAGCAGGGGCTGACCGGATGGCGGCAGTCGCACGGCTCGGGTGGGGTGAGCGCGACCACCGAACGCGCCTACTCCGGCACGGCGAGTGCCAAGATCGTCGACGGCACGGCCATCGGTTCGGTCGGCCTGGAAAGCGACTTCGAGACGGTCACCGGCGGGACGGCGTACGGCGTACAGGCCCGGGTCTGGACCGCCAGTGGTGCGGCGAGTCTGTACTTGCGTTGGTATGACGCGCAGGGCGTGCTGCGCGGCTCGACGTTTTCCATGCTCGACGCGCCGACGGCGACGTGGACCACGCTGCGGGTCACCACGACCCTGCCCGGCGACGCGCGCAGGGCCACCGCGTTGCTCTACTCCGGGGTGGCCGACGTCGGCACCCTGTACTTCGACGACGTCTGGATGTCGCCGAAGGTGGCCGACCTCGGCGCGCAGGTGGTCAACTCCGCGACGCGGGGCGTGACCTTCGGTCAGGGCGGCGACCAGCAGCACCTCTACGCCGTCTTCGACGGCAACTCCGAGCAGGCAGCCCGGCTGGGCGTCGTCGATGCGAACACCGCGACCGTGGTGGCCACCCACGACCTGCCCGGCTCGGTCAACGGCTGGGCGGCGACGACCGCCAGCGACGGCTCGGTGTTCCTCGGCACGAATAACAACGGCGGGCTGTACCGCTACGCGCCCGGCCTGGGCACGCTGACCAGCCTCGGGCGGGCCGTGGCCGGCGAGAGCTACGTCTGGACGCTGGACGCCGGGACCGAAGGCAAGGTGTACGCGGGCACCTACCCGACCGCCAAGCTCGTCAAATGGGAGCCAGGCACCGGCTTCTCGACGATCGACTGGCGGCCGTCGGACTGGCCGGAGTTCGTCTACCTCCGCGCCCTGGCCTACGACGCCGCGCAGCACGTGACCTACCTGAGCGTCGGCACCAAGGACCCCCGGCTGGTCCGGTTCGACAACTCGACCGGCGCCGTCCAGGATCTGCTGCCGGATGTCTTCCACAACCGCGGCCAGCTCGGCAACCTGGAGTTCACCGGCGGGCGGCTGTTCGCCGGCGGGCGGGTGCTGTCGGCCGTCGAACAGCCGGGCGGCTCGGTGACGGTGACCCAGGACGCCAACATCGGCGGCGGGCGGCTTTCCCCGGCCGCGCCCGCCCGGGGCTCCGATGTGTACCTGGTCCGCGACAACCAGCTCATCCGCTACGACCTCGCCGCCAGGACCGTGACGCCGGTCGGCCACGCGACCGGGTTCGAGGTCAGCAGGCTCGGCTGGGTGCGGCTTGCCGATCAGGCCGCGTACCCGAGCGAGACGCTCATCGGGTTCGGCACCGTGTTCGGCGAACCCTGGCTGTTCCGGTACAACCCGACCAGCGGCCGCTTTACCCAGGTCGAGGTCGGGGGCGCCCGGCCGACGACGCCGAACGAGATCCGCTCGGTGGCAACCGGACCCGACGGGAAGATCTACTCCGGCGGCCACCTGTCCGGCGGTGTCGGCGTGTACACCCCGTTCGCCGACGACGAGCTCGCCCTGCGTCCCGAGCGGCAGTTCGTCGGGCTCAACCAGCCCGACAGCATCCTGACCCACGCCGGCAAGCTGTACTTCGGCACCTACACCGGGGCGCACGTGTTCGAGTACGACCCGACCCGGCCGTGGGACCGCGACCAGGGCGGGACCAACCCCCGCGAGCTGCCGCTCAACCTCGCCGGCCTTGAGGTGGCGCAGAACCGTCCGTTCGCGCTCGCCGCCGGGGACGGAAAGCTCTTCGTCGGCACCGTCCCGAGCGACGGAAAGCTCGGCGGCGGGCTGGGCGTCTACGACCTGGCCGGCGACCGGGTACTGGCGCGCCAGGTGAACCTGGTGCGCGACCAGAGCATCACGGCACTGGCCTACCACGGCGGGCTGCTCTACGGCGGCACCGGCATCGCCGGCGGGACCGGCGTGACGCCCACCCAAACCGAGGCGAAGCTGTTCGTGTACGACCCGGCCACGGCAGCGAATGTCGCCGAGTACGCGCTTCCGGTGCGTGGCCTGTCCGAGATCACCGCATTGCTGGCCGTCGACGGGCAGATCTGGGGGTTCGCCGAGGGCTGGCTGTTCGTCTTCGATCCGGTCGGCCGCCGATTCGTCCACCACGGCCAGGTGCTCAACGAACCGGCCTACTACGCCACACCCCGGTGGACCGACGCCCGGCTGATCAACAGCCCCAACGACACGGCGGCTCTGTTCGCCACCATCGGCAACCGCCAACTCCTCCGCATCGACCGAGCCACCAAGGCCGCCTCGGTACTGACCACCGCGTCGCCGCTGCTCGGGCTCGCCGGCGACCGCGACGGCCACCTGTATTACGCGGTAGGCCCCCGCCTACACCGCTACCTGCGCTAGCGCGGCCGCACACCCCCGGACAGAGCAACGGAAGATCTATTCCCAGGGATACCGGCGAGACCGGCGAGTGCCGCTCCGGACTGAGGAGGATCGATGAAGAGAATCTTTAGCGTCCTTGTTACGGCAATGTCACTCTTCGGCGCCGTTGCTGTCCCGACGGCGGCAGCCACCGAGGATACCCTAGCCTGCCGCTACAGGATTTACCCTTCCGGGCACGCCTATACTCCCCCGGGAATCTTGGTAAATGGCTTTGCTTATAGTGCGACCTTTACGATTGACATACAGATCGCGGACGATGACACCAGTTGCGCAGATCGCGTCCGAACCGCCATCACGATCGAATGCGAGAGGCCGCTTCAGTCCGTTCCCATCAATTGCGGGTTCGAAGGTGAAGCTACCCTGAACAGGTACTATCCTGAGACTCCATGGGTGAAGACGCCGATATATATCGGAAGCACGGGAGAGACCGGAATAACGAGTTTCTACAGCGCATGGACCAATCACGACTGCGGCAACTGGGGAGGACTAGTCAGCGCATTCAGGCTGGCCTTTGAAGGCAAGTGGTACACCATCAACAGGTATTGGAAGATGGACCCCGTCGACATCGTCTGTTAGAGGCTGATCCTGCCGCCTGTTGATCTTTTGTTGGCGTGTGCGCCGGATCTTTTGATTGGAAGCTTGAGCTTGCGACCCGGTTGACAGAAAGTCTGAGGAGGCGATGATGCGGACTGCTCGGCGAGTGGCTGCCGTCGTGGTTACCGCGCTGGTGGCCGCGACACCGGCCATCCCTGCCGAAGCGGGCACGGTCGTGATCGGTACCCGGGAGGAACTGCTTGCGGCGCTGGCCGGGGCGACTGCCGGCGACACGGTGTTCGTCGCCGGCGGGGCGTCGATCGATTTGACCGGGCACAAGCGGATCGGCATTCCGGCCGGGGTCACGCTGGCCAGCGATCGTGGGACGAACGGTGCACCGGGCGCACTGCTCTACAACACCGAGCTGGACCTGGGTCAGGCGGAGACGTGGGCGCAGTTCACCGCGCAGGGCGGCGGGGTGCGGGTCACCGGTCTGCGGCTGCGCGGTCCCGACCCGGAGATTCGGGACAACGCCTATCAGTACGACAATTCCCGGGGTATCGAGGCGTTCGAGACGTCCGACCTCAGCGTGGACAACAACGAGCTGTCCGGGTGGTCGCACGGCGCGGTGTTTCTTCGGGACAGCATCGAGGCGCGGATCAGCCGCAACGACATCCACCACAACCGGCGCACCGGCCTGGGCTACGGCGTGGTGCTGGTCGACAGTTCCAGCGCGGTCATCGAGTACAACACCTTCACCCAGAACCGGCACGCCATCGCGGGCAACGGGCTGCGCACCCAACGGTACGAGGCCAGGTACAACCTGGTGGTGGACAACGCCAGGTCGCACGGGTTCGACATGCACGGGGAGAACGAGGCCCTCGGCAACGGCGCGCCGTGGGCCGGCGATGTCATCCGTATCCACCACAACAGCTTCCGGTCCACCGCCGAGCCCGCGATCAAGGTCCGGGGCCGGCCCGCCACCGGCGGATACGTGTCCGGTAACTGCTTCGCGCACAGCTCGGCGGGCACCGCTGTCCTGCAGACGTTCTTCACCGGCAACCTCACCATCGGGCCCAACACCTACGGCACCACAACGGGAAACTGCCATCTCTCGCCGAATCCCGTTGTATGGCAACTGTCCCCGGGTGGCACCGGCGCGTGGTCCACGCTCGCGCCGTACACCTTCGACGCCTCCGAGGTCGGCCTCGGCGACTTCAACGGCGATGGGAAGACGGACGTCTTCCGGGCCACCGGGCACCGCTGGTACTACTCGCCAAGCGGCATCGGCCGTTGGGTCGCCGCCTCGGAGTCCGTCACCACCAGAGCTGTCCTGCGGTTCGGGGACTTTGACGGCGATGGTCGCACCGATCCGTTCACTGTGAGCGGTCAGCGGTGGCAGTTCTCGCCTGGAGCCACTTCCCCGTGGCAACCACTGGCCACGTCCTCGGTACCGCTGGACGACCTGCGGTTCGGGGACTTCGACGGCGACGGCAGAACCGACGTCTTCCACACCGACGGCACGCGGTGGTACTACTCCTCCGGCGGCCGAGCCTCCTGGGCGCCGCTGACCGCGGCCGACCTGCCGTTGGAATCGTTGGGATTCGGCGATTTCGACGGTGACCGCAGGACCGACGTGTTCGCGCTGGTCGGCAACCGGTGGCAGTTCTCGCCCGGCGGAAGTGGCGCGTGGCAACCGCTGGCCACCTCCGGGTACGCGGTCCCAGCGCTGAAGTTCGGCGACCTGGACGGCGACGGCCGCACCGACGTGTTCCGCTCCGACAGCAGCGGCTGGTACGTCTCGTCCGGCGGCCGGTCGTCGTGGACATTGCTGCGAACCGCCTCATGCCCGGCGAACAGCCTGGCCATCGCCGATTTCACCGGTGACGGCAAGGCGGATGTGTTCACCGGCAGGTGCGGCCGCTGAGCGAACCGGCCACCGGGGCGGAAACCTACGAGGAGGCCAACACGCGCTCCAACCTCGGCCACCCGCACGCCGCCCTCGGCCACCACGACCTGCGGCGCTATGTGGAAGAGCACCCACTGCGGGAACGGCCGGCCATCTTTCGCGGGCACAGCAGCCGCGACAACGAAGCGGCATGCCTTCGGGTGCTCGATAAAGCGAGCTTCCCGGCGGGCCCCCTGCGGCCCGCCGGGAAGCGGTGAATCACGGCTGTTCCGGCCAGGGAGGTGAGGGAGCCGGGCCGCTCCCGGAGGGGAAGTATGGATCGGACCAGCCGCGGTAGCCGGAGCGATAGTTGACACCCAATACCCGGCCAACCTGGTTGTCCACGGAGGTGCCAATGAGGTAGCCGTGACCGATGCTGAGCATCACGTGCCCGGTGCCGGACGAGTTGTGATACCAGACCAGCGCGCCGCGCGGCGGGGTGCCCTCGGTGCGCAATAGGCCGTGGTCTTTCATGTAGGTGCCGGCGATCTCGGCGGTTCGCCAACCGGCGGCATCCCAGCCATAGGCCTCGGCCACGAATGCCAGACAGCGGCCCTCGAACGAGGTATCGCCGCGCACGTAGAGGTAGTACGCCCGGTCGATGGCCCCGTGATACGACTTGGGATTCGGGTGGCTCGTCGGATTGGTGGTGTGCTGGCAGGCCGGGACGCCGGGAATGCGCTCGATCCACGGGTTGCCGTAGTCGACGTTGGTGTGCGGGACCATTCCGGCGTTGGTCAGGAAGTCCCACACATTGCTGTCGCCGTGCGTGCCCACAATGTGTTCGCCAAGCGTCTGGCACAGAATGTGCACACCGGTGCCGTTGGGGACGCTTTGCGTGGAGTGGTAAGGGTAACCGGCCGCCGGCACCGCCCATACGAGCTGCGGTCCGTTGTTCGGTGTATTGATCACGCCCCGGACCGAGGCCTCGGCTCCCGGCGCGACCAGCACCGCGGTCGTCACCGCCATTGTGAACAGGGCGGCCAGCCGGCCGGCCCGTACGAGTGAGGATTTCATGGCCGCAGCGTGACCGGCCAGGCTAATCGCCGGCTACATCCGGCGACGCACCGGGTATTAGCCACAATGTAGTGAACGTCTCTAGCTTTCGTTCGGCTCACCATCGAGCCAGTTTGTGACGAAAGAATATCAATGTTGACAAGGCGTGTTATTGCGGTACTCGGTATTTTTGCGCGGCGGGCGCGGGAGGTGCACGGGCGTACCGGCTACCGGCTACCGGCTACCGGCTACCGGCTACCGGCTACCGGCTCAACGATGAGCGCCTCGCGGCCGTGCTGACGCGATGTGGCCGAGTAGCCTGAGGATCTCTCGCGCCTGCATCGGGTGTTCGCGCAGGTCACGAGGTCGCAGTGTGCGTGCCTTTGGGAATAGGACACAGATCTGCCTGTCCCGCTTCGACGGATTCCGCACCGGTGGTCACGGTTCCGCTGTGCGGCTCCGGAGAACCGGCTCGTGCTGATCGACCTGGAGATGCGGCCTCCTGCGGCCGCATCTCCAGGTCACCTCACGCTGGCGAGGTCAGAGATCGGATTCCTCGCCGGGGTCGATGATGCAGGCGTCGACCAGGTGGACGGTTACCCGCGTGGCCGCCGCTCGCGCAGCTGGATGGCGGTGACCATACCGAGGACGAGTACAGCGGCGGAGTTGATGATGAGGGTGGTGACCACCTGCTCGGTGTCGATGGACTCGTGGAGACCGAACAGACCGACGGTGAGGCTGAGGGACAATGCGCCCAGCACGCTCGCCGCGTAGAGGGCGCCGAGTGCGGAGACGACCGCCAGGAACCGGTCGGGCGTGATGAGAAGGACGAGGGCGAGGACGAACCCGCCGATCGCGTTGAGCAGGAAGAGAGTGCCGATCGTCTCGATGTCGCGGAAACCGTCGAACCACAGGTACAGGTGAATCCCGGCCGACCATCCGGTCAGTGCCGCGCCGGCGATCCGGCCGCCCACGGCCAGCCACCGGCCGGTCCGTGGTGTGCTCGCGAGGGTCATGGTCATGTCTGGGCTTCCTTTCCGCCTCTGGTACCCATGCACACGAGCGATGGGGCCCGCGGGTTCACGAGCACAGGGTCTGGATGCGGATTCACCTGCTCTCCGGAGCACCGGCGGCCTGGGCGTAGCTGGTGAGGATGGCGTCGAGTTCTGCCGGGTCGATCACGTCGGTGATGTGCGTGAAGCCGTCGGGGGCTTGTTGCTCAACGAGGTCGATGACTCCTTCGGGGCTGCCCTGCCGGTTGCGGAGGACGACCTCGGTGGTGGCGGGCAACCTGTCGTGCTGGTAGGCCAGCAGGGCCTCGGTGGGGTCGGTGTGTCGTGCCAGGTGGTGGGCGACGCTGGTGGCGTCGAGGATGGCTTGGCCGGCGCCGTTGGATCCCATGGGGTACATGGGGTGGGCGGCGTCGCCGAGCAGGGTGACGCGCCCGTGTGACCACCGGGGCAGTGGGTCGCGGTCGCACATGGGGAACACGAACTGCTCCGCGGTGGCGGTGACGAGGCCGGCGTGGTCGAGCAGCGGGATATGAAATCGGTCGAGATGCTGCCGCACGTCGGCGGGTTCGGCGGGGCGGGCCCAGTCCTGCCGATCGGGTGGTGGGTCGCCGTCGCGCCCGGTCCGCACGCAGATGGCCCAGTTGGTGAGTATGGTGCCGGGAGCCTGTCCGTCGGCGATGGGGTACACCACGAGCTTGGCGGTGTTGCCGCCCGCGATGATCATGGTGTGGCCGGTGCCGAACGGGGGCCAGTCGGTGGCTCCGCGCCACATCGTCACGCCGTTCCAGTGCGGCGGGCCTTCGTCGGGGAACAGGCGGGCGCGCACGGTGGAATGGATGCCGTCGGCGCCGACCAGGACGTCGCCCCGAACCGGCGGCAGGGTGTTGCCGCTCGGGTCGACGAAGGTGGCGTGGACGGCTCCGGTGTCGTGCTCGACGTCGGTCAGCCGGTGTCCGGTGTGGACGGCGGCATTCCCGAGACGCTCGCGCACCGCCCTGAGCAGCAGGTCTTGGAGTCGCCCGCGGTGGATGCTGAACTGGGGAACGGTGAATCCGGCGGCGACACCACAGTTTCGGCGGAGGATCCTGACCCAGCCGGTGGGTATAGAGCAGCTCGCGGGTCCGAACTCCCACCTCGTCCAGCCGGTCGAGCAACCCGAGCGCGGCCAGCTCCTCAACCGCGTGCGGGAGCATATTGATCCCGACGCCGAGCTCGCGGACCTGCTCGCTCTGCTCGTAGACCGCGCAGTCGATGCCCTCACGATGCAAGCACAGCGCGGTGACCAGACCTCCGATACCGGCTCCGGCGATGACGACCTTCATGATTCCCTTCTCTCAGCGGGGCCTAGCGAGCGGCGGCGACGCCGCGGTCGAAACCTCGGCCCCCAGATAGAGACCGAAGTCGTGCACCACTTCCTGGTGAACTGCGAAACCCACGGTCATTCCCCATCGTCAGCGCGGCTGCGCGTCTCCGAGGATGAAGTCGGCTGCTCGCCACGCCAGTGCCGAGACCGGCCCGTTGAGGTTGCCGGAGACCATGATCGGCAGCACGGAGGCGTCCACGACGCGCAGGTTCGTCACCCCGCGCACGCGCAGGCGCGGGTCGACCACATCCTCGTCGTTCGGTCCCATCGCGCAGGTACCGATGGCGTGGTAACCGCAGGTGCCCATGGTCAGTCCCGCGTCGATGATCTCCTCGTCGGTCTGCACTCCGTGTCCGGGAACGGTCTCGCGCTCGATCCGCTTCGCGAGTGGCTCGGCGGCGAACAGGCGCCGCATGCCACGGAAGACTCCCACCGCGGCGGTGCGGTCGTGTTCGGTGGCGAGATAGTTGGGGTTGATGTCCGGCAGCGCGTCGGGATTCGCGGAGGTGACGTGGATGCTGCCCGCGCTGTCCGGCCGCAGGATGAAGGCGACGCACATCATGCCCGGCTCCCGCTCGATCCGCAGCGCCCCGCCGGGTTCGAGCGGCAGCATCGAGAACTGCGCGATCTGCAACTGGGCATCGGGCCGGTCGAGCTCCGGACGGGTCTTGAAGAACCCGACGACGTCGGTCCCGGGCGTCGCCAGCGGTCCGGTCCGACTTTTCTGGTACTGCTCCGCCGCCTGCCGCTGTCCTTCCTCGGTGCTGAGCAGCCTGTTGTGGCCGAGGTCTTCCGCTAGCCGGAACTGCAGCACGAACACGCGGTGCTCGCGCATCCGGGCGCCGACGTTCGGGCTGTCGACCACGACGTCGATGCCGGCGGACCGCAGCGTGTCGGTGGGGCCGATGCCGGAGCGCTGCAGGATCGTGGGCGTGGCGAGGGTTCCGGTCGCGAGGATCACCTCGCGGGTGGCGCGGGCCTCGATGTCCTGCCCGTTCGTGCGGCCCTGCACGCCGACCGCCCGGTCGCCTTCGAGCACCACCCGGTCGACGGCCGTGTTCAGCGCGACGGTCAGGTTGGGGCGGTCCATGGCCGGGTGGAGGAACGCGGTGGCCGCGCTGCACCGCTGGCCGTTGCGGATCGTGGCCGTCGCATAGCCGATGCGTTCCTCGTCGGTTTCGTTGAGGTCCCGGGTCCGCCGCCAACCGAGCTCGGTGCCGGCGGCGATCACGTCGTCCAGCAACGGGTCGGTCGCGTCAACGGTCGAGACGGGCAGCGGGCCGCCCGCGCCACGGGTTTCGGAGGCACCGAGCTCGTGGTCCTCCATCGTCGTGAACACCGGCAGCATGTCGTCCCAGCCCCACCCCGGGTTGCCCAGCCGCTCGAGCGTGTCGTAGTCCGCGCGGTGGCCCCGGTTGTAGATCATGCCGTTCACCGAGCTCGACCCGCCGAGCGTCTTGCCCCGCACCCAGTACTCGA
>WUUC01091715.1_pt1 | contig 14355 bp, 11 predicted proteins | sample 6278441 | NCBI WGS metagenome assembly WUUC01 (sample SAMN13675441, study PRJNA597444) | soil metagenome | isolation source: soil | place: USA: Washington | collected 2017-10
CAATGGCGGCTCATCTGGAGGAGACAATGGCGGCTCATCTGGAGGAAATAATGGCGGCTCATCTGGAGGAAATAATGGCGGCTCATCTGGAGGAAATAATGGCGGCTCATCTTCAGATAATAATAATAATCCAACTAAAAAAGACGAATCATCTGGTAACAATAGTCAACAAGTACCAAACGAAGCTGGTGAGTCAGAGGGATTCGACGTACCTCCACCTAATAACAATATTTCAGAGGGATTCGACGTACCTCCACCTAATAACAACACAACGACAACAATAAAGCCTACTTTTGCAGAATCTCAAACTTTTAATCAAACTAATGCTGGAACTGAATTATCAAATAATGATTGGTACTTTGTCAGAGTATCCTAAAAAAATTAAGCAAATAAAACCCATAATCTAATTAAGTTTGATTTTATTATTTTTTCAGTAAAGTATTTTTATTATTTTAACCATCATCAATTATTTTAATTGATCTGATATTATGTTCTGATATTGTATTAGATAACCAATTTAATAGATAATATGTAAGTAGTTAGTAGAATGTATTTTAGAAATAACTCTTTTAAATTTTTTCTACATTCATTAAATTGGGATATATTATTTTTTAATTTTATCTTACAATTACAGCGATCTTGTTATATTTCTTAATTATTTATTTTTATTTAATAATGTTACTAGACAATTAGAAATTTGATATTAAGATTGTATATTTTTATTTTAATACATTGATTTACTTGTAAAAATCATTTATTGCTTGTTTTATTATAAATATACATAATTTATAAAAAACTATTTAAATATCTACTTGGTAGCAATATGAATGAAAAATAAAGTTAGCCTGAGTATTGTAATGACTTTGGTATTATCTATAATACCATTTGTATTACATCCAAGTATAGCAGAAAGTCTAGGAGATATCCAGATGAAAAGCACAAACCTATACGATAATGCAGTTGGACGTGCTATGGGATGGACACCTGACGGAGAAAAAACTTTCTTTAATATAGACGATGGATTAGTAGAATATGGCGTTTCAACTATTCTTATTAATATTGGTACAGCATCCAACACTGCCGAAACTGATCCACTATGCCAAGTTTCGTATATTTCTTATGGAGGTTTTACAATAAAATGCGATACTCCACCTCCTGAATATTCTGAGCTCTATTATACTGTTTTTGATCAAACACCAAAAGTTATTTCACAAAATGAACATTTTGATGAACCATATCCTGACGATGATGATGATTTTTCTAATGATACCTCATCTTTCAAGAGTGATTTCAGCAAAAACGCATTTCAAAATATTACTAGTGATAGATTTCAAAATACTACCAACTAACTACATTTTTTTGATACAACTATATTAAACAAAATTTATAGGATAAACATAAATTTTTTTATTTTCTATTATCTATTTTATGTGAATTGTATTAGTTATTTTTCGAAACGTAAAATTTTTTATAGATATTGTTTAACTGATTATTGGAACCTCAACATGCTAAATATATTAAGTCTTTAAATAAACTGTATCAAAAATATTCTATCTTATGAGAACATAAAATTTATAAATCTTGGTATCAATAAATTATTATTATATCATATAAAAATTCCTTTATTATTGCTTGTCTATTTGATCTTTTTTGATAATTACCACTTTAAAGGAATCATTAGTAATTCGACACTATAATACTTATTCACTTTAAGGCTATATCTGTCACATATATTAGGGATAATTATATTCATATATTTAGTTCATAATAAAACATAAATACTTAATTTATATCAACAGAAACATATTATGAGATTAGCAACTTTCAATGTTGAAAATATGTTCGAACGTCCATCTATAATGAATCTTCCTACATGGGAATATGGTGAAAAAGTTCTTCAAGACTTTGCTCGTATATCTGATTTGATACAAAAACAACAATATTCTAACAATGATAAACAAGAAATGTTAACCATCATGAAACGAAATAGCGGACTTGCTACTAAAGGTGAAAGCAAACATATTCTCTTAAATGAAATTAGAGGGAAATTTTTAAAAAAACAACAAGGAACTAGACCGGCAGAAATCCTTTCAAATGGACGTAACGATTGGATAGGTTGGTTCGAACTTAAACGTGAAACTGTTAAGGAAACTGCCATAGAAAATACTGCAAGGGTTATCCATGAAGTTAATGCAGATGTTTTTTGTATTATAGAAGCAGAAAACCGTATTACAGTAAACCGTTTTAATAATATAGTCATCCCAAAGATAGGTAGCCAACAATATAGTCATGTGATGCTTATAGATGGTAATGATTTCCGCGGGATAGATGTAGGCATAATGACCAGACAATCGTTTGATATCCAATCCATAATAAGTCATGTAGATGACATTGATTCAGAAGGAAAAGTTTTTAGTCGGGATTGTCCTGAATTCAAAATAACCACTTTATTAGGTAATACATTACTTGTACTAGTAAACCATTTTAAAAGTAAAGGATTTGGATCACCATCCGATAATGACCATAGGCGTAAACGTCAAGCACAAAGAGTGAGAGAGATTTACGATGAGCGTATAAATCAAGGTTTTGAATTTATTGCTATCGTTGGTGATCTAAATGATACACCAGACAGAGATCCATTAAAACCACTGACCGGGAATAGTTCAGGTTTGAAAGACATAATGGTACATGATAAATTCATAGGAGATGGTCGTCCAGGCACTTTTGGTAATGGAACAAAATCACAAAAACTAGACTATATTTTAATGTCTCCTAAACTATCAAACAAAGTAAAACAAGGAGGTATTGAGCGTCGTGGTGTATGGGGTGGAAAAACGGGTATTTTATTTCCTCACTTCCCTGAAATCGTAACTGCAAAGGATGCTGCCTCAGATCATGCAGCGTTATGGGTAGACATTGACTTGTGACTGTGGTGGAGCAATTGTTACTGATCTAATAAAATCAGTTAAATGATTTTTTCTTCCTCTTCCTCTTTGTTTCAGCATAAAAAAGAATTTTATATTTTTGAGGTTTTAATTGTTTGTTAGGATCAATAGATGATGTAATATAATTCTTATTTGTTATAGAAATGTTTAGTCAGTAATATAATACAATATCTTAATTTTTCTATAATGTATCCATATTTTATTGCATTTTCATTTTTATGTATTATTATTCTATAGTCTTTCTATTTTACCAAATTCGTCTTTGTATCAAAAAAGAATCAATATAAATTCTATAATACATTGGAACTAACAATTAAGAATTTCATTAAAGGAAAGAGTGACCATAAAATATAATCAAAAAATCTTCAATCGCTAAAAAAAAGTCAATAGAAATAATTTAAATTAATGATCTACTGTAATAAATCTTTGAATCCAGTTTTATCTAACCAGGACGCTCATTATACTTGATTTCTTGTCTGGGGAAATTGAAATGAAGCAGAAATATTTGATAAAATATAAAATAATAAAATGTATTATATGCTTAAAAAGTGTATAAAAAATGATATTAATAATTTTAAAGAATTACAATCATTTATATAAAGTATTTATAGGTAGAAATTAACAATTATCCGTAATTAATTTTTCGGCGCCGAAAAATATTTGATTTATTTAGAATAATTTTTCTTTTTCTTAAATTAACACGACCTAACTTTGCTCCATTTGCAATTATTAATGATTTTTATTAATTATTATATTTTCAATTGTAAGAAGCCTATTCAGAGATACATAAAACAAATACAATTACGAATTTTGACTAACAGATTGGTAGAAATTTAAAATTAGACATATTTTCATATTTAAATTTAGTTTACGTTTGTTATAAATAATATTAACATATTTAAAATTGTTAATAAGAAAATATATAAACTAATATTTAAAACCTTATACATGACATTCTCGAAAGGAGTAAGAAAAAATATTTCAAAAATTTCTTCTAAAGAAAGAGAAGATTTTATAAATGCTCTTATTTCTTTAAATACAAACCCAAAATTTCAATATCCTGGAAACAGAGATGACAAGCCTTTTGTGGGTGGAGTTAGCTTTTGGTTTAAACAAGATGAGATACATCAATCAACACATGTTCACCGTGGAGCCGCATTTCTTACTTGGCACAGAGAACTCTGTAACAGATTTGAAAGACTATTAAGAATGTCAAACGAAAATATTTCTTTATATTATTGGGACTGGAATGAAGATCTAGAAAAAACTATTGATTTTGACGGTAATATTATTAATCTTTTTACCGATCAATTTCTGGGTAATTCCAAAGGTGATGCTGGAGAACCATGGCTTGGTAACAATTTTTATAATCCACATCCAATAAATGATAATTATCGTGGAATCGAATCTTTTGATATTGAACACAGCAATCCAGCTGACCCACCACAATCAATTACAAGAGATAAACAATATGGAACATTACATGAATTTATGAAAAGAAATAACGCGGAAGTTTTTACTGATAAAGATATTATTAAATCATCCTCTTACAGTGAAATGAGAGTCAAGTTAGAATATGTACATAATTGGGCTCATAGTTATATAGGAGGTACAATAGGAGATCCTCATACTTCATTTCGTGATCCATTTGTGTTTCTTATTCATTCAAATGTAGATAGACTATTTGCGGCTTGGCAATTATGTAAAAACTTTGAATGGAGATTAGATCCTGAAAAAATTTATGGATGTGACAAAGAGACTGTTGCATTAGGTTCTACATCTCCATATGTAGTTGTAGGAATACAAACTTTGTTATCCCCTTGGTGTGGGATAGGCTATCCTTTTGAATATACTAATTCCAAAAGTAATTTAAAAGAAGAACCTGGTGTAAACGATGTGAGACCGTGGACATACCCAGAAAATCGGCATAGAAGTCCTAATATTCCTGATCATGAAAAACCAAAAAATTCATTAGATGTATCAATAATTCAACCTAGATTATATGATGTGTATCCTACTTTTGAGGATGTAGAATATAATTATAATTTTGAGTGATCTAAATTGACGATTTTACATTTTTCTGGAAAATTTAAATATTATCCACCTATCTATAATAATGAACCACGAAATACTGAAAAATATTTTAATCCTCAGATTGATCCTGCAACAGTAAAAAGTAAAATAACTGATGGAGTGGATCCATTAAAATATTTTGAATTCGAATTTTCTGATGTATACGTAAAGAAGGTGACTTATGACGATACTTCTTTTTCCACAGAAAAAAATCAAGATCAAATTATTGGCAAAAAAATACTTTTGAAAGGACTTTTAGTAGATGTTGCTCCTCATTTAGAACGAGGAAGGTTATTTGCTGGAGATATTAGGATAATCGATTTTATGATGGGAAAATTAGAATTAGGGGTTCAATCAGATTTATTTCAAACTATTCGTAATGAAACGGATAAAGGAGCGAAAACGCTTTCAGCAAATTTTGAATCAAAAATTTATGATCTTACTTATTTAGAAAATACGTTTCTTACTGTCGACAATTCACATTTTTTAAGGGAATTACAAATTAACAATTTTAGAATATGTTTTAACGTAAGAAAATTTGATTTCAAATCGCTTGAAGGAGAAATTAATGGTTATCTTGGACCATACATACCTGAAGATAATAATGAAGGAGTTAGACTTCGCGGAAGACGGTTATTGATTAATCCAGAAATTGATTTACAGGTAATGAAAGATTTAAACTTAGAAAATACATATAGTGAATCTGAAGATGTATTTCGATATGATCTAGAACTTACATATGAGATATTTGCTGAAAAAAGAATGTTGATATTAAGATATCTAAATGCTGTCCCATTTATTGATATGAATGATAATATACCTAAAGATTATCGTTTTTTTATTGTCTTCTTATATGAAGGAAAAAGGATAGATATTGGACCAAACTTAAATTATGAAATAGATCTTACCTCCCAGAACATTACTCTATCAGGTGGTACACATATTATTCATCTTCCATCAATTGTAAAAGAATTAAATAAGTTAATACTAGAAATTGAGGTCACTAAAGATAATAAAAATTTCTATTCATATATGAAAGAACCAAAATTAGATTTATCGTTCATAAATAATCAAAAATTCTTGATACTTGGATCTAATGAAAAAAAAGAACTACAGATAAGAATTTTTGAAGAAAACCAAATTACTAGTAAAGATGTTGATTTACAATTAGGTACCCATGGAATTGATCGGTCACCTACTGTTGCATTTTATTGTAACCATAAAGTTACAAAAGATGGAATAACTACATGTGATATACAAGCACTCAATTTGGAAAATTCTGAAGAAGTAGAAGATCCAATCTCAGGCATTGATCCAGAAACAAAAAAAACACGAGTCATATTAAGTGGAGATCTTCCATGGGATCGATACTATGGAAACTATATATACGTAAAGTTAAAAGATAAAGAAAACGAAAAAACAATCATAAAATACAATATTCCAGTACGTGTACTCCATAGTATTGATTTAAAGAAAGCAAAAGAGGAATTGTTAGAAGATTTAAACAAAGAAGGAATACAAGAAGTAGTAACAAAGATGCTTAATTATTATACAAGATATTATCCTTGGCTTCACGTCGAATATAGATATAGATCGTCACTTCCTAATCCACCTCAATTAGTGTACAACCAATTTTTAAAAATTACAGAATTTTTAAATTTCATAGAAGTGGAAGATTTGAATCATTGGCATATAGTAGAACATACTGTAACAAAAATAAATCATTTTCTAGAACGATTAGAAAAAGATGATGATGATTGGAAAAAAATGCCTAGATCTAGAGATTTTCCAGTCAATGGTGTGGAGTTTTTTAAAATATGGAAGACAAGTATTATTGATAAAGTAATAGAAGATGTTGAAGAACAAAGAAATAATCTGGATCAGGAAAACTTAGATAAAGTGGATTTTGGTAACTGGGAAGGCATACAAGAACTTATCAATAAACTTGATAACCTAACGACACATATATCCGAAGAAGATAAAAAATTAATTTTACAATGGAAATTAAACCTTTTGGAAGAGATGATAAAAATACTTAGTCATGTAAAAAGTTCTACAAAGCATTTCCACTCTCACTAATAGTATTACTTTCTAAGAACTGTTGTGATAATTTATACCAAAGGGACGGTATTGTTTCAGTGATTGTTTTAATTTGAATATGAGAATAAGAAAATTAAGCTACTTAAGTATAGTTAATAATAATAAAATTATTTATTTATTAATTTATTATTGTAGTCATATCTATTTTTTTGTCTTAGTAATTGAAATTCTTTAAATGTCTTTTATTTATTAAATAGTTTTTTTCTTGATTAAAAATATCTTTTTTAATGAATTTGAAGTAGAAATTAATTTGCAAAATATACTCTATATTTATATACATGAAATAAATCGCATTCATTATTGATGCATGAAAAGTAGTTAGTTGTGATGAAAAAATAATGTTTGCTTTAATTGAAAATGTACAGAAAGGAACACCAGCAATTTCTTTCGCACCCAAAAGTTCTTGAGGAAATGTATTAAAAACGGTTTCTAACTTTCTAATTTATACTGACTTTCCTAATTTTACTTGCAAAATAAATTTTTCTAAATTATAACAATAAACTCTAATAATCTGTTTTTGGGTATACCGAGACGATTGAATCGCCAACTAGGGTTAGTATATCGTTGTATCATGAGATTAAATAGTCTTATAATCTTGTTTGCATACTGTTATTTAAATACAAATTATATTGACGCATTTGACCTCTTATTTGACGGGTTTGACAACATTTAAATAAGTCTATTTATAAATTACAGTGTTTGCCAGTCTTCATTCCACCAGATATAAAATTAGCAGTTATTTTCGATTGGCTTCAGGGAAATTCTAGAGACAAAATCGCTGAAAGAAACAATATAAGCACTGGAGGAGTAACAAACATAGTAAACGAATGGCGTAATAGGATAGGTGCTTATATAGCCGACGATCTACGAGAATTATCATTATCTCTAAAAAAAGCAAATATTACACCAGTTCAATGTTCTACTGGATTTAGAGTTTCCAAGATTATGCAAAGGCTTGGGATAACTGAAGAGCAATTTGAATCTTTTATGTCTGATGTATATGATAGATGCCAAAAATTGGAGCTCGGTCCTGAGCAGATTGAAAAGTATTTAATAGAAACTATTAATCTTTCAAAAATTGTTTTTCCTTCTCACATTCCAAATTATATAAAAACAAAAATAGATGAAATTGAAGAACTCAAAAAACAGGAAAAAAATAATCGAGAAATGATATCCAATCTAAATGAAGAAATATCCCAGCTAGAAGAAAATCAAAAATTTTTAATAGAAAATAACAAAATTTCTGTAGAGGCGATTAAGTGGTATAAAGATGTAAAAGAGGATCTTAGAAATATGGGAATACCTTTTTCTGAAGTTCCTGCCTTTGTGGAATGTGTTCGTGGAATAAAGAAATATGGATATGATGTAAATAAAATAGTAACGAAATTTTCAGAATTGAATTATTTTGATGTCAGAATGGATAAACAAGAAGAAATAATACAGAGAAAACATTATGAGATAGAACAATTAAAAAATAATAAAAAAACCCTAGAAGATCAAATATATTTTGCTAACTTAAAAATTTCCAAAAATCAAGAACTTGAAAATATAGGATTTGGTCTTAAAGAAGTGAAAACTATATACAATACAATAACAGAGATTGCAAAAGAAAATGAAATAAAGCCTAAAGAAGCTATAGAACAATTTTTTAATGATTTGAACGAATATGATGATCTGATAAGTTTTAAGAAGAAGGTAGAAGATTTAAGAAAAGAAGTTTCACATCTAAATACACAAATAGCCAATAATAGAATGACACTTTTTTCTCAACAATATACCGGAACCACGTTACAAGACCTTTTGAGAATAGGAATATCAGAGAAAGATATTGCAGATATTAATTCTATTTTGTTGTTAGGAGGATTTGAGTACTACAATAATGATAGTAATAATATTATTATAAACAAACAATCTTTAATATCTGAACTTAGTACATATCGAAATATAAAATCCGTTATCAAATCAACGGAACAAAAACAAATACAATTAGCTAATAATATTACTGAACTCGAAAGTCAAAAATTAGTATTAGAAAATTATATTAATCATCTTTTCATATTGTTTTCTAATCTAAAAGAGATTCAATTATTAGTAAAAAATGCAAACATTGCTTTAGAGTCTCCAAAAATATTATTGATATACTTATCTTTAGATTCAAATAAAGATGACAATAATAAAGATTTTAAAGATAACAATGCCACAAACAAACCATAATATTTAATTAAACAAACAAAAAGATGAAGATCTAAATCTACAAATTGTTTAAATAAAATTGTATATATAGAAAAATATGTCAAAAGAATCTACAGTCTATAATCCTGAGGATATTATTAACAAAAAAGCGAGAACATTAGATGAAGATCATCTTGGTCAAACTAAAGAAGTTGGAGAAGATTACATATTAATTGAGACCACTACACGAATTAGAGGACGTAGACCTCGCATAAGCAAATATTATATTCCCAAGAATTCATTAGACCATTTTCATCCTGATACTGTCTATTTTAAAATAACTTACGAAGAAATGAAACAATATAAAAGAGATTAATTTCTGATATTACTTTATTTTAATTAATTTTTATATACTAATTTAATAAATCTAAATATCTCCTCAATATAAAAATAATTTTCCTCTTTCATTTAAAGAATATATTTGCTTTCACATTTTGCAGCCAACCTGTATTTCTTTTCTTTAGGTTTAACATTTCTTGTTATCATTGTTAGAATATTGTTGTTTGTATAAAATATAAGCAAAGTCTTGATAAAATTTTTCAAATATGAAGGAAGATTCATTTTGAAGGACGATCAAACATTTTATCTACATTAAATATTGATAGTCTCATAATATGTTTCAATTATTTTATCCATTTTAAATCTTATCTCATGGCAAAACTGAAAACAGATTATTCAAATCTCTTTTATTCTTACTTTATCAGTAAATATGATTTTAAATCTGTATTTGTTAGAAAAGCAATACAATACTTGCTTGAAATATTCAATAGTTTTCTTCTATTATTAAATATACCATTATATTTTGGATTTTTTCCAGTTATTGTTAATGTACTTGAATATTACTAACCCTCTAAGTTGGGATTATACGACTACCTTTATTTATATGAAAGGAGCATCATCCACAAATTTTTTTGTTTTAAATTTTGAGGCGCCGAAAAATTTTGATAGTCATATTTTACTAATTACATAATTTTTACTTTTAAAATATTTAGTCTTAAATCTATTATCTATACAAAGGATACAAAAAATCATACCAATATCTTTTTATTAATACTTTCAACAAAATAAATCATGACATATAAAACACTGAATTTAGATTTTTCATTAATCATAATGATTTCGGTTCTATGTTACCTCTCTCTATCTATATTCAATACTGCTTGGAGTTTATCATCACCTTTAATAGTTTCTACACGTGATGCTTTTGATAATAAAACAGGGCATGAGTTACAAAATATTAGTACATTATTTGAAAATGTTCCTACGCTTCTTGGTTTAAATGGAAATAATTGTCCTGAAGAATTAGCTATTTATATTCATGGTATATGGGCTACACCGGGAGAGGCAGAGGAACAAACTGAAAGAGTATATTTATCATTACAAGATATCAATTATGAAGTTCCTGTTATTGGATTTAGTTGGACCTCTGATACTGCACTTTCTGAAAGGGGATGGAATTTAGCAAAGATGATAGCTAATCAAAATGGTCCTTTATTAGCCAAATTCATTAATGGATATAAAGAAATATGTCCAGGTGATGAAATAAGACTTATTGCTCATTCCTTAGGTTCCAGAGTTACATTATCTGCTTTACAATCTCTTTATGATGATAATAGATATCGTATAATTGATTCAGTCCATTTATTAGGTGCAGCCGTTGATAATGAGCAAATATCTTTAGACTCTCAAGACTGTGTCAATAATGTTCCAAGATTAGAATGTTCTGGTGAAGCTATTAATGCTACAACAAGAATATTTTTCAATTTGTACAATAAAGAAGATAATATGCTTACTCCTTTCTATAGTGGTACTGATGAATCCTACCCTTATAAGGATGCAGAAAATGATGATGCTCTTGGTGGAATTGGAAAACAACTTGATATAAGTTCTCCTCCTAATTACAATGAGGAAAATGTAGAGAATTATATTCCATCACAGTTGAATGTAGACTATGAGGATGCAAATGGCGATGGACAATGTGATATCCCTGCCCAGACTGCTTTTGGTTCCATATGTCCTATAAGCGTACAAGGAGATAATCATATGGGATATATGGGATTTAGAGATCCTAATGGAAAAATTATAGATAGAGGAGTAATTGAGGTAGTAGTAGATAATTGGAAAAATATCCAATAGACTACATTATTTAATCTTTAGAAGAATCTAAAATTTGAAAAAGACAAAATTTTTAAATTTATAAAAATATTCAATTATTTATATATCTGCCTATTAATAAATGTCTTTCATACATAGCAAAGTATTATTGCATAATTTGATATATTCTAAAATAAGAATTATTATTATCTTTTACACAATCGCATAGAAGCATATGTTTTTCTGAATAAATTTTTTACCAATAATTTTATAAATTTTGATAAATATTTTATAATATGAATTATAGGCAAAATAAATTATATTTAAGAATATCGGTACAATATAATCAGATATTCAGTAACGAAATTAATTTATTAAAAAATCTAACCAGCAGTGATGTTATAACTAAATTTTCTAAAATACAATATGATTTATTTGATTCCTATCTAAAGGATGAAATAGATAAAGAGTATTACAATTTGCTAAATGAAAAGATTTTAGAGTTAGAAAAAAATAATAATAATAATTACAAAGATAACTAATCTTTATAAACTTAATTTGTCAACTATATTCTTATTCTATTTTACAGATAATACTATATTTAACTATAAAATCAAATATGGTAGAAACAAAAATAATTCTACCGACACCAATAAGATTTGAATAAGTATCGTATATCCTAATAGATAATAAAGAGACTTGTCAACTTTTAAAAATAATTTGAATATGCACTTGGAGTTTCTTTTATCTTGACAAGTTCATACGGGTTGGTAATTATTCCGTCTCTCCAGATTCAGTCTGTTACTTTAACATTCTTTTACCTCCATTGAGGAATAAAACTGTATTTGTTATTTTGGCATTGTATGTGTAGGTGGCTCTGTTAATTTAAGATTAATGCTAAATCAGTGGCTTTTTATCAAGGATGGATAACGAAGATCGCTAGATAATGTAACAAAAACGGAAAAACTTTACATATGTTACCATGTTAAAGAAAGGAAGAGGATTATGGATGACAAAATCATCGTTACCAATCGTAAAGCATTATTGCGTAAATATGGCAGTAAGGGATTTGCGACTATTCGCAAGGCAGTTGCAGTATTAACAGCAGCCGACAAGAAGCGAGGAATTAACAACAGGGTTGTGTACCTTGACTATGCGACTGATATGAAAAAAACCGGCGGCAAGCCTGTGATAAACACATCAGACCCACGCGAGAACAAAGTTGCAATCGATGCTGTGTTCAAGTTCTTCAATCCTCACTATCTCATGATTTTAGGCGCTTCGGATGTAGTGCCGCACCAAGATCTTGACAACACAGCTTATAGTCAAAGTGGCGGTGATGATGATGCTCACGCCTGGGGCGATTTGCCATATGCATGCGATGTACCCTATTCACGAGATCCTGCTCGCTTTGTAGGTCCGACACGAGTAGTGGGAAGACTGCCTGATCTGGTTGCTGCTACCGAACCGTCCTATCTTGTATCATTGCTGAAAACCGCTGCAGATTACAAGAGTAGGTCACCTGAAGACTATACAGGCTATCTAGGCCTTTCTGCAGAGGTGTGGCAAGGCTCTACGCGACTGAGCCTCAATAACATCTTTGGTAATGCAGACAAGTTGCTTCTCGCGCCGCCCTCAGGACCAAACTATCCTGATGGCCAGTTACGCAACCGCATGCATTTTATTAATTGTCACGGTGGTACCGCATCTCCGGAGTTTTATGGCCAACGGGGGAGTAGTTATCCCAAGTCGATGACTACAAAACTTACTGCTGGTGAAATTCTCGAGGGGACGGTAGCATCCGTAGAATGTTGTTATGGAGCAGAGTTGTACGATGCAATTACGTTGGCGATCGATCTACCTATCTGCCAGAGCTATTTACAACAAGGAGGATATGGTTATTTTGGTAGTACAACTATCGCTTACGGCCCTGCAGATGGAAATGGTGCCGCTGATCTCATCTGCCAATATTTTCTGCTGAACGTGTTGGATGGCGCCTCCATAGGCCACGCTGCGCTGATGGCACGCCAGCAATTCGTAGAGCGTACTGCACAGATGGACGCATTGGATCTCAAGACACTTGCCCAGTTTTATTTACTTGGCGATCCTAGTGTGCACCCGATTGCAGAACCTTCTGCGACCAAAGTCCCTACAAATGTAGCAACAGTCGAAGCAGAGCGCTTCTTTAGATCTGAACGGAGGCAGAAGATGAAGATGACTGGAGATTTTCTGACTAAGACTAAGCCCACTGCATCGAAACGAGTAACAACCGGCAAATTGTCACCGGTAACAAAAGCTGCTCTCTCTAATATCACCAAGATTGCGGGGCTCTCAGAAAAACAGACATTTACCGCATTTGCTGTGGAAGGAGCACCTACACCCAAAGGTCTAGCATCGAAGGTTAAAACGTCACCCACGCGTTACCTTATCGCTATAGGAACACCAGAAGGAGAGGCTACTGAAAAGGTAAATCGTGGAATCGCTGTGGTAGCCAAAGAATTAAACGGGCGTATCATAGGCTATCGTATCTATCAACAACGCTGATCTTCTTACGATGAGTTCTACCCGACCAATCCGAGTTACTGCCTTACGCGGACACATAATACAGGGCCCTTATGGCAAGGGGAGTAAGAGCGAACACGATACAGTGTTTATCGAAACTACCGACATGCGTTATATCTTGCGTCGTAAGACCGACTCTGTATTCGACGATACCAAACTAAAACAGTACATAGGTCATGACGTCGAGTGTGATGGCTTTTTGGTTGGCACGACTCTTCTGGTAGAACGGATTGAGGTAGTGGAATAGAGTGAATTTAGCATCCATTCCATGATCCTCAATGGCTGTGTTAATTTAAGAAAATACCACCACCTCCTTTATTATTTGAACAGGATTATTCTTTGCTACTAT
>WUUC01225385.1_pt1 | contig 14354 bp, 13 predicted proteins | sample 6278441 | NCBI WGS metagenome assembly WUUC01 (sample SAMN13675441, study PRJNA597444) | soil metagenome | isolation source: soil | place: USA: Washington | collected 2017-10
AGCAAGAGAATCGCAAGTACCTCGGTGGGCTGTGGGCGCGCGCGCTGCTGCCCGTGGCGCTTATCGCGATCGTCCTCGTGACGCTCGGGCGTTCGAACCGGTTGAGCATCTATTGGACCGTGATGGGGTTCATGTTCCTCGGGGTCTTTGGGTTCATCGCCGCCTTGGTGTGGTGGAAGCTTCGCGCCACGTCGAAGGCCATGGCGAATGCGCTGCGCTTGCCGACCCCCGAGCCGCTGCTCGAGCTGCTCGACCGCTCGTTCCGCACGGCCACCGTGGCGGATGCGGACGCGTTCCAAGCTCAGTCGCGATCCACGGTCTTGGCGATGTACGGAGAAGGCGAGCGCGCGCGGGCTGTGCTTCGGGCCATCGACTGGGAACGTCGCGCGCCGTTGGTTCGCGCAGCAGGCGTCGTCTCGGAGAGCCTGATCGCCTTGGTCTGCGACGGAGATTTCGCGCGCGGGCTCAGCGAGGCGCTGCGCGCACGCTCGCTGGCCGAGGTCACGCGCGGGACGCCTGGCGCGAAGACCAGCGATCGGGTGTACGCGACCGTCGTCGCGCTCGCTCAAGTCCTCGCGAACAAAGAGGAGGCCTCGACGCTCCCGACCTTGGAAGACTCGGCAAAGGCGAAGCTCTTCCCGAAGCTGCAAGCGATCGCCGTCGCTGGCCTCGCCGCGCACGCGCACCGCGCAGGCACGGCGGAGAGCTTCGAAGCGCGGCGCAGCGAGCTCGTCGCGATCGCGCCGAAGCTCGACGAAGTATTCTTCGGCGCGCAAACGGCCGGCTGAGCCGCCGTCACTCGCTCGCAGGCTTGGTCGAAACCAGCACGGCCATGCCGACGACCATGAACACTGCCGCCACCAAGCCGAGCTGCACATAGGCCGCTTGCGCGAACAGAGCGCCGCCGAGCGCCGAGCCGAACGCTTGGCCGATGTAGATCGCGGAAGTGTTGAGCGCGACCGACGCACCGGCAGCGGGCGGTGCGGCTGCGACAAGTCGCGCTTGCTGCATCGAGTTGTTCGACGCAAAGCCAAGGCCCCACACGAAGACGGACAGCGCCATCAAGGCGAGGGTCGGCGTTGCAAGCGACCACGTGATGACGCCGATCAGCATGCACGTGACCGCCGTGCGCGAGGTCTTGTACGCGCCCCAGCGCCCAACGACCTGCGTCGCTACGACGTTGCCGAGCACGCCTGCAACGCCGAACAGCGCGAAGACCAGCGCCGTCGTGCTCACGCTCGCGCCGCCCACGATGCGCAAGAGCGGCGCGATGAACGTAAACACCACGAACTGCCCCGAGGTGAGCAGCACCGTCAGCAGCAAGAGCTGCGGCACCGTCTTCGTGCGCGCGAGCGTGCCCCACGTGCTGAGCTGCACCGGCGCCGTGTGAATGCCGCGCGGCATGCGCCAAAAGAGGAACGCGCAGCTCAGCGTCGAGAGCGCGCCGATGAAGCCGTATGCAGCGCGCCAGCCAAAGGCATGCGCGAGGTTCGTCACGATCGGGATGCCGATCGCCGTCGCGAGCGACCACCCCAAGAACACAAAGGCGATCGTGCTCGAGCGACGGCTCTCCGGCACGAGCGCCTGCACGCTGCTCGCGGCCTGCGGGCTGAACGGCGCGGCCGCAGCCAGCTGCATCAAGCGCATCGAAAGCAACATCTCAAACGAGCTCGCGTAGGCCGAGCCAAGATGGCCGAGCGCGATCAACCCGAGCGATGTCCCGAGCAACACGCGCCGATCGACCCGGCTCGTCCACCACGCGAGCAGCGGCGAGCCAAGGCACATCACGATCGCGCCGAACGTGATCAGAAGGCTCGCGTCCCGGATCGTGATGCCGAAGCCCGCCGACAGCTCGTTCAACATGCCCGTCGGCGCCAGCACGCTCGTGCCGACGACGAAATTTCCGAGGAGCAGGCTCGTGGGCGCGAAGCGTTTCATCCGCGCGCCGTTATGGCATACCAGGGGCAACGCCATGATCTATCAGCGCGAATTCCTGACCGTGCTTCCGGCGACACCTCGCAGTCATGATCAGCTGATCGCGCTGATGCAGGAGACGCTCTTGCCCGCCTGCACGCGCCTGGGCGCGCGGCTCGTCGGCGCGTTCATCACGCACGGGGAAAACTGGGGACAGGTGGTGCATCTGTTCGAGCACGACGACCTCGCGGGCTTCGATGCGTTTCGCGTCCGCGCCCGCAGCGACAGCGACTATTGCGCAGGGCGAGACGCGCTCGCAGTGCTCGCACCCGAGCAGCGCAGCGAGCTGCTCGAGCCAATGGGGCCCGTCGCCCCTGCGGCGCTGCACGCCGCGATCGAAGAGTGCCGGCTCAAGCCGGTCGGCGCTTATACGTTCGCCGAGCTCGAGCTGGCGCCCGGCAAGGCACAACAGTTCGAGCAAGTGCTGCTCGCCGTGAAGGAGCGCTTCCCGATCGTGGCTGCGCTGCGCGGCATCACGGGTAACCCGCGCTACGTCTACGACTTGTGGAAGGGCGCGCTGGCGCAGAGCGGATACCAGCCAGCGACCGACCAATCGATGGCGTTCTTCGGTCCGCTGCGCGAGCTCGCTCCGCGCGAACGCGTCGTGCACCTCTATCCGCTGCCGTACTCGCCGCTGCGCTAGTCGCTAGCGCAGCAGCGCCGCGAGGCTCTCGCTCGCGCGCTGCTCGAGGCTCAGCGCGCCGTTCGAACGGGCGAGCTCGATCGCCTCGCGATAGTCGCGCGCCGCCGCAGTGGGCTCGGTGCCCTGCCGCTGTTCGCCGCGCGTCCGCAGAAGCTCGGGCAGGTACGCCAGCTCGCTGCGCGCGATCGCAAAGGTGATGATCTCATCGGTCAGCTGGTGTGCCTGTGCGACGTGGCCGGAGCTCCTCAGCACGTCGATCAACACCAGCCCGACCAGCGTGGAGTGCGTCGAGACCTCGGTTAGCCGGTGCTGCAAAACGTCGAGCAGCGGCTGGATCGCGGCCAGCGCAAGCGGCGCGCGCTGGGCCTTTGCCCACAGCGCAAAGGCGTTGGCTTCGGTGAGAAGGCCCACGTCCACGGCGGCGGCGCGCACGGCGCGCAGCGCCTCCTGCTCGACGATGTGCAGCGGGTCGCGGCGCAGGTAGCGAAGCCGCCCGCGCACCACGTGCCCGAGCGCGAGCAAGATCGGACTCTCCGTGCGCGTCGCGAGATCGATCGTCGCAAGCGCTTCCTCGAGCGCGCGGTCAGGCTCACCGATGACCCAGCGCACGCAGGCGAGATGACCGAGCGCTAGAGCCCTGCCCGGGAGGTTTGCGTGGAACACGGACGCTTCCTGCTCAGGTGGCGCCAGCCTCTCGAGCAAGCGCAGCGCGGTGGCGAAGTCGGCGCGGAAGAATGCGATGTAGGCCCGGGCGAAGATCCCCGCATGCAGCAGCGACGGGTCGAGGTCGTGCGCCTGCTCGATGCGCTCGAGCTCGGCCGTCAGCTCCGCCGAGTGTTCGTACTGCGCGACGATCATGTTGTAGTTACACAGGTGGGTAATCGCAACGTACAGGCCCGGTGCGTCACCGAGTGAGCGTGCGATCTCGATCGCACGCGTGTGAACCGCGAGTGGCTCACGTCCTGCGAACGCTGCGCTGAAAGAGTTCGAGCTCACCTGCTGGCACATCGTCCCGATGATCTGGAGCTCGAGCAGGTCGCGCTCGCGGCTCGCGGAGAGGCGCGGCAATAGATCGAGCGCGCGGGCGCACAACGCAACTGCATCGGAGGTCGCGTAGCGAAGACCTGCCTGGCGGGCAGCGGCTGCGTACGCGGGGATCGCGCGCTCCGGATCGCCCGCGGCGTCGAAGTGCTTCGCGAGCAGGTGTGAGACCTCGCCGGCGCGCGGGTCGCGCTCGAGCGCCTCAGCCACCAGCCGATGCCAACGCTGACGCCGCGAAGGGCTGCTGCGCTCGGCGCAGACCTCTTGGACGAGCGCGTGGTTGACGCCATAGCGGTCGTCGGGTTCGGTGTGCAGGAACAGCGACCGGCGCACGAGCGCGTCGCACGTGTCGTCGATCTGCTCGACCGACAGCTCGAGCGCGGCGGCGACGAGGCTCGTCGAGAACTCCGTGCCCACGACGCTAGCAGCCTCGAGCACGCGCTGCTCTTGCGCCGACAACCGATCGATCTGCATGTCGATCAGCTGCTTGATGCTCGCTGGCCGGTGCGCCTGGACCTCGTCGATCGAGATCGTCAGCGCCCACCGGCCATCGCGTTCGGCGAGCATCCCGCGGCCTCTGAGCTCGTCGAGCAGCGACACCATGAACAGCGGCGTGCCGCCGGTGTTCTTCGCGACCAGGTCCGTCAAGCTCGGCGGAAACGCGTGGCCGGGGAAGCGCCGGTCGATGAACGTCTGCACCGCGGCGACGCCGATCTTCGGGACCTGCAACGCGAGCGCGCCGGAGCGGGCGACGAGCGAGCGCATCACGCGGTTGAGCGGGTGTTCGGGGCTCTGGATCTCCGCGTGCCGCGAGGTGCCGATCACGAGCAGCTTCGCGCGCTCTTGGCGCTGGCCCAAGAGCGACAACAGATCGATGGTCGCGACATCGGACCACTGCAAATCTTCCAGCACGAGCACGAATGGTTCTTGCGAGCACATCGCCTCGAGCGCTTCGCTGAGCTCGCGCAGCTGCCTCGATTCACTGCCACCCGCTGCGCGCCGCGTGACCTCGACCAGCTGCTCGTCGCTGAGGAGCTGCGGGACCTGGGAGACGAACGTCGGCGCATAGCGAACCAGGGCCGCTAACGCCTGCGCGCCACGCGCCGAGCGTGTCAGCGCGCCGAGCGCCTCGATGATCGCGAGGTACGGCTCGGGCGTGCCGTGCTGCTCGAAGCAGGCTCCTCGCCCGACGAGCACCGCCCCTGGATCGAGGCCCGCGAGGAACGCGCGTACGAGCGTCGACTTTCCGATGCCGGGCTTGCCGGTGACGAAGCAAAGCTGTCGCTCACCGCCGCGCGCGCGCTCGAGCGCCGCGCGAAGCAGCTCCAGCTCCGCGTCGCGACCGACCACGAGCGCACCGCCTGGGTCCACGTGCGCGACCTTTGGCGTGCTGTGCACGACGGCGTCGTCGACGAGCGCAGCCACGAACCGATAGCCGCGCCCGATCACCGTCTCGATCACGCCTTCACCGAGCACCTGCCTCAGCTCGTGCATGTGGCTGCGCATCGCGCTGTCGCTGACCACGGCGCCGCGCCACACATGCGCGAGCAGCTCATCGTGGGTGACCAGCTTCTGCGGGTGAGCGACGAGGTAGCGCAGGATCGAAAACGGCTTCCTGCGCAGGGCGAGCAGGCTCTCGCCCTTCCACAGCCGTTCTTGCTCGCAGTCCAGTCGAAACGGCGGGAACACGACCATGGACCGGCCTTCTAGCGCGGATCCAACGCGGATTGGACGCCGCGAGGCCCGATCCAACAGCGACCTTGCAGCAGTGGACGCACGCGGTCGGCATGGTGAGTCCCATGCAAACGCTTCGACACGTCGTGGCCGGGACGGACTTCAGCGAGTGCGCTGAAGAGGCGCTAGAGCTCGCCATCGCGCTCGCGACCGCCGCGCGTGTCCGGCTCACGCTCGTCCACGTCTGCGAGCTGAGCATCGACGACATCGACGATCGACGCCTGCTGCGCTGCGGCGAGGCGCTGTCCGAGGTCGTTGTTAGGCATCAGCGCCGCGGCGTCGAGGTCGCGGGCGTCCTGCGCAGCGGCAAGCCCTGGGAGAAGCTCGACAACGTCGCGGCCGAGGTCGGCGCCAGCCTGATCGTGGTCGGCCGCTCTGGGATCGGTCGTGGTCGAAGCGTCGAGCTCGGCTCGGTCGCGGACCGCCTGCTGCGCGGCGCCAGCCGGCCGGTGCTGACCGTCCCCTGCAACTTCGATCGCCTCGACGCCGAGGCGCACGAAACCAACCCCCTTTGAAGAAAGAACAATCGTCATGAAGAACCTCCGCACTCTTGCATCAGCGCGCCCCGCGCTCGGCTTGATCGCAGTCCTCGCGCTGCTGCTGATCCCTCGGAGCGCAGCGGCCGAAGAAGACAGGTCCGGTTGGAGCATCAACTTCACGCCCGTGCTCCTGTTTCCGAAGGACGACTACCGCTTCGGAGGCGGCGCCGACCCTGAGCTGAGGTACACGCTCGACTTGGGCGGAGCGCTCTTGAGCGCAGGCGCGCGCACGTCCGGGTACTACGCCAAGAACATGTTCGGCATGACGGTGATGCCGACGCTGCGCCTGACGGTGCCGGTCGGACCTGTGGAGCCCTACGCGGCCTTCGGCATGGGCTACGGCTGGCTTCCAAAGGTCGGTCACAGCGACTTCGCGACGATGTCCCGGCTCGGCGTCGTGTTTCGCTTCAGCGAGAGCTTCGCGCTCGGCGTCGAAGGCACCTTTCAAGAGCTCGATGGCTCCGATTTTCGATTCCCTTCGTTCGGCTCGATGATTTCCCTCGCTCTCTAATACTGAGGTCGACCATGAGCACTACCTATGAGATCGCAGCTCGCAGCATCCTCATTGGCGTCGGCGCCACGCTGGCCATGGACATCTGGGCCGCAGTCCTGCGTCGGTTCGGCATCCCATCAATGCGCTTCGAGCTCCTCGGGCGCTGGGTCGGCCACCTTCCGCGCGGGCGCTGGTTCCACGAGAGCATCGCGAACGCAGCGCCGATCCGCGGCGAGTTGCTGATCGGTTGGTGCGCCCACTACACGATCGGAATCAGCTTCGCCGCGCTGCTTCTCGCGACGTTTGGCCTGTCGTGGGCGCGCTCGCCGACGCTGTCTCCCGCGCTCTTCATCGGGATCGTCACGGTCCTGGCGCCATGGCTCGTGCTTCAGCCCGCGCTCGGCGCAGGCATCGCGTCTTCGAAGACACCGAGACCCGTCTTCAACAGCTTCAAGAGCTTGGTCACGCACGCCGTGTTCGGCGTCGGGCTCTTCCTCGCCGCTCACGCAACCGCCTCGCTCATCGATTGAATGAAAAGGTCCTCATGACGACCACCGGTAGAAAATTGACGAAGGCCGATTTCGGCGTTCCCGCGCTGCTGCTCGCACTGAGCTTCATCCCGACGCTGGGCGGAGTCATTCGGCTGATGAGCGTCGCTGGCGACACGGCGATCACGCCCGACAACGCCCGGTTCTTGGCTGCGCCCGCGCTCGTGGTCATTCACGTAATCAGCGCCACGCTGTACTGCCTGCTCGGCGCGTTTCAGTTCACGCCAGCGTTTCGGCTGCGCTGGCCGGGCCTGCATCGCCGCGCGGGCCGAGTGCTCGCGCTGTGCGGCCTCCTAACCGGCGTCACCGGCGTGGCGATGACGGCGTTCTATCCGATCCCCGTGAGCCTTCAGGGACCGATCCTCTATGGGGTCCGCTTGGTAGCAGGAGCTGCGATGGTCGCGTCGATCCTGGTCGCTTGGTCGAGCATCCTGCGCCGGGATGTCCCGAGCCACGAGGCCTTCATGATCCGCGCGTACGCGCTCGCACAGGGCGCGGCCACGCAAGCGATCGTGCTTGGACCGTGGATGCTGATCTCTGGAGAGTCCGGCGGACTGACGCGAGATCTCCTGATGACTCTGGCGTGGGCGATCAACGTCGTCGCTGCAGAGTCGATCATCAGGCGGCGCATGAAGGCGCCTCGCAGGAGCGGGTTAGCGCTCCGTGCGCCGACCGCTGCTGCCGACTGATGCCGAGGCTATTGGCGCGGGTCGTGGAGCTCGCAAAGGCCGAACGGGCTGCACGACGCGGTGACCTCGGTGGGATAGCTCGGCCCGCATTCTTCACAGGCTTGCTCCGGATCACAGACCAAGCTCGTGAACGCGGCCTCATCGCTCATCGCGACGAGGTAACCACGGCCAACGTCGGCGTTGCACTCGCAACATTCAGCTGCGCGCACTCGGCAGTCCGCCGGCGCGTCGCACGCGATCGCGGGTCCATCGTTGAGGTCGACGACCGCGCAGGTGCCCGCATCGCAAGTCGCGACGTAGCGCGGCGGCTGCGTTGGGCACTCGATCGCGGGGCACGCAAACGGTGGCGGACACTGGTCGGTCCAGTACGCATCCACGCGATCGACGTTGAGCGCGGTGACAGCGCTCGGCTCGGGCGTGCCGCATGGGCAGCACGAGGTCGGCACGACCTCGCAGTCGCTGTTGACCTCGCAGGTACGGAGATCGGGGATGTCTTCTCCGACGTCGCAGTCGGGTCCCGCATAGCAACGGAGCTCGGGGACCTCGCCGGTCATTGTGCTCGGTCCGTGATCGCTCGTGCGCACGCCGCCGACGAGCGCGCCCTCGTCGTCGTAGTAGCACTGCACGTTGTCACCGGTGGGCCCGTACTGGTAGGCCGCGCCGCTCAGACCGCCGCACTCGAAGAACGCGGATTGGCACTCTTCGCCGGGCCCTTGCTCGTACTCGCTGTGCGCCATCGCATGGGTGGCCTCGCAGTTGAGCGCTTCGGCTTGGAACACCGCGAGTGTCACCCAGCAGCCACGGTCGTCGCAGGTGCTGCCTGCATCGCCATCCCCATCACCATCACCATCGCCATCACCATCACCATCACCATCACCATCGCCATCACCATCACCATCACCGTCGCCATCGCCCGTCCCACCGCTGCCGCCGGTCGTGCCCGAACCGCCCGTCGAGCCGGCATTGCCCGCGCCGCCGCCTTCGTCATCACCCGCGCAGCCAGCGAGCCCCGACGCGGCGAGAATGCCGCAAGCGAGCCGGAACATGCGCGAGCTTACGAAAGGCGTGGATGTGCCAAGCATTGCCATCAAGGTCTCCTGCGCGGAGTCAAAGCAATGTACATGCCGTTCGCCACTCTAGCTTCGGCGGCCCAATGGACGAGCTGCACCCACCGCGCTACTGCCCTGCGCGTTCACTCCCCGAGCACGCGTTCATCCCCGGTCGCGGCCTAAAGCCCGCGCTGGCAGCGGAGGAGGCGCCTTACCTGGCCGCAGAACGTTGGCGCGAAAACGCGGCGTATCTGTGGGGCGCTGACCTCTACAACTGCGACTACGCTTGGGAAGCGCACGAAGCGTGGGAAGCACCGTGGCGATCCGCGAAGCACGACGCGACACAAGCCACGTTCTTGCAGGGCTTGATCCAGTGCGCGGCCGCGCGCGTGAAGGCTCGCATGAATGACTCAGCAGCCGCGCGCCGCTTGCTCGATCGCGGTCTTTCACGCCTTTCGCGCGTGCGCGCTCAGCAAGGCGATGACTATATGGGGCTCGATCTCGCGCGCTACCTCACGGAGCACGAAAACAAAGCCGCCCCGAAGCTCTGGTTACAGCCGTAGGGCAGCGCGACATCGACGCTCGCGAGCCGCGAGCTAAAAGAAGCAGGTGACCGCGGGGTTGTCCGCGGCCGGATAACGGTGCAGCACGAGGAAGCACATCTCGGCCTTGCTGCTCTCACCGAGATTGACCAGCGCTTCGGTCGTGTTGTTGAACGTGCACTCCACGCTGACCACGTCGCCCGCGCTCATCTGCACCGGCTCGATCGAGTACACGAGTTGCTCGTCGAACTTGAAGGCTCCGTCGTGCAGGACCTTCGTGCCTTCGATCGAGCTCTCCGCGACGCCGCGCATGTGAATGCCGAGCTGATGCATGTGCGGCTGCACCGCAAACAGCGTGGTGTCCTGCGTCATCGTGCAGCGGCCGCTGACGGTGGTCTCTTCGCCGGCAGGCAGGTTGAGTCGCGTCGGGCCTGCCAAGACGCTCTCTGCGACGTGCTCGATCGCGTCGGGCGTCGTCTTTACGATCTCCGCGCCGCTCGTGCCGCGCAGCGTGCCTTCACCTGCGTTGAACACGTGCAAGTTGAGCAGCAGTTGTTGGCCTGCGCGCAGCTTGAGCCCGACGCCATCCGGATAGAACACAGGATCGGTGCCGGGGCCCGAACCGAAGATGCCTTGTGGGCTGAGCCCGCTGTCGCACTCGGTGAGCCCGTCGGGCGCGCTCGCCGCGCCGGGCTCGGCGGTGAGCGCCGTGTGGTGCGTGCCGAGCGGGTTGATCGCGCGGATCGCGCTGAAGTAGACGTCTTGCGTGAGCGTGACGCGCTGGCAGAAATAGCGCTCGTCGCCCTCTGCCAGCTCCCAATCCGCGGTGATGAGCGGCTCCCACGCCGGCTCGGTCGGCGTCGGCTCGGTCGTGCTGCCCGCGTCGACGCTGGGCTCCTCATCCACAGCTGGCGTGGGATCCAGCGAGTCGTTCGGCATCTGGTCAGGCGGTTCTTCTTGCATCACCGGCGGCTCTTCCATGATCGGCGGCGCGCTCGAGCCACCGGTCATGGTCGTCGCCGGCGAAGCTGTCTGCGCCGCGTCGCTCTCTTGCGTGCAGCCGAACACGAGCGCAGCGCAGAGCGTGCACGACACGTAGATCGATCGGTGCTTGGTCATCATTCTTAGATCCCGAGCAAGACACTCAAGTCGATGCCGTCGAGCAGCACGTTGGTCACTGGTTTTTTTGGATAGTAGTAAGCCCAGAAGAAGCACATCTCGGCCCGAGCCGATTCGCCGAACCCGATGACGTCGTCGGTCGGATTTTCCCATTCGCACTCGAAGCTGAAGCCGCCGCCGGCAGGCACTTCGATCGCGGGCTCGAGCTGCTTCATCTCCGGCGCGTCCCAGACGAACGGTTGCGGCGCATACAAGAGCGTCTCGGCTCGGCCATCGCTCGCCGCTGAAGAGACTTCGACGTTGGTGCCGAAGCGATGCGTATGGCCGGTGATGGCAAAGAAGCGAACGCCGTCCATGCCTTCCGGAAGCGCCGTGAACTTCGGCCCGGTCGAGGAGCTGGCGCGCGGCTCGATCGCGATGTCACCGGTACCGACGAGCAGCACCGTAGCTTCTTGCAGCTGCGCGTCCGCGGGTGCGGCGTAGAGCTCGGTGCTCGCAACCACATCGACCGGCTCGTCACCCGAGTTCAAGTAGTGCAGCTCGAGGTGCATGACCTGCGAGGCGCCGAGATCGTAGGACACGCCAGGCGGCAGCACGATCTCGTCGTCGGCTTTCTGCGTGATGGTGAGCGGTGCACCTCGAATGGCGCCGCGAAACGCGACGCAGGGTGCCAGCGACTCTTCAGCGCCCGCGGGGTCGGTGACCTTCGAGACGATGAAGTGATGGGAGGCGGGCGACAGCACGTTGTGCAGGCGCACGACGTGCAGCGGCGTCTCGTTCGCCAAGCGGACTTGAACGCACACGGTGCCCTCCTCGCCCGCAGCGACTCGAGGGACGGTGATCGATGCGCGCAACGGCGTCGGCTGTGCAACCGCGCCGCCTGCGCCGCCCGCACCGCCAACGCCGCCCGCACCACCCACACCACCGAGGCCACCGGTGGTCATGGCCATCGTGCCGCTCGTCCCGCCTGTGCTCGCGCTCGTGCCTGCCTCGGGCAATGCGCCGCCGATGCCGGCCGCAGCGCCGACACCGCCGACACCGCCTGCCCCTGCGGCTGCATTGACCGCCGGTTGTTCTGGCATCGGCGCCGCTCGCGGCGCTTCGCATCCACCGCTGCACAGCGCTGCAATGATTGACCCGATCGCTCGCACGTTTCTCATCGCATCGACCTCGCGTGCAGGGATGGCTTGAATTAACTGACCAGTCAATAATGGGCCGCGCGCATCCCGCAATCGCGCTGGGGACGCGGCAGTGCTTACGCGCGCCGCGGCGAACGCGCGGGCTTTTTGGCTGCGCGGCGCGAACCTGGCGCGGTGATCGCTGCGCGTCGAGCGCGTGCGGCGCGCTTCGTACGCGCGAACAAGCGGCCGGCGAGTAAGTCCGCAAATGCGGTCGCGATCGGCCGCCCGCGGCCCTTGAGCACCGCGTACTGCGAGAGCCCCATCATGCAGGCGATGAACATCTCGGCCGCGCGCGCGGCGTCTTTTGCGTCGAGCTCACCCGAAGCCACCGCGCGCTCGACGACGCCCGACATGATCGCCGAGACATCGCCGCGTCCGACGCGGAAGTGCTGCGCGAGCTCCGGATGCCGCTGCAGCTCGTGGGGCAGCACCGAGAGGAACGCGGCGAGCGTCGGATCGTTTTCGTGCACGGCAAGCAAGCTCATCACCATGCCGCTCATCGCCGCGGCGACGCTGTTTTCGTCCGCTGCGGGCACGCGCATCTGGGCGGCGACCTCGATCATCGCCTCGCGCGCGGCCGCTACGTAGAGCGCGAGCTTGGAATCGAAGTATTGATAGATCGCCGCGGGCGTCACCCCGGCGTGCTGCGCGATCTCCTGATTGGTCGTAAGGCCGAAGCCTTTGCGCGCAAAGCAGATGCGCGCCGCGCTCAGGATGCTCGCGCGCGTCGCGTCACTCGTGCTGCCAGGCGGACGGCCTGGACGGCGTTGGGCTCGCTGCATGGGGATCGCGGGAAGGCCACCCGCGCGGCCGCGACCTTAGCCGATGCGGCCTCTTGCCGGTAGAGACGGCGTCGCTGCGGCCTTACGGATCTTCGGTCGTCGCAGGCACGCCTTCGGCGCGCAGCACGATGCGATCGATGCAGCAGTGCAGGCCGTCGGCGGAGACACGCGCTTCGCTCACGTAGTCATTCATCCCGGCGTTGTTCAGCGCGCACGCCTCGGGCTCGGGGTCGCGCATCGTGAGCACGATGTCTTCGAAGACGATGTCCTCGGTCGGCTTGGCGGCGGTCTTGAGCTCGATCCAAAACAGCGTTCGCTGTTGCTGCTGGCCGCGCAGATCGATGCGGAAGCTGGTCGACTCCTCGGTGTCGAGATCGATGACCTCTTGGTCCCAGTTGGTTCCGTCGAGCCGCATGTCGAGGTCGAGCCTGTCGCCGACGTTGACCTCGATCACCGGGCCGCCATGACAGCCGTTGAGCTCGGCGATGCTGCTCTCCTCGTTAACGTAGACAGGCGAGATCCACCACGTGTCGTGGCCCGGCAGCGCGCCCGGCACGCACGATTGGCCCCAGGTCAGCACCGGCTGCAAGACGCCCATGCCGACCGGCTCCAACGTCGGCGAGTCGGGAAACGCTTGCGTGCCGGGCCAGGCGAAGATCACGCCCGTGGGAGGAGGCTCGGCGGGCACGATCAGCGTCGCGTGCACGCCCACGAATTCGTTGGCTGGGTCGGTGTGATATTCGACGAGGCCGTGCAGGACGACGGCCTTGGGCGTCGCTGCTTGCGAAGCGCCCACTGGGACCGCGCCGCACGCGTCTTCCATACCGCCAGCATCTTGCATACCCGCGTCGGCGACGGGCTCGGAGCTGCCGCCCTCACCGCCGGCGCCGCCCGAGGCTGCGCCGCCAGCTCCTGCACCGCCCGCACCTGCGCCCGCCATTGCGCCCGCGCTGCCGCCGAGACCACCGATGCCACCCGCGCCTGCCGGGCTCATTCCGCCCGCGCCGCCCGCTCCACCGCCCGCGGCTGGAGCGGCGATGCATCCCATCGGCCCGGCCGCTTGCCCGTCGGGACACACGAGCGGATCTGCGGCGTCGCGCGCGTCGGAGCCGCACGCAGCGAGCGTCAAAAGAAACAGCCGAGCTGACCACCCGCTGCGGGTTCGATTCGAAACGTTCTGCACGAAGAGAACATCGTTTCGAGCGACCCGCGAGATGCAGGAAAACTAGCTAAAATCGTCGTCGGGATGCATTGCCTCGACGGCGGTCCGAATCGCCTCGCAGTCGAGCGCGGCGCTCTCGTCCTCGAGCCAAACAATCGCGGACCGCGCTCCGAGGCTCGGGGTTTGATCGAGCGGGCAAGCATCGCCGCGCAGCGGCTCGAGCAGTCGCAAGGCTTTGCAAGCGCGGTGAGCTGCCCTTCCGCGGCCCGATGCGTGCAGCGATGAAGCGGAATTTAAACGATGGACCCGGGCGGAGCACGAAGCTCCAGCCCGGGTCTGCGTTTCAAATCAAGATCAAGATCAGTCGCACTCGGGCGCGTCGGAGATCGCACCGAAGCCCGCAAACGCCGAGCTGCACGCCTGGGCGTTAGCGCCGTCCACGACGAGCTCGCACGACATCGCGAAGTCACCCTCGAGCACTGCACAGCACTCCGCGAGCTCCTCGCACGTGCGCGCTTCGATCTCCGTGAAGCAGGCCGGGATCTCGCAGGCCGAGCTGTCGCACTGGTTGTCTTCGTTGCACGCCATGCAAGCCGCGTTGGGGGTGCACTCGGAGATGCAGTCGAGCGTCGCATCGCAACCACAGTCCGTGACGCACGCGATGTAGTCGGAACATTCGTCCGTGCACGCGCCGTACGAATCGGAGCATGCCTCGTTCAGGCAGTCGGTGTACTCGCCGTACTCGGCTTCGGTACACGTGCCGGGCGGCTCGGGATCCGTCGGCTCGCAATCGCCGTCGCCGTCGCCGTCGCCATCGCCATCGCCATCGCCATCGCCATCGCCATCGCCATCGCCATC
>WUUC01053708.1_pt1 | contig 14353 bp, 8 predicted proteins | sample 6278441 | NCBI WGS metagenome assembly WUUC01 (sample SAMN13675441, study PRJNA597444) | soil metagenome | isolation source: soil | place: USA: Washington | collected 2017-10
ACCATTGCGGCTTTAATTGAGTCCATAACTCCTCTAACCTGCTTGAATAACCGATTGGATATTGAGGAATCGCTTGCCAGGCTCGTTCAATTAAAACAGCATCTGGTTTTCTTTTTATCTTCAAATGTTTGTCTAAAGCCGCTAAAGCCATCTCTAAACAAGTTTGGTTGTTTAATGCATCCATATGGGGATGTTGAGTTCCACCCAACAAGACAGTCAACCGTGCTTCTTCTTGATGGGTATTTTGCTGAGGAAATACACAAGAGTCCCATACACAACCTAAAATGCTCTCTCTTTCTTGAAAGGGAATTAAATAGCCAAAGCCTTTTTGAGAAAGGACCGACTGATGATATCCTAAATGAACACTGACTACATTGGCATGAGGACAATCGATTCCAATTCCAAATGGAATTAATAAAGAATGTAAAGCAGAAATAGGCAAAGCAGAAATGACATAATCCGCCTCGATCAACTGCTGCTTAGGTAATTTGACCACAATTTTATCAAAATAAGGTGTAAGAGATTGGACTTCACAGTTTAGTCGAACCTCACCCATGAAACCTTCCATGATTGCTTTAGGGAGAACTTCCATCCCTTCTTTAAAGGAAAACATGGAGCTTTTTTGAATGGTTTTCATCCAAGGAGAAAGCGACTCGTGCACTCGGCCATATTTCAAACAACCTTTCAGTAACGATCCTGCTTGTTGTTCCCATTGGAAACATAACGGAAAACAGGATTGAATGGATAATTTACGCATATCTCCTGCATAAATCCCTGATACTAAAGGATCTATAAAATTTTTGGTAAAGGAATGACCAAGTCGACGTTCAAAAAAAGAATAAATACTTTCATCTTTTCCCTCTCCTTTTGGCATCGAAAAATCCCGCCATAAAGCCTTCCCTATGACTTGAAAAAAGGAAGGATGCAAAGCGGATAATAGGCGATATGGCAAGGATTGAAGACATTGTTGAGAATAAAGATACCGTCGCTTTGCTGCCTGATGACTGGTTATCACTTGATCTTGTAAATTTAATTCTTCAATTAATCTTAAGGTCTCAAGTCCATTGCCTCTAGGACGGCAGCTTCTAGGGCCTTGCTCGAATAAAAAACCTTCATGAAAAACAGTTCGAATCCATCCACCTACTCGTGACTCTTTTTCTATAAGGGTGATCTGCGTTTGATTGTTAAATTGCTTCTGAAGCTGCCAAGCAACTGTTAATCCACTAATTCCAGCTCCTAGGATCACAATGTGCTTGGGCAATCTATTCATGAGAGTTCTAAAGCTTTATAAATTACAAGAATAAATCGAGCCTTGCTGCACAAATGAGTCTATTTCATAAAATTCTTTCTAAAATATCTTCAACAGTGAAACCAAAGTGTTTTGCTAAAGCTCCTTGAGGAGCCGATTCTCCAAATCTCTCTAAACAAATGGCAATTCCTTCTCGGCCGATGTATTTGTGCCAACCTAAATCAACGCCTGCTTCAATGCTGACTCGCTTGCCTAGGTCACCTCCAAAAATGCTTTCCTTATATTCTGCTGATTGTTTTTCAAAAATCCCCCAACAAGGAAAAGAAATGACTCGAACAGCTTTTCCCATTTTTTCCAATTCTTCAGATACGTTTAAAGCTAAGACAAGCTCTGAACCTGTGGCAATTAAAGTAAAGTCTGGCTTCCCTTTTTCTCTTTTTACAACATAAGCACCTCGTCCCATTCCATCGGCATAAGCCACATGAGTGGCTTCTAAATCAGGCAAATTTTGCCTAGAAAGAATAAGAGCTGTCGGTCCTTTAAATGTAAGAGCCGCTATCCAAGCCATTCGAACTTCATGACTATCTGCAGGTCGAATCACCTGTAATTGAGGAATCGCTCTTAAGGCAGCGTAATGTTCTACAGGTTGATGTGTCGGCCCATCCTCTCCCAAGAAAATAGAATCATGAGTAAATTGATAGATCACTTGGGCTTGTTGCAAGGCTGCTAAGCGAATAGAATTACGCATGTAATCAGAAAAAGTTAAAAAGGTCCCAATAAATGGAATGATCAGTTGAGTTTGATTCAAACCAATGGCCATTGTACCCATTCCAAACTCTCGCACTCCAAATTTAATGTTACGTCCTTTAAAAGTACCTGGAGCCACTAATGGAAATTTTTTCATCATGGTCATGTCAGAACTGGATAAATCGGCAGATCCACCATAAAGTTGGGGTAACCGATCTGCCAAGTAATTTAAGACCTCTTGCGAGGATTTCCGACCAGCAATTGGAGCTTTAATTTCAAGCTTCCAGAGTTGTTCCTCTAAATCAGGAGGTAATTGATTGTGAAGCATGGTTTGAAATTCTTTTAACTTTTCTGGGCAATGACGAGACCAGTTTTCAAATTCTTGGCGCCATTCCTCTTCTTTTTGTACTTCTTGTGATCGTTTATTTTGAAAATAGTTGATGACAGCTTGTGGAACATAAAACTCTTCTAACGGCCAATCCATTGCTTCTTTAGTGGCTTTTACTTCTTCTGGTCCTAAAGGAGCACCATGCACCTTATGTGTTCCTGCTTTATTTGGAGCTCCTTTTCCAATGATTGTATGAGCAACAATCAGACAAGGACGCTCTTGTTCACGAGATCCAATCTGAGTGAACACAGCATGAATCGCATCTAAATCATTTCCATCGATCTCATACACATCCCATCCATAAGCACGATAACGAGCTTTTGTATCTTCTGAGCAAGATTCTGCTAACGGACCATCTAAGGAGACGTTATTGGCATCGTAAATAGCGACTAGGTTGTTCAATTTTAAATGACCGGCTAAAGAAGAAACTTCCGAAGAAATCCCTTCCATCACATCTCCGTCTCCCATCAGAACATAGACTTTGCTATTAAAAAGATTGTAACCTTCTGCATTGAATTTGGCGGCAAGCAGCTTTAGTCCCAATGCTTGCCCTACTGCATTACCCACACCTTGTCCCAAAGGCCCTGTGGTTGTTTCGACTCCATCTGTCATATGAGACTCTGGATGTCCTGGAGTATTCGAGCGAAGCTGACGGAAGTGTTTGATATCTTCTAAAGAGACTTGATAACCTGCCAAATGAAGACAAGCATATAACCACATAGAACCATGTCCTGCAGATAGAATGAAGCGATCTCGATTGAGCCATTTAGAATCTTTGGGATTATATTTTAAATAATAGCCAAATAAATAGGCTCCAAGTTCTGCACAACCCATTGGTAATCCTGGATGTCCTGAATCTGCCTTTTGCACGGCATCCATGGATAGTCCTCGAATTGTATTCGCAATCTTGATAAGAATTTGTTTAAGCTCAAGTTCTAGACCTTGTACCGATTTGGACGAGCGTAGCTCTGCTGAAGGGGGCAATGAATTCATAATTTTAACCATGGCTGAAAAATTGAAGGTTAGTTTAATTTTACCGGGATTATAGAATCGTGACAAGGCAAAATCTTATGAATGAAATGCAATTTTACTTAGCAATCAAAGAAACAGCTCAAGAATTGACTCCTGCAACAATCTCTTATCCTCCCTATCTTAATAGGGTTGTTCAAATCTTTGAAAAAACCTATTTTTATTTTCAATATTTTCATCTTTATACCCTTTTTCAACGAATGCCACACTCCCATCAAGGAAACAATCCACTTATTTACAGTGTTGCCATGCATCAATTAAGTCAACGTTCAAGTAAAATTAAGTTCTTCATTCAGTTGGGTTTAGCAATTCAATGTGTCGAAGACCTTGTCGATCAACATGTAAAAGTCTACCGAGCTTTTCAAGCTTCTCTGAACCTTTTACAAAATCGCTATCCTAGCAAAGAAACCCATCAGCTCGATTCACTAGAAGCTAGCCTAATTGATCAATATCAAAAAAAATGGCTTAAATTTAAAAGATTAATCATAAAAGTTATTATTTATAGTCTAAGACTATTAAAAGAGATGTTTAAGCTTGCCATGCTTTATCAAGAGATCACTTTTATTATTAAGCAAGATTCCCAAGTAAATTTTTTAATTTTTACAAAAACGATTGTTAGGATTGGAATTTATTATAACAAAATCATTGAAAACCAACAATTTCTTAAAGAAGAATTAGAAAAAAAAGAAGAATTAGTGACGCTTTTATTAACTAAACTTTACTATGCTGAAGCTACAACTAATTGGACAAGTTTAAAAAATAATCTCAATCCGATCAGTCATCCGACAGCTCAGGTTATCAATACTCTTCTCCATGCCCGCTATGAACTATTTGGACAACCTAATAAAATCCATCAACCTCTTGAGCTTCTTTTTCATTATCCAAATGAAGAGATAGAACCTATTCAGTCTCTTGGTTCTCATCCCTTTTGGAGAGGAAGCAAGGATTGCTCTTTAAAAAAGTCTTCTACCATTCGCTCTGTTTTTACCTTTTCATGGCGTTCCTTTCCTCTTCGTTAGCTCCTTCTTAAATCCAATTGAAATTAAGTATGAAAGAGTCAATAATAACTGTTTTATACAAGTTTTTAATGTTTTTTACTGAGTTACATATGTTCACACAAACCATTCGTCGTCAGTTTCTGGACTATTTTAAACAACGGCAACATATCTTGATTCCTTCTTCACCGGTTGTCCCATTAGAGGATCCGACTCTCCTTTTCGTTAATGCAGGAATGAATCAATTCAAAGATGTATTTTTAGGAAAAAGTCATCGAGATTATACACGTGCTGCAACCAGTCAAAAGTGTATCCGGGCTGGGGGAAAACATAATGATTTAGAAAACGTGGGACATACAACTCGTCATCTGACCTTTTTTGAAATGCTTGGTAACTTCTCCTTTGGGGATTATTTTAAAGAGCAAGCCATTCAGTTTGCTTGGGAAGTGTCCACTCAGGTATTTGCTTTTGATCCTGAACGGATTTGGCCAACTGTTTTTCGAGAAGATGATGAAGCTTTTGAATTGTGGACAAAATATGTTCCAGCCCATCGCATTAGCCGTTTTGATGAAAAAGATAATTTCTGGGCAATGGGAGAGACAGGACCTTGTGGACCTTGTTCTGAACTCCTTTATGATCGAGGCTCGCAATATGGAACGGCTTCAACTCCCTTAGAAGATCTAACAGGAGAACGTTTTCTTGAATTTTGGAATCTCGTATTCATGCAATTTAATCGCCAGGCCTCAGGTGTTCAAGAGCCCTTACCGAAACCTTCTATCGATACTGGTGCTGGATTAGAGCGAGTGGTCAATTTAAAAATGGGTGTAGAAAGCGTGTTTGAAACCGATGTTCTCCGAGGACTCATCTCGCAGATTGAACAAATTGTTGGAATGCCTTATGAACCTCATACAAAACAATCTGCTGCTTTTCGAGTCATTGCCGATCATGTACGCTCTCTTTCCTTTGCCATTGTAGACGGCTCTCAGCCGAGTAATGTGGATCGAGGTTATGTCTTGCGCAAAATTCTTAGACGAGCTGTTCGTTATGGACGAACACTTGGAATGGATAAACCTTTCCTAGCTCAGCTTCTTCCCCAACTTGTTGCCACGATGGGAGAAGACTACCCAGAGTTAGTCAAAGGACAAGAACGCATTGCAGAAATTTTAACAATTGAAGAAGAAGCCTTTATTCGGACTTTGCGACGCGGAGGCAATATCCTCAACCAAATTATTGAACAAACACAAATCAGCCAAACAAAAATGATTAGTGGAGAAGATGCTTTTAGACTGAAAGACACCTATGGATTACCGATTGACGAAATTGCATTAATGGCAATCGACTTTCATTTACAAGTCGATCAAGAGCGTTATCAACAATTAGAACAAGAAGCTAAGCAACGGTCACGACAAGTTCATAAAACTATTCAACAGGTTGCTTCCGGAAATATCTATGCTGAGTTCGCTCGTCAACATGGAGAAACAAAATTTTTAGGATACACTCATGCAGTTGCTACAGGAACCATCATCGGTTTAATGGTTAATGAAACGTTTGTTTCTGCAATGGAAGAAGGACAAGAAGGGCTTGTTTTTTTAAATGAGACTCCCTTTTATGCTGAAATGGGTGGACAAGTTGGAGATAGGGGTCAATTAGAAGGAGATCAGTGCCACTTTATTGTACAAGATTGCTTTGTTCCTTATAAAGGATTGATTGCCCACAAAGGAAAGCTTCAAAAAGGACAGTTACAAGTAAATGACTCTATACAAGCAGTTATTGATCGAAATCGTCGGCAAAAAATTGCCAATAATCACACAGCGACCCATTTATTACACTGGGCTCTTCATAAAGTGTTAGGAGAACATATTAAGCAAGCGGGCTCTGTGGTCGATCCGGAACGGCTACGATTCGATTTTAGTCATCATAAATCCTTATCTATCCATGAAATTCGGCAAATAGAAGATTTGATCAATACCAAGATTCGCGAAGATCTCCCTGTTAAAGCGTATGAAATCCCGTATGAAGAAGCGCAAAAACGGGAAGATATTAAGCAGTTTTTTGGCGAAAAGTATGGAAACCAAGTGAGAGTGATTGATATTGAATATTCCAAAGAATTATGTGGTGGAACCCATACAGATAGAGTGGGAAAAATTGGGTTTTTCCGCATCATCAAAGAAAGCAGCATTGCAGCAGGAATTCGTCGCATTGAAGCGGTTACAGGTGAAGAAGCAGAAGAGTTTATTCGACAGCAAGAGGATCAGCTATTACGGACGGCTGCCGCTTTAAAAGTCCAACCTACTCAGGTTTTAGAACGGATTGAAAAGGTTCTAGAGGAGAACAAGCAACTTCTTCAAAAAATCAAACAGATCAAACAAGAGCAACTTCAGCAATTTATTGATCATTTATTTGCCCACCGGGAGCAAATCGGGCAAGTTTTTCTTTTAATGGGAGAACTTCCCATCACGGCAGAAGAGCTTCGACTAGGAGTCGATCAAGCTTTAAATCAATTAGGATCTGGCCTGGTTGCTTTAGCAACTGTTTTACCCGATAAATGCCAGCTCATGATTAAAATCAGTGATGATTGGGTTAAAAAGGGGTTTTCAGCTCAAGAGTTAATCAAGCAAGTGGCCCCTATTCTAGAAGGAAGTGGCGGAGGAAAAGCTCAATCTGCTCAAGCAGGAGGCAAAGACCCACAAAAACTTCCCGAAGTCTTTCATTCTATCCGTCAATATGTGATGAACAAGCAATAAAATGAGCCTCTCAATCACGGTAGGATGAGCCTTCATTCTACCCGTTTAGGGCATGTTCTCAAATTCATAATGTTTATAATTGGATCATTCTTTTCTAAATTTTCTCTTTTATATAAAAGCTTGAAAATAATTTTTATAAAATTAATTAACATTAAATTAATAAAAAATTAATAAAGTATAAATAAAGTATAACTATATTATAATTAATATAGTATATAAGGAGGTTATTATGATCCCATCAGAGTTTCGTTCTGATTTAACACTTACTCAAGTAAAAAACGTTTTAAATAATTTAAGTCAGTATCAGTATCAACAAGAATCAGATATTTATATTTCTCCTACCTCCCTTTACTTATCTCCTTCATCAGAAGCTGCTTCAACAATGGAAAAATTAAAGCAAGTTGCCAACGGATCTAAGGAAGAATGGAGTACAAATTTATCTGATTTAAATAAACTTGTCCGCAAAATTGCAGTCTTTTTAAAAGAAGCCCCTAAAGAACAAGTCGATAAAATTGAAGAAGAAGAACTGCAAAATGCAGTAACTGGATTGGCCTGTATTTTAGATACAAAAGTCAAAAGTCAACCAGACCTATTAGCAAAAGAAGAGGATTTGCAATCGAATCTGGCAAATCAATTTATCGAAAAAGCCATTTTAGATCTAGTTCGTATTTGTAATAGATTGCACGAAGAAAGACAAAATACACTCACACCGCCACAGCCTAATCAATCCCAAGGATATTTAGCATCTGCTTTATCCTATCTACCAAAGCCTCAGGTACCCCCCTACTTGAATCCTCAAAAGTATTTAGGAGGAACTCTCTCACATTACTCTTCTTACCTTCATTTTCCTTCAAAACAGACAACAGCTCAAGCCGAAACCTCCTCTTCTATTACTTCTAAGACTCCTCTCATCTTACCCGAAACGAGATCACACCTACAACAATACATTCGATCATTTCCATCTCAAATCTTTCAAAAACTTAAAGAATTTTTTAAAACTGAAGAAACAAATCCAGAAATATTTAAGAACGACATACGAGACTATGTAACCGCCCCAGACTTAACTAATTCGGATACAATAGAAATACAAGGTCGTCATTTTAAGATTCCAGTCGGATTTCAGAAAGACCTTCCTCGTAGCCGACTCTTGATCAATGACGAAGGAATTTTTTCAAATATTCGTGATGGCAACACCTCTGATAAACTCAATGTAGCCTATCTTCGTTTAATTGATCTGCTTGGAGAAACAGGTCTTAAAAATGTTGGAGCCATATTAAACCAAGGGGCTCTAGCAAAGCTACTCATCAAATTGACCTTAGAAAACATCCCTGATGACTATAAATTTAATGAAGATTCCCCTTTTAAAGCACTCTCTATTAGTCATGCTTCTCCAGCAAGTTTTGAAATTAAAGCCTTACCAGATGATTTAATCGAAATAAAATATAAAATCATGTTCGGAATTAATGATACAAGCGAACTTGTAGATAATAACCCCAGTATTCGTGGATTTTTAGCAGTTGAGCGTCAGATCGTGATCCCCAAAAATGAGTTAAATCAATCTTTAACAGATAAATCGCCTGATGAAATTTTTCCTCATATGCAAGCTAGAGAAATTGTTTATGAAGTTTCCGCAACACCTGAAGAGGCAGAGGCCAAGATGCATCCTGAACAACAAACAGGTTGGATTAATTGGAATAAATTAAGTAGTTGGGGCTATTGGACAAAGAAATCTTAATTCATTTATTTATATGCTTGAGAATTAGGACCTATGGACTGCTTGACATTTTGACTGTTCAAAATCATGATTTGCTTTTGTGTTGTCATCACTTCTCTCCTCCATTTCGTTTCTCGAGGTGAGAAATGTTAATGAAGGCTAGAGTGTCTCCGAAAATTAAAAGATTAACCATTGCAATATGCATTAAAATGTAACATACTTTAAATTCTACTTTCTGATTATTTAAATAATTAGGAGTTACGCAGTTATGCAGCCCGCAGAGGGTTGCTAGAGTTCTAGGCCGAAGGCCGTTTGATTTTCTAGCCCACCATGGCAATGGTGGGTAGGATCAGAGGAGACAGGGAGCTCGTAGAGCGATTGATTTTTAGACTCATACCCCATTGTTTTTCCCTATTGCATCTTGAAAAATTTTATTAAAATGATGTTGCTTTTCGATAATAACGCCTATTTGTCCGATAAATGGATAGCATTTCTCTAAAAATTATAGGACTTACGCAGTTCAATAAGTTTTTCCTCTGTAATGTGAGAGAGAAAAATTCGTTTTTCCTAGGCAACTGCGTAAGTCCTAAATTAGTTGGAAAATTTTTTAAAATCAATCGCTCTACGAGCTCCCTGTCTACTGTGATCCTCTACCCACCATTGCCATGGTGGGCTAGAAAATCAAACGGCCTACGGCCTAGAACTCTAGCAACCCTCTGCGGGCTGCATAACTGCGTAAGTCCTATATTATATATGTTAAGCATTAAATATAACAAAATCCAATTGAATTATATTATAAAACGAGTTATAATCAATTTATATTATAAATAAATTTTTATTAGAATTAAATCTATTATGACTGAAATAAGCTCACAATATATGAAAGAAGCGGGAGCTTTCCTTATTACAACAGCATGGAGTTGTGGCCCTAGTCAGTTGTTTGGTTGTATCAAATTACTCATAGATATATGTTTACTTCAACTTAATAATAAACGAAAAAATAAAATAAATTCTAATATTCAAGAAATCCAAAAAAATTGGAATGATTTTAAAACAAGCTCGACAATTTGCCTTGTCGCAAAAAAATTGGGAATAGAAAGCAGGAATTTCACTCAAGAATCTGCTAAAAATTATTTTAATGCAAAAAACAGGAAGATAGAAGAAAAAATCAACAGACTTTCCCGCTCTATACGAGCAGATGCCTATGCACTTATTCCATTAATTGGAGCCCATATCTCCTGGAGAGTTGCGACGGATTATAAGGGAAAGAGTTTTACTCCTATATTTTCACATACAATTGAACAACTCCTTGAAAACTCTAAAGCTATAGCTTCGCGTCCACTTTTTTGGGGAAGAAAATCTAGAGCGATTCTTGATTCTACAAGAGACCATATTGAAGTACCTACTTCTACGAAAAATCGAAAGATACAAATCTATTATCAACTTGCTAGAAAGCTCAACGAAAGGGGCGAGATTATATCAAGCCAAACGAACACCCCAGACGAAAGGAAAAAACCAACGGTAGTACTTTTTCATCCAAATATGGGTACAGCGGAAGGAATGGCTCAGAGTGCGGAATTTTATAGAGAAAAGGGATACAATACCTTGGCAGTTACATTTGGTGGATATCAAGGCAGCCCAGGAGTGACCACGTCAGAAAAAAGTATGTACCAAGATATCGAAGCTGTAAAGAGCTTTTTGTCGACCGAACTGAAAGTTACCCAAGTTGGTTACCATGGATTTTCTTTGGGAAGTGGTGCAGCATTTCAGGCGGCCACTGGTGAAAGTTTTGTAAAAAACTTACAAACTTTGTTCGTTGTCGTTGATCAACCTTATACTTCAGTAGCAGATATTGGTGACAATATTGCTGGTTTTTTGGGCAGAGGAATTCTGAGTGCAGGTTGCCCGATAGGTCTGGATGTAGAGTTACCGGGTGGTTTGTGGACTAAGACCGATGGACTCAATAATTTAAGAAAAGTAACTGCATTAAAAGAAAAAGATATTCCTTTATTTTGTTTTGAGACAAAAGAAGATTTCCTCATGGGTAGGAAAAAAAAGAATGGTACGTATACTGAGAATTTTGCTCAAGATTTATTGGCTGCTCGTTATGGCGATGCTCAAGATAGGACCCAAAACCTTGTGACTCTTTCCGGAGGGCATGGTTCTAACTCTTTGAGATTCAAGAAGCAGTGGCAGAATGAAAAACTTTACTCCTCTTTGTAACCAGTTCAGATATACCTCCTTCGTCGGGACATCTAGATGAAATGACTTACACAGCGATTGCTTGTAAAACGTTTTCTTGATGAACAGCCAGTAGTCTCGGAGGACCTCTAATTGCTTCAGCCAATGCATTCCAAATATTCCAACCCTGTTTATGAGCCTTAGGAATATAACTACGAATGCGACAAAAAATCTGGCCAACCCTGAACTGTTACTTCTCTTTTATATGTCAGTAAAAATTTTCATATTGAGTAAATCCAAAATACTATGCTAAATTTGTCTTTTTCAAAGTCAAGCCAGCAAATTTTATAAAGAGGAAAATTTATGTTTGTATCTCATGTTTATAATAGTGCAGTTTCAATTGGTGATAATGCAAGCAATGGTAAGGATGATATCACCCTTAGTCAAGAGACAAGAAATCAAAGAGTTGACTCTAAAGGTGATGCCACTATTTCACAAAGTACCCTTCTTAAAGGCCTAAAAGCAAGAGAAGCTATCATTGTTAAGAATGATACTAAAATTCAAGGTGATACTGAATCGATCATGGGAGGAATAACTGCTAATGACAGTATTTTTCAGGATATCAGATCCCGAGAAAAAATTAAAATGAATAACTGTACGGTAGAAGATGTAAGTGTAAGTATGGATGGATGTAGTGCAACAAACAGTACTATAAGAAACTTAGAAGTTCGAGAAAAAGCTCAATTAGAGAATTGTATTGTTAGCAATCGTATAAAAGTTAGCATGACTGATCTTACTTGGGATAACGACATTTCTTATAAAGAGAAATTTCAATGCAAAAGTATTGAAGCACGCGGAGCAATAACTTTAAAAAATATTTCTGCAAATTTCGTAAAAAGCTCTATGGATAAAGTGATCACAACAAATTGCAAATTGGAAGATGTTGAAGCCAGAAATGAAGCAACCTTAATAGATACGTCGGCTCAAAAAGTTGAAGTTTCTATGGGTCCTTTACAGGTAACAGCACAAAGTCAAATGCTAACACCTTATCAAAATTTAAAAGCAAGAGAGAATATTGTATTGTCCAATATCGAAGCTTTTAATGTAAGGAGTGACATGGGAACAATTCTTGCTGAGAAATGCGTTCTAGGTTCTATAGAAGGAAATCAATCGATAAAAATCCAACAATCAATCGTTAATCAATCTATTACATTAAAAGTTAATTCATCACAACCTTGTAGATTACTCTTAGAAGGCTCGATAATTAAAGGCAATATCATTATTGAGGCGTGCATTAATGAAGGCTCAACTTTTATTTCAAGCGAAAGGGTTTCAACAAAAATTTCAATAGGACGTTTTTCAGTATCAGATGTAGCAATTAATACAGGAGGCAATTATCATTCTATTTCTGATATTCCTTCTAATATTAAATCAATGGCTTTGATGTCTGCTAAAGAAAACCAAAAAGTTGCTGTGGGAAATTTAGAGTGCGTGGTCAAAAATGGCACTTTAGAATTGGCTCAGCAAAAACCTTTAACATTTGAAGAATTAAAAAAACAAATTGGTAGGGCAATTGGTTTTGGAGCTACTTGTTCTCATCTTGAATTTAATGGAGGAATTTATAAAGTCACAAATGGAAATATTGAAATTATTCAAGCACCCCCAGGTCTCGTTATGAACTCTGAATTAGAAACTTCTACTACAAACTTAATGCCAAATGTGTCTGTTGAAATTAGTGGTGGAAAAGTAGAAGGAAAAGTGATTTTTAAAAATTGCCAAGGAAAAGTCAAATTACTTGATCATGCAGTCGTTGAAACTCAATAATAGAATTGTTAGCACAATCGGTTTCAGTTAGTTACTTGGGATAACTAACTGAAATCGGAGATGCCCGCCATTCATTTTCTACTTAAGTTAAATCCTTGTTTTATGTCAAAAGAAAGTCGCTATTACATTCTAATATTTAGAAAAAATTGTTTATTATAGTTCTACATAAAATTACTCCTATCTAATCCCTTATAGTTATACACTTGATAAAATGGTATCTTTAACTTATTCTTTTATTATAAGGATAAAGAGTAACACAATGCTACTAGAGAGAATCTTACAAAGCGAACGACTTCAAGCTTTAGAACAAACTCTTCGTGAACAAGAAATGGTTTTGATAGAAGAACTGTGGAATGCTCCCAAGGCGTTAGTTGCTTCTCTTGCGCAGAAAGTCACAGGCAAACATGTTTTGATTTTAACCGGAGGCAGTCAAGAAGAAATCCGTTTATTCCATGATTTTGATCTCTTTACAGATTGTCCAGTTGTAGATTTTCCATCTTGGGAAACCTTACCCTCTGAAAACATTCCTCCAAGCCCTGACATTGTAGGAGAACGTTACAAAACGCTCAAGCAAATCCTCTCTTCTCCAAAACCTCTCCTTATTTTAACTGGCCTTCAAGCTTGTTTACAGAAACTCGTCCATCCTTCTATTTTTCATCAGCTATACTTAACTTTAAAAGCTGGACAAACTCCTCCCTTTGAAAAACTAATTGCCCAACTTCAGGAAATGGGTTATCAAAGAAAAAGCATTGCATCAGACAAAGGAGAATTTGCGATTCGTGGAGGAATCATCGATGTTTTTCCCGTTTCTTCTCCAGATCCTTATCGATTAGAGTTTTGGGGTGACGAATTAGAATCTTTGCGCATTTACGACCCTGTTAGCCAAAAATCGATTAAACCTGGCGAGGTGGTAGACATCCCTCCCGCACAAGAACTTGAGCTATTAGCTCGTTACTCCCACCAATCGACTATTTTGGACTATCTAGGTTCTAATACAATTGTCATCTTTGATGATCTTTTAGCTTTAGAAGATAAATATGCCTCTTTGATTCAATTAGGAGGAGGGAAATCATTTAGTTCAATTGAAGAATTTCTAGATCAATTAAGCCCTTTCCAGAAAATATTATGGACACAACAAGCCATTGAAAAACTAGGTGACGTTCGTTATTCGCAAAGACAAGTACATGCCTATTCGGATCAAACAATCTTTCACGACGTCGAATTTTCCATGTTAAATCGAGAATGGAAAGCAAAACGATGGCGTCATCCTTTTCATACAATCGTTCAACATCTCTTTCCAAATGAAGAAGAGGAACCCTCTGGAGATGAGATTTTAATGCAATTATCTTCTTTTACACACCATTCCTACCGACTTCACTTTTTATGCGCAACAGAACTAGAAGAAGCAAGTCTTCATAAAAGACTCACCGATGGAAAAGTTTCCTTGCCTCGTGAAACCTTTTATCACCTAGGATATCTATC